>Ga0265314_10000152_pt1 | contig 103893 bp, 92 predicted proteins | sample 4126metaG_FD_203106 | JGI IMG/M metagenome (GOLD analysis project Ga0265314, IMG submission 203106) | Rhizosphere microbial communities from Carex aquatilis grown in University of Washington, Seatle, WA, United States - 4-1-26 metaG | ecosystem: Host-associated > Plants > Roots > Rhizosphere >... | reverse complement strand
CAACCACTCCAAACGTCGATCCAACCGCCGGTCGTTGAATGCCCCTGCTTCCTGTTTCTCCATGCCCCTAGAGTACCGCTCAACCCTGCGGATTAGACGCAATGCCGAAGTGTTTGATCCTGAGACTGGAAGTATTCAAGCGAGCGGCGACGCTGCAGACGACCCGACCCCGACCCGCCTGACGACGCGGAGGACTTTTCAGACACGCTCTCAGGCCGGGGCTGCTCGGAACGGAAAGGGTTGCGGGGCTACTTCACCTTAGTCCCGGGCGGCACCTCGCGGTCGAAGGCGGCCAGCGATAGAGGGTCGCTGCCAGCGGCCAGGATCATGCCTTGCGAGACGACGCCGCGGATCTTGGCCGGCTTGAGGTTGGCGAGATAGAGGACTGTACGTCCGACCAGGTCTTCCGGCTTGTACGCGAGCGCGATGCCGGAGATGACCGTGCGCCGTTCGTTGCCGAGGTCCAGCTCAAGCTTGAGCAGCTTGTCGGTCTTCGGCACCACTTCGGCAGCCAGGACCTTGGCCGAGCGTAGGTCAACCTTGGCGAAGTCATCGATGGTTAGCTCGGCCGCCTCCGGCGCAACGGCAGGAGCGCTCTTCACGGGCGGTGTTTGATCGAGCCAGGCAGCGATGAGCTCCTTCTGTCGGTCGGGCTCCAAGCGCGGAAAGATGGGCGTGGGTAGGGTTAGCTTGCCGCCCGGCCAGCCGGTCCACTCGTCCGACGGCCACTGCCCCTCGTCCTGCTCGCGGCCAATCTGGCGCAGAAGCTCGCGCGCGGCTTCGGGCATGGCGGGCGCAACCATCTGCGCCGCGCGCCGAATCAGCTCGCAGGTGTTGGACAAGACCGAGCGCAGGTCGGCCAGGTTGCCGGCCTTCTTCAGCCTCCACGGCGCCGTGCGATCCAGATAGACGTTACCGGCCCGAATCATGGTCCAGGTCGCTTCCAGCGCGCGCGACGGCTGCATGTCGTCCCACGCCTTGCTCGCCGCCTGGGTCATCTCGTGCGCGCACCGGCGCAGCACCAGATCTTCTTCCAGCAACGGGTCGCCGCCCGAATAGCTCGGCCGGTGAGGTGCATCGAGCGAATCGTCGCCCAGTTGGCGCGCCATGGAAATGGTCCGGTTGGCCAGGTTGCCGAGGTCGTTGCCGAGGTCCGATTCGTAGCGCTGGAAGAGCGCCTCGTAGCTGAAGTCGCCGTCGTTGCCCAGGGTGTATTCGCGCAGCACGAAGTAGCGCAGCGGATCCGCGCCGATGGACGCGGCGATGAGGCTCGGGTCCACGCGGGTGGCGGGAATCGATTTGGAGATCTTCTGGCCCTTGACCGTGATGTAGCCGTGGCAAAGCACGCTCTTGGGCGGCGGCAAGCCGGCCGACATCAGCATGGCCGGCCAGTACACGGCGTGGAAGCGCAGGATGTCTTTGGCAATGAGGTGCGTGCACGCGCCCCACATGGCCGCCGCGCTCGGGTCGCCCAGCACGCGCTCCGGACCGCCCGCGGCGGTCACATAGTTGGTGAGGGCGTCGAACCACACATAGATGACGTGGGCCGAATCGCCGGGCACCGGGATGCCCCATTTCACGGTGGCGCGCGAAATCGACAGGTCCTTGAGGCCCGAGCGCACGAATTCGGTCACCTCGTTCTTGCGGCTTTCGGGACGAATGAAGCCGGGCCGTTCGTAGAGCGCCAGCAGCTTGTCCGCGTAGCGTGAGAGCCGGAAGAAGTAGTTTTGTTCGCGCACGCGCTCGACCGGCTTCTTGTGGATGGGGCAAACCTTCGCGCCGCCTTCCTCAACCACCTCTTCCTCGGTCTTCCAGCCCTCGCACCCCACGCAGTACATGCCGTCGTAGTCGGCCTTGTAGATATCGCCCTGCGCCACCACGCGCTTCCACAGGCTTTCGACCGATGCGCGATGGTCGGGGTCGGTGGTTCGGATGAAGCGGTCGTAGCTCATGCTCGCCTGCGCCCAGACCTCTTTGAACTTGGCCACGATGCCGTCGCAGTATTCCTTCGGGCTCTGGTTCTGCTCTTTGGCGATGCGCTCGATCTTCTGACCGTGCTCGTCGGTGCCGGTAAGGAAGAAGGTTTCGTGGCGGCGCGCGCGATGGTAGCGCGCGAACGCGTCCGCCACCGTGGTGGTGTAGAAAGTCCCGAGGTGCGGGAGCGCGTTCACGTAGTAGATGGGCGTTGTGACGTAGAAGTGGTCCACCATGGCGGTAGGTTAACACGTGCCTGTCCGCCTTGTGCCCGATTGCTGTACGGTTGGGCTAGACTCGGCCGAGCATCTCAACCTCAAACCGGAACGCCTCTCGGAGGACACGTGGCTACCAAGCTCTTGCGAATCTTCTCACTCGTGGCGCTCGCCACCCTGCCCGCCTGCGGCGACTCGTCATCCGACCAGCCGGACAGCGGCGGACCTGTGATCGACGGCGGCCCGGTGGTTCCATTTTCGGGAACCGGGTTCGACGGTTCTTGGAGTCCGGGCACAAGCTGCGTGGACCGAGCCACGGCGCTGGTCGAAGCATTGACGCCCGCCCAGCGCTACGGCCAGATGACCATGGTCGATAGCGCCGGTCTCACGGTCAGCGAAGCCACCCAGGCGCTCCTCGGCGGCGTGCTCAGCGGCGGAGGCTCGGATCCACTTGGCGGCAACACCATCGCGGATTGGCTTGGTCTCGTCACGTCGTATACCGACGTCGCCAAAGGCTACCACCCGCCCATGGGGATGCTGTACGGCCTCGACTCGGTCCACGGCAACAACAACGTCGAAGACGCGGTCATCTTTCCCCACGCCATCGGCATCGGAGCCGCGCGCAATCCGGCGCTGGCCGCGGAGGTGGGACGCATCACTGCCCTAGAAATGCTGGGCGTGGGCGCCAACTGGGCCTTCGCTCCCGGCGTGGCAGCGGCGCGCGACATCCGCTGGGGCCGCACCTACGAAACCTTCGGCGAATCGCCCGAGCTGACCAGCCAGTTGGGTGCGGCGATGGTGAGCGGTCTACAAAACGGGAAGCTCGGAAGCCCCCAGGGGGTGCTCGCTTGCCCCAAGCACTACGCCGGGGACGGGGACACCGATGGCGGCAAGAACCAGGGCAACGTGACCTTGCTCGACGAAGCGTCCTTTCGCGAGCTGGCGGTCGAGCCCTACCTCGCGTCCATCGCCGCCGGTGCAGGCTCGATCATGATCAGCTACAGCAGCTACATGGGCACCAAGATGACGGGCTCGAAATACTGGCTTAGCGACGTGCTCAAGGGCGAGATCGGTTTTCAGGGCTTTTTGGTTTCCGACTGGGACGCGGTCAGCCAGTTGCCGGGTGGTTGGAACGATCAGGTGAAGACGGCCATCAACGCCGGGCTCGACCTGGTTATGCTGTCGCACACCCAGGGCGCTCACACCGCCGCCGATCTGGCCAACGCCCTATCCACCCTGGTCGATTCCGGCGCGATCCCTGTCGATCGAATCAAGGACGCCGTCCGTCGTATCCTGACCATCAAGTGCGAAATGGGTCTGCTCGACGCCGACACGGCCGTTGATCCGACGCTCACCGCCGCCATCGGCTCGGCCGAGCACCGGGTGGCGGCGCGCGATGCGGTTCGCCAGTCGCTGGTGCTGCTGAAGAACGATGGCATGTTGCCGCTATCGAAGACGCTGTCTCGGATTCACGTCACCGGCAGTGGCGCCGATTCCCTGGCCAAACAGTGCGGCGGCTGGACCATCGGGTGGCAGGGGCTGGGCACGGCGGGGCCGAAGACCGCCAACACCACGGGCACGACGGTGCTGGCCACCATCAAGAATCTGTTTGCCGGTACCGAAACTACAGTCACCTCGTCCAGCGACGGCAGCGGCGCCGCGGGCGCGGATCGCGCCATCGTGGTGGTGGGAGAGTCGCCCTACGCCGAAGGTCAAGGCGACAACGCGGACCCGACCCTCACGAGCGCCGACTTCGCCGCCATTGCCAAGGTCAAGGCTGCCAACGTGCCCTTTGTCGTGGTCCTGTTCTCGGGCCGGCCGCTCATTCTCACCGACAACAACAAGGTGTCCGCGCTGGACGAGGCCAACGCCTTCGTGGCGGCCTGGCTGCCCGGCAGCGAGGGCGACGGCATCGCCGACGTGCTGTTCGGCGACTACCAGCCAACCGGCAAGCTCAGCTTCACTTGGCCGTCGAGTCTGTCGCAGATCCCGATTCGTGACGGCGACGGCCAGGCCCCGCTCTTCCCCTTGGGGTACGGCTTGAGCTATCCGTAGCGCGGGTCACAATCCGTCACATTTGGCAGCACTTCGGGCTGGTGGTAGGCTCTTGCCGTGCTTGCTTCCAGGGTTGTTGTGGTCGTGCTCGTGGTCGGAATGACCGCGTGTGGAAGAAGCGCCCTCAAAGGCCAAGCCTCTGGCCATGGCGGCCACGCGCAGCCGGGCAGCTCTTCGGGCCAGGGCGGCTCGGGCACTTTCGCGAGCGGAACCGGGGGCAATAGTGAAACCACCGATGCCGGCGTGACCGGGCTAGGTGGCGCGCAAGGCACGGGGGGCACCGCGACCAGGGTCGGCACCGGCGGAACGGTGGCCGCGGGAGGCAGCGGCGGGACAGTGAGGACGGGCGGAGCTATCGGAACCGCAGGCACGCTTGCGACGGGCGGACGGGCGACGAGCGGACGGGGCGGAGGTGGCTCGTTGGTGGGCGGCGACGCCCTCGGTGGCCGCGGCGGAGGGTCGTCGGCGGGCGGCAGTAGTGGATTCGGCGGACGGACCGGGCTCGACGCAGGGGGGGTGGACGGGGTTCGTCGGGACGGTGGACCGCAGGACGTGCTCGACGCGACTGACGGTGTGGCATCGAGCGGGGGAATCAAAAGCACCGGTGGAGTCCAAAGCGGCGGAACGGTAGGGACCGGCGGTGTCGGTCGCAGTGGCGGAGCCGTGGGCTCGGGTGGCATCGTGGCCACCGGCGGCGTCCCGAGCGGTGGAACCGTCGCTTCGGGCGGCGGTGGTGGTGGCTTGCTTGCCAGCGGCGGGAGAGTGGGCTCGGGTGGCAACTCGGCGCTTGGCGGGAGCGGCGGGACCGGCGGGTTTTGTGGTGACGGTATCGTGGGCCCGGGCGAGCAATGTGACCTGGGTCCCGACAATCAGGCAACGCCAGCCTTCCGGGTGACCCAAGCCGGCCTCAGTTTCGACGCCATTCCACTGGTTCGCTCAGGCTCTGCCGGAGATTTCTACTCCTACTCTTCTGCGAGTGCGCATACCCGCTTCGAGGATGTCGGCACGAGCCGGATGTTGCTCCACCTCGATCGGGCGACACGCATTCTAAGTCTGGTCTTCTTCCACGGTATTGATCAGGACACCACGGGTCAGTCGCAACCCACGTCCCAAGTGGTGATGAACTTCAGCGGTCTGCCGGAGAGCACCGCCGTTGAGGTCTCTGACGATTCCGGCGAGCTCGTGATGACATCGAATACGACTGCGACCGGACTTTGGAATTTCGCCAACAATTCGGACGGAGGGGTGCTGTCGGGTCTTCAACTGCCGGGTGATTGGACAATCACCATCGACCCCTCCTTCATCATGGGCATCACGACTTGGACCTGGATCCAGAGCGATGGCTCGTTCATCGATCTCGATTTGTCGGCCCCACTCACCATCCAAGCACGAAGCACCCACAGTCAATGTCGCCCCGACTGCACAATTCCCCAGTGCGGTGACGGGATCCTCGACGGCGGCGAAGTCTGCGACGACGGCCAACCCTCCCCCTCCGGCTGCGCCACCAATTGCATGTCGTTCAATTGAACGGTCTGGGCGCGCTTCCGCAAAGCGGGCGAAATTGAGCGGCCAAACTGTGGCGCAGATCACGGCTTCTGTCGATTGACAGTCATCGGTACCTGCAATCACGTGTAAGCTGGATCGAGGTGGCGAGGCCCACTTTCTCTCGACGAAGGACCAGTCCGGCATGAAGACACATCTCATTGTCATTGCTTTGGGTGCTCTGCTTTGTCTTGGCGACAGCTGTTCCCAATCGGCCGATGCGCCTGCGCAGAACCGCGCCTCTGGCGGTTCACGGGCAGGCACTGGGGGCACGGGGGCTGGGGGCGTCAGTGAAACCGGAGGCACTACGGTTGCCGTCAACGGGGACGCCGGCGTCGGGGGGACCGGCCCGGGCGGGACAGGGGGCATGGATGGCAGTGGGATCGCAGACGGCCACGCTGGCACCGGCGGGTTCGCCTCCGGCGGTACGGGCGGCAAAGGATACGACGGCGCGGTCTCGGACGGATCGGGATCGGGCGACGACGCCTCCGGCGGCACTGGCGGCAACGGATACGACGGCGCGGTCTCGGACGGATCGGGCGGCATCACTTCGGGCGGGGCCGACGGCCGAGGAGAAACCGTGACCGGCGGCACAGCCGGTATGTCCACCGGCGGAACCACGAGCGAGGGTGGAACCACCATCACCGGATTGGGGGGCGTTGGCGGCTGCCATTGCGTTGAAGCTGGCGCGGGTGGTACCGGGACAGCGGGCGCAGGCGGCGTGGCCGGCCACAGTGGAACCGGCGGTGTTGTCCAAACAGGCGGAAGCTCCGCCACAGGCGGTACCAGTGGCGCGGGTGGGTCCTCGGCTGCCGGTTGTCCGCAGGTCGCTCCGACCAACGGAGCTGGTTGCGACAATTCGAAGGATGGTCCGTGCTACTACGAGGACTGCACCGAAAGCGGGCGAACCATCGCACTATGCCCAAGCGGGAGCTGGCAAGTAAGCACCGGGGCGTGTACTTCCGTAACCTGTAACGGCTACAGTGGCGGCGACAGCGTGACCTGTCCGGCGGGACAGGTCTGCCTTGCCGAATTCGGCCGGGATCCGACTTGCGTGACACACACTTGTGGCAAAGGTCCAGTGACGTGGCAGTGCGTTCCCGGCGCCAATCCCGGCACCTCAGGTTGGTGCGACCTCAGGGATTCAGTCGGCACTGGCTTGACGGTATCGTGCTGCCCCTACGGCGGCACGAGCTGCTGACCTGGGTTCCCCGTCCATCGGCCCGACGCAGGCCTGGCGCTCGACTATCGACGGGCGCCGACCGCGATCTCCGTAGCGGCCGCGTTGCCGCCGGTCGCCGCTCGGGCTTCCAGCCGAACGTAGCGGGCTGGCACCGGCCCGAATACGGCCGTCTTCATCGTTCCGCTCGAAAGCCACGTCCCGGTAGTGGCCAGCGCGAAGGTAACGTTGTCGGCACTGGTCGAGATCGCATACGACGTAATGGAGCCACCGAAATCGGGCGTTTCGTTTGGCTGATAGCCAGGCACGTAATTGAGTAGGCCGACGTCGGGGTAGACCACACCGAGGTCCGCGGTGACTGACTGTGGCAACGGCCCCGACGACCCCCATGCCGTGTAGCCGTGGAAATTGGTGGCGCCGTCGACGGCGTCGGCCGCGGTTCCACTGGTGGCGGTGGCCCCGATGATCGTGTACGGGAATTCGTTCTGTGGGCCCTGCGACGAGAGGGGAGCGCGCGAAAGATTCGGCGCCCACGCCGCCCCCACGCGGGTTAGCGTGTCGACCATGCTCTGGTCGAGCAGCCCGTCGCGATTGGGTGGGCAATTGAGCAGATAGTTCGTCCAGCGCGCTTCGAGCTTTTGCAGGTGGTCCTGGACAACGCCGGCCGGCGTCGCCAGGCCGCCGATGTCGGGAGCCCAAAACCAGTCCACGCCGCCGCTGCTGTTGATCTTGTTCATCTGGGTCGCCGGCAAGGTATTGTCGGCAGGCACCGTGCCGCCGAGCACCTCGTCGTAGACCGTGCCGTCGGTGTCCCACAGATTTGCCAGTTGGGTCTGATCGAATAGCAGACAATTCGGCTGGAGCGACTTCACGAGCTGCCGAATCTCCTGGTAGGGGATGGCCACGTGGCCCATCCTCCAGGCCCAGCCCGTGAACAGCAAGTAGGAGATCTCGCCGTAGTTGGTTAGAAGCTCGGTGAGTTGGGTCTTGATGTAGTTGAGCTGCGGCTGGCTGACAGAGCCAGTATCGATGCCCGCGGTGCTGTCCCACATCGCATACAAGAAGCCGACCTTGAGCCCGCGTGCGCGAAAGGCTTCGACGAACTCGCGAACCACGTCGCCCTTGCCGTTGCGCCAGGGAATCGCCCCGACGTCAAAATCGGAGATCTGGCTATTCCACAGCGCGAATCCGTCGATGTGTTTGACGCTCAGAATACCGTACTTCATCTTGGCGGCGACCGCTGCATCGGCCCACTGACCGGCGTCGAGCTTGGTGGGATTGAACTGGTCGATGGGCAGATTAGGCTGCGACCAATTGCCGGTGTAGGTGACCACGCCGAAGTGCAGAAGCATGCCGAAGCGCAGCTCGATGTAGTCGCGCTGCAAGTCCTCGAGGGTGGGCTGCGGAGCAGCGTCGATGGGGACGGTCCCGGCGTCCAGGGCGCCGACATCGACCGCGGCGCTATCGACCGCCGACAGCACTTCGATGGCATCCATGTTGCCGCGCGAGCAGCCCGCCCCTGTGACGAAGCTCAGCAGCAGCAATCTGGAGGTCCAGCGCATGGCCAGCCTACTCCGCGCCGTCGTTGGTGTCGTTGGTGTCGTCGACGCCGTCTTCGCCGCTGTCGGTGTCATCGAGCTCGGCGAGTGCGCATTTCTGCGGCCGCGGTGTCGGCGTGTTCCCCGCACCGGGTTGCGCCGCCACCATGCGAACCTCGGAGGCGGCAAAGGTCATGGGTGGACGTTCGAGAAACGACACCCGCACACGTCCGCCCATTACGTCCAGATCGTCGACCCGACCGATGCCCTCGGGCGTTTCCACTTTCTTGCCCGGCTTGGGCAGGCCCTTCGACAGCTCCACGTACAAGTCGTCTTCGTACACCAGGCAACACTTGAGCCGGCCGCACTGACCCGCGATCTTGGTCGGATTCAAGACCAAGCGCTGGTGCTTCGCCATCTTGATCGATACCGGCGCGAAGTGCGCAAGGTACGTCGAACAACAAAGCTCGCGCCCGCACGAACCGATCCCGCCCGTGAGCCGAGATTCGTCGCGCACGCCCACCTGACGCATTTCCACCCGCGCATGGAGATACGTGGCCAGGTCGCGAACCAGGGCGCGAAAGTCGACCCGCTGTTCGCATGAGAAGAAGAACGTGGCGCGATCGCTGCCCTGTCCGACGTCGGTGCGAAAGAGCTTGATGGGCAGCCCCAGCGCCCGTGCCCGCTGTCGCGCGAAGGACAGGGCATCCTGCTGCCGCTTCTGATCCTGCTCGGCCCGCGCAATATCTCGCGCCTCCGCCTTGCGAATCACGCGTCCTCGCTCGCCCTTTGACTCGCGCGTGCCCGGCGGAATCGTCACCGTGGCCAGGGCCATTCCACGCCGGTCGTCGACCACCACCTGGTCCCCCTGGCGCAAAGACAAGGCACCGCAGTCGCAATCCAGGGCCCGTCCATTGCGCGCAAGCCGCACGCGCACCAGGTAGCGCGGCTCTGTTCGTCCGCTCGACGGAGAACGTTCGCCTGGGGCTTGCGCCGGCACGCTTTCATCGTTCATACAGCACCCACCTCGAGGGCTCGCAGGTCCATCAGCATCTTTTCGAGAGCGGTCACGGGATTCACGTTGGACGCCAGCGCCCCCGATGCTTCCACGGCGGCGCCTACGGCCAAGCGTATTGTACGCAAATCGCGATCCTTTCGCGCGCGGATTGCGAGCGATTCCAGATCCCGGTCTCGATCGTGGAGAAGTGCCAGGTCTCCCGCGCCGGCCGAGGTGACCAGGGCATCGCGGTAAAGACGCGCAAGAAGCGACAACGCCTCTGGCAGGTCCTGGCGACTTTCCTTGTCGGAGAACTCGCCAGCGGCGTCGAAAATAGCCGATACGCCTTTGCCCGCCGCAGCCTTGCGCAGATTGTTGACTGTCACCCACAGGGTCGATTCGGCCTCGCTTTCGAGGGTCTGCAGAAGCCGGCTCGCCTGGCCGGCCGCGAGCGCCACCGCGGTCTCGGCTTGTGCTGGTGAAGCGCCCCGCCGCATGGCGATGTCGGTCAGCGCTGCGGCGGATAGTGCCACGAATCGAATCCGCTGTGTGCGCGAGCGAATCGTCGGCAGTAGGCGATCCGGTGCTGACGTCACCAGCACCAGGTGATTGCCGGCAAGCGGCTCCTCCAACGTCTTCAGCAAGCAGTTCGCCGAGCTGGGATTGAGCCGGTCGGCCTGGTCGAGAATCAACACACGCACAGGCGCTTCGTGTGGACGCGTGGATGCGATGGCGACCATCTCGCGGGCTTGCTCGATAACATACTGCTGGGTGGCCGGTGCGAACGAAAGCACGTCAGGGTGCTGGCCCGTGGCGATACGGTGGCAGGTGTCGCAGTGCCCGCAACCCTGTCCGGGCGACTCCGGACAACAAAGCGCGAACGCCAACCCCAGCGCGGCCGTGCGCTTGCCAACGCTGTCGGGTCCGTCGAACAGGCAGGCATGGGCAAGCCGCCCGGACGCGACCGCACGCAGAAGCAGCGCGACCGCATGGTCCTGGCCCACAATTTCGCGAAGAAGCATCGAGGTAAAGGCTAGCAAAGTCTGGGTCCCTTCAGGCTGGAAAAGCTCGGGATGGGGAATTTCGGATGTCGACGTCCAGAACCGGTCGGGGCGTGGTCGTCTGGTGCTCGTTCTGCATTACCGTGTCGCAGGTCGCAGCGTGGTGCGCCTACTGGTATAGTATCAGCAGTTGGATGTGTGGGATCCTGCGGTGAAACCTCTTCGGCACGCGCTCTTGCTGGGCACGGTCTACGGATTGATGGCCACGACGTACATCTGGTTTTCCGGCGTGGCGGCCGCTCGCATGGCCAACAACGTGGGCGATCTCGAACGCATCGAGCGACTTAAGGGGTTTGTCTTCGTGGCAACCACCGCGACGCTGCTCGTGCTCGCGGCGTGGATCATGTTTCGGCGGCTTGCCCGTGCCGTCGACGAGCGCGAACGACTGCGCCAGGCGACGGTTTCGGCGCAAAGCCGCGTACTGGCGGGTGAGCTGGCGGCGGCTGTAGCGCACGATTTTAACAACGTGCTTACGGTGGCGCAATTCGCGATCGACGAGCTGCGCGCCGGGGCGCCAGACAAGAGCAATGCCCTTCTTGGTGATGCCTCGCAGTCAATTGCGCAAGGTCGCGGCCTTGCTATGCGCCTGGCGAATACGGCGCGCGGCGAGCGGGTTGTCCGCAGCGAGTCGCGCGATCTCGTGCCGGTCGCGCGATCCATGGTGCGTGCGCTCGGCAAGCTGCCGCGTCTTATCGGCCGCGCCATCGATCTCGACCTGTGTGCCGAAGCCATGGTCCAGGTCGACGTGCTGCTGTTCGAGCAGATTCTGGCCAATCTCGTGCTCAACGCTGCCGACGCTGCTGGTAAGGCCGGGCACATCCGCGTGGTGTTGCGCTCCGACAGCGCCAGCATCGCGCTCGAAGTCCACGACGACGGGCCCGGCGTCCCGGTGGAGCGGAGAGCGACGATCTTCAAGGCATTCGAAACCACCAAGGCTGACGGCCTTGGCCTTGGTCTTCTCAGTGTGCGCACGGCGGCCGAAACGCAGGGTGGAACCGTCACGGTTGGCACGTCGTCGCTGGGCGGCGCGATGTTCTTGGTCCGACTGCCGCGGAAGCGCACGCAGGACGTGTCCCCAGTCGCCGAGCCGGCGGCTCGTGACACGGCGCTGGCGAAGGCGTAGCGACCTCGGGGCCCTCCCGCGTGTGGCTCGGTCTGGCCAACATGCCGTTCCGAGATAAACTCGGGCCATGAGCATCCTCGACCGCCTTTCGACCTTGGTGAAGTCCAACGTCAACGATCTCATCGACAAGATGCAGGATCCGGGCAAAGAGATCGATCAGCTCGTCCGCGACATGGACGATTCCATCCGGCAGGCGCGCGCCGAGGTGGCAGCGTCGATGGCGGAAGAAAAGCGGTTGGCGAAGCAGGCGGACGATCTCGGCGCCGAGGCCACATCCTGGGAAGAGCACGCCAGCCGCGCGGTAAGGGCAGGCGACGACGCCCTGGCCAAGGAGGCCTTGCACCGGAAAGCGCAGAAGGAAGCCGATCGCATCGAGGTGGAAAAGGCTACCGCCGAACAGCAGGCACAAGTGGAAAAGCTTGTGGCCGGCCTGCGCGCTCTGGAGTTGCGGGTCAAGGAGGTAAAGCTGCGCCAAGGCACCCTGCGCGAGAAAGCCCGGGCCGCCAAGGGACAAAGTCCCATGTCCACCGGCAGCTCGGCGTTCGCGGACTTCGAGCGCATGTCCGGCAAGGTCGATGCGCTGGAGGCCGAGGCGAGTCTTTCCGACGAGCTGGCAGGGCGAAGCGCAGAATCGCTGGCCAGTGAGCGCAAGCTGGAAAGAATGAGCGAAGACAAGACCATCGACGACGCGCTTGCCGCGCTGAAGAAGAAGCTGTCGGGCTGAAGAGCCGACCGACTGCGGGCCGTGGTGTTGGCGGCGGCTTCAAGCCTGCGACTTCTTCGCCTGACCGGCCGCGAACCTTCGCGCCATGATCAGGACCAGAATCGCAAGCACCGCGAGCAAGCCACCGCCCACCGCCAACACGCCCACGGCGATGCCTCGGCTTTGCTCGGTCATCCGCAGGGGGCCAAGCGCAACCAGCCCGGCTGCCCTCGGTGCTGCCTCGGTCGCCGCGGTGAACACCACCGCGACCCTGTCAGATTCGAGACCCGGAACGCCGCCCGCAACCAGCTTCTGCACATCTGATTGTGCAATCGGCGCGCGCTGCCCGACCCGCGTCTTGATGAGGACCGCAGCCTGGGCGACCACGCGCGGCTTGCCGTCCATGGCCAATGGATCCGGTTCGGGCAAGACCAAGTGCACGCGCGCACTGGCAACACCATCCACGCTCTCTAAGGTCTTGGCAACTTCACCCGCCAGGGCGTCCACGTATCGCGCCCGCTCTTCGGTCGGCGTCGGCAGCAGGCTCGCCTGCTTGAAGAGCTCGCCGAAACCTGGGCGCTGTCCGCGCGGCAGCCCCAGCGACTGCAGGAGCTCCATGGAACGAACCACATCTGCCTTGGCCACCGAAACCACGAATCCGGAGCCGCTGCCTTCGTCGTGCTGCTTGACCGCCGAGATGCCCGCGCGTTCGAGGGAGGTCACGACCTCGTTGGCCGCAGCTTCATCGAGGTTGTGCTCGATGGCAGCCGAACAGCCAAACAACAAGAACACCGCAATCCCAATCCACGGACAACGCATGACAGGACCCTATCACCGATAGGGGAGTCATCGAAGGGGGGCGAGCCCTTCCCGCCGCGGCTAAAACGACCACCCGATGTTCGCGTTGATCAGGGGAATGAAGTCGACGGACGTGTCGGTCGCGCTCTTGCTGGCGTTGCTGACGCGCTGGCCCGAGGTAAGCACAGCGACGCCGCCCTGCAGGTCAAGTGTAAACCCGGCGCGACTGACTGCCTTCCAGCCGAAAAATGGGCCCATGGCAAGACCGCTGGCCACGCCGGCGACGTCCTCGACCTTCACGTCGACGTTCACGTAAAGCACTTCGACCCCGACCTGCATCCCACGCCGGAAGGATCCCGTGGCGTAGTAGCGAAGCTGCCCACCCAATTCCAGCACGCGAAAGGTCATGCTGGGTTGACCAGTCTCGTTCACCTTGACCCATCCCCCGCCGGCGATCGCGGTGATGCTGGCGTTGTCGCCCAGACGAAGCTCGCCATTGAGCTGCAAGACGGGTTCGAGCAGAAGGATCGGCGACAGGGTCAGCGAAAACGATGGCATACGCGGAGCCGGCTCCGGCCTGATCTCGGTGGGCTGGGTCGCCACTTCTGCGGCATAGGGGTAGGTCGGCGCCGGATAGGCGGGATAGCCGGGATAGGAATAGGGAACCGCGGGGTAAGCGCCGGTGGGCGGATAGCCGTAGCCGGGATACGCGGGACCGGCGGGAGCCGCGGTCGCGGGGGCCGGCGGTGCAGGGGCCAGGACTGGCGCGGGCACGGGTGGGTCCGAGGGTGACGCCCCCACCGGCACACCCGTCGGCGATTGCGCCAAGGCCGACGCTGACACGATCATGGTCAGAAGCGCAACCAGCGGACGACTCACGTTGTTCCCCCTGCCAGAGTCTCGCGCAGGAGATCCACGGCCCGGGCGTGAAGGCGACTGGCCCACGACTTGGAAAGCCCCAGCTTGGCGCCCGCGGCGTCCAGGTTCATGTCGGCGAAATAGTACAGCTCGATGAGCCGCCTCTCTTTGCTGGGCAGCTTGCCAAGCGCTTCGCGCACGCGTTCGCGCTCCTCGGCGGAAATCACCGCCTCGTCCGGCGCTTTGAAGGTTTGGTCCGGCACGTCTTCTGCCGCTGCCATGCAGGTGATGTGCACCGAGGCCACGCCGCCCAAGATCTCGGCGATTTCCCCCAGCACTTCTCCCTTGTCGGCGGTCCCGGACGATGGCTGCGCCGCCCGCCCCGACGCGTCCCGATCGGCGAGGTTGGCCAGGTACTCGTTCTGGCGCTCCTCGGCGCGAAAGCGGGCGTAGTCGGAGCGCGAATACCACGCCATCGAGCGCATGCCATCGAACATCGCGCCCCGGATGCGGTAGTAGGCGAAGGTTCCGAAGGCGGCGCCGTGCTTGGGGTCGTATTTCTTGGCGGCCTCGAGCAGCCCCTGCGTGCCGTAGGCCACGAGATCACCAGGCTCCATCGTCTTTCCGAGCCGCCGCTGCAGCTTGGCGGCAATCGAGTGCACAAGGTGCATGTGCTGCTCGACGAGCCTGTCCCGATCGGCATGCTCCGCTGCCATGAAGGCAGACTAGAGCAAGTCGGACGCGGTCGAGTCAAGCAGCTCGTTGCGGCGGACAAGAGCGATCGCTTGAAGGCAGGGGCCAATTCCTTCACTATGCGGGTGGAATGGCGGATCTCATCTGTTCCCTGATCCTGGTGGCGTTCGTGATCACGGTTGCGACGGGCTGGGTCGTATTGGCGGTCCTGCCCGCCCGCGCAACCAACAAGCGCCTGGACGGGCACGGCGGGATCATGCTGGGCCGCGGGGTGATGGAGGTGGCTTACCGGCTCTTCGGACCTCTGGTCAGCCTGCTTTACAAGCTGCGCGTCACGCCGAACATGGTGACCGCTTTTTCCCTAGTGCCGGCTCTGGTTTCTGCAGTTTTGATCGCGCAAGGCCATTTCGGCATTGGGGCTCTGCTTGCCACCGGATCCGGGTTCTGCGACATGTTCGACGGCATGCTCGCCCGTCGCTACCACAGCATGTCGGACGTGGGCGAGCTGTTCGACGCCGCGGTGGACCGCTACGTCGAATACTTCCTGCTTGCGGGGTTGGCCGTGTATTTCCGCAGCAGCCCGGTGGCCAGCCTTGTCTGCCTCGCCGCCATCCTGGGTTCGTTCATGGTCAGCTACGCGACGGCGAAGGCCGAGGCGTTGGGGGTTCCACCGCCCAAGGGCGCCATGCGCCGTGCGGAACGTGCGGTCTACGTGATCTTTGGCTGCGGGTTCGCCTCGGTGTGGCAGCTCGTGGTGCCGGGGACGCCCACCTGCCTCGCCTTGTCCCTGGGCCGAGAGCTGCCGGTGGAGCTAGCCATGTTGGTGGTGGGCGTGGTAGCCAATGTCTCTGCCGTGCGGCGTTTGCTCCGCATTGCAGAGCTCATTAGGGCCAAGAAGCTCGCCGCATGAACCCAACCCAACCGAAGAACCAACAAGCCGACATCAAGACCGAAATCCCCGGCCCGAACAGCAAGGCCTTGCGAGCGCGCGAAGATGCGCATATCGCGCCCGGCCTGCAGGGCTACGCGCTGATGGCCGGCATCGCGGTGTCCGAAGCCAAGGGCAGTGCCATCACCGACGTGGACGGCAACACCTTCCTCGACCTCATCGGCGGCATCGCGGTCAATGCCCTCGGGCACTCGCACCCGGTGTACGTCAAGGCTCTGCAGGACCAGGTGGCGCGGGCATCGGTGGGTGCGCTCACCTCGGAGGCGCGCGCTATCTTGTGTGAGCGCCTGGCCGCGCGAACCCCGAGCAAGGGTCTGCACCGCCTGCAGCTTTATTCCAGCGGCGCGGAAGCGGTGGAAAGCGCCTTACGTCTGGCCAAGTGCTACACCGGCAAGAACGAGTTCGTGAGCTTCTGGGGCGCGTTCCACGGCAAGACCATGGGTGTGTTGTCGCTCATGGGTTCGAGCTTCAAAGAGGCGCTCGGACCGATGGTTCCCGGCGCGCACCAGGTACCGTACGCCAACTGCTACCGTTGCCCGCTCGGCACGACCTATCCAAGCTGCGGCATGGCGTGCGTGGACTTCGCGCGCAAGCAGCTCAAGGTCGCCTCGGCCGGTTCCATCGCTGCCATCATCGTCGAGCCCATGCAGGGCACCGCCGGCAACGTGATTCCGCCCAAAGAGTTCCTGCCGGCCGTGCGTGACCTGGCGAAGGGGCTGGGCGCGCTGCTCATCGCCGACGAGATGATCACGGGCATGGGGCGAACCGGCCTCAACTTCGGGGTGGACCACACCGGCGTGATTCCCGACATCATGACCGTGGGCAAGGCCTTCGGCGGCGGCTTTCCGCTGTCGGGCATCGCTACCACCGACGAGATCTCCGCGGCCAAGCCGTGGAGCAATCCCTCCGGTTCGTCGTCGAGCTACGGCGGCAATCCACTCGGCGCAGCCGCGGGCGCGACGGCGCTGAAGATCATCGACGACGAGCATCTAGTGGAAAACTCGGCCAAGGTCGGCGCGGCCATGCTGGGCGAGCTGGAGACGTTCGTCGAGCGCTATCCGTTCGTGGGCTACGTGCAAGGGGCCGGCCTCTTTATGCGCGTGGAGCTGGTGAAAGACAAGGCCAGCAAGGAACCGCTGCCGAGACGCGTGACCGAGCGGATCTTCAAGGAATGCGTCCGCCGGGGACTTCTGACCATGGCCTACTCGGCCAGCTTCCGGATTCAACCAGCGTTGACCATCGACGAAGCGACCGCGAAGAATGCGCTGGCCCTGCTGGCCGAGGTTTTCGACGACGCGGCCCGCGCGGGCTGGTGGAAGTAGCAGCGCGTTCTCAACGCCGGCCGGCCCCCACGAGGTTCCACTTTACCAGCGGTGATTGCTTGTCGAGCAGAAAGTGGGTTCCGGCGACGTCCACTTCATTGTAGTTGGCGCGGCACCACTGACTTAGATTCTGCTCGCCCCATGTGCATGGGGGCAGGTCGATCCACTGAATGGCCGTGGGACGCATCTGCTTGATGGAGTAGTCGAGGTCGTATTTGTTGTGGCCGGGTCTGCCGGCTTGCGGGTGCCAGGGCACGGCGGCCCGAACCGGCATCCCTGCGACCACGACGTCGCACTTGCCCAGCACATCGATCGCTCGACGCTGCGAATAGTAGGGAATCACGCCGGCCGCAAAGGTGGCGACGGTCGCTGACTCGTCGGTCAGACGCTGGATTGCCAAGGCGACGTCAATGTCGGCGGCAGCGGCGCCACTGTAAATGGGCGTCAGGGTGAAAAGATCGGCCCGGTAGAGCGAAGCCGTCCATCGCAGAAGTAGCAGGAAGGTAACGGCCAGAACACTTCCGGACCATAGACGAGCCCGGGCCAAGCCTGCGCAGGCGAGCACCGCCGCGACCGCGAAGGCAATGATGAGCAGCACCGTCGCGGGCGCCGGAAAGCGCACGTAGAGGGGCCACGCGTCGCCGCCGATGCCAATCTGGTAAAGGGCGTAGGCGACAAACAGCAGCAGAAACTCGAATAGGTAGTCCGCCGTCATTCGATCGCCTGTGCGCTCGCTCGCGCGGCCGCCCGCGCCAGCGCTTGCACGTGGCGTACGCCACGCATGCACGATCAAATACAGGACCAGCGCCAAGGCAAGCCATCCCGCCCACATCAGGAAGGGCTCGCAGAATCGCCAGCCGTCGCCAAGCTGCTCCGTCAGACCGAGCCCGCCGAGCTTTAGCCGGTGGCTGTTCGCGATCCAGCGGCGGTAGTAGGCAAGACGAAAAACTTGGTATGCCAGCACGGGAAGCACAAGAAGCGCGCCTTCCGCGACCAAGGCCTTTCGCGCCCGGACGCCGCTACGCCAACGCCGCACGCCCTCGAAGGCGTAGTGGACGACGACAAACAGCAGCGTCTCGGGACGCAGCAAGCAAGCGAAGGAAAGGAGCAGCGCAATGATCAGGCGTCCGCGTGACGTCAGTTCTTGCCGCAAGGAAAGCAAAACGACGAGCAAGAGCACGGGCACGAGCAGCCCGGTCTCCATGCCCATGATCGACCAAAAAAAGAGCGGGTAGAATGTGACGGTAAGAAAGACCGCCCCGAGCGCGCCGATATCCCTGCCCTTGCGCCCTTCGAGCAAGCGCCCCGCGATGAGGGCCACCAGGGTCATGTCGGCCACCACGAGAGCAAGCCCGAACCCCTGCACGGCGGCCACGCCCGTTTCGCGCCCAAACACGACGATGAATCCGGCCAGCACGAAGACCCAAAGCGGGCTCGAAAACCCCTCCACGCGTTCGCCGGGATTCCAGACCAGCCCACGCCCTGACACCAGGTTGTCCGCGTAGCGCATGGTGATCATGCCGTCGTCGAACAGCGCGAAGTGCCGATGGCCGTCGACCGCGATGGTCGACGAGCGCTCGATCATGATCCAGCCGGTGAGAACGGCGAGCGCGGCCAGGCCGAGGAATACCAAGGCTGCGGCACGGGACTGGAACAAAGCGCGCACGATGCCATCATGGCACGGAGTCGGTTGCTGGCAGAAAGAGATCCTACGCGTGTCCGCTGCGTCGCCTCAGTGTCCACTCGGCCGCCAAGAGCGCCACGGCCAAGAGCAACATGAACGGGCTCGACCAGATCTCCACGGTGCGCAGGCTGCCGACCCGCACCTTGCGCGGTGGCTTGATACTCGGGTCACCGAGGGATCCGGCACGAAACTCGCCGCCGCTCGCGCTCGCGATCTCGCGCAGCACGTCGTCGCGCGACACCACGTCGTCCAGCTCATGCCCTTCAGAACGAATCACGAAAGTCGCGCGCTCCTCCACCGCCCGCCCATCCAGCGTCGCGCGCCCGAACAGGCGATAGGCGCCGGGATTGAGGCCGGCGAATTCAAATTGCGCTTCGCCGTCCCCGCCCGTGGTCAGCTTCAACGCCTGCAGGGGTGCTGCGCTCTCGCTCGATTCTACCGGTCGCAATTCCAGTGCGACGTCCACGCCGGGCGCGCCGGTGTAGTCGGCGCGCAGGGTGCGGACCCGCGCCGACACGGTTTGGCTCTTCCGGTATTCCACCTTGTCGAGATCAATGTGCAACAAAGTGAGCGCGGGATCTCGCACCAGCCAGCGCATGGCGCCTTCCCAAAAGCGCTGGAAAGCGCGGCCGTCGTCGCCGGCGCCGGCGGCTTGAAATCCCCAATTCCACGCGGAATCGGTCAAGAGTGCCAACGTGCGCCCCCGGCCCACGTCCGACACCGCCAACACGGGCGCCGGCTTGTCGTCGCCGCTTTTCTGCGTCGGATGCACCAGCAGCGCCCGCGCGCCGGGCCGCAGACCGGCCACGCGGTTGATTCCCACCAATGGCGGCAACACAGCCCAACGTGCTTCATTGATTCGAGAGTCCAGGCTGAGCGCAGTGGCCGGATGATTGAGCCCTTCGGGGGTCAAGCGCGCCCGAAACACATCCGCGGTGAAGGCGCCCGTCCCGTCCTGCGGAATGCCGGCAAGGTCCACCGGCAGCACGTCGGCAAGAGCGCTATCGCCGTATTGACCGCTTGCGAACGACAAGTCACCGCCCACCATCGCCAGCGCGCCGCCGCCTTCAATATAGGCGCGCACGCCGGGCAGATAAGGTTCCACCCAATAGGGCTTGAAATTGAAATTGTCGAAAATCAGCAGGTCGAACGACTTCAATTGTTCGTCAAAGATCTCCCGGTACGGGAATGGAATCAGCGACATTTCGCCCGCACCCAGCGCCATCTCGTCGGTGTCGGTGCGCAAGATGAAGAACGAGACCAGGTCCACGTTGGGATCCAAGCGCAACATGGAACGCAGAAAACGCTCGTTCCACGACGGCCGGCCACACACGTGGAGCACGCGCACGCGGTCGCGAATAACCTTCAAAGTGAACACCTGACTGTTGTTGCTATCGAGCGCCTCACCCACCAAGACCGGGGTCCTGATCTCGAACACGTAGTTGCCAGGGTGGTCGGGCGTGAAATCGAAGGTCACGGTCTCCTGAGCGCGGTCGGAGCTCAAGAGCACGGACTTGGCGTCGACGAGGCGGCCATCGCGCAACAGCGACACCTCGATCATTCGATTGCCAAGTCCGCTGTGCCGCAAAACTGCCGTCAGCTTGACCGGCGTGCGCACGAAGGCGAAATCGTCGGCGAGGACCGCCGCCACGGAAAGGTCGCGCAACTCCTTCTCGCCGATGAAGACCGTGTGTACGGGCGCGGCCAGCGCGTCCAAGGTGCGGCGGGCGTCGGCGTCGAGCGGCCCGCGCCCGATGCGACCGGTGTCGATCCCGTCGGAGATCAGGACCACCGCGCCCAGATCGCGCCCGGCGAAGCGCGTGCGCAATTCCGACAACGCCTCGCCGATGCGCGTGCTTTCGGCCTTGGACGAAGGCGGCGCGGTGCGGGCCGAGGGAGCGAGCGCCTCCCCGAAAGTATAGAATTCGAGGCGATGCCCGGCGGCTTCCCAGTCGGCAAAGGTCGACGCCGCGCCGGATACGATGGCGGACGCGCGTTCGGCGCGGGTGGGCCCGCGGTAGGGCGGCGAAACGCCCATCGAACGTGAGCCATCGACCAGCACGGCGACGTAGTTGGGCACCACGCTGACTTGGCCGAATTCCAGCTTGGGCTCGAAACACACCAGTAAACAAGTCGCGAGTGCAAAACCGCGCAGGAGCAGCAGCGGCACCAGATGTCCGCGCCGCCGGCCGCGCCAAAGCGACCAGGCGGAAAACGCCAGCGCGACCCCGGCCAGAATGGCCAGCAGCACCAGCGTGCCCCGGCCGAACTGGGTACCGAACACGAGCTTCCAGTCTGCGACCAGCCGCAGGTGATTCACGGCTGCACCCTCCGGGTGCGCATGATGAAATCGATGTGCGCCTGCTCGGTCTTGTAGTCGAGACAGAGCGCGTACATCACGAGGTTCACGGCAAAGCGGAAGCAGCGCTCGCGCTGTTCGTCGCCACCCGGAACCACGCTGTGCTCCCAGCGGCCGAACCCGTCACGCGCCATGGCCCCGCACAGATCGTTTTGCGTGTAGATCGCGGTCAGGCGACGGTCACGCTCAGTGCCCTCAACCGGCGCTGCAACCATGATTCGGCCCGGCGCCTCGTGAAGAATGTAGAACGACCGCCACAGGACATGCTCCTCAGGCACTGGCCTCGGCATGTCCCCGGGCAGCACCAGGGCGAGCAGGCGCCGCACCGATTCGTCGAAGGCACCCCCGGCCCGGCCTTCCGCTGAATCGATCCAAAGGCAGCCGCCGAAGGTCAGGTAGCGGCGCAGCCGTACGATGTCGCTGTCCGCAGGCATCGCGAAGCCGCGATCCCCCGACAGCAAGCACAGGGGGTAGCGAAAGAGGTCGGGGCTCGATAGCGGCAGCTCGATGGGATCGGGAAGCGTGACCAGGCTGGTCCGGCGCTCGATCTCCCAAGCGAGGCGGCGCAAGGCGGTCGGTCGGGTGTCCGGCAGATCGGGTATCCGCAGTCGCAAGAAGCGAAACTTGGACAGGTCGCCGAGCGCCCGAGCGGCCCCTGACCACGCCACGACCGCCGCGCCCAGCGCACCGGCCAGGAATTGCCGTCGGGGGACACGGTCGTTGCCGCAGGACGCAAATTCCGATCCCGAGCATGCACGCGGCTCTGGCAAACGGGGCGGGGTCATTCGATACTAGCGCTCGCCATGAGGTACCTGTCCAGGTTGGTCATTCCCGTCAGTATGATCGTTATGGGTTCCGCTGTCGCGGGCAAGTCAGCGCGGGCACAGGATAGCGAAAGTGGCGGCTCGGTGCCGGCCCTTGCGCCTGGTGTGGCGGATGCTGGCGGGGGTGCAGCGGCGTCGACCGGCGAGGACGAAGCCATGCCCAAGCGCAAGCGCCGGGCCAAAGCAGCCGAGGCGGCACCCGTCGACACTGTAGAGCCGCGCCGATTCGGTGGCCCGGCCGAACCGAATCACTTCCTGCAAACCGGGCTCTCGCTCATGCCGGGCACGGGTTTCCGCTTCATCGCCCGCTACCGAGAGACGCAGTCGTGCGGCGACTCGAGCGGCATCGCCAGCAGGGCCGTGTGCACCCACCGGCTGCCCACCTTCATGGACGTGCAGCTCTCGTTTGGCGCGCTCGCCCGAATGGACGTCATCGTCGATCTTCGCTTCGCCCTCGAACAGGATCCGGCGAGTCCCGGAAACCACCAGTTCGCGCTGGCGCCCGGGATGAGATTCTGGCTGGACCAGGACGTGGCGCTCAAGTTCTTCACGACCTTGCAGTTCGTCTACGACTACACGTACTTCCTGCCCAACGCGGACGCGCCCAGCAGCGACTTCGGCCTGCGAAACGCCAACGGCCTGATGTACGACCCGATTCGCAACGTGGGATTCTACGTGCAATTCGGTGAGACCATCGGCGTTCGGCGTTGGTTCCGCATCGACCTCGACCTGGGGCTGGGCGCGCAGATTAGGTTCCCCTAGTACACCTGCCTCCCACAGCGGCTAGTCGTAGCTACTCGGCGGGAACCGTCGGGCGAGGGCGACGCTTTCGATACACCTTCACCAGTAGGTAGAGAACCACGATACCGACCAAGGCCAGGATTCCGTATTCGGATCGCTTGGCCCACTTGATGACGTGATCGATCTTGTCGCCGAAGAACCAGGCCGAATACACCAGGAAGGGAACCGACAAGAGAGCCGCCAGGGCGTCGTAGACAATGAAGACGTAGGGCCGCACGTGCAGCATGCCGGCGGACAGAAAGATGGAAAACCGAAGCCCAGGTAAGAATCGCGCGACGAACACCACCTTGCTGCCATAGCTTCGGAAATACGCGCGTACCCTGCGCTGGCGCCGGGGCGTGAAATAGCGGTGACCCATCCTGCTTGCCAGAATCTTGGTACCAAACTCTCGCCCGACGGTGAAGGCCAAGGAATCTCCGCCGAGCACCGCGACAAAACACACCAAGAACACGGCGTGGATGTGCACGGTTCCGAGGTGAGCCAGGTATCCCGCCGAGATGAGGGAGATATCCTCGGGAATGGGCAAACCCAGGCCGCAAAGTAGTAGGATCCCCGCCAGTTTGGCGTAGACATGAGACGTGAGTAGACTGAGGAGCCACTCCATTGCGAACCGACTTGTGGCGAAACCCATAGCACGGATTCGTGCGCCGGCGACGATTTGGCGTGATAATCTCTCGTCACTCTTGGCATTGACAGCGAGTCGACTCCGCCCTAGAAGCCACCATCAGGAAGCCATGCACATGACAAATAACCAATGGAAGCTAGGATTTCTTGTGGCCACGTTGTTCCTGGCCACGACCGCATGCAAGCCGGACTACCCGGCGTGCGACACCGACAAGGATTGCAAAGCCAAAGAGTTCTGCATCGCCCGCAAGTGCCAGCAGTGCCGCAACGACACCGACTGCGGACCGGGCCGCCAGTGCGGCAATGGCAAGTGCAACGCGATTCCGGGCTACTGCACGGACAAGTCGCAGTGTGCGGCCGGGCTTGAGTGCTTGAACAATCAATGCCGCCCCTGTCAGTCGGACATGGAATGCCCGGCCGGCAACATCTGCGAGGCTGGTCGCTGCAGCCGCGCGCAGTGCATGCGCGACGAGGACTGCCCGCAGGATAAGGACTGTAAGAAGGGTCGCTGCGTGGGCTCGGATCGGAAGCCGCCGGAAGGTCCGCCCTGCCCGCTTGAGACTGTCTACTTCGGCTTCAACAAGTCGTCGCTGACCTCGGAGGGAACCACGGCGCTCTCCAATAACGCGGCCTGCCTGAAGAAGACCGGACGGAGCATCGACCTGGTCGGCCACGCCGACCCGCGCGGCACCACCGAGTACAACATGGCTCTGTCCGACCGCCGTGCCCAGGCCGTGCGCGATTACCTGCGCCAGGCCGGCATTGAAAGCACTCGCCTGCGTCCAGTTCCGCGCGGTAACCTCGATGCGACCGGCACCGACGAGGCCAGCTGGGCCAAAGACCGCCGCGTCGACTCGGAATGGAAGTAGGCGTGCGCGTTCCGGCGGCGCTTGCGCTGCTGGGTGTTTCCCTGGCCGGGTGTGTGACATCTGGCCAGGGAGAAAAGATGGGCGCGGACATCGCCCATCTGCGACAGCGCCTGGACACGATGGAGGTGCGCGACCGCGATATCAACGAGAAGGTGGTGCAGCTTCGTAAGGTGCTCGACGAGGCCACGGCGTTTCTCGGGCGCAATTCTGCCGACCTGGGCGCGCGGGTCGCCAAGAACGAGACCGACATCGCCGCGATGACGGGCAAGGTGGAGGAAGCCAAGTACCTGGTGGGCGAGTTGCAGAAACAGGTCAGCACAGACTCCACAGTGGTTTCGCAATTGCAACAGAACCAGCAGCGCATCGTGGATCGCGTGGCGCCCACCATGCCCGAGGACAAGGAGAGCTTGTGGAAGGAGGCGCAGCGCCGCCTCGCCGAAGGGCAGCGCGACGATGCGCGCCGGTTCCTGCGCTCGTTCATCCAGCGTTTTCCCGATGACCCCCGCGCCCCGCAGGGGCTGCTTCAGGTTGGGATCTCATTCGTTCAAGAGCTCAAGCACAGCAACGCGGCGGCTGAGTTCTCGAACCTTATCCAGCGCTTCCCACGCGCGCCCGAGGTGTCGGAGGCCATGTGGCAACTAGCCGAGTCTTTCGTGGTGCTGAAGTTCTGCGGCGACGCCAAAGCGATGTACCAGGATCTGGCCAAGCGCTACCCGAAATCCCCACGTGCCGCGCAAACGAGGGAGCGCCTGCACAACCTGCAGAAGATCGCGCACGACAAGAATCTGTGCACGAGCTGACCGCTACGACACGCCGAACAGGTCCAGCACCTTCGCAAACCGGGTGTTGACCGCTGCGCAAACCTTCTTCTCAAGGGGCGCGTCGATGCGTAGCGCCTGGAACGACGCCAGGTGGTCCTCGGGATGGGGCTGCGGCAGCAAGCTTTCGGGGACGATAATCTTGGCCATCTGATTCGCCACGCACACTACGTGGCAAACGAAGGGAAGATCCTGGTTCGGGTTGTGGTGGTACTGGATGCCGAGCGCTAGGCTGTTCGGCAAGCCCCAGTGGCGCGCGATCATCCCACCCAGCTCGGCGTGGTTGACCTCGAGGATCTCCATCTCGGCCTCGAGCGGGTTGCAACTACCCTCTTCCTGAGCGCGGCGCAGATACTCCTGCGTTTCAGGGTCCAGGAAACGCGCCAGCACCAGCTTGCCGATATCGTGCAGCAATGCCGCGGCGTAGGACTCGGGCGGCACTGGTACCTTGCCGAGCACGCCCAGCGATTCAACCATGAGCGCCGCCGCCACCGAATGGCGCCACAGCACGTTTTCGGCGAGCCCGAATTCGGGCAATGGCTGCTGAAGCTGCTGGCGCACCTTCGCACCGAAGCCCAGGGTCACTATGGTGCTTCGGCCTAGGCGCACCACCGCATCCTTCACGGTGGTGATTTGCGATCGCGCCGCGCTGGCGGCCGAGTTGGCGGCGCGCAGGGTCCGGGCGGTGAGCGCTTGATCGAGGCTGACCACCTGGGTGATGTCGTCCAAGCTGGATTCGGGATCGGCCACCAGATTGGCCAGCTTGGTCCCGCTCATGGGAATGGGATCGAGATCGTAGGCCTTGGCGATCAGTTGGTGAAGGTCCAGCACGTTGCCCTGCCACCTCCAAGCTTACAGCAGGTTCTCCTCACATTCGCACCGCACAAGGTCATCGACAGTTTCACGTCGGGAGATAAGGGTCGCCCGGCCGTTTTCCCAAAGCACCTGTGGAACCCTGCCCTGCGACACATAGTTCGAGCTCATGGCCGCGCCATAGGCGCCCGCGTCGTGGAGTACCAAAAGGTCTCCCGGCTCCGGGCAGGGCAACATGCGCGGGTCTAACAGCTCGTGCTCGTCACGCGTGAAGACGTCGCCGCTCTCGCACAGCGGTCCGGCCACCACCAACGGTTCGGGCGTACGCCCGGCGCCTTTGCCCAAAATCGAGATGTGGTGGTACGCGCCGTACATGGCAGGGCGGACCAGATCGCAAAAGCCAGCGTCCACCATCACGAAGCGATGGCCGGGGCCCTTTTCGTTGCTCTGCGTGTTCTTGATGTCGTGCACGCGGCTGACCAGGATCGCCATGCCAGCCACCGGATAGCGACCGGGCTCGATTTCCACCCGAATAGGCCGGCCACACACCGACGCGAATCGCGCCACGGCCTCGTCGAGAACCGGCTTGAGCCACGCCAGATCATAGGGAAGTACGCCTGGACGATACGGGTGAGGAATGCCGCCGCCGAAGTTGACCGCGTGCAGGTCGGGGAACTGGGGCAAGATGCCGGCGAAGAAGTCCACCAACTTGCGCATGTTTCGATCGAAATCGCGCGGGTCGGGGCCCGTGCCGATATGCGCGTGTAGACCGACCACCTTCATTCCTGCCGCAAGTGCCTGCCTGCGCACTTGGGCCCAGGCCGGATCCTCGTGCCAGATCCCGTGCTTCGACGACGGCCCGCCGGTGTCGCATGACTGCACATGGCCGTGACCGAAGCCCGGATTCGCCCGCAAGACGATGGGTCCGCGATAGCCTGCTTCGGCGAGCTGTCGGATCTGTCCGGGCGAGCCCACGTTGGGCATGATCTGGTGGCGCAAGATCACGTCAAGGGCGTTGTCGCGATACACATCCGCGGTCAGCATGACGACCGGCGGATTTGCGCCGGCCGCGAAACCCGCGCGCAGCGCCCGCAGAACCTCGTTGCCGCTGACCGCATCGATCCACAGGCCCGCCTCGCGCACAAGCTGGAGCACCTTGAGCGATGAATTGGCCTTCATCGCGTAGCGCACCGCCAAGTTGGGCGGGCTGGCCAGCGCGATCAAGCCCTGCAACGCCTGGCGCAACAGGTTCGCGTCGTAGAGATAAAAGGGAGTGCCGACCTTGGCGGCTATCTGTTCGAGAGGGTAGCTATCGAGCTGCATGAGAGCCCAGCATCATAGTCGATGACCGGGCCCGCGGCCAAAGGCCGGAACCGGAATGGGGCCGGCACCGGCGACCGGCTACGGCCGCCGGTGCCGGCTACGGCCACCGGAGCCGATCCTAGAAGTCGTCGCCTCCGCCCATGCCGCCCATCCCACCCATCCCGCCGCCGCCGTGAGCGGGCTCCTCCTTCTTCTTGGGCTTCTCGGCGATCATCGCCTCAGTGGTTAGCATGAGGCTCGCCACCGACGCCGCGTTCTGCAGTGCCGCGCGCACCACCTTGGTCGGATCGATGACGCCGGCCTTGACCAGGTCTTCGTACTCCTCGGTGGCGGCGTTGAAGCCGAACGAGCCTTTGCCGTTCTTCACCTTCTCGACGACGATGGAGCCATCGACGCCGGCGTTGGCCGAGATCTGGCGCAAGGGTTCTTCGATGGCCCTGCGGATGATGTTCACGCCGAAGCGACGATCGTCGTCGAACTTCAGGCCCTCGATGGCAGAGAGAGCGCGAATCAGCGCCACACCACCGCCGGGAACGATACCCTCCTCGACCGCCGCGCGGGTCGCGTGAAGAGCGTCCTCAACCCGCGCCTTCTTCTCCTTCATCTCGCTCTCGGTGGCAGCGCCGACCTTCACCACGGCCACGCCACCGACGATCTTCGCCAGCCGCTCTTGCAGCTTCTCGCGGTCGTAGTCCGACGTGGTGTCCTCGATCTGGGTGCGAATCTGCTTCACCCGGCCTTCGATATCGGCTTTCTTGCCCGCGCCCTCGACGATGGTGGTGTTGTCCTTGTCGACGGTGACGCGCTTGGCGCGGCCGAGATCCTTGAGCGTGATGTTTTCGAGCTTGAGGCCCAGGTCCTCGGTGATGGCCTGGCCGCCGGTGAGAACGGCGATGTCCTTCAGCATCTCCTTGCGGCGATCGCCGAAGCCGGGCGCCTTGACCGAGCAGACGTGTAGGGTGCCGCGCAGCTTGTTCACGACCAAGGTCGCCAGCGCTTCACCGTCGACGTCTTCCGCGACGATGAGCAAGGGCTTCCCGGACTTGGCAATCTGCTCGAGCACGGGCAGGAGATCCTTCATGTTCGAGATCTTCTTCTCGTTGATAAGGATGAAGGCGTCCTCGAGCACGGCTTCCATGCGCTCGGCGTCAGTGACGAAGTAGGGCGAAAGGTAGCCGCGGTCGAACTGCATGCCCTCGACCACTTCGAGCGTGGTGTCCATCGACTTGGCTTCCTCGATGGTCACGACGCCTTCCTTGCCGACTTTCTCCATGGCCTCGGCCAGAATGTCGCCGATCATGGTGTCGCCGTTGGCGCTGATGGTGCCGACCTGGGCGATGTCGGTCTTGCCCTTGGTGGGCTTCGACTGCTCCTTCAGGTTCTCGACCACCTTGGCCACCGCCGCGTCGATGCCGCGCTTGATGTCCATGGGGTTGTTGCCGGCGGCGACCAGGCGCGCGCCTTCGTTGAAGATGGCTTGGGCCAGAACCGTTGCTGTGGTGGTGCCGTCACCAGCGACGTCGGAGGTCTTCGACGCCACTTCGCGGACCATCTGGGCGCCCATGTTCGCCATCTTGTCGGGAAGCTCGACTTCCTTGGCGACGGTCACGCCGTCCTTGGTCACCGTGGGGGAGCCCCACGACTTTTCGATGATCACGTTACGGCCGCGCGGGCCCAGGGTCACCTTCACGGTGTTGGCGAGCAGGTTCAAACCTTGCGCGATGGCCTGGCGAGCGGGTTGCGAGAAGAGAATTTCTTTGGCTGCCATGGTGGTGTCCTTTCCTGACTATTCGAGAATGGCTAGAACGTCGTCTTCGCGCAAAATCAGGTGCTCGACGCCGTCGATCTTGATGTCGTTGCCCGAGTACTTCGAGAACAGAACCTTGTCGCCTTCCTTGACGTCCAACTTGCGGATGGATCCGTCTTCCTGGACCTTGCCGTTGCCGACAGCGACGACCAAGCCCTTCTGAGGCTTTTCCTTGGCGGTGTCGGGAATGTAGAGCCCGCCAGCAGTCTTGGTTTCTTCCTCGACGCGCTTGACGAGGATGCGATCGTAAAGAGGTCTCACTTTCATTGTCGTTTCTCCTTCTTCAAAACCGACCGTCCGGCACTCGCCGAGCGGTGCTTTTCGGCGCGAAGACAGCGGCTGTGGAACCGCTAGGCCGCTGCCTTGGACGCGCCCTTCTTCTTGCCCGAACCCTTGCTCTCGCCGGATGTAGAGCTCGATCCGCTGGACCCTGATTCCGACTTGGACTCCGCCTTGGATTCCGATTTCGGTTCCGACTTGGACTCCGCCTTGCCACTGCCACCCGATTCGGGCTTGCTTCCCGACTCGGACGAGCTGCCGCCCGGCTTGGCGCTGGCGTAGAGGTCGCTGTACCAACCGCCACCCTTGAGCTGAAAGGAGGTGTGGCTGATCAGCTTCTCGACCTTACGCTTCTTGCACTTCGGACAGACCTTGACTGGCTCGTCGGACATCTTCTGCCATTCCTCGAAGCGATGGCCGCATGCTTGGCATTCGTACTCGTAAATTGGCATCTGTCGCTCAGCGTCTAGAGTTCTCCATCCATCGTGGATTCGGACCAAGCGAAGGTTAAGCACCCTTCGGTCGCTGTCAAGCGACGAAGGAGAGTGCCAACATAACCAATCTTTGGTTAACCATTTCCAATACTTACGAATACGGCGCCCGCTGGATACTCCAGAAACTACCATCCGGGAAAGCGGCGCTCGGCTGTTGCGGGTTCCGCGGGGGCGCTCCTCGGCGGCCGCATGCCAACGGCCGCGCTTGGCGCGTCCATGGCACGCTCGGCAACCGGGTCCTTACGCGACCGGCAGGAAATCTGGTGGCGAAGGGAATCTCGGTGGAAGCCGGTCGCGGGCCCCTGTCCCGCCTCGCTGGCACGCGAGCGCAGACGCTCGCGGCGCTCGGCTACGCCGCCTCGGAGTCGTCCCCCGCTCCGCCCGCAGCGCCGAGCTTGGCATCCCTGCGTTCGGCTGTTCATCTGGACCTCGGCGACACGGAATCGGCAACTTCTCGGCCGCGGTCGTGTTGACCCGGCCAAGCGATGGGGGGAATACTGCGACGATGGATTGGCGCACGTTCGTAGTTGAGATTACGAAAGCCGCTGCATGGCCGTCTCTTGTCTTACTGTTGGCGATGTTACCCGGACCCGTGAAGAGACTGCTAGACAGGATTACCAAACTGGAAGCCGGAACCAAGGGTACGAGTATTGAGGCTTCGCCGTCAACGATGGGGAGGCCACCAACAGAACTGACTCGTTTTGATCAGTCGCTCCAATCGAATGGCCATTCAGCCTCGTCAGCCGATTCAGCGACCGGAAAGTAACTCCACGCACAATGACCACTGACCGGAAGATGTTCCGTCACTGGCGTCCGACACACTGCGATCCGCATCCCTCTGGAAACTGCGCTCTATTTGCAATCTGAGGCCCGAGCCTGGATGCCCTGCTTCTCGGCCTCGAGATAGGCTTTGAGTGGTTCCCTGAAAGGACTGTTGTCGGGCAGGAAACTTGCGACTTCCTCGTAAGCCTCAGTCATCCAGCCCAACCTGATGCCGACCGGAGCCAGCTCGCTTCCGCGCCCCTCGCCGGTAACCATTTGATGGACCGCGTACCCGACGTTCATCGCAGTGTAGTGCGCTCGCGCTGCCCCACGCAGCGAGGCGATCGTCGCCAGTGCCATGTCTTCCAAAGAGGCGTTCTTGAGTTTGGTTGTGATCTTGGACATTCAGGTCGCTCCATGGGCAATAATTAGGTCCGGTCGCGCACATAAAGTATAGTTGTCCTTCGCTTGCCTCGCGGAAAATTCGGAGAGAGCTTGCAGTCAAGCTCGGCGCGCGGGCGGGGCGGGGTCGACTCCGAGGCGGCGTTGCCGAGCGCCGCGAGCGTCTGCGCTCGCGTGCCAGCGAGGCGGAACAGGGGCCAGCGGCCGGTCCGCCGGCCGCGTCAGGACCCGTCTGCCGAGCGTGCCATGGACGCGCGTAGCGCGGCCGTTGGCATGCGGCCGCCGAGCGTGTCGCACCCCGTACCGCCCGCAACAGCCGAGCGCCGCTTTCCCGAATGTCTATTCAGTGGCGACCGGTGCGTGCGCGCGCGACGATCGCAACTTCTAAATCGGTTCGAACACCGGGAGCAGCGGTATGGACACTTTGGAAAACGACGGCGAGGTGAGCGTGGAGGAGCGATCGAGGAGGACGCCCAGGTCATAGCCGGTTTCCTTCAAACGGAAGACCTCCAGGCGCCCAAGATCAGGATCGACGATCCAGTACTCGGGTAAGTATACGCCGGGACCAAGGTTAGCCAACCCCGAGATATCCGGCCAGCTCCCCCACCAGCTTCTCGAACCTTGCGATCGCCGCTTGAATGGGCGCGGGGGTGGACATGTCGACGCCGGCCAGCTTTAAGGATTGCAAGGGGTAGCGCGAGCCGCCGGAGCGGAGGAAGGTGAAGTAATCGTCGCGGGCTTTGGGGCCGCCCGAGGTCACGCGGTCGGCGAGCGCGACGGCGGCCGAGATGCCCGTGGCGTAGGTGTAGACGTAGAAAGCACGGTAAAAGTGAGGGATGCGCAGGCCTTCGAGGTCGCTCACCGGCAGAAGGCGCACGCCGAGGCCAAAATATTGTTCGAGCAGCGCGCGGTATTCCGCACGCAGAACGTCGACGGTGAGCGGGGTTCCCGATTCCACCAACGCATGGGTCTTGGCCTCGAACTCGGCGAACATCGTTTGCCGGAACAGCGTCCCGACGATGGCGTCCACTTCCTTGTTGATAAGGTACGCGCGCGCCTCGGGCGAAGCGGCCTTGGCCACGAAGTAGCGCTGCATGAGCTGCTCGTTGAAGGTGCTGGCGACCTCGGCCTCGAAGGTTGTGTAGTGCCAGTGCAGGTAGCCATTGTGGCGCGCACTGTAGTAGGAATGCATCGAGTGCCCGGCTTCGTGTGCGAGGGTGAAGACGTCTTCCAACACGTCTTCTTTGAAGTTCATCAGGATGTACGGCTCGGCGGAATAGCTTCCGTAGGAAAACGCACCCGACGCCTTGCCCTTGTTCTCGTAGCGGTCGACCCAACCCTGGCGTAGCCCGCGCGCAAGCTCGCGGCCGTATTCGTCGCCGAGCGGCATCAGCGCGGCCAGCACGGCGTCCACGGCGGCATCGTAGCTGTGGTGCCAATGCACATCGCCGAGCAAGGGAACGCGGACATCGTAATGGCAAAGCTCGTCGAGCTTGAGCGCCTTTCGACGGATTTCGTAGTAGCGATGCAGGGTCGGCAGGCCCACGTGCACGGTCGCGACCAAGTTGTCGTACACGATCTCCGGCATGTCGTCGGGGAACAGTGACATGGCTCGGGCGGACTTGTGGTTGCGCGCGCGCGCGGCGTAGCGGTCGAGCTGTACCGAGCCTTCATAGAGCACGCCCAGCGTGGTCTTGTGGCGCTCGTATTGCGCGTAGTAGAGTTCGTACGCGCGCCGCCGCAGATCGCGATTCGGATTCTGCATAAATGCGGAGAACGACGAGTGGGTGAGCGGCTGCGGCCCGTCGGGGGTATCCAGCGTGCCGAAGTCGAAGTCCACATCGGTGAGTACGCTGAAGGCGTTGGACGCGGTTTGGTTGGATTCGATCTGCATGGCCAGCAGGCGTTCTTCGCTTTCGCCAAGCACGTGCGGCTTGAAGCGCAAAAGCTTGCGCAGCCAAGTGGCAAACTCGGCCAGCGCGGGATGCTTCAGGAACTCGGCCATGCGTGCGTCGGGAATCGCGTGAATCTCGGGATCGAAGTAGCTCCACAGGGTCTGCGACTCGGCTTGCGCGCGCATGAAACGCGCGGTGCGATCGCGCGAGGCCGAAAGCCCCTGGTCCTCCGATTCGCGCAAGGCCGAGTACGCCGCGAGCCGCTCCTCGATCATGCCGAAGTCGCGCAAGAACGTCAGCGCGGCGGCGAGCGAATCGGCACTTTGTGCAAGGGTGCCCTTCCACGACGGAATCTTTTCGCGCAGCCCGCGATAGCGTTCGAGGTCGGCTTCCCACGCCGCTTCCGTGGGATAGAGCGTCGACAAATCCCACTGATCGGAAACCGGAACGTCCTTGCGAAGACGGACGCCGGATGGAGCGCCTTCGTCGTTGGCGAACGACCGCGTGTGATGCATCGGGAAAGGTTCCCTCCCCGAGCGCGATTTTTCAACTGATACCGCGCTTTGATAGGCGGAATCGGGGCCAAAGCCGGAGTCGGCGGCCAGAGTCGGTTGCGGATCCGGCTCCGGATCCGCGACTACGCCTTGCCCGAATCAGGATCGGGGGCGTCGCCGCGCAGGGCTTCGGCCTGAAAATGGGCGCGCAGGCTGCTGATGATGTCTTCCAAGTCGCCGTCCATGACAGCCGGCAGGTTGTGGCGCGTATACCCGATGCGATGGTCGGTCAGGCGGTCTTGCGGAAAGTTGTAGGTGCGGATCTTCTCCGACCGATCGCCGCTGCCGATCTGGCTGCGGCGCGCGTCGCGCTCGGCAGTCTCCTGCTTCTCCAGCTCGATTTCGTAGAGCTTGCTGCGCAGAAGCTTCATGGCCATGGCTTTGTTCTTGTGCTGGCTCTTTTCCTGCTGGCAGTGAACGAGGAGGCCCGACGGGATGTGGTGAATGCGCACCGCGGAGTCGGTGGTGTTCACCGACTGGCCGCCCGGACCGCCCGAGCGCATCACCTCGATCTTGAGATCCTTCGGGTCGATGGTGATGTCCACGTCCTCCAGCTCGGGCATGATGGCCACGGTCGCAGTGGAGGTGTGGATGCGGCCTTGCGCCTCGGTGGTGGGCACGCGCTGCACCCGGTGCACGCCTGATTCGTACTTGAGCTGGGCGTACGCGCCCTTGCCCTCGACGGCGGCGACCACTTCCTTGAGGCCGCCCGCGGAGGCGCTGGACATCGACATGATCTCCACCCGCCAGCGGCGGCGCTCGGCGAAGCGTGTATACATGCGAAAGAGATCCGACGCGAACAGGGCCGCTTCCTCGCCGCCGGTGCCCCCGCGGATTTCGAGCAGAATGCTCTTTTCGTCGTTGGGATCCTTGGGCAGAAGCAGAATCTTAAGGCTCGCCTCAAGCCGTTCGAGCTCGGCGACGAGCTCTTTCTCTTCCTCGAACGCCAGATCCCGCATCTCGGGATCCTTCTGCATCTCGTGCGCCTCCTCCAGGCGCTTTGTGGTCTGGCGGTGCACGCGTAGGGTATCCACCAGCTCGCGGATGTCAGAGTGCTCCTTGGCCAGCTTCTGCATGAGCGGCGGGCGCGCCAACACCTCGGGATCGGAAAGCTTTCCGGTCAGCTCGTCGAAGCGGCTCTCCACGGCCGCCAACTTGGCGAGCAACAAATCGTCGAGCATGGCGGCGTACGGGCGCGCGGCGGCTGTCGCGCGGCCTGTCCTCTAGCTCGTGGGCGTGTTGGTTGGCGTGCGGCCGTACTTCTTATTGAAGCGCTCGATGCGGCCGCCGGTATCCAGGAACTTCTGCTTGCCAGTGTAAAACGGGTGGCAGTTAGAGCAGATGTCCACCATGAACGATCCGCGCGTCGAGTAGGTCTCGACCTTGTGCCCACAGGCACAAGAGATGGTGGCGGGCTTGTAGGCTGGATGAATCCCCTTCTTGGGCATGACGCGAAACCTCTCGTGAAGGGGGGTTTTATAATCGGCCTTGGGCCGAAGGGCAAGCTCGGCGGTGAGTTTTTGTCGATTGGGCTGTGCGGCATGCGCGCTAAGGCCGCGTCGGCGCTGGTCTTCAGGTATAGTGCTGCGCCCATGGCCGATCTAACCAATCCAAGCAGCGGAAGCCGCCGCTCGGCCGTTTACAGCTACCTGCGACCCGCCATCACCGGGCGACGCGTGCTGGAAATCGGTTGCGGCAATGGCGACACTACGGCTTTGCTGGTCCAACTGGGCGCGAAGAGCGCGGTTGGTGCAGGCAGCGCGAAGGACGTGTCGGACGCGCGAATTCGCCATCGCGACGGTGCGCTGGGCTTCGCGAGCCTCGACTCGGGCTCGATAGCCAGCTCGGGCAGCTTCGAGCTCGTCTTGGTGCCGGGCGGCGCTGACCTTCTGCGCGGGCGTGGACCCATCACGCTTTCAGCGCTCCTAAGCTTGATTGCGCCTGGCGGGCATCTTGTCTGCGTGGTCGAAAACGGAGATCGCGGCGAAGGCATCCCGTATTTCGACGTGGTGGACGCCCTGGCCCCGCACTTTTCCAAGGTGAGGATGTTCGGGCAAACCCCGTTCTACGCCTACGGCATCGCAGAATTCGACGAGGCCGCGGCCAATCTTCGGGTCGAGTCCGGTCTCGCCGACGACCAGGCCGAGCCCACCCACTACATCGCCCTGGCTGGCCCCGACGAGCCGCTGGCCCTGGGCTATGCGCTGGTGCAGATTCCGTCGCCCGATGCCGATGACCGGAGCGCTGGCAAGCGAGGAACCTCAGTTGCCGTGCCCGCCACGGCAAGCGTGCCGCCCGATTCGACATCCGTCGACCTTCGCCAGAAGCTGACCCTGACCGAGGGTAAGGCCGAGGGCCTTGTGCGCGTGTCGCGCGCGCAGGCCGAGGAGATCGAAGAGCTGCGTGCGCGGCTGCGAAGGACAGCGGAAGCACGCGCGGATCTGGATGAAGAGGTTCGTCGCTTACGGCACGCGCTCATCGAAGCCGACGAATCGGTGGTCAACCTGACCCGCAAGACCACCGAAGAGATGACCGCGCTGGCGCAGCGGCTGACCGCGGGACTGCGCGACGGCGGTGTCCCCAGCCCGGCGGCGACGGAGGAGTTGCGCCGACGCGAAAGCGAGCTGGCCGAGCGCGAATCGGCGTTGTCCGAGCGCGACGACCGTATCGCCGGTTTGGAGGTGGCCAGGCAAGAGGCGCTTTGGCGCGCCGACGCCGCCGACGACGAGCTTGGCCGTGCCCGCGCCGATCTGGCTCGCCTGCGCAGCGAGCATGCCGAGGCAGAGGGGCAAGCCCGGGTCGCGGGCGAGGCCGAAGCGAAGCTCAAGGCGCAGGAAGCGACCATCGACGAATTCCGTCGCGCGGCTGCCGTCCACGTCGAGGAGGTGAACCGGCTGCGTGACGCCGCCAACGAACAGGCGAGCCTGGTGACCGAGCTGGAAGAGGCCTTGCGAGAATGCGAAAGGCAACTGGCAGACAAGGTGGCCGAGGCGGCCCAGCTTCAGAAGATGCTCACCCAGGTCGAGGACGAGGAGCGTGTGCGACGTTCTCGGCTGGCCGAGCTGGAGGGACTGATGTTGCGCGCCGAGCGTTCGGCGGCACAGACGTCGGAGGCGCGGGAAAAGGAACTGGCCGAGGCGGGCGACCTGCGCGCTCGGTTGGCTTCCTGCCAGGCCGAGAGCGACCTTTTGCGTGCACGTCTGGCCGAGGCGGAACCAGCTCGGCCCGAGTTAGCCAATCCAATCCGCGACGATCGAGACGCCGCCCGGCTGGCCGAGCTGGAAGCGAAGCTGCGGGTATACCAAGACCGGGATCACCGGCTAGCCGAGCTGCGCGCCGAGGCGCCCGATCCGGAGGAGATCTACGAGCGACTGTTCGATCTCGAAACCCAGTACCAGGCCGCCACCATGGCGGCGGCGCGCGTGCCCGAGCTGGAAGCGAAGCTCGCCGAGCTGGAGGCGCGCGTCGGCGGAGCGAGGTAGGTCCGATGCCGACAAGCGGCGCCCGGCGGAGTCTCGGGCGAAATTGCCCAAGCAGAAAGCAGGTGCCTATTGCGCGGGCTCTGCTATGTTCCAGGCAGCCATGAGCGGACCAGCGGATCTCCTGCTTTTCGCGCATTCGTTGGCGAAGGCAGACGACAACCTGGAAGTGGAGCATCTGGCCCTGCTGCTTGCGGAGCCGGAGCACCCCGGTCTCGACATCCAGTGCTACCTGAAGAAGCTCAACGTGATGGGAGAGCTGGCGCGCATCAAGCTCCGGGCATGCCCGAGCTGCGGTCCTGCCCCGGCCGACCGCATCGTCCCGATCCTGCGGCTGCTCTACGGCGAGCTGGGCTTCCGCGGCAACGTGGCGGATTACTACGACCCGCAGAACAGCTTCCTCAACCACGTGATCGACAAACGCACAGGCAATCCGCTGTCGCTGGCGGTGGTGCTGCTGGCGGTTTGCCGACGCGCCGGGGTTGCGGCACATGGCATTTCCTTCCCAGGTCATTTCCTGGTCCGGGTGGCCAAGCAGTCGGGCGAAATGACGACCATCGATCCCTTCGACGGTCGCGTGCTTACACCGTCGGTGCTGCATTCGCTTTATGAATCGGCCACCGGCGATCCGGGCGAGGTCGACGAACACTACCTCTTGCCGGCGTCGCGCCGTCAGATCGTCTTGCGCATGCTCAACAACCTGCGCGCCATCTACGAGCTGCGCGGCGATCAAGACCGGCTTCGCTTCGTTCTCGAGCGGATGGCCCTGCTAAATCCGTCGGATGAGGTGCAACGTCGTTTGGATTCGGTCGTGCACGCGGTCGCGCTCGCTCCTCGTATCAGCGTCAACTGACGCGATTGCCCCGCAGTTGCAGCATGTCAGCGGCAGGAAGTCAGCCAGCGCTTCGCGCACGGACAATCCCTTTTGGGGTTCTCCTCCTGTGCGGACTTTTCACCTTGGGCACAAGCCCCGGGGTGCGGGCGGCCTCACGGTCGAAGGTGGCCAAGACCACACAGGCGGCATACAGCAAGGCCAGGAAGAAAACCAGCAAGCGCGTGTCGGCGCGCGCCAAGGCCTTGGCCCTGGCCGAGGCGCGCGCCAAGGCCGAGGCGGAAGCCATCGCGGCGGGAAGGGCCGCCGTCTTCGTGTTCGACGGTGACGAAGCCGAACCTCTGCGCTGGGAGGTCATCCGCCTCTTGCAGGCCAATGGAATGCGTGTGCAGACCGACTTACGTCCCACCGACACGGCGGTACAGTTCCGCGATATGGCGGCCGCGTTGAATCTGGCCATCTATGTTCACGGCCGCATCAAGGACACGCCACGCGGGCGCGCCGTCGCCACCGTCACTGTCCGCAGCGGCGTCACGGGGCGCAAGATCGCCAGCGCCAGCTTCGAGGGAACGCGGCGTGAGCTGGTATCACTGGTGGAGCAGGGACTTTGGGATCGCGTGAAGTCGCCACTCGGACGCGCGTGCGTGGAGGCACGCAAACCCGGCCGGCGCCACAGCGCCCCCATGCGCATCGAAGCCGGCACACCTGTTGAAGACACGCCCGCGCGAAGCGACGGAACGTAAAGTCAGCCGTCGCGATTTGAGGAATGGGGCCTCCTCAATGGGGCTGCATTGCAACGTCTCCTCGACCTGGATCCTGAATGGCTGCGCAAGGCGGCGATTCGCAGATAGAATCTCGGCGAGCCATGCGCGTCTTGCCGGTCTTGCTTTCCCTCGCGTTCGCGGGTTCGGCGTTTGCCGCCGCCGACGGCGCCCCCCGGGGAGCCGCGAATCCGTCAGCGACGACCTTGGCCCTGCCCGAGTTTCCTCCCGATCCCTTGTTCGCGACCAGCTATCACATCGAGGGCATCGACGTGCGCGGAAACCGCAAGACCAAGACCGCGCTGATTCTGCGCGAGGTGGGGCTTCGGCCCGGCGACGTGGTGACGGCGAACGATACGCGCGTGGGGCTGGCGCGCTTACGCCTTCTGGCGCTGGGCTATTTCCTCGACGTCCACCTGTCGCTGGTCAAAGGCAAGCAACGCGGCCTGGCCAATCTGGTGGTCGAGGTCGAAGAGCGTGGCACCATCATCCTGGACGCCATTTACTTGGGCTCCAGCCAGGCGACGACCTTGTGGGGGGGGCTCGCCGCCACCGAACGCAATCTCCTCGGCCGCGGCATTGCGCTCGGCGGCGGGTTCGTGGGCTCGACCCGGCCCGAAGTCACCGGCGCCGAAGCGGGCTTCGCGGGCGCGCTGAAGATCGCCGGGCCGCCCGCTTTCTTCTCCGGGCGGCTCGCGTTGCAGGCCAGCTTTCTGGCATCGCGAGGCAGCGAGTTTGTTCGTGCGCAGGGCCCCTCCGGCAGCGCGGATCCCGCCGACTTCATCGCCGTCAACACCCGGCGCTTGGGGGGAACCGTGGGCGCCGGGCATGCCCTGTCGCGTACCTTCTTCCTGACCGGCGAGGCACGTTTCGAGTCCATCCACGCGGGATTTCCCGCGGATCGCGTGCAAGCCCTGCCCGACGGCAGTTTGCGGGACATCGCCTTTGACATCCGGGAAGGTGGAAGTCACTTGGGGTCGTTCGCCCTGGCGCTCGACTTCGACTCGCGCTCGGATCCGGTCCTGCCCAGAAGCGGCCACCACATCGAGCTGTCCGTGGAGGGAGCGACCGCGGCGCTGGCGTCGAGCTACAGCTTCGTCAAGGGCGTGGCGCAGTCGTCGTCCTATTGGCCGCTCCCCTGGGGACATATTTTCGGCGTTCACCTTTACCTGGGCGGCATCTTGGGAAACGCGCCCTACTTCGACCGCTTTTTCGCCGGCGACCTCAACCAACTCTTGCCGCCGCGGGCGCTGGGGCTCAATTTTTCCACCCAGCCGTCGTACGACTTCCTCGGCACCGGCGCGGACGCTCACCGCTACGAAAACCTGGCCGGGCGCGCCCTGGTCGAATACGCGATCCCAATCTGGCGGCGGCACGGCCTGCTTTACGGCGGGGACGCCTTTGCGGCCTTCGGCGCTTTCGCGGTTTCGGATCCGAGCGACTTCGGCAAGAGCGAGGTTTCGTTTTCGCGCGCCGTCGCCGCCGATCTGACCGCGGATCTCGGCATCCGCCTCGACACGTACATCGGCATCTTCACGCTTTCGGTGGCCAACGCCATCGGCAGGATTCCCTTCTGATGTGGCGGGCGCGGTCCATTGTCCTCGGGCTTCTGCTTACGCTCGGCGCGGGACAGGCCCTGGCCGCGCCGCCGGTGCGCCTGTGCGGCATCGGAGGCAAGGCGGGCAAGCTGGTGGTCAGCGTGGGCTTGCAGGATCTCTTCGGCGGGCGTGACGTAGACCGCCTGCTGTCGGGTTTCACCACGCGCGTGTTGGTCCAGGTGGCGCTGGTGAGCGAGGAGCAGAACCGGTCGGTGTCGCAATCGGTCCGCCTGTCGGAAATCGTATACGACTTGTGGGACGAAAAATTGCGGCTTCGGATCTCGACCGACAAGCCCGGCCAGCCGGCGAACCACGTGGTGACGACCCCCAAGGCGGCGGTGGAAATGGCTACCGCGCTGGTCGCCTTTCCCGTCGCTGACGTCGACAGCCTGGATGCGGGGGCGACCTACCACATCAGTGTGCGCGCCGACCTCAATCCTATCTCGGAAGAGCTGGTCACCAACGTCAGGCGGTGGCTTTCGCGTCCGACCGGCCGTGCCGGATCTGGCGAGAGCTTCTTCGGCTCCTTCGTCAGCGTGTTCGTCAATCCACGCGTCGAAGACAGCGAGCGCATCCTGCAGCTCGTGTCGCAGTCGTTCCAAATACCACGGGGTGAAGCGCGATGAGGTGGCCGGGGCGCTTTGCACTCAAAATGCTGGGCACTATGCTGCTGGTGGCCCTGCTTTCGGCGCTGCTCTCGGGCTACGCGTTCTACTTTGTCGTGCACAGGTTCGCCGACTTCTCGGTCGCGCAAACCGAGCAGCTCGAACGATCGTCGCAAAGAGCGGCGGAGATCTTTCGCTCGTACTTCGCCGATCGTAAGGAGACGTTTCGTCGGCGCGCGGATGCCATCGGAAAGGCGGGCGTGGCCGATCCGGCGGACTTGGCAAACACCGAGGGCCTTCTGCGCGCTCGCATACTCGAGGGCGATCAGGAGCTCGCGGCATGGGAAGCCGAGCCGGAGGCCTTGGAGAAATCGCGCGAGGCTCCCCCCATCGTGGTGGCGCTGCCCGACGGGAACGCGGAAGCGCCCGCGCGGGTGCTGGAGCTGACCTTCGGCATTCCATTGCGCATGTACGAGGACTTCCTCTCATTGCGAGATGCCATCGACAAGCAGCAGGAAACCGGCCGAGTCTACGACCTCATCCTGCCGCGCTTCTTGCGCCAGTACGTGGTGATGGTGCTGGTGATGTTGACGGCGGCGCCGCTGGCCGGCTGGTTCTTCGCCCGCCGGGTAACCCGCCGGGTGCGGCGCCTGCACGAGGCTGCCCGTCGTGTCGGCGCTGGCGATCTGGAGGTCCGTGTCGCGCCCAAAGGCAAGGACGAGCTAGACCAACTGGGCGTCGCCTTCGACGGGATGGTGGCCGAGCTCGAGCAGGCGCGGTCGCGGCTGGTGTATTTGCAGAAGGTATCCGCGTGGCAAGAGGTGGCGCGGCGGTTGGCCCATGAAATCAAGAATCCGCTCACACCGATTCAACTGGCGGTGCAGGAGCTGGCCAGCAAGTACGCAGGCGATGATGCCTCCTACCGGCGCCTGCTCGACACGGCCAGCGAGATCCTGCGCGAGGAGATCGGCAGCCTGCGCCGCCTGGTCGACGACTTTTCGGCATTCGCCAAGCTGCCCAAGGTCGCGCCGGCAGCGGTCGATCTTCGCGAGCTGCTGACTGAGGCGGTTCGCCTCCAGCCGGAATGGCAGGACTCGGTCACCGTGGTGGCAAGCCATGAGGTCGTACCGGCCATGTGCGATAAGACCTTGTTCCGCAGAGTGATTGCCAACCTGGTGGAAAACGCGATGCAGGCCGCACAGGGTATCGGCCGGCCGGCCGAAATTCGCGTGAGCACCGAGCTGCGCGGTGAGCGGTCGGTTATCATCGTAGACGACAACGGCCCCGGCGTGCCCGAAGCCGAACGGCAGCGCGTCTTCGACCCCTATGTCACGCATCGCGAGGGGGGAACCGGGCTTGGTTTAGCCATTGTGCGCAAGATCGTCATCGATCACGGCGGCGACGTGTCGATCGCCAAGTCCCCCGAGGGCGGTGCCCGATTCGTGGTCGAGTTGCCCAAGGCCGGAAGGATCCCATCGTCGGGCTGATCGGTGCCAACACGGCCCGCGCCTTCGATACAGGACGCGCTTGGTAGGATTTTGGAGTACCAACTCCCAAATCCTCGAAGGTCAGCCTTGAGACGACAGATGCGACATACTATAGTCGCGCATTCTTGTGCGCTCCATGCGTCTGATGATTGCTGCTACCACCGGCCTACGAACCCGGACTTCTCTGGGCATCTTTATCGTCGCTGCGGTGGCGCTCGACAGCTCGGCCAGGGCCGAGGGCGGCGAGCAGAAACCGGCCGCGCCGGCCGCCCAAGCCAGCCCATCGGAAGCCAGCCCATCAAACGACGAATGCCTAGGATGCCATAGCAACGCAGTCGATCGCAGCAACGGCCGCGCAATTCCCGCAGTCAGCGATACCTTTCCCGACTCCGTCCATGGTCAGATCAACCTGAACTGCATCGACTGTCACGCCGACCTCAAGGACAAGGACCTGCCCCACACCGAGAAGCTGGCAAAGCCCACTTGTAGCGAATGCCACGAAGACGCGGCCAAGGCCTACGACAACAGCGTCCATGCGATCTCGCGCAGCAAGTCCAGCGACAGCGCTGCACCCTGGTGCAGCGACTGCCACGGCGTGCATGACATCCGCAGCTCGAAGGATCCGAAGTCGCCGACCTATCACTTCAACGTGCCAGCTTTGTGCAGCAAATGCCACGGCGACCAAGCGATCATCAACAAGGCCCAGATCAAGGCCGGCAACGTACCGGCGCACTTCCAGGACAGCATCCACGGTCGCGCCCTGACCAAGAGCGGGCTCCTGGTCGCTCCCAACTGCGCCACCTGCCACGGCAACCACGAGATCCGGCGCGCCTCCGACCCGAAAAGCCGGGTCAATCGCGCCAACATCCCAAAGACCTGCGGGACTTGCCACGAAGGTATTCTCAACGTCTACGAAACCAGTGTGCACGCTGCGGCGCTGCGGGAGGGAAATCCCCGCGCCGCCGTGTGCGTGGACTGTCATACGGCCCATGATACACAGGAGGTAAGCGCTACCTTCAAGATGGGGCTGGTGAAGGAATGCGGGACTTGCCACCAGGAATCGATGCGCACCTTCCGCGACACGTTCCACGGCAAGGTGTCCACGCTCGGGTTCACCCGCGCCGCCACCTGCGCCGACTGCCATGGGGCACACGACATTCTGCCGAAAAAAGACCCCAACTCTCTTGTTTCCGACCAGCGACGGACCAGCACGTGCCGCAAGTGCCACGCCGGGGCGAGCGATCGGTTTTCCCGCTACGACCCGCACGCGGACGCGCACAACCGCGAGCACGATCCGATTCTGTACTACATCACGCTGGCCATGAAGGGCCTGCTCGTCAGCGTGTTCGCGTTCTTCGGGCTGCACACCATGTTGTGGCTGGGACGCTCGCTCGTAACGTTGCGACGACTGCAAACACAGGGGAGGCGCAATGGGGGAGACAAAGCCTAACCCAGACGACAGCGGCGCCGGTGACCATCGCTTCGTACTGCGTTTTCACCGCAACGATCGGCTGCTGCACGGCGCGCTGATGGCCAGCTTTCTGACCCTGGCGCTGACCGGAATTCCCCTGCTGTTCCCGATGGCGCCGTGGGCGACGACGCTGGCTCATTTGCTCGGCGGCTACCGCGTGACCGGCGTCGCGCATCGGATCGCCGCCGTGACCTTGATGTTGGTCTTCACCACCCACGTCGCCCGACTGATGCATCGGCTGTTCGTCAGGAAAGACTACGGCATGCTGTGGGGGCCGCGCTCTTTGGTGCCGCAACCGTCCGATTTGGTGCAGCTACTGCAGCACTTCCGCTGGTTCGTGGGCCTCGGCAAGCGGCCCCGCTTCGACCGCTATTCCTACTGGGAGAAATTCGACTACTGGGCAGTTTTTTGGGGCATGGGGATCATCGGAACCTCGGGGCTCATGCTGTGGTTCCCGAGCTTCTTTGCGCGCTTTGTGCCGGGTTGGATCTTCAACATCGCCCTGGTCGTGCACGGCGAGGAGGCGCTGATGGCGATGGTGTTCATCTTCACGGTGCACTTCTTCAACGGACATCTGCGACCCGACAAATTCCCGATGGACTTGGTCATCTTTACCGGTCGCGTCTCGGTGGAGGAGCTAAAGCACGAACGGCCAGCGGAGTACGAGCGGATGGTCGCCGAGGGCACCTTGAACGATGTCCTCGCAACTCCGCCCTCGGGCCGGCTGGTCACGATGGGCAGATTGGTCGGAACCCTGGCGGTCACCATCGGACTAACCGTGGCCGGGCTGGCCATCTACGCCCTGCTACATTAGGCATTGGGCTGCGGGACTTCCGTGGTGACTATTCGTCCTGTTTGGGATCCTTGGTCTCGCGGGGCGTCTCATTTGCGTCTGCCTTCTTGCCCTTCCCGGCAAAATAGGCCTCGCCCGGGCGCCAGGAAGGGGCGACCACCAGAAGCAAGCTGTGCAGCGCGCGCTTGCTGCCCGCAAGCATCATGCGTCCCAAATGCATGAACACCAGCGCAAATCCGATGAACGGCAGAAAGACCACGAAAAGCCCGCCCAGCACCGGCGCCAGACACAGAACTGCCCACACCGGCACTCGGGTATAGCGCTGTCCCTCGCTGCCCGGCAGCACGCCTTGCTTGCCGCTGACGGCAATCAGATCCCACGCGTCACGGTTGAGATAGAACCCTCCTTTGACGGTCGCGCCTGCAGTGGTCATGACAAATCTCCTTTCTGGGTCCGGTTCGCTTTCATCATCCTGAATACGAAGGTAGCGCAAAGCTTCGTCCCAGCCAATGCGGGCAACACCTGCAATGCAGGTGGAAGACTCCCGTCCCGTCTCGGTAAAACACCCTAGGCCGCTCGGGATATTGCCCGAGTTGTGCATCCAATTGGGACGCTGCGCGTCCGCTTTAGGAAGACCTAATCGCTGGCAGGCACAAATAAGGCTACCTTCGCGGCCGGAACACGAGATACTTTCTTGGCGGCAGTTTCCATGGTGGACCGATGATCCGGTTGTTCCCTACAGGCATTTCCATCCTCCTCGTCGGTCTTGTCCTTCCCAGCCTGCCGGGCCACGCGACCACCGAGACCAGCTTTTCCGACGACAACGACGCGTGTCTTTCCTGTCACGGACAAGAAGATCTCTCGATGACCCTCGCAAGCGGAGAAGAGGCGCCGCTCTTCATGAAACGCGAGTTGCTCGAAGCATCGGTGCACAAGACCTTGCGCTGCACCGACTGTCACAACGGCCTGGACCAAGTCCCTCATGCCGAGCGTAGCTACAAAAACCTGGCGCAGTTCCGCGCCAGCTTCGGTGAAGCGTGCAAGACCTGCCATTTCGAGAACTACACCAAGACCCTGGACAGCGTGCACTACGGCCTGCAGGCGCGCGGCGATGTGTTCGCCCCGACCTGTGTGAAATGCCACGGCTCGCACGACATCGCCCGCCCCAACGAGCCGCGCTCGCGCATTTCGCAGACCTGCGCCACCTGTCACCTACCGATTTCGGAAGCCTACGCCAAGAGCGTACACGGCAGGGCTCTCATCGAGGAGAACAACCGCGATGTCCCGGTCTGCACGGATTGCCACCGGTCCCATGACATCGCCGACCCCAAGAACCGGGCCTGGTTGATGAACACGCCAGCCCTATGTGGAAAGTGTCACGCTGACGAGAAGCGAATGAAGAAGTACGGCCTTTCCACCGCCGTTCTATCCACCTACTTGGCCGACTTCCATGGCACCACGGCCAGCTTCGGCGGCAAGGGACGACGAACCGATGCCGAGCCCGTGGTCGCCTTGTGCGTTGATTGCCACGGCATCCACGACATCGGGAAAGTCACGGGCAAGGACGCGCCCGTCTTCCAAGCCAACCTGGTCAAGACCTGTCAGAAGTGCCACCCCGGCGCTTCGGCAAATTTCCCGGCGGCTTGGCTTAGTCACTATGAACCCTCCCTTTCTAGGACCCCTCTCGTCTACTTGATCCGGCTCTTCTACAAGATCATCATTCCCTTCATCGTCGGAGGACTCGTGTTGCAGATCCTGCTTCACCTCTGGCGGACCGTGGTGAACCGATGAGCAGGGATGCCGACTACGTCGTCCGTTTTGGCATGCGCGAGCGGGTTGAGCATGCGACCGTCATCGTGCTCTTCTTCGTGCTGGCCCTGACTGGACTGCCGCAGAAGTTCCACGACGCCGCCATCGCCAAGACCATCGTGAACGCGCTGGGCGGAATCGCGCAGGTTCGTTATCTCCACCGCGTGGCCGGCGTTCTGTTCGCCTTGCTGACGATTGCCCACCTGACCGCCGCCCTCGCGGCCGTGGTGCTCGGCCGGTCGGCCCTGGCCATGGTGCCCAGGCCGAAGGATTTTCGTGATGCCGTGGTCACGATCCGTTACTACCTGCGAATGTCTGACGAACGCGCGCAATTCGATCGCTTCGACTACAAGGAAAAGTTCGAGTACTGGGGCCTGGTGTTCGGCGGCCTCATCATGATCACCACCGGATTCCTGCTGCTGTTTCCGATTCTCGCCACCAAGGTCCTTCCCGGCCAGGTGATACCTGCGGCGAAGCTGGCCCACGGCAACGAAGGCCTGATGGCTTTTCTCGTGGTGGTGGTCTGGCACCTCTACAACGTGCTCCTCGCGCCCGAGATCTTTCCGATGAACAGGACGATTTTCACCGGAAAGATCTCTCGCGAACGCATGCGCCACGAGCATCCGCTAGAATACGCCCGCCGGTTCCCCGAAGAAGCGGCACAGACCAACGCCAGTGATGCCACGGAGCCCCAACGGAAGGATGATGGATAGACTCGCCGCCGAGATTGTCGTTCACGGTGTGGTGGCCACCTCGGTGGTCGCGCTGCTTATCCACCTGCAGCCCGACCTTTCCTCGTCCGCTCGCTTTCGCCTCTGGCTGCTCGCCTTGCTGGGGCCCGTGTGGTTGGCTCCCTTGTATGCGCTGCTATTTCCAGCGCGCCTCGCGGATGCATTTCGTGACGACTGGGCGCTGTTTTCTGGCAGCCACTGGACGAGCGTCGCGTGGCACGGCGTCGGCGCGGGCGCGGTGATGGTGTTGCTGGGGGCCGGGTTGGGATTGCTACTGTTCCTTCGCGACTTCGTGCCCCTCGCCGCCGAGGCCGGTTCCGCGCGTGCGCGCGGAAGGGAGGTGGCGGATCGATCGGGCGTCCTGACGTCCGCCGTGGCTCGCGCGGCCCAAGCGTTGGACACGTCCGCCCCGGCGCTGCACATGTGGAACACCGAGGATGCGGTCCTCGCGTGCCGGGGACTGCGTCGGCCGGTCATCGTGGCCTCCACCGGCCTGGTCCGCCTGCTCGCGCCTAATGAGCTAGCCGCGGCACTGGCCCATGAGATCGCGCACGCCAAGTGGCGCGATCCGGCGCGCGGCTGGGTGGTCGTGGTTCTGCGAGCGGCCTTCTTTTTCAGCCCTGGCCTGCAGGTTGCCGCGCGGGCGTTGGTCCAGACCATGGAGAGTGCCGCTGACGATTCTGCCGCGCGCGCGATCGGCGATGCGCGCACGGTGGCCCAGGCCCTGCTCAAGATGGTCGGGGATCGCGACGACCGGCTCACTGCCTGGCAGCGATGGAAGAAGCGCGCCATAGAACATCGCTGCGCGCTCGTGCTCAGTCCAGGGCGGACGGTCTCCGTTTCGGCCGCGGGAATGGCCGCGATGGCAACGGGCCTGGCCTTGCTGCTCTTTTTCACGGTGGCGTAGCCATGCTGGAAGCGGCCTTGCACAAGTCGTCCCAAGGGGTGCCGCGAAGCCCAGGGCGAGCCTTCGCGGTCAGCATCATGGTCTTCCTCGCGGCCGCGCTCGCTCTGCGGGGTGTGGATGCCATCCCGAGCTGGTTCTCTGGCCTGCCTCGCACGGTTCGCGCCTGCGCGACCCTGGAAGAGGCCGAGGAGCTCACCGGCGTGGAGCTTGGCGCTGTCTGGTCGGCCTTTCGCGGATGGCACCCGGTCGCCATCCGAGCCACCCGCCGTCCGGTCGCCGCCATCGCGGTCACCCTGCGGAATCCAGTAGAAGCCGAGACCGAACTTGCCGTCTACCGCAGCCTCGACGATCGCGTCCCAGAAAGCCTGTGCCCTCCTCTGCCCTCATTCCACGCTATCAACGTGCCGCTTCCGAAGGGCCGTACCGCGACCTTGAAGGCAGAGGCGCTGTCGAGCGGTGGCGTCCTGCAGGAGCTGGAATGGACGGCCGGGCGTGAGCACTCCGTGGTCCGCTTCACCGGCCGCACGGTCGAGCTGCTTCGTTTGGGCAGGTTGCTCGCGGAGAAAGACCCATGAGCCCTTTGCGCGCCCGTCGCTACAGCATTCGCCGACGGGTGGGCCTGCTGGTGGGATTCGGTGTGGTGGCGCCCATCGCGGTGGCGCTGTGGTCGCTCTGGTCGGCATCAGACCGGGTTGCCGATCACTTACTGGAGGAGCACCAGCGGCTGGCGCAGGGTCTGGCGCTGCATTTCGATCAGGAGCTACGCCAGAGCTTGGCCGAGCTCTCCGGCATCGGGGCAAACCCGGAGGATCCTCGAAACGGCACGGTTCGGCGCACCCTGCGCGCGGCGCTCTTTCGCTCGCCGATCTTGGAAGCCATCGTGGATGTCGGCGCAGACAGGCAGGTGCTCTGGCAGGAGGATCGGCAAGCCCCGGTGGCGCCCGGTCTCCTACTGACATCCGGCGATCTCGACGCTGCTATGACGTCGGGTCGGCAGAGCGTGGTCCACCTGGTTGGAGTCGACCGCAGTGATGTGGTTCTTCTCTTGCCTGTGCGCGACTGGAACGGGCAGGTGACCCACGTGCTTTGTGCATTCGTCAATCCGACCGCGCCGACCTGGACAGCGATGCTCGACCGCGGGCGCCTGGCGGGCGGCGTGGCCAGCTTGGTCGATGCACAAGACCGGCCAGTCACAAGCCGTGGCGGACCCGGCACCGCCGACGATGTGGTAGCCGCCGCTCGCCTGTCGGTGGTGCCGTGGCAGATCGTCGTGCGCGTGCCGCGCGAGGCGGCCCTGGGTCCGCTCCACATCCAGCGCCAGCGTCTGCTTGTGCTCATGCCGCTGCTGCTTGGGGTGGCGCTGTTCTTTTCCTGGGGCGCCACCCGCAGCGTGACCTTGCCACTTAAGGCCTTGAATCTCGCGGCTGGGCGCATTGCCGAGGGCAATCTGCACGAGGCAGTTCCACCGCAGGGCGAAGACGAGGTCGGCCAGCTTGCCAGGTCGCTGGAGGCCATGCGGGTCGCCCTCAAGCATTCGCTCGACGATTTGACTGCCAGCCACGAAGCGCTCGAGCAGCGCGTACGCGAGCGGACCCAGGAGTTGCGACTGGTCCTTACCAAATTCGTGTCGGCCCAAGAGGACGAGCGCAAGCGTATTGCGCGTGAGCTGCACGACGAGACCTGCCAGACCATCGCCGCGTTGGCGATGAAGCTCGACGCGGCCCTCGCCGCTCCCAATGCGCAAGATGTGCGCGAGCGCCTGGTGGACGCGCGCGCTTTTGCCGCGCGAACCCTGGCCGAGGTGCACGCCCTCATCTACGAGCTCCGCCCGTCCGTGCTCGACGACCTGGGCCTGTTTCCCGCCATCCGCTGGCTGGCCGAGCACCACCTCGCCCCGGCAGGCATCGCCTATCGCTGCGAGGTGATGGCCGAGGGACGCAGCCTGTCCGCAGAGCGAGAGACCACGCTGTTCCGGGCGGTGCAAGAGGCGATCCGCAACGTGGCCCGCCATTCCGGAGCCACCCAGGTACTGATCCAGGTGGAAGCGAAGGACCGCGAGCTTGTGGTCGAAATCGAGGACGACGGCCATGGCTTCGAGCTTGCCGGCGTAAGCCAGCCGGGACCCTCGGGGCGCGGACTTGGCCTGCTCGGGATGCGCGAGCGCCTGGCGCTGGTCGGCGGCTCGGTGGAGATCGCGTCGTCGAGCGAGGAAGGCACGCAGGTCGTCTTGCGTGTACCCTTCGAGGAGGAGAGTCGCCTTGGCTAAGATCCGCATCCTCATCGCCGATGACCACGCCCTGGTACGGGAAGGAATCCGCGCCTTGCTCTCTTTGTGCGACGATTTGGAAGTGGTGGGCGAGGCCGGCGACGGCAAAGAGGCCGTGGAGGCCACGCGCAAGCTCGATCCGGACGTGGTGCTGATGGACATCAACATGCCGGGGCTGGGTGGGCTGGAGGCTACGCTCGCTATTCGCAGCGAAAACCAACGGGCCAAGATCCTCGTGCTAACCCAATACGACGACCGCGAGTACGTCACTCGGTTTCTCAAGAGCGGCGCCTCGGGCTACGTGCTCAAGAAGGCGGCAGGATCGGAGCTGGCCTCGGCCGTACGGGCCGTGCATCGGGGTGGGCTGGTGCTCGACCCTGCCCTGGCGCGCGAGGTGATTTCGCCGACTGCGCCGCCCGCCGGGACGAGCCAGGACGACCTCTACGGCAGCCTCACCGACCGGGAAAAGCAAGTGCTCAAGCTCGTGGCCGAGGGCAACTCCAACAAAGAAGTCGCTCAAGTCCTCGGCATCAGCGTGAAGACCGCCATGTCCCACCGAGAACGGGTGATGCAGAAGCTGGACATCCACAATCGCACCGATCTGATCAAGTTCGCGCTCAGAAGAGGCGTGATCAAGCTGTAACATCGCCACCGCCAGATTTCGACAACCCTTGGCTAACGCTTCTTGTTCGCGGCTTCTACGATCTCGCGCAGGCGGCGGTCGAAGGCGAAAGAGGTGGGACGCTCCACCCAAGCCCAATTCCAGGCCGGGTGTTTCGGGTTGAGCATCAGGTTGAATTCGCCGCGGGTGACAGCGCTGGGAACTCTCATCGCGGGGGACCGGCGTTCGTCGCACCAACGGTTGCCAATCTTCTGGGCGGCCGACGAAAGATCCGGGCCGTCCCATCCCTTGGGCAGATCCTGGCATTCCACGATTCGGGAGTCCGGCACATCGACGAGATAGAGGAGATGCGGGGCCAGTGCGTCGAAGCGCTTGTAGTGAACCAGGCGCTCGAGAACCGCCAGGGACTGGCTCTCGGCCGCATAGTCGAGGTAGCGCCCCTTGCTGTGCCAGCGTCCGTCCGTGAAGAAGCCGCTCGCGCCGCCGAACGCTACCCGGGCCGTGGCGCCGTAACGCCCCAAAACGATGCGGAAAGCCTTCACAGTGGAACGCCGTAGATCATCGCCTGCAGCAGGTTGTTTACCTGGGCGGCTCCCACGTCGGTGGACAGCATGGCCAAGGGCGTGCGCTTGCCGAGCGCCGAATCAGGCGTGGTCAACCACTGCGCCGCTGCAGCGTCGGTCGTGAATACCTCGCGTGCGAGCTTCTGGACTCGAATCACCCTGAGCAAACGTTCGGACTCGGTGGCGGATAGACGCTGATTTTTGTGGATCCGATGGGTGATGGTGCGGGGGGCGAGGCCAAGGGCATCGAGCAGAACCTTCTGCGAGATGCCCACCAGCGCCACCAGCTGCCGGAGAACCTGGCTGGGCAGGCCCCTCTCAATTGCGGCGACCTGTGCGGCGGGACCTTGTTCGGCAAGCTGAAGGACAGTCATGGCAATTCTGCTCTTTCCAAGGAGCAATTTTGCCTTATCTTCGGCGAATGTCAACCGACCCGGCCCTGGCGATCCCGATGCAAGCCGTTCCCCTACTGATAGGTTCCCGCGCCAACGTCCAGCTTCCAGGGATCAAGATACGTCGGCAGCGAGATCTTGGTCCCGCCAAAGACGATGGGTTGGAACACGTAGGTCGCCTGGTCGTTGTGCTCCCCAGGGGCGGTGGTGTCTTGGTCGCCGTACCAGTGATCGCCCCAGAACACGTAGGTCGTGCCTTTGCAGCCGACCACGGGCGTGACCCACGTGCTCTGGCTCAGCCAGGTCTTTTCGCCCGAGGGCGCAATCAAACCCTGATTGGTCCAGGGCCCGGTCATTGACGAAGCGGTGGAATAGACGTTGTCGTTGGCACGCCAGCCGGTCTTTTGCGAGGCGATCCAATACACGGTATTGCCGGCGCGAAAGACGGTGGGCGATTCGCCGCCGCCCGGCTTGTCCAGGCCAAGATTCGACGGAATATTTACCTCCGAGAACGACTGGTCCGTGAGCCAGCTATGGCAATCCGTGGCCAGCGTGTACACGTGGCCACTTTCCGTAATCACGTAGGCCTTGCCGTTGTCCACCACGGCGCTCATGTCACTGTGCTCGGCCTTGGTTCCGCTCGCGTTGGTCAACGGGCCCTTGTATGCATACTTGCCGTTGACCGTGCTCGACGTCGCGTAGACCACTTCCTTGTCGGTCTGGTAATCGTTGGATGCAGCATGCATGTACAGCACGAACTCGCCGCCCTGCGGGCACTTGATGATGTGGGGCCGTTCGCCCTTCCGACCCGTCGCAAGCTCGGGGCCCGCGCCCTCGTCGAGAATGATCCCTTCGTTCTTCCAGGTGGCCAGGTCCTTGGAGGAATACATCTCGACACCGTGGAAATTGTTGTCGGTGAGGCCCGGCGGGAAGTATTCGCCATGCATGTAGAAGGTGTCGCCGACCTGGATGATGCCACCGCCGTGAGCATTGACCGGCTTGCCGTCGGTGTCCTTGAAGGCGATGCCGTTGGCCAGCGCGCCCGAGAAGGTCGCAATCGGCCCCGAGCAAGAGGTTCCTGCGCTGGTGCCTCCGCTTCCTGCGCCGGCGGCGCCGCCAGGACCGGACACGCCGCCCGTCGCGCCGCCCGAGCCGGTATCACCGCCCCGACTAGAGACGCCGGCTGCGCCGGTGGCGCCACCGGGGCTGGACACGCCGCCCGAGCCGCCCGTCGCCGGCTTGCCTCCCGACCCACCTGAGGCCGCGCCACCCCCGGAGCCGCCCGAACCCGTTGCTCCGCCCGTGGCCCCGGCGGAGCCCGCGACACCGCCCGTGGCTGCGAGACCTCCGCTGCCCGTGGTCCTACCGCCGCCTGCGACAGTTGTGCCGCCGGTGCCCACCGTGCTCTTGCCCCCAACTCCCGTGCCGCCGCCGGTCGGACCGGCACCCGTGCCCGCCGCGCCACCTGAGGGCGAAGCGCCCCCGCTGCCGGTCTGCACGGTCCCACCCGACGAGTTGGGCCCCGTCGGCGCTGCCGAGGTTCCACCCGTAGCGACCACGCTCCCGCCGCTCCCGGACAGAGCCCCGCCCGATCCAGCACCGGTCGAGCCGCCAGGACCGCCCGATGACGCGTCCGACGAGCACCCCCCCGGCAGTGCTCCGAAGGCAAGCATTATTCCGCACAAGAGGTATCGTCGCATCGAGCTCCTTCTTCGTCTGGTGGCCAGGAATGGCGGCAGGCCCTCTGGAGGTTAGTGCTTCAGCAGGCGCAAACGGCTCACGCACCACAAGCCGGCGTCTGGCCGCGGCATCCGCGCCTCTTCCATTCTATCCTTTCCAGGCGTCTCGATGTCGCCCTACCGCCACAGCCCACGGGCGAGTGCAAGCGCTCTCGCCCGTAGTTGCCCCAACCTATCCCGGGCTCGACGAATCGACGCTGGCCAGCCCGTCGAGCGGCTGCCCATCTGCGGCGCCGCCATCGAGCGCGGGTTGCGGGGGCCAGCTACACATATCGGGCACGTCGTTCACCGCAGGCGGCAGCGACTTGATGTAGTTGGCAATGTCGAGGGCGTCCTGGGCCGAAAGCCCCCCGTAGGCGCCGTTCGGCCCTACCGGCATCGGCGGGCAGATGCCGGCCCCCTGATCGTCCTTGCCTTGTAGGAGAACGGTGACGATCTGGTCGGCAGTCCAGTTGCCAAGGCCGGTGGTCGGATCGGAAGTCAAGTTGGCCGACACTGGGTGAATGTTGAGCGTTCCGACGAACAGTTGGCTGAAGTCCTCGCCGCCCTGGAAGTACTTGGCGGGATCGATCGCGTTGGGGCCGCTCGCAGGATGCTGGGTGTGGCATTCGATGCACAGACCGCTTTCGGTCGCCAGGTAGCGTCCGCGAAGGGCGCTGTCACGCTGAGGATACGTGGTTGCCGGCGTTGGGATGGTGGACGGATCGAGGTAGCTCGCGGGGGTCGCGACCTCGAAGGCGGGCGAACGCGGCGGCAGCGAATTGGTCACCGCCGGAACCGACCGCAGATAGGCCACAATGGCGTCCGCGTCGCCGCTCGCCATGTTGTGGAACACATAGTACGGCATAGTCGAATTGAGCGCGGTGGTGCCCCCGTCGACGCCCGGCACGAGGCCATCCATGAACATGTGCTTGATTTGGTCGTCCGTGAACAGGCCAAGTCCGGTTGTCGGATCCGGGGTCAAGTTCTTGGACGGCAGGGCCGATCCGTCGGGCAACTGCACGAAGATCGGGTTGCCCGCGAGGTACCTGGTCATGTCCGGAGCGCCCGAAGGCAGCTTGGGCGTGTGACAATCCGAGCAGGCGATGACGTTGTCCACCAGGTATCTTCCGCGCGCCACGAGGCTGTTGCCGCCGTCTACGACCGTACTGTCGATGGCGCCGTCGATTCGCTGCGCGTCTGGCGCGCTGTCGACGATGGAGGTGTCCTTGACCGAGGAGTCTTTGGCGAGATCGGTTACCGTCGGAGCATCTGGCAAGGCGGCATCAGGGGTACGGAGATCCGCCACCGCAGCGTCGGGCTGGGCGACGTCCGGACCAGCGACGTCGGGCTGCGCGACGTCGGGACCAGCGACCGACACATCCGGCACGGCCAAGTCTGCGCCGCCTCCGGCCGCGTCGTGCGCGACAACGTCAACCCCCCCTGTGGGGCCGTCGGCCTTTCCACCTGCATCGCGATTGGAAGCCGAATTATCCGAGCATGCGCCAGTCGTCAGGGCGAGCGCAATTGCAACAGAATAAAGACCAAGCGAACGAGAAGTCAGCTTTTGCATACAGTATCCCTCCTGGATGGGATTCGATGCTGAGTCACAGCACACGATTCGGCCATTTGCCTGCCGGCAAAACACGACCGATAACGTGGGGAAGCTGACCGCTGTCCGCTCGCACTATCCAGACCGTCTTTATCGCACACGCGGACGGTCGCGCCTACTCGGTCTTCTTTTCTGGGGCAGCTTGCGGCTCTGGCAGCGCGAGCTTGCTCAGATCCGGCGCGGTCGGGCTGCCGTCAACCAAGATGCTGTGGCAGGTATCGCAGTCGTTGGGGATGGTTTCCCCAGTCTTGGCTTGCATGTTGCCATCGTGGCAGCGGAAGCATCCTGGCGACTCGTCGTGGCCGATGTTGTTCGGGTGTGTCTTTGCGTTGGTGCTCATCTCGGGAAACACGGTGCGGTCGTAGACGCCCGCAGCCTTGTCGGCGGCGCGCGCGACCAGCGCCGGCTGGGCGCTGGCGAGCTGCGGATACGTACTCGTGTAGAAAGCGGCGATCGCGGCGCGCGCGCCAGCCACGCCCTGAGCGTGCGTAGGGTACGCGGTCAACGTGGCCTTCACCACTTCGCGCTTGTAGAACGGCAAGACCTGCAGATCAGGCTCGGTCGCGAGGACAGTGTCGGCGGCCCGGGTTGGCGTCTCGAAGAGATGGGTCGGTCGGTTGTGACAGTCGATGCAGTCCATCAGACGCGCTGACCGGCTGATCTCTTCCGCCGTCGGTGCGTGCGCCGCATCTCGAACGAATTCAGTGCGCTTTCCGTCGGGCGTGGTCAGCTCGACCCAAGCGATTTCCTGTCGGCGGGCATCGCTTGCGAGGTAGCGGATGCGGTTGTCGGCATAGATGTGCCACCAGTGAATGCCACCGTGGGGTTGTCCCGCGTTCCGCGCGCCACCGCCGGTCTTGAGCAACAACGCTGTGAAGCTGGCGGTGTTCTTCTCGTCTTCGGCAAAACGGGCAATGACGCGCATCTTGTCGCCGTAATGCTTGGCTGGCCAGTGGCAACCCTCACAGGTGTCGCGCGCAGGCCGCAGCGTGTGCACCGGCGACGGAATCGGGTGAGCATAGGTGCCAGTCAAAACCTTCCACACCTGGCGCAGGCCATCGAACTTGGAACGCACCATGAACGACGCGCCCGGGCCGATATGGCACTGCACGCACTTGACCCGCGCGTGAGGCGAATCCTGGTACGCGGTGTACTCGGGCTGCATGACCTTGTGGCAAACCGTTCCGCAGAATTTCGGCGAGTCCATAAAGCTCAATGCGCCGGCGGTGCTGGTGGCCAGCAGGATCGCGTTGACCACGGTCAATGCGACCACGACCAAGGTCACGCGACGTACGTGCCGGTCGTTGAAATCGAGCCGTGGATAGGCGGGTGGCGCGTCGGTCAGGTCGCCGCGCTTGATCAGCTTGCGCCGACGCAAGAGGATCCCCACCGGCATGAGCAGCAGGCCACCCACAAAGACCGCGGGCAGCAGCGCCAGCCCGATGAGGCCCATGTACGGATTTTCCACCAAGCCGATCCCTTCGAGGATCAAGAAGACCAGCAGCGCAATGCCCGATACGGTGGTCAGCCCGAAGCCGACCGCGGTCACGGGATTGCGGGCATAGTTTGCAAGCTTAGCCAACGCGGGAGACGGGGACGATCCATTCGCCATGTTGCAGTTTCCGAGGTGTGAGGCGGCATGAGTGAAAGCCGCGGAAGTCTTGGGACAACCCTAGAAAGCGGAGTGCTCTAGTATTGTATCCGTCACGCCTCGCAAATTCACGAATTTCGGACTCAATAAGTCGGTTTGTGGCTCACGGCGCTGCGCTCCGACCGCCCCGTTGCCAGGCGGTCGCGTCGGGTCGTGGTCGGCGCTGTCCTGGCTACCCGCGCGATGCCAGCGCGACCACGGTGCGCTTGTAAATGTCTTCCGGTGACCCTTCGGCCGGGACAGAGAGCAGAAGTCCGCGCTGGCGGTAGTATTCGGCCAGGGGCGCCGTGCTCTTCTCGTAGGCCTCCATGCGGACACGGATGGCTTCGGGACGGTCGTCCTCGCGAAGGAGCAGCTTGCCGCCGCAGTGGTCGCACACGTCGGCGACCTTGGGCGGCTTGGTGCTGACGTGGTACACCGCCTTGCAGCCGCCGCATGTGCGTCGCCCGGACAGCCGCGACACGATTTGCTCGATGGGCAGGTCGTAGCTGAGCACGGCGTCGAGCTTGAGCGATTGTTCGTTGAGCATCGACGCCAGCGCCTCGGCCTGCTCCACCGTGCGGGGGAAACCGTCCAGCAGAAACCCGCCGGGGCAGCGCAAGCAGCTCGGCCGTTCCCGCACGATGCCGATCACGGTCGAGTCGGGCACCAGCTCGCCGCGCTTCATGTATTCGAGGGCGGCGTTCAGGGCCGGCGTGCGCTCGCTGGGATCCAGCGTCTTGGCGGCACGGAATACGTCGCCGGTGGAAAGCTGGCACGGTCCCAGACGCTCACTGATGAGCTCGGCCTGAGTCCCCTTGCCAACCCCGGGCGCGCCGAGCAGAACCAATCGATACGCGCGTGCGCCCGGCGCCAGGGTCACCTGGCAATTGGCAGTGCCGCCTTTGAACCATGCTGTGCGGTCGTGTTTCGCTTGAGTCATCTTGGCCGCGCAGCCTAGCATTTTCCGGCGGTCGACTAGGTGGTTTTCTGGAACTTGGCGCCCCCGAGGCCGCACACTGGGCACTTGTCGGGCGGCGCGCCGAGCTCCAGGTGACCACAGACCGGGCAGAAGTAGATCTCCATCGCCGCAAGATCCTGGCCTGACTGCAGCGCGGCCAGGGCTTGCTGGTAGAGCTGGGCGTGGACCTTCTCCACCGCCGCTGCCCACCTGAGCATCGCCTTGCCTTTGTGCCCCTCCTGCTCGGCCTGCGCGACCATGGGCGGGTACATGGTGGTGAATTCGTAGGTTTCGCCCGCCACGGCATCCTTCAGGTTTTCGAGCGTCGAGCCCACGCCACCCATGTTCTGCAGGTGCGCCAGGGCGTGGATGGTCTCGGCCTCGGCGGCGGCGCGGAACAGCTTCGCGATCTGCGGATAGCCGTCCTTTTCGGCCTTGAAGGCGTAGGCGAGGTACTTGCGGTTGGCCTGGCTTTCGCCGGCGAAAGCGGTCTTTAGATTGTCGACGGTGTTGGTCATGAGAGCTCCTGCGTGTCCGTGTGGGCGAGGGAGTCTCGTATTTTGCGGGTCGGCACGCAAGAACCACGGCGGGTCCTTCCGGGTGACCAATCCTGTCACTCGCCTGCTTGGGTGATACAATGCCGTCGTGGCCACCGATTCAGGAACCAACCGCCGGCGCAGCCCACGCATCGAGGTCTTCGTCCAAGCCCAGGTCAAAGGTCGCGATGTGCAAATCATGGAAGTCCGCAATGTCTCCGCGGGCGGGATCTACTTGGTGGGGACGCCGACGCAATACCCAGACCTCACACCGGGCCGAGACCTGGACCTCGTCATCTTCGGCTCCGAGGATGGCGTCGGCGACGATCCCGAGTTCAACATCGCTTGCCGGGCTCGCATCATCCGCGTCGACGAAGGCTATCCGGGCAAGCGTCCGCCGGGTTTTGGCGCGACCATCGACCCGGTCGACGACGACGCCCGCGAACGTCTGACCAACCTGCTCTTGCGCGCGGATCACTTCCGCGTGGGTGACCCGCGGCGTTGACCGACCCGCTGGAAAGTGGCGTGGCGTGGGAAGCGGTGGTAACACGGAATCGTGCTCAAGCTGTTGCGACTCATCTTCGTGCTCGGTGGGCTTGGCGCCATGATTTGGTTCGCCACCACGGTGAAGCTCGGCGAACGCACCCTCTTCGAGCACGTGCAGGCCATCTGGAAGACCCCCGAGTCGCGGCAACTCGTGCGCGGAACCAAGGACAAGATGGGCGATCTGGTCGACCGTGCCACCAACCGCGTGGTCAAAGGCGTCACCCACAACGCTGCCAACCAAATCACCGCCCACGGTGCCGGCGCTGACCAAGACATGAACGCCGCACCGCCGATGGAAGACGTCGAGGCCAAGGATCGCAAGGCCCTGCGCGGGCTGATTGAGCAAGGACGCACAAACTAGGTTTGGGCGCCATGATGGACGAAGGTGACTACCGCGCCCGCATCGACGAGACCCTGAAACGGATCGACACCGCATTCGAGAACGTGGATCCGGATCTGGCCGAGTCCGACTATGCGCAAGGGACCTTGGTCATCACCTTCAAGCAGGCGCACAAGCTCATCCTCTCTCCGCAGGCGCCGCTGCGGCAACTGTGGCTCGCTTTTCGCGATCGCGCCTGGCACATGAATTGGGCCGAGGCGTCGGCGGAATGGCTGGATGATCGGGGCCCGAAGGTCGAGCTTATGGCTCTCATTGCCGAGCTCGCGTCGCAAAATGCCGGCGTCGCGCTGACCTTCTGATCTCCGACGGCTCTCAGCCCGCGACCTTCCGGCCTCCGCGCCAAAGCGCATGCTCCATGGCGGCCAGCAAGGGCAAGACGGTCTTTCGGTCGAGCGCGCTGATGGCGAGGCTCGCGCCGCCGCTTGCCAGAATCGCCCGTTCCTCGGGCAGCAGGCGATCGACCTTGTTGTAGACCAGAAGGCGGGGCGTCTCGGCCAATTCTAGATCGCCCAGGATCCGCTCGACCGCAGCGATGTGCGTATCGCGATCCGGATCCGCGGCGTCCACCACATGCAAAAGCAAATCCGCGTCGTCAAGCTCCTCCAGCGTGGCGTGGAAAGCTTGCGCGAGATCCCTTGGCAGGTCGCGGATGAAGCCGACCGTGTCGGCCAAGATCAGCTCGCGCTCGCGCGGGAAGCGCAGTCGGCGCGTGGTCGGGTCGAGGGTCGCGAACAGCTTGTCCTCCACCAGCACTTCGCTGCCGGTCAGCCCGTTCAGCAAGGTCGACTTTCCGGCGTTGGTGTACCCGACGATGGCCACCACGGGAAGCCCGCGCTCCCCGCGTGCCCTGCGCCGGCTCTGGCGTTGGCGGCGGGTTTCCTCCACGTCCTTTTCCAGGCGGCGCAATCGCTCGCGTGCGCGACGGCGCCCGATCTCAAGCTTGGTTTCGCCCGGGCCCCGCCCACCGATGCCGCCTACCAATCGGCTCATCATCGTGTTTTCCTCTTGCAGGCGCGGCAAGCGATAGCGTAGCTGCGCCAGCTCGACCTGCAACTTGGCGTCGCGGCTGCGCGCGCGCTGGGCAAAGATGTCGAGGATAAGGATGGTCCGATCGATGACCTTGAGGTCCGTGAACGACGCGATGGTATGGGCCTGGCCCGGGGAAAGGTCGGGGTCGAAGATGAGCACGCCGGCATCGAACTGCATCGCCCGCACCAGTACGTCTTCAAGCTTCCCCTTGCCGATGAGGTAGCGCGGGTCGGGCTCGGGCCGGCGCTGCACAGCCACGTCGACCACGTCGATACCGGCGGTTCGACAAAGCTCGCGCAATTCGTGCACGCGACCATCGACTTGGGCGTTGTTCTCGCTGTGGCCGCGTGGCTTGCCCAGCTCAGCGACCACTAGCAACGCGCGCTCGGCCGCCCGGGTCGCACGGCCGGTGGGCAGAACCCGGTTGAATTCCTCTTCCAGCGCATCGATGAGGTCAAGGAAGTCCACTTGCGAGCGATAGAAGGGATCGACTGGCAGCGATAGCCAGGGCGCCTTGCCTTCGCGCGGTGGCACGAGGTGCGCCAAGTGCAAGTCCGCGGGCCGACCTTCGTGGTTCACGCCCACCGCCGCGACCAGATCGAGGCGCAGCAGCGCCAAGTCTACCAGGTCGTCGCGCGAGAGGGCTTCGTTGCGCAGATGCGTGTGCACGAGCCGCAAGCCCCGGAACCGGCCGTGACCCGCGCGCAGGCGCCCCACCTCGGGCAGCATGATGCGCGAGGCATCGCCAACGAAGACGTGCTCGACCGCACCCTGGCGCGAAAGCAGCACGCCCACCTGGCGGGCAATGCCGCGCGAGATCTCGCACAAGAAGCTCGCCAGCTCGGCCGAGACGACTTCGTGAGGCGAAACCCGCCGACGATACACGCGCTCAAGGGCCAAGAGCTCGGACGGCTTAAGTCCTGCTCGGTTCCCGGTGACCTCGTGCATGAAGCCCTGCTGCGGCTGAATCCTGACCGGCTAGGTGGGATTCTCCTCACCGGTTGGCGTCGCCGCGGGCGGTGTCACTGAGCTGGTGCTCCCTCGTTCGTCGAGCAGGGTGAGCGCGACGCTGACCGCGCGCTTGGCCTTGTCGATGGTCCTTTCGTCGTCCTTGATGCGGCGGTAAGCGCGCAGGGCCTGGTCTTCCAGGTCCGCCACTTTGCTCTCCAGCTCTGTGATGCGATCACGCGCCTGGCCCAGCTTGACCTCGCGATCGCGCACGTCGCCGCGCGCGGTGTCCAACTCGCCCTCCACCCGCAAGAGCCGCCGGTGGGTTTCCGCCAGCTCCTCGTTGCGCGCGGCCAGCTCGCCCTCCACCGCGGTTGCGCGCGCATGGGCTTGCTCGAGCTCGGCCCGGTTCTTCTCCGCGGCCTCGGCCTTTTCGGCCAGGCTCCGCCGCTCGGCCTCTGCCATGGCGGCGTGGTGCTGTTCATCGCGGGCCTGCAGCTCCGCCCGCCGACGCGCATCCGCCGCGTCCAGATCCGCCACCCGCTTGACCTCCGCCTCTTCGAGCTCGCGACGGCGCCGATCCTCGGCCCCGGCCAGCGCATCCTCGTGACTGCGTCGCAATTCCGCGCTCTCGTTCTTCGCGTCGCGGTCTTTGCCTTCCAGGGCCATCTGGTGCGCATGCTTCTCGTTTTCGAGCGCGGTGTTGTGCTCCTCCCGAAGGGCCAACAGCGCCTTCTCGTGCTCGCGCCGAACCCGAGCCAGCTCGATCTCTCGCGCGTCGTCGAGCGAGGCCTTCTCTTCCGTGTGGCGCTTGTTGAGCAGCTCGATCTCGGCGGCGTGGCTCATGTTCAGTCGCCCGACTTCGGCTTGCACCTCGGCTTCGCGCGACGCCTTCTCCGCCTCGCGATCCTCGCGCAGGCGCGCCAGCTCGCCCTTGTGCGCCTCTTCGTCGTCGCGGATGCGCTCTTCCAGGTCGTGGCGCACGCGTTCCAGCTCGAGACGGGCGCGATCTTCCAGAGTGGCAAGACGCTTCTTGAGCAGGTCCATCTCGTCGTGCGTCTTCGCGATCTCGGTGTGCGAGTCTTCCAGCCGCGCCTTGAGCCCGCGCTCGCGCTCGATGGCCTTCTCCTTGTCCTGGCCAAGAGCGATCACCTTCTCATTGGCGTGCATCAGGCTCTTCTCGAAGGTCAGCATCTTCTCTTCGAGATCCCGACGCGCCCGCTCGTGCTCGCGCATGCGATCCTTATGGTCGAGGATCTGCCGGTCTTTGGCATCAACGGCGTCGCGCAGGTCGAGGATGTCCTTTTCCTTGCGATTGATGGTCTCGCGCAGGCCAAGCAGATCCTTCTCCTTGTGCAGCGGCTGCGCCTGAAGGTGCTCGCGTAGGTCATCGATCACCGACGCCAGCTCGCGCTTCTCGTCCTCAAGCTCGTGAATGCGCTTCTGCAAGTCACTGAACGCGGCGTCGTTCGCGGTCGCCGCGGCATAGGCAACCACCGAGGTGTTGCGAACCTCGTCGGGCAGCGGCGGCACGTCTTCCTCGGGCGGCGCCGCTTGGCGCAGGGCCTCGGGATCGCCCTCGATTTCAGCGGGCGGCGCCAGCACCTCGGCGGTCTGCGGCTCAGTTGCCGGCACCTCCTCGGGAACCGCGCCCATTTGGGCTAGGATCTCGTCCGGCTCGGGCAGAGGGGCCATGCCCCCCAGCTCCTCGGCGGCGAGGGACGAGGGGGCCACACGGGTGGCGCCTTCGTCGCTAAAGCCATCGTCGGAGCCGGGTTCGGGCGGCGGCGGAGGCCCCGCGGACGACGAATCCCCCGGGGCCGGACTGGTGTCCCTCAGCTCCTCGTCCCCCGCTGCGCCGGCCGATTGGGTCTCGGCATCCGCTGGCGGTGGCGTTGTCATCTTGAGCGCGTCGAACGCGGCATCCGCCTCCTGGTCGAACATCGCGTCCAGCGCCAGATTAACGCCGAGGGGGTCGGATCCGGCCCGCGCTGGCCCAGGCGATTCGGGCGGCGGTGTGACCAACTTGGTTTCGTCGACGATGTCGTCGGCGTCGATGGCGATCTCGGAATCGACGACGTCGCTGCTCAAGAAGATCTCGGCCGACGCCGAGGGCGCGCCGTCTTCTTCGTCGAGCCCCACCAGGACGTTCACTTTGCGCATCAGCTCATGACGGTCGAGCGGCTTGAACATGTAGTCGTCGGCGCGCAATTTGAAGGTCTTGTGCTGCTCGAACTTCTCCGGCGATTCCTCGGACGACGTAAGGATCAGCGGCACGCCTTTCAGATCCGCGCTACGTTTGATCTTGTTACAGATCGCGTAACCGATCTTCTTCGGCTCGACCGAGACAATCATCAGCGCAGGTCGGTTCTTCTTGGCCCACTCCACGACTTGATCGCCGTTGGTGATGTTCTTGATTTCGAAGCCATAGGGTTCCAGCGTGCCGGCGATGATGCCAAGGGCAGTCTCGTCCGGCTCCACACAAAGAAGCGTTCGCGTCGCCATGAGAGCTGAGACGTTACTACGGAAGGGCGCCAAGAACCAAGCGAGACGGCGCGTGCCAAGATTCGGGGTAGGCGGCGGAGGCCGAGGAGGGGACGGAACGGACCGGCGGAACGGCGCCCGATCGGGAGAGGTGCCAGAAGGACTGGCCGTTTCTCCACCACCACCTCAACTGACCGTGTCATTCGTCGCCTGGAATGGCACGCATCGAGAAGCTCAGCGCCCGAGGTCATAGACGAAGATGCTGTAGCCAATCTTGGTCAAGGGCGTCCGGGCCTGGAGAGAAGCGAACAACGCGTGGTTTGGGAAGTAGACGCCCTGGAGGTTCGTGGCACTGATCGCGAGGTAGCGACTCGGCGTGATGGGGCTATGCCCGGGCGCAGGGTTGTGCAAGATCATGCTGGGCAGCCAGTCGTAGGCGATACCATAGCGCTCGGGGGAATCCGATCCGAAATAGCTTAGGCCGACCTTCGCAATTCCCCGCTCGCGCATGAATCGTGCGAGGCCCTTGAGGTCCTGGCCCCAGTCCAGGTTGGAGTCGACCAAGTAGCGATAGCCCCGGTCCGGGCCGCCCGCCAGCTCGTTGAAGTAGGCAAGGTAGTGGGGGTGGATCCAGGTTGATGCGCCGACGTACCAGGCGAGGGCTACGGGAACCGCCCAACGCCGGCCGAGGTGGCTTGCCCGCAGCAGGCGCGAAGCGAACACGAAAAGGAACGGGTAAGCAGGAAGAATATAGCGAAGACCCACCGACTGGTGCTCGATGGTGAAGAACGCGACGACGGTCGCAGCGGGAAGCAAGAGAAAGAATTCATCCAGTCGATCGACGTCTTGTCCAGGCGCCGGCGTTCGTCTTAGGTAGAGAAGCAGCGCTGCCGCGAGCATGGCCGCGAGGGCAATCGGGGTCTTGAGCACAAACGCCAATGGCAGGTAGTACCACCAACCGTTCTCTGAGTACTGTCCGAGACAAAATGCGCTCTGTCCCGACAGCGCGTGGTCGCGCTGGTAGAGAATGCCGGCCACATAGGGCTCGATCTGAAACTGGTAGCCCAACAACAAAACCGCGAACGCCACCAGAAGAACCATCGCGTAGCTCGCCAGCGGCGTCCTCTTGCGGCAGAGTCCCCAAAGGCATGCGAGCGCGAGCATGGCTGGCAGCAACAGCAACGCGGTGAACTTGGATAGCAGCGCGAGGCCGAGACCAACCCCGGCAGCAACGGCGTGTTTGCGGCTGTCGAGCTTGAGCATTCGCCAAAACAGATACATCGCGATCAGCGAAAAGGTGGTGACCACGATATCCGGTGTGATCAGCCGCGCGTGGGCCAGTAGGTTCGGAGAGAAGGCGAAGAGAATCGCGGCGGCGGCGGCGCTGTAGTGCCCGTAGAGCAACTTGGCCCATCGAAAAACAAACACGCCCAGCAACAGCGCGAGCAGCACCATCATCGACCGTGACTGCGTGAGAAGCCGATCCCCCAGGTTGGCTTGCCCGGACAGCAGGGCTTGGCCGCGACCCACGTCGGCGGTCCCTCGGTAGGTGCGATCCTTCGCATGGCCCGGGTCGGGCTGCCAAAGCGCCGGATCCGATTCCGACAGGAAAAGCGGCAGCGCGCTCACGTAGAAGGCGAGCGGCGGATGAAGGATGGAGCCGCGCACATCCCACCGCCCACTTTGCAGGAGGTATTTGCCAAGGCCGAAGTAGTGCGTCTCGTCCCAAGTCGCCGATTCCTGGACCAGGCTGGTGAGTGCCTTGCCGGCGAACAGCGCAAGGCATGCGAGCAGCGTGATCCTGGACAGCCATCCTGCCCACTTTTCCGGTAGCGTCAGCACGATGGTTGCCCTTCCCGGCTCGGCCGGTCCGCCGAGCCTCGCCCCAGACCACGGGTGCCCAGGACGCGCGCCAGCCGACGGTGACTGAGGGCAACCAGCAACAGTGAAAGACCGAGCAGAGACAGCAGCACGCCCAGCCGGAGCCAGGTGGAATGGAACTGCAGGACCACCTGGCTGTGGCCCGCGGGCACCGGCACCGCCCGCATCCAAACGTTCGCGGGCTGGCACGGCGCAGGTTGGCCGTTCACGGTCGCGGTCCACCCCGGATACCACGCTTCCTTGATCACGAGCAACGCCGGGCCGTCGCATTGCACCTCGAGGTCGATGCGCTCAGGGGCGAAGTCGCGAATGACGGCGGTGCCCGGCGATGCGTCGGATGAGGACGACAGGACAACCTGCTGCGACTCGACCAGCGCCACCCGAGCGGCGTCATGGCCCGCTGCCATCTGCGCTAGCGCGGCTTTCCAGTCGGCAACCAGCCGGGTCCGCCCAACCAGATAGGCGCGTGGATCCGGGGTGGGATTGCGCATCATGGTTCGACGACGGGGATCCAGCGCAGCGATCACGTTCATGGTCCGGTAGGAAAAGGGATCCTTCGCGTACACGCCGGGGGCGGGATAGGTGTTGTCGAGCTCTGGCGGTGCGACTCCGGCGGCGGCGTGCAAGTACTCCCAGGTTCGTGCGAGGGCCAAGGAGCCGTAGCTGTCGTAGCTGCCCCAACCGAACAGCATCCCCGCGTCCTCGCGGGTGGGCGCGGCGAAGATGCGTGGCGGAGGCAGGTGGGGGGCGAGCAAGCCGGCGCTCCGAAGGGCACCGGCGACCTCCATTTCCACCCGGAAGTCCGAAGGCTGCTGGGCCCACGTCGTTTGCATGGTTCGAATTGCAATGCTCGCATCGAGGAGCGCGAAGCCCGCGAGAGAAATCGCCAGAAATCGGTTCCGGCGGTGGGAGACACCCGGGCTTAGCCACGACGCGAGAAGCGCACCGGCGACGCCAATCGCCCCGAGCTGCACGAATCGGTGCCCGTAGATCGCGGCCGAGCTGGCGGCGACAAGCGCAAGCGCGAGAACGACGGTAGCACGTCGGCTGTCTCCGCGCTTCGAAAGCTGGACGGCCGCAGCCAGCGTGAGGGCCAGGGTGCAAAGGACGTTCATTCGCGCGTGAATGCGAAGCGCAGATAGGCCAGGCAGGGCCCGGAAGAGCAGCCCGAAGGCGGGGGTCTGGGTTCCGGCGGAAACCAAGAAACCCAGCAGGGCCACCGCCCACAATGCCCGCCGGTTGCCCCCGCGCAGACAGAAGAATCCCGTGCTGCCGGCGAGCAACGCCAACACCCCCGTGTACACGTAGTACACGCTGATGATCCCGTGCCCCGGGCTCACCTGAAGAATCAGCGTCGCCCAGGCCGCCAGCGGCATGGAGAAATGGTTTGCGAAAGCCAGGGTGGGCGTCTGTCGATTCCCCTGCCCGACCAGCTCGAGGTACGGCAAGAGCTGCGCCGCACACACCAGCATGGCCACCGCCGTGGCCGCGCCGAAGCGCAAGAGATCCGTAACCGCCGAGGTGGTCCTGGCCAGCCATGGCCGCTCCAATCGGCGCGCGGGCAGCAGCGCAGCGGTCGCCACGACGGTGAGCCAGGCGGCCTGGGGATGCCCGGCAAGAATCTGCATGGCCAGCGCGAGCGCCAGCCAGGCCGTGCGCGCGAGAGTCGGCACATCTTGCATGCGCAGGGCGAGCCACAAGACCATGGGCAGCCAACAGAGCGCCAAGCTGTAGTTCACTTGCCCCGAGTAGAAGCTGAGCATGACCGGGGCACTGGCAACGAAGACGAACCCCGCGGTCACGGCCATCGACTTGCTCGCTCCCAAATGGCTGGCCAGAAAGGCTACGCCAGCAACCGCGAGCCCAAGGTGCAAGGCGGTGAGCGCCAAAAATCCCGCGCCCGGACCCAGGGCGACGAAAAGCAACCCCGGCGGATAGAAGAGTGCGGTTTCGATGTCAGCCAAGAACGGGCGCCCAAGCCCGACGTGGGGATTCCACAGGGGCAGCCTTCCGGAGCGAAGGGCGTGCGCGCCGTAGGCCTTGAGCAGCTCATGAAAGCGGACGAAGTCGAACGCTTCCAGGATGCTGGTCTGGGTGAGGAAGACCAGGACGGTGAAGGCCGAGCAGGCCAAGGCCAGCGCCAACCACCCGCGCGGCGTGAAGTAGCGCCATCCAACCACGTCGGTCGCATCGTCAACCTCAGCCTGGTAGGACGGAACGCTGCGCACGGCGGCCGGTCCTGATTGTACACGGACTGGCCAGCCGCGGGGCGAGTCTTGCGCTGTCAACCGAAGCCGTCGGCGCGGTGGCGCCCTTAGTTCTTCAACGGCTCGGGCATCCGCGCTACCGGCCCTTGCCAGGAAGCCTTGAGCCCCCTACCCGCCCTTGGGCATGCGGCCAAGGATGCGAAGCACGCCGTCGAGGAAGGTCATGGGGTGCGGCGGACAACCGGGCAAGAACAGGTCCACCGGGATGTCGGCGGGGATGCCGTTTCGACAGTCGGGCGAGCCCATAAACGGGCCACCGCTGATGGCGCAGGCGCCGAAGGCGATGACGATCTTGGGGCTAGGCACAGCGGCGTAGGTGTCGCGCAAGGCGCTTTCCATGTTGCGCGAGACCGGGCCGGTCACCACGATGCCGTCGGCGTGCCTGGGGGAGGCCACGAACTGCACGCCGAAGCGGCCGACGTCGAACACCACGGTACCGGTGACGTTCAGCTCGCCCTCGCAGGCGTTGCAGCCACCCGCCGAAACCTGGCGCAGCTTGAGCGAGCGGCCGAGCAACCGCCGCAGCTTCTCTCCCATCGCCTGCGCGAGGGCGTAGCTCTTGCCGTCGGTGAGAAGCCTCTCTCGCGCGTTAGCCCCCAGGCGAAAGTCGTTGCTGAAGGCGAGGGCGCCGGTGGGACACGCTTGAGTACAAACCGGGCAGAACAGGCACTTGCCGAGGTCGATTCGGCGCGGGCTGGTGCTGATGGCGTCCGTGGGACAGGCATCGCTACACGCGGAACACCCTGCCGGGCACTTGCCGACGTCGAGCGTGGGCAGCCCGCGAAAACGCGGGTGCAGATTCACGGGCGCCTTCGGCCACGCCAGGGTGCGGTGGCCTTGGTGAATGCGCTCGAAAAACCGCTTCATCAGAGGTCGTGCCCCGCGTAGGAAAGGTTGAAGCTCTTGTTGCAAAGTGGGAAGTCGGAGATCTGCTGCCCGCGCATCGCCATGGCCAGCCCGAACCAGTTGTGGAAGGAGGGGTCGACGATCTTGTACGCGGTCAGCTCGCCGGTCTTCGACGTGACGGCCACGTGGACGATCTCCCCGCGCCAGCCCTCGACGATGGCCAGCGAAAGACTTGACGGTGGCAACCGCCCAAGGGCCGGAGCCGCGGGGTCACCTGCCAGTCCAATCTCCACATCCGCCAGCAAGGACCGGATGAGCGTCGCGGAATGTCCCGCCTCGGCCCGCCGGACTTCGGCGCGCGCCATCACGTCGCCCGTGCTGCCAAGCGCGATCTCGACCGGCATGCGGCGATAGATACCTTCGGGATGATCGCGACGGGCATCGCGATCGGAGCCGCACGCGCGCGCCACCGGACCCACCAGACCAAGCTCGTCGGCCATGGTTTGGTTGAGGGCGCCAGTGCCATCGAAGCGCGAGACCACCGACGGAGCGTCGAAGATCACGTCCGCGATGCGCTCGAAGTCGGCGGCGGCGTTTTCAAATCGGGTCGCGAATCCAGCCAGCTCCGAGGCGGGGAGGCCCAAGCGCACGCCGCCCGTGGTGACGAGCCCGCGGCCGAAGCGATTGCCGGACAGCTCGACCAGGAGGTTCAGGAAATCGCCGCGCAAGCGTCCGTACCAGGAGGCGCCGGGCAGGTAACCCACGTCGTTGCAAAGCGCGCCCAAATCGCCGGTGTGGCTGTCCATCCGCTCCAGCTCCAGCGCGAGGGCGCGCGTCGCCTGCGCCTGCACGGGAACCTCCAGCCCGGCCAACTTCTCGATGGCGGTCGCGTAGGCGATGCCGTGGCCAACGCTGGTGTCGCCCGCCACGGACTCGGCGACAATCTGCCTGCGCGTGGGAGGCGATGCGAGCAGCAGCTTCTCGGCCCCGCGGGTCTGGTAGCCGAGCTGGATCTCCAGACTGTGCACGGTCTCGCCGTAGCACTGGAACCGAAAGTGTCCGGGCTCGATGATGCCCGCGTGGACCGGCCCCACCGCGACCTCGTGCACGCCAGCGCCCCCCAACTGGAAGAAGCTGTGGCCATCCGAGCTGCCTGGCGTTTCCAGATCTGCATGCCTGCGCAGGGGTTTCGGCCACGGGTGCCCCACCGGCAACAAGCCGTGCATCTCGGCCAGCTCGCGTTCGAAGGCCTGCGCCTGGGGCAGCTCCGCCGAGAGCGATGGGTATCGGCGATCGGCAGGCAACACCATGGCCAGCGCCTCCGCCGACGATGCTCGGTCGCGGGCCAACAGGGCCAGCAGGGCGTCTTGCGCGCGAATGGGCAGAACCAGCGTGGCAACGAGACGCGCGCCGTCCCTGCAGGCAGCCACCACCCGGGCACGAAAGGCGTCGGGATCGCAGCACGGGATCTGGTCCAGGTCGCAGGTTCCGTCGGAGAGCAGGAACGAGGTCATCGCTGCGGGCTCACAATGGCGGCGGCCTGGGCCAGCACCTCGCGCACGGGGGCCGGCATCCACACGCCAAAAACGACCAGCAAGGCCACGGGAAGAACCACAATGATCACCTCGACGGCGGTGGCTCGGATCGGCCTGGCGCCCGCCGCCACCTGCCCGCGAGTCATCGCCATGGTGTGCGCGAACATGCCGAGAAAGACCGTGCCGCCTGCCACCAGGAACGCCACCAGCACCGCGGTGGCCTTGGCATCGACCGCCGCCTTCACCACCAAGAGCTCGCTCATGAACAACGCCGAGGGAACCACGCCGATCAGCGCCAGCAGGCTGAGCGCAAGCCCGGTGCCCCAAAGCGGCGAAAGGCGCATGATGCCGCGCAGGCGAGACATTTCGTGGGTGCCCACCATCTGGCCGAGCCGCCCCGCCGAACAGAAGCCCACGCTCTTGGCGAGCGAGTGATTCAAGGTGTGGAACATGGCCGCGAAGGCTCCGGGTGCGCCCAGTCCAAGGCCGATGGCCACGATGCCCATGTGCTCGACGCTGCAATAGGCGAGCATGCGCTTGAGGTCGCGCTGGAAAAGGATGAACGCGGCCGCAATGATCATCGACAGACCGCCGAACACACACAGCAGCCGGGACGGCCAGCCGACGTGGCCGGTGGCAGCGTCGACCACCGGCAGGTAGCGCATCAGACAGTAGAGCACCGTGCTCAACATGGCGGCCGAGAACACCGACGAGACCGGTGCCGGGGCCTGGCTGTGCGCGTCCGGCAGCCACGTGTGCATAGGCGCGAGACCCACCTTGGTGCCATAGCCGACCAAAAGGAAGATGAAGCCCAGCTTGACGAGCTTCGGGTTCAAGGCCGCGGACACGTCGCGCAGGTGGGTCCACAGCATGGCGTCCGCGCCGCCGTCCGAAACCTGACTCGCAGCCGCGCCGAAGATCAGCATGCCCAAGAACGCGATGGCGATGCCGAGCGAGCAGATCATGAGGTACTTCCAGGTCGCTTCCAGCGACTCGCGCGATCGGTGAAGCGCAATCAAGAATGTGGTGGAAAGGGTCGTGGTCTCGACGCCGACCCACATCAGGCCAAGGTGATTCGCCACCAGCACCAACGTCATGGCCGCCAGCGAGGCCAGCCACAGCACCGCGAAGATGCGCGCCTTGCCGAGAGAAATCTCGGCGGTTGCGAAATAGCCCTTCGCAAACAGCGTGCTCACGGTAAAGACCAGCGAGATCACAAGCAGGTGAAAGGCCGAGAGCGCATCCAGCCGCAGCCAGGCGTTGGCGGCCGTCGCTGGTCCAGCGCCAAGCACGGCGAGACCCAGCGTGAAGGACGCTGCCGCATGGACGATGACCAGCAGCGAAAGCATGCCGAACAGCGCGCGCGGTGAGCGCGGAAGGCAGCAAAGACCGGCGCCGGCTAAAGGAGTCAGGGCAACGAACCAGATCAAAGAGGCGGCGTCCATCGTCATCCCTTGAGCAAGTTCAGTTTCTCCACGTCGATGTGGTCGAACTCGCGGCCGATGCTGTGAATCACGATACCCATCACGAAGACGCCGACCAGAAGGTCGAGCAGCACGCCCAGCTCGACCACGAAGGGCAGGTGGGCGGCCACGCTTTGCCCAAACACGAAGGCCCCGTTTTCCACCACCAGGTAACCCACCACCTGCATAATGGCGGTGCGCTTGCTGACGATGACGAGAAACCCGAGCAAGAGGGTCGCGAAGGCAGTTGGAACGTACAGCGCCGCGACCTGGGAAAGCGGCAGCGCGAGAACCGGCGGCAGCACAAACGCCACGATGACCAGCGCGGTGGCGATGAGCACCGACACGTGCGTGCTGACGTAGGGCTCCACCTCACGCTTGACCTTGGCGGCGCGCATGGCGCGCACGAGCAGCCAGGGAATCAGGATCGCCTTCAATGCAAGGGCGCTGCTGGCGACCAACACGGTGTGAAACAGGCTGGTCGTGGGCTCCTGTATGTAGTGCAAGACGGGCAGCAGCGCCAGGGCGCCGCCCTGCACAGCGGTTGCCTTGATGCAGGCTTCGAGACGACTGGTGTAGACGAGGTAGATGCCGGTCAAGAGCACCAGCACGAGCGCGAGATCGACGTAGGCGTTCACAGCGCCCCCCGGAACATCAGCACCAACAATCCCAACGCTGCGACCACGCCCGCGCCGACCAGGAACTGGGGCACGCGCAAAAGCCGCAACCGCGCGGTGACCGATTCGACGATCCCGACCACCACCGCGGTCGCGAGCACGCCGGCACCGAACACCAGCAAGCCGGCGGGGCCGGCGGAGATCGGAACCAGGATGTGCACGAGCAGGCTCGCGAACAGGAACAGCTTCATCGCGCTGCCGTACAAGATGAACGCGAAGTCGGGCCCGCTGTGGTCGAGCACCATCACCTCGTGAATCATGGTGAGCTCGAGGTGGGTGTTGGGGTCGTCGACGGGAATGCGCGAGTTCTCTGCCAGCAGCACCACGAACAGCGCAATCGCGGCCGCGATGAGTGGCGGATGCGCGGCGATCCAGGTCTGCCAGGGCAAAGCGGCCCACACGGCGGCGAAGGAAGGCTCGCGCGCCGGTATGCAAAGGATGGCCAGCACCAGGAACAGGGTCGGCTCGGCCAGCGCGGAGAAGGCGGCCTCGCGACTTGCGCCCATGCCTTCGAAGCTGGACCCGGTGTCGAGCGCGGCGGCCATGGTGAAGAAGCGTCCGAGCGCCAGAAGATAGGCGAACAGCACCACGTCGCCGGCAAAGCCGAGCGGCGAGGCCGGCCCGACCAGGGGCGAAAGCAGCCCGGCCGCGAAGGTGGCCGCCAGCGACACCATGGGGCCCGCCCGGAAGATCCAAGTGGTGGTCGTGCTGTAGACCGCGCCCTTGCCGAGGAGCTTCCAGAGATCGCGGTACGGCTGCACGATGGGGGCGCCCTTGCGGCCCGCCGCGATTGCCTTGGTCTTGGCGATGATTCCGGGCAGCAGCGGCGGCGCGAGCAAGAGCAGCGCGAGGTGGAGTGCTGAGGCGGCGAGGTCAGCCATGCAGCGCTCCTCCCAGCTGCCAAAGCAGAAGCCCCACCAGCACGACCAGCATATACACCAGGTATAGCTGCATGCGCCCGCTTTGAATCACCCGCATGCGCGAGTTGAGGCGCAGGAAGCGTCGCCACAGCGGCACCATCACCCGCTCGCCCGCCATGTCGGCGATGTGGTGCTCGTAGCGCGCTTCGGTGGGAAAATAGCCGGTGACGTGACCGCCGAGCACCCGCGCGCGCAGAACCACGGCGAAGGACGAACGAATCGGGTCGATGAACGAGGTTCCGGTGTACTGCATCCGCGGCGTGGGTTGGCTGTAGCCGCAACCCCAGGTGGGCGCGCTGCCGACGGACCTGCGCGCAAGCAGCCAACGGCGTAAGAGGATCAGCGCCGCTAGGGTGCCGAGCAAAATGGCCGCAGTCTTCGAGATCCCGACCAGAAGCTCGACGCTGCCGGCGAGTCCAACCGCCGAACCAGCGAGGCCGCGTGCAGCGGGCAGGACGCAAGCAATGGCGAACGACGGAAAGATGCCGATGGCGAGACACAGAACGGCCCCCAGCACCGCGGCGGCGTTCATCGTGCCACCGTGCTCATGGGCCTGCGCGGCCGCCTGCGAGCGCGGCTGGCCCAGGAACGCGATGCCGAAAGCTTTGATGAACGAGACCACGGCCAGGCCGCCGATGAGCGCCAGGGCGGGCAGCACGACCACTGCGCAGGCGCCCGCCGCTCGCGGCAGATGGGCGGCGCCGCGGAAGGCGGCCAGGTAGATGAGAAGCTCGCTTACGAAGCCGTTGAGAGGCGGCAGCCCGGTGATGGCCAGGCACCCGATGAGGAAGGTTGTCCCGGTGACCGGCATGCGGGGAAGCAGCCCGCCCAGGGCACTGATAGCGCGGCTTCCGGTGGCATGTAGCACCGAGCCCGCGCCTTGAAACAAAAGCCCCTTGAAGAGGCCGTGGCCGAGCACGTGCAGGAGCGCGCCGGAGAAGCCCAAGAGCGCCATCTGCGGATGGCCTGCCGTCTTGCCAAGCACACCCAGCCCAAGCCCGATGGCGATCACGCCCACGTTCTCGACGCTGCAGTAGGCGAGCAGGCGCTTGAGGTCGCGCTGGGAAAACGCGAGCAGGATGCCAGCCAAGCCCGAGCAAATACCGACCGCGACGAGTATGATGCCCCAGCCGACACGCAGTGGCCCCACGAAATCCAGGGTTCGCAAAAGCCCGTAGATGCCAAGCTTGATCATCACGCCCGACATCACCGCTGACACGTGGCTGGGCGCCGCCGGATGCGCATCAGGCAGCCAGAAGTGAAAGGGCCAAAATCCGGCCTTGGTACCGAAGCCGACCAGCGCGAGACCGAAGGCAAGGTTGCTGCCGACCAGCGCGGCCTTCGCAGCCCGTGCCATGTCGGTAAACGCGAAGCTGCCCGCACCGCGGGCGAGTATGGCAAACAGCGCGAACAGCACCAGAACCCCGATGTGGGTCGCTATGAGGTACGTGGTGCCAGCGCGACGGACACTCTCGCGATTGCTCTCGAAGGTGACCAGGAAGAACGAGGCGATCGACATGACTTCCCACGCGAGCAAGAAGAGAATTCCGTCGCGCGCGAGCACCACCACGGCCATGGCAGCCACCAGCAGGTTGAAGCCGACCAGCGCGGGCGCAAGCCGCCGGGTGCCGCGATAACCGCGCAGGTATCCGATGCCATAGAGGGCGGCTAGGCCCGACACGGTGAAGATGCAGATCAGGAAAAACGCGGACAGGGCATCGATGCCGATGCGAACGCTGCCCAAGGGCAACGCCCAGGGCACGGCACGATCGATCTCTTCGCCAGCCATGGTAGCGACGATGGCGCCCGCAAGCCCGGCCACTGCCGCGACCAGCGCGCCCGTGCTGCCCACGACTAGCGCGACGCGATCCGAACGACCGAGGAGGGCGGCGACGAGCGCGGTGGCGACCAGACCTGCCAGCGCGAGCAGGAGCAAACTTAACGCGATTTGAAGCACAACTACGGAATCCGACGTACTTCTACGGATATTGACGACATAGTCAAGTACGTTGTATTCGAGTTTCGGATGTTTGCGGTAATTCTGGAGGACCGATGGACGACCGTCTGATGACCATCAAGCAGCTCGCGGGGTATCTAAACCTCAACGAGCGGACCGTGCTGCGCCTTGTGACGGACGGCGTTCTACCGGGCGTAAAGGTCGGCAATCAGTGGCGATTCCGAAAGGCGATGATCGACACCTGGCTCGACGATCAGATGCTGGGCGTGACCCCGCGCATGGTCGACGAGCCGAAGCCCGTGGTTTCACCGCGGGCCATGCTTGAGCTGGCCAACTGCTTCGAGCTTTCCCACATCATTCCCGAGCTCAAGGCGTCGAGCAAAACCGGCGTCATCGAGGAGCTTGCCAGCCTAGCCGGCCAGTTGGGGTTGGTGCGCGACAAGACCTGGTTCATCGGCGCGCTGATCGAGCGCGAGAACATCATGCCCAGCGCCACCGGTCGCGGCGTGGCCTTTCTGCACACCCTTCGTCGTAATCCGCAGCAGGTCACCAAGCCGTTCATGGTGCTGGGGCGGTCGAAGCAGGGCGTGGACTTCGACAGCCTGGACGGCCAGCCCACGCACCTGTTCTTCGTCCTCGGCCTCAAGTTCCACGAGCTGCATCTGCCCTGGCTGGCCAAGCTGTCCAGCATGTTCGCCACGCGCCAGGCGGTGGATCTGGTGCTGGCAGCGAGCGATACAAAGGCCATCTACGACGTCATCGCCGCCAGCGAGAGACGCCTGACCAAGCCGAAGTAGCCGCGCCTATTGGGGCGCCGGTTGGCCGCAGAACTTGGCCACCATGCTTTGGTTCGGATTGGCGGCCACCACGATGCTTCCGTAGGTGTTGCTGGTGGGCGCCTTGCCCTCGACGCCGGCCTCACGGCACACGTAGCCGCTGCGGCAATCACCGTCGCTGCCGCAGGACTTTTGGCAATAACGGCGCTCGGAGATGCGGGGAACGCAATGCCCGTCAGGCAGGCAGATCTGGTCGCTCGGGCAAGTCAGTCCCGGCACGTCCTCGGTTTGCAGCGTGCTGCTGCTGGTCACCCAGTCGCAGATGTCGGCCCCTTCGGCTTCGTAAGGGAAGACCCGGATGCAAATCGATCCGTCCGGGCAGGACCTTTCGTCGCAGCCGTTGATGGTGCAGTAACCACCGGGTTGGGACAGGTCGCAGTCCCGCGTGCCGTCCTGGGAGCAGTCGACGTTGGTGGTGCAGTCGTCGCCAATGTCCTTGCCGCAGGCAGCGGCGGACAGCGCGAAAAGCACGAGGAGGATACGGGCTCGAGGCACGGCCGCAGTATCTGCCACAACCGCGCGAAGAATCAACGGAGGACTGCACCGATCACCATGGTCATAAGGAACCCCAGCACGACGCCCGACGACGCCGTTGCTTCGTGGCCGTGGCTGTGCGATTCGGGGATGACCTCGTTGGAAGTAACGTAGATCAGGATGCCGCCCGCCAGCGCGAGCACGATGGGAAGCGCGCTGGTGGCCGCCGACGACAACGCGTGGCCCAGCAAGGCGCCGAAAGGCACCGCCAGTCCACTGGCCGCGATCACCAGCAACGCACGCCATGGGTGCACGCCCGAGATCCGTAGCGGCGCGCCCATGACCACGCCCTCGCAGACGTTCTGGATACCCACCGACATGACCAGAAGCCAGCCAAGCCGCGATCCGTGCTCGGAGGCGAAGCCGGCGCCGATGGCCAGCCCCTCGGGAATGCGATGGATGCTGAGCGCGCCCACGATGGCGTAGCTGCGGCGCAGGTCCTCGTCGTGGTGGTCGTGGTCGTGATCCAGGCCGATGTGCCGGTGGTGACCGCCCGCGTGGCGGTGCGGGATGATCCGGTCCATCAGCGCCGCCACCATCACGCCAAGGAGAAACCCCAGCACGACTTTGCCGAGGTGCCCGAGGTTGAGCCCGGCCGGCCCCTGCACACCCTCCAGGGCCTCGGTCAGGAGGCCCAACGTCGCAGCGGCCAGCATGAGTCCCGCCCCCAGGCCGAGGATACCGTCATAAGCGCGGCGAGGAAGCCTCTGCATGAAGAAGAACGGCAAGGCCCCCAGGCTCGTGGCAAGACCGGTCAAGCCGGCGGCGGCGAGGGTTTGCAGCATGGGACCGACTTCTTACCATGGCGCCGGCCCTGGTCGCGAACCCACGGCGATTTCGGCCGCGCGGATGCAAAGGCACTCTTCCGGCGCCTCGGTGGAAGTATGCTCAAGCACAATGTTCGCGTACCTTGGCCTCGGATCGAACCTCGGCGATCGCCAGGCCGAAATTCGCCGGGCTGTCGATGCGCTGGCCGAGCATGGTCGGGTGGAAGCGGTCAGCGGCCTCTACGAAACCCTGCCCGAAGGCGGCGCTGTGCAACCCAAGTACCTCAACGCCGCGGTCAGAATCCGAACCTCGCTCACCGCCCGCGAGCTGCTCTTGGCCTGCCTTGCCATCGAACGCGCACAGGGACGGATGAGGCCGCAAAGTGGTGCCAAGGCCCCGCGCACCGTCGACATCGATCTGCTCCTGTGCGATTCACAGATCATCGACGAGCCCGGCCTCCACGTGCCCCATCCGCGCCTACTTGCCCGCCCGTTCGTGCGCATCCCGCTGGCCGAGGTGGCGCTGCCCGGGCTGCGCCATCCGGTGAGTGGCGATGCGCTCGACCGCAGCGATCCGGATCCAACCGTGGCCGTGGTTGGCGGTTACCCTTTCGCTTCCTCTTCGCCGGCGGGCGGCTCTTCGTAGGTGACTTCGACCTTCCACTCAACGGCCAGCCAATCGAGGAGGGCAGATTCGCGGCCTTCCACGGTGTCGGTCATGGCGGCTTCGATCACCGAGCCGTAGATGAGCTCGCGCGCCTCTTGCCGTTCAATCTTCGAGAGAAAGACGCGCAGGGCTTTCTCGTCGGGGAAGCGCTTGTCCACCTGCTCCACCGCCTTGCGGTAGTTGTCTTCGCCGATAGCGTCCACGATGGAGTCGATTTCCTGCTGTTCGTCCTCGTTCACGTGCCCCGAGGCCAGCACGACGAATTCGAGCAAGCCAGCGAGCGCGATCTGTTCATCCTGGTTGAGGTCGGCGAGTTCCATGGTTGTCTCCTTGTTCGATCTTACACCAACCGGGCGGCTTTGCCGCTCGCCACGGAATTCGCGTGAAATCGGCACATACCACGAGGATAATCGCGGACACGCGATGAAACCGGTAAGGAACATTTTGGTGACGATGGGCGATCCGGCCGGGATCTCCGGCGAAATCGCGGTGAAGGCGTTTGCGGCGCTCGCGCGGCCCAAGGCGCCGGTTGCCAAAGAAGTCCGCGCCCTGCTCGCCGCCCGGCCCACCAATCTCTACCTGGTCGGCGACGGCAACGTGCTTGCACATGCGGAGCGGGTCGCGGGCGTCAAGATTCCTCTTGATCTGGTCGACGCATTTTCCGCCAACGCGCAGCCGCCGGGCCGGATCCGCCTATTCGGCCTCTCGCAGATTGCCATGAAGGGTTTTCGCTTCGGGGTTCCAAGCTACGGGCGAGAACAGAAGGGCTACCTGGATTTCGCCATCGAAAAGGCCCGCCGCAAGGAAATCGCCGCCATCGTCACCGGTCCCGTCACCAAGGAAGCGGTGGCCGAGATCTTGCCCGGCTTCGTGGGCCACACTGGATACCTGGCCGAACAGCTCGGCGTCACCGAGGAGCGTATGGCCTTCTTCACGCCCGACTACCTTCTGGTCTTGCAGACCACCCACGTTCCTCTGGCCGAGGTATCGAAACATCTATCGCGCTCGAGCATCGCCACCACCATCGCCATGCTGGCGACGGCGGGACGCAAGTACTGGCGCCGAAAACTCCCGGTTGCGGTGCTGGGCCTAAATCCGCACGCTGGCGAGCACGGGCTGCTCGGCAGCGAGGAAGAGCAGATCATCGCGCCTGCCATGGAGGACGCGCGTCGGGCAGGCTGGGCTTGCGACGGTCCGTTCCCGGCGGATTCCTTCTTCGTCGCCCGGGTGAAGCGCTACAAGCTCGTGGTGGCGATGTACCACGACCAGGGCTTGGTCGCGGTCAAGCCAGCGTTTCCCAGGGTCTCGGTAAACGTGACCTTGGGGCTTCCCGTGGTGCGCACTTCGGTGGACCACGGCAGTGGCTACGACATCGCCGGCAAGAACAAGGCCGACGAAACCAGCCTGCTCTACGCCATCAAGGTCGCTTTGGAGCTGACCAAATCTTGAACGGGCCACGTGGGCGCCGCAGGGGCTCGCGCACCCCAGCGGCCGAGCTCGCGCGCCAGCAGTACTGGCGCAGCATGCGCCGGTGCAGGTTGGCCATCTGGGTGAACCGCACCCCGAACCCGTAGAAGTAGTCGTCCAGATCGTCGCGGCAGGTTTCCCCGGCCACCCACAAGGTTTCGCCGATGGCCGGCAGCTTGAATTCCAATCCTACCGGCGTTCGCGGCGGGTACGGGTTCTGGGCCAGAGCGTTCAGGAACAGCCCGCTCTCGCTGATGTCCACGGATACCGCGCGTTGCGGTTGGTCCAAGAGATAGGCGCTGACGTACATCTCCGTCGGGATGCGGGCGTCGAAGCGTCGGTTTTCCTCGAACAGCGTGCTTAGAGTCATGGCGACCTCTGTGTAGTTTAATGTAGGATATTACGCTACAATTATCTACACGTCAAGCAAGCCGACGTCGAGCAGGCAGAAAAGAAATGCCTGGACAATGTGGGAATAGTCGCCATCCTGTGCTCGTCGTTCCGCGATCGATCTCCTATCGGTCCAGGCCTCTTTCCTAGCGCGTTAGTTCTCCTGGGCGTTTATGCAGTCGAGAACTGAGCGCATTGTGCGTGGCCCTAATCCTGGCGAGGTCGCCAGGACGACGGGCCACAGAAAGTGGACTCTACATGGGAACAAGACTCTTTGTTGGCAACCTCTCCTTCAACACCACCGAGGTCGACCTTCGCGACGCGTTCACCGAAGCAGGGCTGAACGCACTCGAGGTCAAAATCGTGATGGAGCGGGAGACCGGTCGGCCGCGCGGTTTTGCCTTCGTGGAAATGGCCGATCAGGAATCGGCCAAGAAGGCAATCGAAGCGCTCAATCATCGTGAGCTCGGCGGGCGCGAGCTGAACGTCAACGAGGCCCGCGAGCGCACGCCTCGCGTCGGTGGCGCCAACTCGCGCTACTAGAATGACGTGAATTGCGGCAGCTCGGGAACCCCGAGTGGGGTTCCCGGTTTCCGGTATCTCCGCGCCGACCGCCGTGCGCGCATGGTGGCCACACCTATCTGCGCCTTACGCGCGGTGATGGACGGCGCCGGGGCCGCAGGTTCGGCTCTGCCTCTACCGCTTCAGGCTCGACAGCGCCGGAAACGAGGTCACAGGCTGCACCACCCGGCCCGGCGGAATTTCGCCTTTGGATCGGCGTTTGCCGATAAGCTCGATGGCTGCGCCCGAAGCGGGCGGCATGATCACGGTGCACTTGATGCGTCCCTCGCGCACCAGTCGCTGTCCGAAGGTCTGCGAGCCGTCGCAACCCGTGATGAAGGCGGCGGTTAGCGGCAGCTCCCGCTTCGAGGCGAAGTCGCGCAGCGCCTGGCGGACGCCCAAGGCCATCTCGTCGTTGTGGGCCACGAACATGGCCGGTAGCTGCCCGTCGGCCGGCAGGTCGTTCGTCCATCTATCCACAACCATGCGGGCTCGCTCGCTGGTCCAGTCGGCGTTCAGCTCGATCACGTTGAAGTTGCTGCCCAGGACTTCCTTCAATCCGGCCAGTCGCTGCTGGGCCATGATGGTGGCCATGGGGCCGGTTACGCATAGGATGTCGCCGCCGTCGCCAACCAGCGTGCGCACCTGCCGGCCCTGGATGCGCCCGATTTCGGTCTGGTCCGGCGTCACCACGGAGATGACTCGGTCGGGGTATTGTCCGCGAAGCTCGTCGACGTAGGTTGCTTCGTTCAGAACAACGAAATCAAGCCCCGCCTGACCCGCCTCCCTGATCAGCTCGGGAATCACGTCATCGCGCACGACGCTGACCAGGATCGCCGAGACGTTGGTCGTCGTGGCATTGGCGATGGCGGCACGAATCTGATCGGCCTGGCGGGTGGGATCGTTGCTCGCCGACTCGATGACCAGCTCGAAGCCGTGCCGCTTGGCCTCGCGCAACCCGACTTCCTTCAGCCGTTGCTGATAGTCGTTGTCGGTGCTGCGCATGAACAGGCCTAGGGTCCCTGGCATGACGGCTATTTTGCACGAAACCGTGCTCTTCGCCGAGTCTCTAGTTGGGAGAGCCCGGCATTTTCATGCACCTGCGCAGCATCCGCATGCGTGGCAAAGTGTCCATCGCGCGGCGACTGGGGGATAATGCACTCCCATGCAAGCGATGATTCTCGCTGCCGGCCGCTCCACGCGACTCGGCCCCCTTGGCCTCGCTCTTCCGAAGCCGCTTCTGCCCGTGTGCGGATATCCCGCCATCACGTATGGCATCGAGCTGTGCCGTCGCGCCGGGATCGACGACATCATCGTGAACCTGCACCACCACGGCGACAAGGTTGGCCAAACCTTAACCGACGGATCGCGCTTCGGCGTGCACCTACGCTACTCGGCGGAGGAGGAGCTTTTCGGTACGGGCGGCGCTCTGTGGAAGGCGCGCTACATGTTTTCGCCCGGCCCGGTCCTGGTCCTGAATGGCAAGGTCGCCGCCGATATCGACCTGCAAGCCGTGATCGCCGCCCACCGCGACTCTCCGCCGGGCACAATCGCGACGATGGTGGTACGCGAGGATCCCAATCCCGAGCTGTGGGCGCCCATTGGGGTCGGGGCCGACGGACAGGTTCTGAGCATTCGGGGCAAGTCCAGAGAGGGCGCCGGCCCGGTCTTGCCGCGCATGTTCACTGGGATCCACGTGGTCGAGATGCCGCTACTCGATCGGCTACCGCAAGGCGTGTCCGACATCATTGGTGACGCGTACATTCCGGCGCTCCTGGCTGGCGATCGCATCGGCTCGCTGATCATGCACGGGTACTTTGCCGAGCACTCAACCCCCGAGCGATACCTGGCAGGGAATTTGGACTTGCTGGAGAACCCTACCCTGCTGCCACAGGCGCCGGGGCCGCTTGTGGGGGTCGATCCGGGCGCGCAAGTCGACGGCAACGCACGGCTGAGGCCGCCGGTGCGCATCGCTGCGGGCGCCGTCATTGAAGGCGGTGCCGTGGTCGGCCCGTCGACGGTGATTTGCAGTGGCGCGCGCGTGGCGGCCGGTGCGGAGATCGTCCGCAGCGTGGTCTGGCCGGGTGCGACCGCAACCGGGAAACAAGCGGGCGTGGTGGTCACCCCGGGCGGCGCGATTGCCGCCGACACCACACCGACGCCGGTGGTCACCGGGAGATAGGACTTCCCGACACCAAGGTGCGTCGAGGGTTTACAGCTCCACAGCGCCCGACCGGTGTTACCATGTCGCAATGGCAATTCGAGATCTGATGAGCTCCGCCGTCGTGGCAGCCGTGGTTGCCGCCGGCACAACCTACGCGCTTCATCACACCCTTCTGCAAAAGGAGGCCATCGAAGTGCCGTCGGTCCTGGGCCTTCCCGCGCAAAGCGCCCGCGCGCTGATTGAAAGCCGTGGCTTGATGTTCGTGGTCGGCGAGGAACGCGAGGAGGTGAAGACCCCGGCGGGCACCGTCGTACAACAGCGGCCGCTTGAGGGATCGCGTATCGACCGCGGCCAATCGGTGGATGTCGTTGTGGCCAAGGCGCCCGCGCCGATGAAGATGCCGGGGCTGGTCGGGCTCGAGCTCGCGGATGCCAAGCTCCGCCTGGAAACTGCGAAGCTCGTGCTCGGCAAGGTCGGCGAAGACACCAGCCCCACGGTGAAGGAGGGCAGTATCGTCTCACAAAGCGTCGCCGAGGGCGGCGAAACCAGGGCGGGCGCCGTGATCGATCTCGTGGTTTCCAAGGGCGCGGCCACCCTAGCGGTGCCGAGCGTGCTCGGGCGATCCCTTTCGCGAGCCAAGGAGGAGCTGCAAAAAGCTGGCTTCACGATCGGCAACCTCCGTTCGCGCTCCGACGACGATCGCAGCGACGGCGTGATCCTCGAACAGACCCCGGCCGCCAACCAGCAGGCGCCCAAGGGCTCGGCCGTCGATCTGGTGGTCAATCGTACCTAGCCGCCCGGCAGCGCACGCCCAGGCAGACCGCGACCCGCCAGACGCCTTGCCTATCCCGATGCCGCCAGCTTCGCGCGCACGGTGGAATCGTGGCCTGCCACAACCCGGTTTCGGCCCGCGCGTTTGGCGGCGTAGAGCGCCGAGTCCGCGGCGCCGAGCAGGGACTCGGAGGTGGCGAGCGACTCGGGCTCCAGGGTGGAGCATCCGGCGGATACGGTGACGGACAACGCGATGGCGTTGCCGACCTCATGGGCACTGTCGGCCACGTGTTTGCGCAGCCGTTCGGCTACGACGGCGGCGCCCGGGCCGTCGGTGTCGGGCAGCAGAAGGACGAACTCCTCGCCGCCGTAGCGAGCCACGATATCGGAGGGTCGCAGGCCGCTGCCCAGCACCTTGGCGATGCCGGCCAGAACTTTGTCGCCCGCCTGATGGCCGTAGGTGTCGTTCACGCGCTTGAACTCGTCGACATCGAAAAGCACCAGGCCGAGCTGCCCTCCGCTGCGTTTGGCTTGGCCAACCTTTTCTGCCAGGGCCTGATCGAAGAACACGCGGTTGTAAAGCCCGGTAAGACCATCACGCTGCGCCTCCTGCTCCAGCGACTTGGCCTTGGCCTCCAATGAACCGATGGCCTGCTTGGCCTGGTTTGCCTCGCGATGGGCCGCGATGGCGAGGATCATCAGGGTTTCCTTGGCCTGGTCCAGGATCGCCGCCAGCTCCTCGGGCGAGCCAAGATCGACGTCGAAGAAGGAAGCGACTTCTTCCGCCCGCTTCGCGACCCGCTGCAAGGCTTGCTCTAGGGTCTCCTCGTCGATGCACAACAGATGCGACGAGGAGCTTCGCAAGGCCTTCATGGCGGCGGCTGCGTCTTGTTCGATCCACACGTCGGCCACCGCGCCGGACACGGAGACGATGCGCACCAGATTGACCAGCTCCGGATCCAGATCGGCGGAGACCATGTCCGGCGTGTGGCTAAGTGCGATGGTAGTGCGAAGGGTTGTCGGCAGCTTCCACCGCTCGGCCAGCCACGCCCCCACAGCGGCGTGGTCCTCACCGAACAGTGCGCGTTCGCCGTCGGCCACCACGTCGTGCCGGGCGCCTGCTCGGGCCAGGGCTCCGTATTCGTCGCCGGGCAATTGCCGCAGCGCCAGGATGCCGATATCCTGGAGAAGAGCGGCTAGGAAGGCCTCTTCCGCCAGCCGAAAGCCGGTTGTATTGGACAGCTCGCGCGCGGCAACCGCGGACAGCAGCGAACGTTTCCAGAACCAGGTGAGCGCCTTCTTGTCCTTTTCCTGCAGGCCCTTGACCAGCGAGAACGACAAGGCGAGCGGCCGCACCGCCGACAGTCCGAGCAAGCAGATGGCGTGGGAAACCGTTCGGACTTCGCACCTTAAACCATAGAGCGGCGAGTTCGTGAGGCGCAAGATCTTTGCCGACAAGGCCGGGTCGCTGCTGATCAGCTTCGCGATCTGGGACATGTCTGGCTCGTCGCGCTGGCACAGATCGAGGATCTGGATCGCCACCGCCGGCATGCTCGGTAGATCGGCGCATTTCGCAAGTTTCTCTCGGATTGCGATTGGCATCTCCCCTCACGAATTCTTCGGCGGATCGCGGGCATTCTGTAGGCCGCGGAAGGATGCTGTCCCCTAGGCGCAACCGAGCTATGATCGCCGCCGATGACCAACCCGCAAAGAAACGCCGAGCACACCCATTTTTTGCGGCAGCTTCGCTTGTTCCTGGAAGAAATTTGCTGCGAAATCTGTCGCTTCCAGGTCGTCGGCCATCACGACGTGGGCGCGCAGGAAGTCAAAGTGTCGCGCGAGGTCGACCTCGGCGTGCCGGGCGCGTTCGCGGACGTGGTGGTCCGTTCCCGCAATCGGCCGCCCTTCTTCGTCGAGGTGAAGTACGGCTACGCCAGCGATCGCATGGTCGACCACTTCGTACGCAAGTACAGCCGTCCTTCGCCCACCGTGCCCGACGCGGACCGCGTGATCGTGGTGGTGGACCGCCAAGGACGCTCGGATTTCCAGCAGCTTGCCGACCGCCTGCGCAAGGAAACGCGCAAGGAGCTGCAACTAGAGTTCTGGGACGAGCTGCGCCTGCAGGAGCTGGTGACCGAGTGCTTCGGGGTCAAGCTCGGTGCGTTGAGCCCCGACGACCTGTTCGAGCTGCGCAACGCCATCGACGACATCAAGTGGCGCTGGGCCTTCGGCGAACACCATGTGGAAAGCCCGCTCAAGGCGTCGCTTCTGTGGCATTTCGGGTACTCGCGTCTGCTGCAACTGCGCAAGCTGCATAACTTTTCGCCTGAACAGGTCCTGCCGCCGCGGCGGTTCCGCAACGCGGTCGTGCTGCTTGCAGATCTCTCGTCGTTCTCCAGCTTCGTGCGCGACACCCGCGATGACGAGGTGATGCGCAACGCCCTGACCACGTTCTATTCCAACTCCCGCTACGCCGTGATCAACAGCGGCGGCATGATGTGCCAGTTCGTGGGCGACGAGGTGCTGGCCCTTTTCGGCGTGCCCGACGTGCACGACGGCTATGCCGAACGCGCGCTCGACTGTGCGTCGTCGCTGCTGCAGATTGGCAGCTCGGTGTCGAACCGCTGGCAACGCGAAATCGATCGCGTGCAGCCTTCCGGCGGCGTGCACATCGGCATGGCGATTGGCGACATCCAGACCGTCATGTATCGGCCTTTCAGTCGCAGCCACATGGGCGTGGTGGGCGATGCGGTCAACCTGGCGGCCCGACTTCTGGCCCAGGCGCAGACCAACGAGATCGTCGTGTCGAACGCCTATTTCCAGACCGTGCCCGACCGCGAGCAAGGCGGTTTCGAGGAGATGGAGCCACTCGAAGCCAAGAACGTGGGCCTCATCAAGGCGTGGAGGCTACAGCAGCGGTCGAGCTACTCAACCCGCGGGGCCTGACGCCAGAACGTCACGTCGACTCAACGCCCGATTCGCACAAGCTCGATGAACGGCGCGCTTTCTTGGCCGGGCAAGGGCAACTCGCCAAGGTCGATGCGGGTGAAGATCGCCCAGTCTTCGTCGCCCTCGGGGTCGACGAGAATCTGTTGCGCTTCCCAGATGCGGGGGGCCACTTGCGCCAAGGTGGTCTTGCGCGGGCTACGCGCGACTGGGGTGACCAAGATCTGCTTGTGCTCGTCGAAGAAGGGGGCGAGCTCGGCGGCCAGGCGGTCGACGGTCCAGGCCGTGTCGCCCTCGCGTAGGGCGAGGAGCGCCTCGGCGAAATCGCGGCGGGCCAGGGCGCCCACCAGGCGGTGTAGCTCGGCGCGGATGCGGGCAGCGAATGCGCGAGGATCGGCGGCCGGATCGCGCGACTTTGGGGGCTCGGCAACGGCGCGGCCAGCGTCGGTGAACGTCACCGGGGCGCGCATCTCTTCCCATTCTTCGAGCAGGCTCGAATCGACGGTGCGGACCACCCCGCCCAGGCTGCCGATCAGATCCTCGACCGCTTCGCTGCGGAAGCGCACGGGCACCGATTGGTGAAGGGCTCGATACGCCTCGGAGAGATAGCGCAGAAGCACGCCCTCGAAGCGCTGCAGGCCGAGGTCGCGGACGTAGTCGTGGAAGCTGCAGAAGCGCTCGAGGATCTCCCGCACCACAGACTTGGGCGCGATGTTGTCGTCTCCCACCCACGGGTGCTTGTCGGCAAAGGCGTTGAAGGTTTCGTAGATGAAGTCGCGGTTGGGCTTGGGCCATTCGAGCTTCTCCAGCTCTTCCATGCGCTCTTCGTATTCCATGCCCTGGGCTTTCAGCGCGGCGATGGTTTCGCCCTTCAGCTTGTCGAGCTGGGCGAACAGCACGGGTCGCGGGTTTTCCAGGATCGCCTCCACCAGCGACAGCACGTCAAGGGCGTAGCTTTCCGACGACGGATCGAGAAGCTCGAGGGTGTCGACGAGGTAGAGTGCCAGCGTGTGGTGGAGCGAAAAATCATCCTGCAGCGACGGGCTCGGTACCGGGTGCGGGCAACGCGAGCGCTCGTCCAGCACCACATCGATGAGCCCGGACTTGCGCAGGACGCGGAAACACGCGGCCGCGGTCCGTCGGTGGCGCGCCTTGAGCACGTCGCTGTCGTGGCAAGCAGCGATAAGCTCAAGCAGCTTGCGGTAACCGCCGCCACGCCCGGAATCGCCGGCCTCGCCCTGCATGAGACTCAAGAGCAGCCCGTGCGTGACCGCGAAGCGCGAGGGCAGCGGCTCGGGCGTACCGTTCATCAGGCGCTCGAACGTACCGCGGTCGAAGTGCACGTAGCCCTTCTGCGGGGGCTTCTGCATGTGCACCTTCTTGCCGCCCGCTGCCTTGGCCTTCAGTCGAATGTTCTCGACGATGTGAGCGGGCGCCTGCGCCACCACCCAGCCGCGCTCGTCGAATCCCTTGCGGCCGGCGCGGCCTGCGATCTGATTGAACTCGCGCACGCCCAGGATGGCGTCCTTTTGCCCATCGAATTTGCACAGCTGGGTAAACAGGACCGTGCGAATCGGAATATTCACGCCCACGCCCAGGGTGTCGGTGCCGCTCACAACCTTGAGCAGGCCTTGCTGGCTTAGCCGCTCGACCATGCGTCGGTAGCGCGGCAGAAGCCCGGCGTGGTGAAGGCCGATACCGTGGCGCAGAAACTTCTGCAGCTCCTTGCCGTAGGGGCTATCCCAGCGCTCGCCCTCCAGCGCCTGCCGGACGGCGTCCTTGTCGGGCTTGCCGAGGATGTCAACTGACATCAGATTCTGCACTTCCTCGGCGGCCGCCCGCTGGGTGAAGTTCACAAGGTAAATCGGAGCGCGATTCTCCTTGATCAGCTCGGCGATGGTTTCGTGCAGCGGCGTCTCGCGGTACTCGAATTCCAGCGGCACCGGGCGAATCGCGCCGCGCACGCTGGCCACTTCGCGGCCGGTGAACGCGGCGAGCTTCTCCTCGATGCCCGTGGTGTCGCCCAAGGTCGCGGACATCAGCAAAAATGTCGTCTGGCGAAGCACGCACAGCGGGATCTGCCAGGCGATGCCGCGCTCGCGGTCACCGTAGTAGTGGAACTCGTCCATCACCACGTAGTCCGCGGGGACGCGCGAACGCCGCAGGGCCATGTTGGAAAGGATCTCCGCGGTGCCGACCAGAATCGGCGCGGCGCCGTTCACCGAGGCGTCGCCGGTGACGAGCCCCACCTGCTCGGGCCCGAAACACGCGCACAGATCGAAGAACTTCTCATTGACCAGCGCTTTGACCGGGCAACTATAAAAGCCGGTCTTGCCCTCGCACAGCGCCCTAAAGAGAAACGCCGTCGCCACCAGCGATTTGCCGGAGCCCGTCGGCGTGGCCAGCACCACATGCTTGCCGGCAAGAATCTCGAACAGCGCCTCTTCCTGGGCGGGGTAGAGCGAGAGCCCGAGGCCGACCACGTAGTCGAGGAAGTGCTCGAGGATCTCGTCGCTTGAAAGCGGTTGCCCGGGCGGTGCCAGGGGCCTACGCCGCGTTGGTTCTTCGCTCATGTCGGTTGCTTCTACCGCGAAGGTGGCCTGCGCGTGGGCGCCAGCTTGACCGACACTTCCAGGTGCACCTGGCGGTCGTAGCGCAGACCTTGCCGCGCGGGCTCGAAGCCATCCTTGCGAACCTCGACCGAGTGGTCGGCATGGTCGCGACGCACTTCCACCTCGGCGGGCGTGTTGCCGAGGATCCTCTTGCCGTCGACGTAGACCTCGGCGCCGTGGGGCTCCGAATCCACCACGATGAAGGCCGGGCGAAAGTACACGGCCGCCACCGGCACCGGCATGACGTACACGTGGATGGAAAACAGAGTGCTGGCGGCCAGCACGAGCAGAATGAGGGCCGCCCAGGCCAGGTTGTGGTGCTTGCCCATCCGCCGCACTTTTCGCGTGTGTCCGGACCGCCACTCTGGAGTCTTGGGGGTGGCAACCCGCTGCAGCGAGGGCGAGGAAATCCGCGCTGAGGTACCCGGCCGCTCGCCTGACTGTCCGGCGGTTGCTTGCGTCGCGCTGGAAAGGGCGGGCGCGGCTTGGTCTGCAACGACCGGCGGCGGCGCTGGCAGGGGCCGGGTGGCGGCAACCGGAGGCGGCGGTAGCGGCGCATCGGGAACCGTGACGTCCTCCCAAAGACTCGGCATCAGGCTGATCACCTTCGACGGAGACTTGCTGTGCGAGCGTGCACCCGGCGGCAAGAGCGAGGTGAGCAGGTTCTTGAGCTCGGCCGCTTCGCCTCCGGCCGGCCTCGACACCGTGGCCAAGGCGTCGCGACAGGCATCGATGAGCTGGCGTGCGTCGTGGAAGCGGTCGCGCGGGTCCGGGGCCAGGGCCAAGGTCAACAATCGCTCGATGGCGGGCGGAATGTCCGGTCGAAAGCGGGTCGGCGGGGCGACGATGCCCGACGCGGCTTTCAGGTAGTCGTCGGGGCTACCGGTCAGGTGGCGCAGCGGACTGCCGGTGAAGATCTCGAAGGCGACCGCACCAAGGGAAAAGATGTCGCTGCGGCGATCGGTGGTGACGCCGCGAGCTTGCTCGGGTGAGATGTAGCCCAGCTCGCCCTTGAGCGAGGTCACCACCGAGCTGTCGGTATTGCGCTTGGCGACGCCGAAGTCGGACAACTTCACTTCGCCGGCGTACGACAGAAGGATGTTGGTGGGCGAGATGTCGCGGTGGACGAGGCCAAGCGGGTTGCCGTCCCCGCCGCGCAGCTCGTGCGCGAAGTGAACGCCCTCGGCGACCTCGGCCATGATGTAAAGGCCCACGGCGTCGTCGATGCGCTTGGGCACGCCGGGTTTCACGGTCTTCGCGTTGCGATCGAGCAGGGCGCCCAGGTCGCGGCCGTCGACATATTCGAGAACGATGAAGTATTCGCCGTCGGCCGAAACACCGAGGTCGTGGATTTGCACGATATTCTTGTGCGACAAAGAGGCGTGGATGCGCGCCTCGATCTGCAGCATCTGCACAAAGCGCATGTCCTCGGCCAGGCGAGGCAGGAGGCGCTTGATGACGACCAGCTTCTCGAAGCCTTCCTCGCCGCGCGCGTGGCCCAGGTACAGCTCGGCCATGGCGCCGACGGCAAATCGGTCGAACAGCTCATAGTGCCCAAGTCGCGTTCGCTGCGGCGGAAACACAGGGTTGCCCATGGCTGGCGTGGTGACGCTCATCGACTGACCGCTTGCTGGACCGTGTTCGATGTCATCCAGAAACCGAAACCTGGTAACTTGCGTCCGATGGCTCCTAATTTCAATAGCCTAGATAGCCTAGGCGCGGAAGTGCGTTCGGCCATCAACAATCGTGTGATCCCCGGGGCTGTTATTGCGGTGGGCCACGAAGGGCGAGCACGGCTTGCGGAGGCGTTCGGCAACCGCCAGGTCGACCCCGAGACGGCCCCCTCCACCGTCGAGACCGTCTACGACCTGGCCTCGCTGACCAAACCCCTGGTGACGAGCCTGCTGGTGATGAAGGCGGTAGAGCACGGTTACCTCGCCATTGACGCGCCGCTTGTCAACCAGTTTCCCTCGTTGCAAGGCAAGCCCGAGGTCACGCCACGGCTCGTCCTGGCGCATGCAGCCGGCTTCCCGGCCCACCGGAAGTTCTACGAGACGACCCTCGGTCGGGACGCCATCGTCGAGCTGGCGGCCAGGGAGCCTTTGCTCTACCCACCTGGGACGCGGTCCGTCTACTCGGACCTCGGCTTCATCCTCCTCGGCGCTTTGCTGGAAAACGTGCTTGGCGCCCGCCTCGACGCCCTGGCGGACAGGCTCATCTTCCAACCTCTCGGGCTTGGCAACCTTGGCTTCGTGGACCTTGCCGCTGGACCACCTTCGCCGTCCTTTCGCGGCCACGCGGTTGCGCCGACCGAGCGCTGTCCGGTGCGCGGCCGGCTCTTGATTGGCGAGGTGCACGACTTGAACGCCCATGCCATGGGCGGCATCGCGGGCCATGCTGGTCTCTTCGGCAGCGTCGGAGATCTTCTGAAACTTGTCCTTGCCCTCTGTGACAGCTATCACGGCGGAGCTTCCGCGCTGGTGTCGCCCGAGGTGCTGCGCTCGTTCTGGCGACCCGCGGGAATTCCGGGATCCACCTGGCGGCTGGGCTGGGACGGCCCGGCCGAGCATGGCTCGCTGGCGGGATCGCTGATCTCGCGGCGAGCGGTCGGCCACCTTTCGTTTACCGGCTGTTCACTGTGGATCGATCCCGAACAAGCCACCTCGGTGATCGTGCTCTGCAATCGGATTCATCCCGAGGTCCGCGACGATCCGCGCTTCCGCGCGCTCAGGCCAGCGCTATGCGATGCCGCTCTGCGAGCGGTCGAGTATCAGGCGAGGTAAAGTCGAGGCCATCGTCGTGAAGATCGCAATCGGACAAGTCAACCCAACCATCGGAGATTTCGCGGGCAATCTGCGCTTGGCCGAAGACGCGCTGGCCAAGGCGGCGCTGGCAGGCGCCGACCTTCTGGTCCTGCCCGAGCTGATGCTGAGTGGTTATCCGCCGCGCGACCTTCTGGAGCGCGACGCATTTCTGGGCGGCGCCAGGGCGGCACTGGAAAAGCTGGCCGCCAGCGTGCAGCGCAGCGTGGCGGTGCTGGTGGGCTTTCCCGAGGTTCTGCCAGAAGTCGAGGCGGGCCGTCACGTGGCCAACGCTGCCGCGCTCATTGATGGGGGCGAGGTGGTCGCGATCCGCCGCAAGTCACTTCTGCCGACCTACGACGTCTTCGATGAGTGGCGCTACTTCGAGCCGGCCACCACGGTTGCCCCGGTGCCCTTCCGCGGCCACAGCCTGGGCATCTCGATCTGCGAGGACATCTGGAATGACGGCGATTTCTGGCCCGAACGCCTCTACCGTGACGATCCCATCGAAAAGCTAGTCGCCGTCGGGGCCGACATCCTCATCAACATCGCGGCCTCGCCCTACACGGTGGAAAAGCGCCACCTGCGTCCGCGCATGCTCGCAAGCGTGGCCCGACGCTGGCACCTGCCGCTCGTGTTCGCCAACCAAGTCGGCGGCCAGGACGACCTGATCTTCGACGGATCCAGCGCCGTGTTCGATCGCAGCGGTGCGGCCATCGCACGCGCATCCGAGAACGCGGTCGACCTCATCATGGTCGACCTCGGAAGCGGCCGCGGCGACTTGCGCCCCGCGGTTGATTCCGACGCCGGCTCAGCGCTGGCGGCGCTGGTCCTTGGAACTCGCGACTACGCGCGCCGGTGCGGCTTCAAGGGCGCGCTGGTCGGGCTCTCGGGCGGCATCGATTCCGCGGTGGTCGCGTGCATCGCCAGCCGCGCGCTGGGCCCGGCCAACGTGCTCGGGGTTGCCATGCCGTCGCGCTATTCGTCGCTGCACTCGCGTGCCGACGCGGCTCAATTGGCCGACAACCTGGGCATCGAGTTCCGCGAGATCGGCATCGAGCCGATGTTCGCCAGCTATTTGGACGCGCTGGCGCCCGCCTTCGCGGGCCGCGAGCCCGACGTGACCGAGGAGAATTTGCAAGCGCGCATCCGCGGCGGCTTGCTGATGGCGCTGTCGAACAAGCTCGGCAAGCTCTTGCTGTCGACGGGAAACAAGAGCGAGATCGCGACTGGCTACTGCACGCTCTACGGCGACACCAATGGTGGTTTGGCGGTGATTTCCGACGTGCCCAAGACCTGGGTTTACAAGATCGCGCGCCAGATCAACGCCGACGGCGCGGTGATCCCAAGCTCGACCTTGAGCAAGCCGCCGTCGGCAGAGCTGCGGCCGAATCAAGTCGACCAGGACAGCCTGCCGCCGTACGACGTGCTCGACGCCATCTTGCAGGCGCACGTGGAAGAAGGTCTCGACACCGAAGCGCTGGTGGGCAAGGGCTTCGAGCGGGCCGTGGTCGAGAAGGTCGTGCGACTGGTCCGCGTGTCCGAATACAAGCGCCGCCAGCTTCCGCCCGGGCTGAAGATCACGGGCAAAGCCTTCGGCACCGGGCGCAGGTACCCGATCGCGCAGGCGTACCGGGCGTAGCTGCATCGGGCCCAAGTATTGCGGCTTCGGCCAGGCATGCTAAACCCCGCGGCCATGAAAGCCACCATCGTAGTTCTTGCCGGCGACGGCATCGGTCCCGAGGTCACCGCGCAAGGCGTTTCCGTGTTGCAAAAGGTTGCGGCCAAGTTCGGCCATCAGATTGAGCTCCGCGACGGGCTCATCGGCGGGTGCGCCATCGACAAGACCGGCTCGCCCCTGCCCGCGGAAACCAAGGCCCTGTGCAAAGCGGCCGACGCGATCCTGCTGGGCGCGGTGGGCGGCCCCAAGTGGGACGATCCCAGCGCGCCGGTGCGGCCGGAGCAGGGGCTGTTCGAGATCCGCAAGGACCTGGGCCTGTTCGCCAACCTGCGGCCGGTAACCACCCATCCCAAGTTGGCCTATGCGTCCACGCTGCGGCCCGAGATCATCGATGGCGTGGATCTGCTGGTCGTGCGCGAGCTGACCGGCGGGCTCTACTACGGCGAAAAGAAGAAGACCGCCGAAGCTGCCAGCGACCTGTGCGCGTACACCGCCGACGAGGTTCGTCGCGTGGTCAGGCGCGCGGCCACGCTGGCGCGCGGGCGGCGCAAGAAACTGACCTCGGTGGACAAGGCGAACGCACTGGAGACCTCGCGGCTGTGGCGGCGGGTCGCCACGGAAGTCGTCAGCAAGGAGTTTCCCGACGTGGCGCTCGAACACGTGCTGGTGGATGCGTGCGCGATGTACCTGATGCGCAGGCCGGCGTCGTTCGACGTCATCGTGACCGAGAACATGTTCGGCGACATCCTCACCGACGAAGCGTCGGTGCTGGCCGGATCGATGGGCCTTCTACCGTCGGCCTCGCTGGGCGACGGCAAGGTCGGACTTTACGAGCCGATCCACGGCAGCGCGCCGGACATCGCGGGCAAGGGCATCGCGAATCCGTACGCGACCATCCTGAGCGCGGCGATGCTGCTCCGCCATTCGCTGGGACTTGAAGCTGAAGCCGCTGCGGTGGAGAAGGCGGTGGGCACGGCCATCGATCGCCAAGTGCTGACCGTGGACATCGCGCCGCCGGGAAGCAAGCCCGCGACCACGGTGGAAGCAGGGCAGGCGGTGGTGGCGGCGCTGTAGGCGACCGGAACCGATCCGGAACCGGCCCCGATCCGCAAAACGCGGCGGTTGTGGAATAGAATGCGCATCACCACGATGCGCGGCCTCGGCCTCTGCCTGCTTCTCGTTCTATTGTCGCCCGGGCTTGCACGTGCGGACGGTCCAGATTTGGGGCCACTTGAGCGTGGGGCGGTCGACGGAGCGCTGGCGACCCGCGGGCTTGTGATCGATCCGGCGCCCGAGGGGAAACTCGTCAGAAGCATCCACGTGGTGAACCTGGACGTCTTCCAACCTAACGACGGCGGACTGCTTTCGTGGTTCAACCATTTCCACCGCACCACCCGCGAAGGCCACATCCGGCGCGAATCGCTTTTGCAGCCGGGAATGGCCTACGATGCGCTGCTCGTCGACGAGACGATGCGGAACCTGCGCAACCAGGCGCCCTACGACCGAAACGATCCGCCGATGACCGGCGTCGTGGCGATGGTGCCGATCCAGAGCACCCTGCCGAGGACGGTCGATCTGCTCATCGTAACCCGCGACGTCTGGAGCTTGCGCTTCAACAGCGACTACAACTTCGACGTGCTCTCGCTCAATCTCCCGACGCTGACGGCGTCGCTGTCGGAGAACAACCTCTTCGGCTGGCGCAAGCTGGTCGAGATGACGTTCATCATGAATCAGGGCGAGATGTGGTTCGGTCCTAACTACTTCGACCCCAACGTGCTCGGATCGCGACTGCGACTGACCGCGGCCTTCTACGAGATTTGGGCGCGCCGAATCGGCGAGCTCTCGGCCGGGCCGAACGAAGGCAGCGCTTCGCTCTTGCGATTGGAATATCCATTCTACGCGCTTTCCCGTCGCTGGAGCGGTTTCGTGCAGGGCAACTACACGACGCGGGTTGAGCGAGACATTTCCAGCAACTCCGACTACCCGAGCCCCACCCTAGGGCGTTACCTTCCCGCCGCGGGAGAAGGTGCGGGGCAGTGCATTTTGCCGTCCAATGCCGCCGGCAATCCCTACTCGACGCTCGCGGCCGACTGTGACTGGCGGGTACGCAGCGGCGGTGTCACCTCAGGCATCGCACGCGCGGTCCCACGCGACTGGCTCATCCAACGAATCACGCTGGGCCAAGAATTCGGCCTCAATCGACTCTCGTTCTTGCCGGATTTTCCGCAGGATCCGGACCTGCGCGCGCGCTTTGCTGCGGACTTCTTCGGACCCTCCGAACGGACCTCCTGGCTTTACCTGCAGTACGATGCCTTCACGCCTCGTTACCGCACCTACCGCAACCTCGACAGCTACGATCTCGCAGAAGACCAGCGGCTCGGCCCGTGGGTGACTTTGAAGGCCGGTCGCGCCACCACATGGCTTGGCTCGGAGAAGGACTTCTACGTGCTGCGGGCCGAAGCACACGTCAACCTTGCACTGGCGGATGGCCTTCAAAGCGTCGGCGGCTCGTGGGAAAGCCGCGCCTCTGGCGACGGCCTCGCCGACGAGCTCGTCACCGGTAACCTGTATGCGGCGACGCCGGTATTGGCACACGCGGTTCGCGTAGTCGCGCAGGGAGCTGTCGCGCTTGTGGCCCACAACCAGCACCGCTCTCGGACCTATGTTGGCGGGCTGGAAGGGCTGCGCGGATACCCGGTCAGCTTCTTCTATGGCTACGACTACTATTTGGCGCACGTCGAAGTGCGATCGATGCCGATTGGTCTGAAGTCGCTCCGGTTGGGCGGGCTGGTGTTCGCAGATGCAGGCGATGCCGAGGATCGCGTGACGGACGATTCGAGTACAGGCCAGCGCGGGCTCGGTTTCTATTCTGACGTGGGGCTCGGATTGCGAGCGCTGATCCCGCAACTCAATGCAGAGGTTCTTCGCTGCGACTGGGGAATCCCGCTTCGGGACCATGTGCGGAACGGTTCAGTGGACTATTACGCCGGTCTGCCGGGTCGCGTATATTGTGGATTTCACCAGGCTTTTTGACTTTCCCGCGAATGGGACGCCGCAAAGCTGGACAACCCATGGAAAATATTGTTACTTTTAGGATACGTAGCGAGTCCCTCAGGTGTCTTCCGGCCGTCCATCTCTTTGTGCTCAGTCCATGAGCCGCTTGTTTCCGACCGAAAACCCAGGGCTCGGGGTGGTGGGGCGATGTCTCGGGTTCACCCTTGGCAGGCTGTCGAGGAGCGGCTTGATTCTGAGTTAGGCATCCATGTGGACATACTGTCCGGCCTGGACCGTTCGCACGCCTACGATCCAGGAACAAAGAGAGAGACGTGAGACGCAAGAGGAGAAAGTAATGGGAACGAGGCTTTATGTAGGCAATCTGTCGTACAACGTGACGGAACCCGAGTTGAAAGATGTGTTCGGCGAGAACGGGCGCAACGTGAAAGAGGTCAAGGTCGTGCTCGACCGGGATACCGGCCGTCCACGTGGCTTCGCTTTCGTCGAGATGACGACCGATGCGGAAGCCACCCAGGCCATCGAGACCCTGAACGGTCGAGAGATCCAGGGTCGTCCGATCAATGTCAGCGAAGCGCGCGAGCGTGCGCCGCGCAGTGGTGGTGGTGGTGGTGGTGGCGGTGGCTTCGGCGGTGGTCGCGGCGGTCGCGATCATGACCACGGCGGTGGCCGTGGCGGTCGTCGCGGCGGCGGCTGGTAAACCGTCCTCTCGTCTCCAAGCCGGAGGGGGCATGTCCCTCTCCGGTGGTTACGCATTTGTGCCAGTGAGGTAGCGCTGATCGCCGCCGTGCCGTCGGGCTATGGCGAACGATTGAGCACCACGCGGACATCGCCCAGCCATAGGCGCGCCGAGCTTGCATGCGCCTGCCGCCCGGCTGCGGCCACGTGGACTTGCAGGCGAAGCAAGCCGCCGTCGTGATGAAGCTTCGCGATCCACGGCAGCGTCGTTCCCTCGCGGCTTGCGACTGCGATGGCAGGCAAGGCCAGAGGCTCACCCGCGGCCTTTCCGTTGGCCGTGACCCGAATCACCCCGCCGACCTCGCTGGCATCTCGCCCTAACGGAGCCAAATCGGCGACAAACGAGAGCGAGTAGTCGCCGGGGGCGAGCAGCCACTCGGTTTCCGCGACCAAGCTCGCACCGGTGTGGTCCGTCGCCTGCAGAATCATCAGCCCGACGCCGTCCCACACGCCGCGAACGGCGGGCCTTCCCTGTAGATCGCCCTCGACGGCGGCGATGCGCCACTTGCAGAACTGCGTGCGGCCGACAACCTGGCACTCGTGCACGGCCCAGCGATGGCCCTCGCGCAGCCGTGCCCCTGCCCACGCGATTGCCGGAGCCGCAAGGAACACCGTAACCACCAGACAAAGCGCGATCAGCCCTTCGCGCTTCAAGCGCCCAGCTTCGGTGCGACGAACAAGGGTGAGAATCGCTTGGTAGACCCACACGATTGCAATCACTGCAAACGGCATAAGTAGCATACAGATGGGCAGCCGGTAGCGGGGCTCGGCGAAGATCGCGGTGTAGAGAAGCGCCAGAATTGCAGCTTGGGGCAGAAGCGAAAGCGCCAGCCAGTTCTTGCGAAGGCCGGCGATGGCGACGCCCGCGAGCGCCAGCGCGAGCAGCGAAAGCCAGAAATCGTCGGCCATGGATTCGATGGCGCTGCGATGGCGGGCGAAGAAGGTGTGCTCGGGCTCGGGCAGCACCCCGGCGCGAAAGAGCGGCCAGTAGAGCAGCGCGCGTTCATGCACCAGCAGCCGCTCGGCCTTGCTGACGAGCAGGCCTAGGGTGAACAGCGGATCGAAGCGGATCCAATCCTTGGCGATGGCCATCGACGCCCGGTCAGCCTCGCGATGGGGCTCGGCGAGCAGGGTGAAGCCGGTGACGTCGTGGAACGCGCGATTGAGCGAGCGCGAGTAGCAACCGTCGGTATTGGGATTGGCGCCCACCAACGCGGTCAGGCCGCCGTGGCTGTCGGTGAAAAAGGTCTCGCCGTAGCGCACGCGATTGCGAATTGCCCACGGCATAAGCACAAGCAGAGCGATGGCGCAGGCCAGGGCGGCGCACCGGATCGACCGACGCCAGGGTTGGCCCTGGGCCCGAAAGACCAAGGCCGACAGCGCGGCCAGCGGCACTACGATGGCCCGAATGTAGGAGCCAAGGCCGGTAAGCAAGCCGAAGAGAACTGCGGCCAGGACGGGTCTTTCCGCCGAAAATCGAACCAGGACATACGCCGCCAGGACCACCAGCACCGCCGCCGGCATGTCGGTCCCGGTTACGCCGGCGATGGCGATGCCCGCCGGCCACAGGGCGAAGAGCAGCCCGGCCAGCAAGGCGGCGGCCGCGGATCCCCCGCACACACGCCGTGCGATCCCGGCGACCGCTCCGGCACCGAGCCCGCCCAGCACCGCGCCCACCAGCTTCGTGGCCAGCCAGCCGCCGCCCAGGGCCTGCACCGGTGCGATGAGAAAGACATAGCCCGGCATGTACACGTACTCGGAATCGAGGCTGCCGTGTTGGGCGAGATGCGCGGCCGACTCGACGTACATGGCGAAGTCGCCCACAGGCTTGGTGGGCACGGCAAGCACCCACGCGATCCGCAGGACGATGGCCAGCGCGACCACGAGGAAGGTCATGCGCGGACTATTACACTCGAAGCAGTCTGCAAGCGAGCCAGTCAGCCGCCAACCAGCAATTTCGGACCCGTGCGTTCCCCTTGTTTGCGATGCGGTGCCCGTGCTATCAGCGGAGGCTCGATCGTCAATCGAAAGGGTGACCATGAAATCGTACAACATCGCGCTAATCCCAGGTGACGGCACGGGACCCGAGGTCCTGAACGAAGGTGTGAAAGTTCTCGATGCTGCTTGCGCCAAGCACGGCGTGAAGCTGAGCTACACCAAGTTCGATTTCGGCGGCGAGCGGTACATGCGCACCGGCGAGATCCTTCCCGACAGCGCGATCGAAGAGTTCAAGAAGTTCGATTCCATGTTCCTGGGCGCCATCGGCCACCCGGACGTGAAGCCCGGCATCCTCGAGGTCGGCATCCTGCTCAAGACCCGCTTCGCTCTCGACCAGTACATCAACCTGCGCCCGGTCAAGCTCTACCCGAACGTGGAGACGCCGCTTAAGGACAAGGGCCCCGAGCACATCGACTTCGTGGTCGTGCGCGAAAACACCGGCGGCATCTACACTGGCATCGGCGGCGTGACCCAGAAGGGCACCCCGCTGGAGGTCGCGACCCAAGTGATGCAGTACTCGCGGCCGGTGGTCGAGCGCTGCGTGCGCTACGCCTACGAGTACACGCGCAAGCGCAACAGCAAGAAGAAGATGCTGACCCTGGTTCACAAGTGCAACGTGCTGACCCACGCCGGCGATCTGTGGGTTCGCGTGCACAAAGAGATGGGCGACAAGGACTACCCGGAAATCAAGCAGGACTACAACCACGTGGACGCCTGCACCATGTGGTTCGTCAAGCAGCCCGAGTACTACGACGTGATCGTGACCGAGAACCTGTTCGGCGACATCATCACCGATCTCGCCGCCATCATCCAAGGCGGCCTGGGCATCGCGGCTGGCGGCAACATCAATCCGAATGGCGTCTCCATGTTCGAGCCGATGGGCGGCAGCGCCCCCAAGTACACCGGCAAGAACGTCATCAACCCGCTCGCCACCATCAGCGCCGGCGGCATGATGATGGACACCCTCGGCGAGCCCAAGATCGCGCAGGCCATCGACAAGGCGATCCACGACGCCCTGGCCTCGGGCAAGATCAAGAGCCTCAGCGCCGGCAAGATGGGCATGGGCACGCGCGAAGTGGGCGACTTCATCGCGAAGCTGGTGAGCTAGGCAGAGCGAGCAACTTTCCTAGAGTTTCGAGCAGCAGATGTTGCCCCTTGTAAAGAGCACGCCGCAGGTGAAGCCGCTTACACAAGCCTTGTCAGTTGGGTCGCCGGTGTTCCGCAATGAACCTCATCTCGGGCGACATCGCCACAATACGCTCACCAGCATACCGGTCACTGCCCAAGACTATCGCTACCTATGCATCGACCGACGGATCGATTGTTGCTCGACTTCTTCAGGATCTGCTTACGGGCTCTCTCGCACTGAGAGACGCCCGGAAACGCCAGGAATACCCGACCGCGGTTCACTTGGGTCCACTCAAGGAGAGTGACGGCGTGCTGACCCCGACAGCCAACATATGGGAAGTGCGCGGGGAATGAATACTGCTGCCATTCGTTTGGCTCTTTCTCGCAGTTCTCCTTGCCCATCCAACAAAGTTGGTCGTCATAGTCAAATTCGTCGGTGGCACACCACCAGAGTTTCCCCGCAGTGGGGACCGTCCTCGAAGACACAGGATCTGGTTGGGAGGCAAGGTTCGCCTCGTACCACTGCTTGGCATTTGTATCTAGCCACTGACGGCAATGTTTCTGTGCGGTCGAGAGTTGTACTGGGGAAAGCTTCGCTGCTGCGGAATCGCGGAGACTGACGAAGTCTTCGCTCGCATCGACCTTTCCATTCATGAGTGCCAGGCCGGTGGTCGGATCGAGGGCAACAGCAAGACATGCCCAGAAGTATGCCTTCGAGTAGTCTCGAGAAACGCCACGACCATTACTGTAAGTGCCAGGCGAGATGATACTGGGCCTCCGGAAAGCCTCCTTCGGCGGCCTTCTTGTACCATTTTATGGCTTCATCAAAGTCTTGCGGGAGTCCCAGGCCCCAAGAGTACAGAAAACCAAGAGCCTCCTGTGCCCAAGGCTCGCCCTTGGCAGCACCTTCTTTGTACGTGCGGATGTTCTCCGGAGTGTGGGGCAAACTGGTTTCTTCGCCCAGCGCTGGACAGACCCAAGCTGACAAGCCCCAAACAAGAAGCGCAGCTGTGGTCCTCATGGGTCGATTGTCGCCCCTACGCTTCCAACACACAAGTCAGCAACCCGCCAGCCACCATGAATGGCCTACCATGAGGGGCCTACGAGGTGGCGGGGAGGCCGCGCGGGTGTGACAGCTGGCTGCTGGCTGCGCGGAAAGCACCAGCAGGAGTTGTTGGAAACGGGCTTGGAATTGTTGCGTGGGTGGCCGAAGTCAACGCCGCCTTCAAGGGCGTGAACAAGGCCGACGTCGAAGAAGTCCTCGACAGCCTCGCCGCCCTGGGCATCCTGGCCGCCTACGAGTCCCGCGGCACCCGCCGCTGGAAATTTCACCCGCGCGGCTGCGTAGCAACTGCCGAGAGCCACCACGGCGTTAGGCGGATCATTGCGAAAATCACGCGCCTGGTATACTTCTTCGGCGGAAGGTCAAAACGTGGGCACCATCGGAACAGGCATCTATACGGCTCGCGAGGTTGCGCGCTTCGCGGGCCTTAGCCCGTCTCGGGTCGTGAGATGGATGTCGGGGTATGACTTCAAGGCACGCGAATCGGTCCGCCACGCCAATTCCTCGATTGCTCGTGAGGCGGACCACGGCCCCTCGCTCACGTTTCTAGACCTCATCGAAGTCCTCTTCGTGAAGTCGTTTCTTGAACATGGGGTCAAGATGCGGGTCATCCGCGAGGCAGCCCAGCGGGCGGTCGACCTCTTTGGAACCCACCACCCGTTCGCGATCAAGCGATTCGAGACCGATGGCCGGGACATATTTGCTCGGTTGGTCCCAAAGGGCAGGGCCACGGATCGCATGATCAATGTTGTCGATGGGCAGACCATGTTCACCGAAGTGATCTCTTTGTACCTGAAGCAGATCGAGTACGACCACCTGGGTGATGCGGCCAAGTGGTGGCCCCTTGGCAAAGCGGAGCCCGTGCTCATCGATCCGAAGGTATCGTTCGGCACCCCGATCACGGCCGCCGGACATGTGCCCACGCACGCGATCCACTGCGCGCTTGCTGCCGGTGACAGCGAGAGCGACGTGGCCAAGTGGTTCGACATCCCCATCGAGGAGGTACGCGCAGCTGAGAAGTTCCAGCAGCGCCTAGCTGCTTGAAGTACTTCCTGGACAACTGCTTGTCCCCCCGCTACGCGCGCATGCTTAGCGCGCTGGAGATCGGTGATGTCACCTCGCTGCGTGAGCATTACGCAGAGAATCTGGCTGATGAGATTTGGATCCCCGAACTCGGCAAGAACGGGTGGGTTCTCATAGGAAAAGACCGCGAACAGCTGAAGAAGCCGGAGCAGCGACAGGCGCTTATCACGAATGGCGTGACGGCCTTTTACCTAGCCAAGGGCTACGATCATCTGCCTCTGAACGAGATAGCGTGGCGCCTGGTCAGGTGCTGGCCGATGATCACGGCGATGGCGGAACGGTCCCGAAAAGGGGGACTATTCCTCGTCCAACTCAACGGGAAGATCGAACCGCTTCCACTTTGACTCCACCGTCCAGGCAGGCGGTCGCCTGTGCACCAACAGCAAGCGGATTCGGCGGGGCGGGTGCGCGGCGGGAAGGGGACCGGAGCGCGGCGAAGGGAACGTGCTCCGCCTCGTACCAATGACCGCCTGAAGATTCTCGACGCGAAGGATTCCGCCGGGCCGGCCCTCCGGCTATTGGCAGTGGTCGGCGGGCGACTTGGTCCAGTCGAACCACATGGACCACGTCCATGAAGACGTGCAGCTCGACACCGATGCTGCGCACGCCGGGGCGATGCTCGTCCGTTGCTCGACCATGGAGGCCGTGAGCGTGTACGCGCTCATCAAGATGATCGTCGTATCCAATCGCTGGTGCCAGGTGCAGCCTTCGATGGTGGGATCGCCCGCGTCGCTTTCATATGCGAGCGTGCCGTAGTTGTTGCCCACCAAGCCTTGGCCGAGCACACCGCCATCGCCCAGAAGGAAGATTGCGGTCAGTGGGTCGTAGCTCCCCGGCACGAATTGACCTTCCATGCCGAGCAGGTTGCTTCCACAACCGTCCGAGACGCCTTGCACGGCGTTCACCTTGTAGCATGCAGGGCCCGGGATGAGATCGTAGATGGCCCCGTGGCTGCCGCCGTCGGGCGGATTGAAGCGGAGGGTGGCCGCCACCACGCACGCGTCACCGATTTGCACCATGGCCTGCACGAGGGCGTTGAGGCTGTTGTTGGTACACGAGTCCTCGACCAGCCGGCCGTGGGCGGCGTCCTCTCCTGCGAATTGGGTGATGAGGTAAGGCCCGGCGTCGGAGCGGTTCACGCTGCACCAGGTAGCGAGGTCGTGCATGAGCCCCGGTCGCGACAACAGATCCGGAATCGTGGTGTCCGTTGCTGGCAACTGGCCCTGCGAGAGCACGCCGGCCCGGTCGGTCCCCCTGCACGTGGCGTTCCCCAACGGGTCGATGGTCACGCGGGTGCGCCCCATCGCGGCGTCTATTCCAAAAGGGTAGGTCAGCGAGATGGACACGAGATCGGTCGCCGCATACCCGCCGTCGGCTCCATTGCCGGCGTTCTTGCAACCGATCGACGCCAGCGCCAAGGCTGACACGAGCAAGGGAAGCATGGTCGGCCGCATACGAATACGGTACATCTTTCCGGTGTGATCGGCACCGAGAACTTGTTCCGATGTCGGTGACACACGAAATGTCCGGGTCATAAGCAGTCGTAGATGTCCGGTCGCAAAGGCGACTGGGATAGCCGTAGGGAATGCGGCTCGACCCAGTGGCCAGAGAGGCCCGGATAGTGACGAGAGA
>Ga0265314_10000151_pt1 | contig 104088 bp, 89 predicted proteins | sample 4126metaG_FD_203106 | JGI IMG/M metagenome (GOLD analysis project Ga0265314, IMG submission 203106) | Rhizosphere microbial communities from Carex aquatilis grown in University of Washington, Seatle, WA, United States - 4-1-26 metaG | ecosystem: Host-associated > Plants > Roots > Rhizosphere >... | reverse complement strand
AGTCACCAATGTCAAACAGATGGAAAACCCTGCAGGACTACATCGTGGCCAGAATCATCCCGCGCAGACCACGAAAACGCCTCAACACAGAAGCACTTTTGTTAGGCAACTGCGGTTTTTAGGTTCAACAGTTGTGTGAAGTCCGCGACCGCACAGTCTGGGGCTGGAGCGCAACCAAGTTAGCGGCTTCGACTTCGTGACTGCGTCCCCTTCAGCGCTCGATCCTTATCGAGCGGGTTCCCAACGCTTTGCGTGGAATTACTATTTAGTCGAAGGTCCACCCTCAAACTCACGTCCTCACTGAGATCGGAGCGCATCAAGCTCACGAGAGAGTTTATGTGCGGAAGAAGCTGATAAGTCCCCGTCTCTTGCCTTCCAGTGCTTCGATGCCCAGAGGACGTTGCCGACCCGACCGCCCGCTTTAGGAATGTACCTTCGACGAACCGATTGCGCACGATATTGCTTTGTTACGCAGACTCGAACAATGCGGCCTTTCAAAGTGGGATGGATCGGTTGCGCGGGACGTCGTCCAGGATCGAAAATAGAGGAGACGGGGTTAGGCTCGGCACATCCCTATGTCTTTGCCGATTGCGACGATTACTTTTCGGTTTTCGCATCCTGATCTAGACGCGCTCAATCGTCTTGCTCGATTCTCTGGCAAAGTTCTGCACATCTCCAGGAATTCTTCAAATGGCACTGGGCGGCTGAACAGGTAGCCTTGGTAGGAGTAGCAGCCGTGGCGGGCCAGGAATTCTCGTTGCTCTTCTGTTTCGACTCCCTCGGCGATCACAGACAGACCCAAAGCCTTGCTTAGTGAAATGATTGTTTGTGCAATCACGCCGCTGTTGCCATTTTCCAACATGTCGCGAACGAACGATCTGTCAATCTTCAACTGATCGAGAGGCAGGCGCTTCAGGTAGGAAAGTGAGGAATAGCCGGTGCCAAAGTCGTCCAGTGAAAATCTGACTCCGAACGCCTTGAGCTCAGTCATCTTTCCGATGACGTCCGTGATGTTGTCAACCAGCATGCTTTCAGTGAGCTCCAGTTTAAGTTTCCTTGGATTGGCATTGCTCGTGAATACGGCACTCAATACTCTTTCGATGAAGTCCGGCTGGCGGAACTCGCGCGCGCTGATATTGACCGCGACAGTGAGGCTAGCGGTCTCCTCACTCTGTGCCAGAATGGCAATTTGCTGACAAGCCGTCTTCATAGCCCAGCTTCCTATCTGCAGAATCAGCCCTGTTTCCTCGGCCACGGGGATGAATTGATTCGGCGGGACAAACCCTCTCCCGGGACGCTTCCAGCGGATCAGGGCCTCGGCGCCGATCAATTCCTCATGATCGATCTGGGGCTGATAGTACAGCTCGAATTGCTCGGACCGGATGGCCTCGCGCAGGTCATTTTCCATGGCGGCCCGGGCACTTACCGAAGCCTTCAATGCCGGAGCAAAGAATTGAACCGCGTTCCCGCCACCGGTCTTCGCCTGATACATGGCAATATCGGCTTCTTGCAGGATCTGGTCGGCGCTCTCGTCAGGATTACCAAACAGAGTGATGCCAATGCTGCAACTGTTTTCAATTTCGTGTCCTTCAATCAGAAAAGAAGCGCGATTGGCTTTAAGAATCTTTTCGCCAATGGCTTGAATCTGTGCCGCTGCCTCCGTAGGATCCTCGCCAAGATCCTTTATCAACACTACAAACTCGTCTCCGGCGAATCGGCCAACTGTATCGCTTTCCCCAACGCTCGCCTTGAGACGCCTAGCCACCTCATGAATCAGCATGTCGCCAGCTCTATGTCCCAGAGTGTCGTTCAATCGCTTGAGATGATCTACATCGATAAACAGAATGCCGCCCTTGCGGCTGTTCTGGCTAGCAGAAGCCAAGGCTTGGTTTAGATGCTCTGTAAGAAGGAGGCGGTTGGCCACCCCCGTCAAAGGGTCGTAGAATGCAAGATTCCTGATTTTTTCCTCGGCCTCTCTGGCTTTGGAAATATCACGGACCACGGTCATGACGCATTCCGTGCCATCAATCTGAATCGCCGAAGAGGAATTTAGGCTCCAGAAGACCTCTCCGTTCTTCTTACGCAATTGCACTATAGCATCGCAATATTTCGAATCTCTGCGAAGGACTGCCACCCATTTCTTTCGCTCTTCTGGATTCACCCATGTGTCGAGAGTAAGAGTCGTTTTGCCCAGGACCTCTACCTGTTCGTAGCCCATTAGATCGAGAAAAGTCTTATTAGCGTCGATATAACGACCGTCGCTCATGCGCGTTATGGCAATGCCGTCGAGGCTGGTCTGGTAAACGGTCCGGTAGCGGGCTTCGCTAGCCTCGAGCGCCTTCTCCTTCTCGATGCGGTCGGTAATATCGGTCATGATTGCTGAAGACCCTACAACTTCTCCTGCCGCATTCCGGATAACCGAGAGGCGCGCGGATACATGAGTCAGTGCGCCGTCCTTTCTTTCAAGCAATGTTTCAAAAGTACCGATAGCCCCACCATGCCGGACCTTCTCCAGAATTCCTTTCGCCCGATCCCGCTCTGCTACGGGCGCAAAGCTCGTGATATTCCGTCCGACCGCCTCCTTCCTCGAATAGCCGTACATCAACTCGCATGCAGGATTCCAGCTGAGAATGGTCCCATCGAGGTCTACAGAGGAGATGGCGTCGGCAGAGGATTCCACAATGGAGGCCAGCAAGGCACGGGTGTTTTCCACTCGCTCCCGCATCGATTCGTCGCGGAAGATCATGGAAACAGCCGTCACTTCACCCAGCGAATCCCGAATGGGCCACGCAGTTGTGGAGACGGGGATCCTTCGTCCATCCTTGTGCACTGCGTAGCTCCCCGTTAAAGGGACGGAATTGCCCCTTAGAACCTCCTGTGCGTGTTGATCGAATGTAGATTTCTGCTCGGGCAAAAGGAGCATTGAAACCTGTTGTCCCACGACTTCGCAGCCCGAGTAGCCCAGTATTGCTTCTGCGCCGGTGTTCCAGGTGAGTATTGTGCCGGACGAGTCGAAGGCCAGGATACCGCCCGCTGAGGTCTCCACCATGGAGGCCAAAAAGCGCCGCGCTTCATCCGCGGCCCGCCGCTCTGTAACATCTCTCTTGATCGCTACATAGCCTTTGATATTTCCCTGTGGCCCCTTCAAGGGAGCAATGCGCATCTCCTCGAGATAAGTCGACCCATCCTTGCGGCGGTTGAATACTTCGCCACACCAGACCTCACCGGCGCGAATTGTGGACCAGAGTTCTTTATATAAGGCGACCGTGTGTCGTCCCGATTTGAGAACTCGGGTACTATTGCCCACGACCTCCTCGCTGGAGTACCCGGTCATTGATGTAAATGCGGGATTTACGAACTGGATTACGCCGACCGGGTCGGTGATGACGATCGCATCCGCTGCCTGCCCTACGGCCTCCCTGAGTCCGGCACTCTTGATCGATTCAGCTTTCTTGCCCAAAATCCACCCCGCATAAAACACCATGGAGTTCTCATCGGCAGAAAACTGAACTTTATCAGATAACTGCTGGTGTTGCGCGGGTCACGATGTGAGAAGAAGCTTGGCTCTCAGCGGTAACGCCTACATTTCGCAGTTTGTGAGGGAAGATATCGTAGGTGCAACACCGTGTATTTATTGAGGTTCGTCCCAAGAGGCAATGGCTAAAGAGTATTCCAAAATGCGTTCAAGCTCGTACTGCAGGGCGCGATAGTTTTTAATTCTTCTCCTGCACTTTTCAGCCATCTGCTTGCTGATCGTCTTCGTGGTCCGCATCAGAAATATCTTGTGTGGGCAGAGAGGCGTCCGATCGCATGCCTAGCCTGGTCATCGGCACCGCGCCACATCGGGAGCCGTGACCGTTACATCGGCTGGGATGCGGCGGCGCGGCGTAGCAATATCCGCTTCATCGCGTACAACACGCGCTTCCTGATCCTGCCCTGGGTGCGGGTCGAGCATCTGGCGTCGCATATCCTGGGCCGGATGGCGGCGCGGATCTCCGATGACTGGGAACAGATGTACGGTCATCCGATCTACTTCCTGGAGACGTTCATCGATCCGGAACGGCTCCGTGGAAGCTGTTACCGGGCGGCCAACTGGGTGCTGATGGGCAGGACGACGGGTCGCGGCAAACAGTTCAACAGCTATGTTCCGAACCGGTCGATCAAGGAGGTTCTGGGTTATCCGTTGACGAAGCGTTTTCGTGAGCTGTTGGGAGGAGTGGCATGAAGAAGGCTCGGCGCCGCATCGACGTGAACCTTGAGGAACTGGACCGGGTTCTGGACGAAGTGCGAGAAGCACCGTTGAGTGAGGCCGATCACGACAAGCTCAAAGACACACAGCATGCTCTGGCGGCGCTGCTGGTGAGGTCGCGCAATACGGAGAGGACCAGCGAGGTGTTGGAGAAACCTGTAGGTGCGGAGCTAGGGCAACAGCTGGATGAGAATACGCCACCGCCGCCCGGGCACGGCCGCAATGGAGCAGAGTCCTTCAGCGGTGCTCGGAAAGTGAATATCAAGCGCCAGAAGCTGACTCATGGGGACCGCTGTCCGGAGTATGGAAGGGGCAACGTGTACCGGCAGAAGGAACCGAAGGTGCTGGTGCGGATCATCGGTCAGACGCCGTTGGCGGCTACAGTCTACTCGCTGGAACGGTTGCGCTGCGGGGCCTGCGGGCAGGTGTTCACGGCGCAAGAGCCGGAAGGAGTTGGGCCAGATGAGTACGATGAGACAGCGGCGGTGATGATCGCCCAGCTCAAGTACGACGCTGGAACGCCGTTCTACCGACCAGAGCAACTGGAAGCACAACTAGGTATCCCGCTGCCGGCTGCCACGCAGTGGGAGATCGTCGAAGAAGCTGCGCAGGTGATCAAGCCGGCGCGGGATGAGTTGATCCGGCAGGCGGCGCAGGGCACGGTAGTGCATAACGACGACACAAGCATGCGCGTGCTCATGCTGAATCGCGATCCGTCGGACGAACGCACGGGTGTATTCACCAGCGGGATCGTTTCTGTCGGGAGGGGTACAAGATCGCGCTCTACTTCACTGGAAGCCGGTATGCCGGCGAGAATCTCGCCGAGGTGTTGAAACAGCGTAGTTCGGAACCGCCGATTCCGATCCAGATGTGTGATGCGCTGTCGCGCAATCTTCCGAAGCTGCCTGCGGGCGTGGAGATCCTGCTGGCCAACTGCCTGGCATGGCCGCAGGCAGTTCGTGGATGTGGCGGAAAACTTCCCCAACGAGTGCCGCTATGTCCTGGAGATGCTGGGCCAGGTGTATGGTCACGATGCCGAAGCGCGTGAGCACGGCCTGACGCCGGACGGCGGCTGCGGCTTCATCAGCAACGTAGCCGGCCGTTGATGGACAAACTACATGCGTGGCTGGAGGCTTAGTTAGCCGAGCGAAGGACGGAGCCGAACTCCGGACTGGGTGAGGCGATCTCCGATCTGCTGCGGCACTGGAAGCCCATGACGTTGTTCCTCCGCAAGGCCGGAGCCCCGCTTGATGACAATATCGCGGAGACGGCCTTGAAGCGAGCGATTTTACGTCGCAAGAATGCACTGTTCTATCGCACTCTGCATGGTGCACAGGTTGGCGATCTGTTCATGAGCCTGATCCACACCTGTCAGTTATGTGGCGCAAACTCCTTCGACTACCTGGTCGAGTTGCAGCGCCACGCCCGGGAACTGGCTGCCTGTCCCGCGGACTGGATGCCGTGGAACTATCGCGAGACTCTGGCACGGACTGCGAATCATCCTGACCCCGCTTAGCGTTATGATGAATCCCTGATGGCCGGAAAGGATACTGTGCGGCCATGCGCAGGGAGCATCGTGAAGTGCCCATAAAACAAGGGCCTGGCATAGGAGAATCCGGAAGGGTTTTTGGCCAGGGGTAAGAGAACGACAAAATGGTTCGTGCCTGCCTCTATCGAGCTAGGCGTTCTGATGTATCAGTCTCCTGTCCAGAATTTCAGGGCTTCCGGCTTGAAATGAATTTCGGAAAAAGTGGCAGTTGACCCAGCCCCATTGGGTGACTGTGCTGAAAGCCCAAAATGCAACGGCTGTTCCGGACCCAGCTTGAGTGCGCGCGCAAGCTTCCACCTTTGCCCATCCGATGAGAAGTATAAGAAGATAGCCTGACCCGACTTGGAGATTTTCAAGTACACCGAGTTGCCTTCGATCGTCGTACCAGTGCAGTCGTCGGAGATGCCGCGAGTGACAACTGAGACAATCGAGGGCCTTTTGTCAACCGAATTCTCAAATGCGAACTTGACCCAGTTGTTCTCGTTGGCATAAACGGCAAGCACACCCGCGTCAAACTGCGACTGGAAATCGACCGTGACTTTGGCGCTAAACCAAAAGTCCTTTGGGGCCGGGAATAGCAGGATCGGTGAATTTGCCGACTTCTTGCCATCGGTGGGCGAGATGTACCAGTCGGTCTTCTCGCCCGACTTGATCGTCAGGACTCCATTCTTCACACTCCAATCGGCAGGGTTGTTGCGCCAATAGAAGGATTGAGGGAACCCCGGGAGAACGGGATCGTTATTGGGAGTTTGTGCTATTGCAGCGAATGAAAAGAATGTCATTACAACCAGAAAAAAAGTGGTTCGCATCAGTCTTTCCTTTGGACTTAATCTTCGCCCAGCGCGATCGTCCTGGAGCTAGAAGACTATGTCGCTTATTTGAAGTTATACTCAAGCAGCGTCGTCATCCCACGTTAACTGGAGTGCTTCTGACACAGTTGATGCTCTCATTCTCCCTCGTGAATCCGTCTGTGTCAGGCGAGCATCATTATTCTTCGCGGAGCAGCATCAGCGGATCGACAGCCAGCGCTCTGCGCGCCGGAATCCACGCTGCTACCAGGCCTAGCATCAGCATGGTTACACAGACTCCGACCAAAACCACTGGGTCCTTCGGCGTGGCTTCGTAGACGATGAACGACAGCACCCGAGTCGCCAGCACTCCCAGCACCAGACCTAAAATCGAGCCGATGGCCATCAGACGAAAGGTTCGTCCTAGTGAAGCGCGCAGCACTTGTTGATGCCCGGCGCCCAGCGCCACGCGAATCCCCAACTCGTGCAACCGCTTGCTCACTACGTAAGATGCCATGCCAAAGACACCGGTCACCGCTAGCATTGCGCCCAACAATCCTAGGACGCCAAGCGCCACCGTGGCCACGCGCGCGGCGAACAGCGCAGTGTCCATCTCTTCTGTCCATGTCGTTATCATCAAAGGAAGCCCGGAATCGACACCGCGCAGCGTGTTCTGCAGCGCTTCCGCAACCTCTGCCGGAGGACGCTTCGACTTCACCGTCAGCCAGGTACTGCTCGACTTGTGCTGCTTGAATGAGAAGAACATCGCCAGTTGCTGATCTTCCGTCAGCGTTCGGTATTTTCCGTCTTCCACCACGCCGACAACTTCGGCCCGATTCCCGTTCCAGAACTTGAAATGTCCGCCGACCGCTTTCTCTACCGATCCGAAAACCAGAACGGCAAATTGCCGGTTGACCAGGGCGACCGTTGGCGCGTTGCTGCCGTCGCCCAGCGTTATATCCCTGCCCGCCAGCAGCCTGGTGCCCGCTGCATCCAGGTAACCCGGGGATACGTTGTAGTTAATGGCGTCCGCGACACTGTTGCTCGACCGAAAATCGGTGGTGCTGTCGGTGAAGACCTCAGAGTCTCCCCCACCCATGGTAAGCGGCAACTGGCTCGTATAGCCTACCGCCGTAACGCCCGGAATCGCCGCTGCCGTATCCAACATGCGCCGCTCCACTTCCGACTGCTGCGCTTCGCCGTATCCGGCCATTTGCAAATCAGTGTTAACGACCGTGACGTTCTGGGGTTGGAATCCGTAGGCACCGTGGAGCGAACGCATCAATCCCTGCACCGCCACTAGCGACGAGGTCACCAGCACTGCGCAAATCGCAATCTGCGTCACCAACAGCACGTCGCGCAGCGTGAACCGCCTCATTTCCGTCGTGCTGCTCATTCCGGTTCGGATCATCTGCCACGGATCTGCGCACATCGCTTGGCGAACCGGCATCATTCCGAACAATAACCCACACAGCAGCGCCAGCAAGAGCGCTGTAGCATAAGTGCGTATGTCCGGATTCACCGGCACATTGATTGGAATATCTTGAATCGGATACCACTCGGTCAGCCAGTGCAGGACAACCACGCCGCCAGCCAGACCGATTGCTCCTCCGGCCAGAGAAACCAGCACGGCCTCTGTCAATAGTTGCCGCATGATCAGCCCGCGCCGCGATCCCAGCGCCAGCCGCAGCGCCATCTCTTTTGCCCGGTCTGCTGCCCGCGCCGCAAACAGGCTGCCCAGATTCGCGCACGCCGCCAGAAGAATCAACCCAGCGAGCAGCATCAAACCAGCCATAAAGGCCTTTGCCGGCCCACGCAGTACATCGCCCATCAGCCCTGGACGAGCCAGGATGAATCTTAGCCCATCGTCATCGGTCGGATAGGTCTTGGCCAACCATGCCCCAAGAGCATTCAGGTCCGCCGTCGCTTCCACCGGATTCACCCCGGGCTTCAGCCGCCCAATCACCAAGGGATGATGATTGCTGCGATTTTGCATTTCGTTGCCGCCCGTCACCAACGGGTCTTCGACGATCGGAATCCACATCGCCGGCCCAAAAAATAGCTCGGTCCCGCGGAATGCCGGCGGCGCCACGCCGATAATCGTGAAGGGATGCTTGTTGACTTCAATCATCCGTCCCACTGCGCCCGCATCGCCATGAAAATAGCTTTGCCAAAATGCATAGCTCAGCACAACGTAAGGAGCGCTGTCGATCCCCTTCTCGTCCGAAGCGTGGAAGAACCGCCCCAGGAAGGGCTGAATCCTCAGCGTGTCGAAATAGTTGCCGCTTGCCAGATAGGGCCACGCGGTCGATGGATTTCCGCCCGAATCCACCCCCGCCCGGCCAACTATCTGGAACGCCGCAAGGTTTTCAAACGTCCGATTCCGGTCGCGCAGATCCAAATAGTCTAAATAGGACTGGTTGGGATTGTGATTCCGTTGCACTAGGTAAAGATTCTGCGGTTGGGGAACATTGATCGGTTGTAGAAGCAGCGCATTCAGGATGCTGAACACGACCGCGTTGGTCCCAATACCCAGCGCCAGGGTAACAATCGCCGTAAGAACAAAACCGGGCGATTTCTTCAAATGCCGGAATGCAAATTTCAGATCACTGAGCATGATTGTCTTTTGATACGCAAGTCTCTGTCATGTAGTTCATGCACGCGATGAACCAAACGGAATACTCAGAAACTGCGGACAATCTGGGATGAGGGTACGGCAGCAGTGTCCGAAATTGTCTCATCCTGTTCGAAATCGGACAGCGACCTTCCAGTTCGCGAGGCGGACAAGCTTGTGCGCAATCCGACACACTCGGCGACACCGGGCTTACCGGGTTGCCTCGGGTATTAATTTTTCTGATTTACGCATGTCTGCCGAAGACTCAGGGTAGACCGGCCCTATATCACGTATGGGAGAGACCGTCTTCAGGCTCGTGTACTGCCAACAGAAATCTCCCTGAATCAGACCGCAGAGTTCTTCCGTTATTTGGCCGAAAACGGGATTCAGGCCATTGGATCCTCACCGATTTGGTCACCTGTGATCTTTCAAGAGCCGAAAGATTTGCAAATAAAAGTCGTCCAGAAACACTTTGCCACGCAGCCTGCTCCTTCCGCAGATACGTTTCAAAAAGTTTGCGAAGTGCATCTCTGTCGCTGTCGCGCTGCTAATCGGTAGCCTCATCGATGAGGGCGGTGACGCCGACCTCATCGACAGAAACGACCGATCCTTCAGCTGCTTGTGCGAGAGTCAGCTCGGATTTGCTCTGGAGTGCTCCGAATTCACGCGCCTTCAAGAGGAATCGGCAAAGCTCCACCAAGTCTTCGGAATTGAACCCCTGTTCGACCTCCCCAGTTATCTTTTGGAACACAATGGGATGGGCCAGATTAAACCCAGACTTTGCGAACGCGTGTCCACGGACGGCGGGATGCATTTTTCAGCTTCTCGATTGGCGCGTCAAGGTGCTAGCGTGCGAGAGATTGAGGATCGTGAAGGCCGTTCGCGTTGAGATTACCCGAAGAGGAGGTTTGGTATTCAAAACGTAAGCATACCTCGCCCATTTACCAATTTGAACTAGGTCCTCATGCGAAGCCCGAGGCGTCGATTTCATAGCGCCTTGCTGATGCGCCGGATATGTGGATGAGCAACTATATGTTTTAGAGTGCGGTCCAACGGTATGAATCGCATCAGAATTAGCTGGCGGTCATCGCCGCTACAGCCTGCAAAGCTGGCCGCGGAAGCCTTGACCAAATTGGGGTATATTTTGGGATAGATTTCGCGCTGCGAACTAATTTATCCTGGCTAAACTGCGGATTGAGACATAAGTATGGTTGCGTCCCTGGCCACCACCATTTGTTCGTTTAGAATCAATAATTTGCATTGCAGCTTCGTTAAGTATTATCGTGCTTAGAGGCACATGCGGCACGGTCTCCGGAGCCCCCTCAACGAGCATTGACACTGGTAAAACGGGCGGCAGCAAGTCGCCAGTTTAGCTGTCAGTCAACCAAATGCTTATAACGCTGTCTTGCCCAACCCGGACGGGTAATGGCTCAAGCTGGTTCTTGAGGTTGTCTGGAAAGCGGGTTGGCCGCCATAGTACAGACAACGTACAGAAGACTTCCTTCCGGAGTGAGGTGCAATCGCTGAGCTGCTTGAACAGATGCCAGAGCCGCTTGGCAATCGCCCTGCTTTAGCAACTTCCGGGCGGTCTGGCGCATGACGTAAGCGTGAGCGGTCAGAAGCAACAGCGCGGTGAGGTCGGCGCCGCAACGCGAGCACCGCGACGAGCCGCGAAAGCGAGCCCGGCAGACTGGACAAGCGACCGAGCCGCAAAGGTGGTCCCTCATGCGCGGCCCTCAACAAAGAACAGCATCTCGCGCAAATGGTCAACAGCCTGTCTGAGCGCGGCGGCATCGCGGTTGTCGATCGCTGCTTCAATGGCCTCATTCAGGTCAATTGCTTCCTCGCGGTCTTCCTCGTGGATCGTATCGAGCAGCAGACGGGAGCGTTCGATCAGCTTCCGGCCCTCGTCCTCAACTGCGCTCCAATCGTCCGCGACCGCATTTCTTTCCGCCGAGTCGGGACTGGCTTTGAAGGAAGTCTCGCCCTCCATCTCTTTCGCATCGTCGGCGTCGAGCACATCGTCTTCATCGTCGAAATCGTCGTCCTGCCGGGTCGCATAGAGGGCTTCGATACGTTTGCGAGCAGCGGAAATCTCGGCTTCGCTCTTGGCTTCGAGAGCGCGCGTAATGGTGATGTGCTTGGACACCCCCGTCTTCTTCTCAATAGAAGTTACGTTGAGGATGCCATCCAGATCCAGGCTCATGCGGCAGAGAACTTCATTGTGCTCGCGCATGGGAGTTAGGCCAGTTATACGGTAGTCGCCCACCAGGATATTGCGCAGCGCATCCTCGTCCTCACCTTCATAGACCCGAACATCCACCTCTTCCTGGTAGGGATGACTGGTGTAGAAGCGCTCGCTACGAGTGACGGGCAAAGGGATGTTGCGTCGGATGATCGGCTTGTAGCAGTGCGGATACGATACGCCGCCCCGCTCGCCAAGAAAAGACACTCCGAAGGAGTACGGGGTCACATCCACCAGCACCCGCTCGACCTCGTGGCCGGCGAGGCGCGAGGCCATCACACCTGCGCCCAGGGCAACGCACAGGTCTGGATGTATCTCTTCCCTCGGCGTCAGGCCGGTACGTTCCTCGATCATCCTCGCCACCAGCGGAGTGCGCGTCGAACCACCGACCAAAAGAATCGCATCCAGCTCTGAAGGCCCTTTGCCGGCGTCGGCAAGCGCCTTGGACATATGTTCCAGGGTCTGCTCGACCAAGGGGCGGATCATGTCCTCATACTGCTCACGCGTGATTTCCAGTTCCAGATGCAGAGGTTTACCGTCGACCGTGGCCAACGCTTCTTCGCGGACAGTCACTTCTGGATCGAAACTCAAACGGCGCTTGGCTTCCTCGGCTGCCCTCCAGATGCGGGCGCGGGCCAGGGGATGTCCGCTACGCAGATCGACACCGTGTTGCGAGTTAAATGTACTTAGCAGATGCTCGGCGAGCAGGTCGTTGAAGTCGTCGCCCCCCACAGGGTGATCGCATGAAGAGAAGGCGAAAGTAGAAAGAGCATGAGGGCGCCTTGCGATTATGCCAGTCCGAGTAGATGGGCGCGGTAGTTGTCGCTTGTGGCGGCGATGATTCGTCTGGCTTTGATTCCGCCTTTTCGTTTCACCGGATCCATGCGGATCAGATTCAGGGTGAGCTGTTTCAGAGAGGCCAGATTGTGCGCGGCGTGGCGTGTGCGGGCGCGCATCTGATCGTCGTTGAAGGCAATATCCATGCACCAATGCAAGCGATTCTCCACCGACCAATGGGCGCGCACCGTGGCCGCCATCCTCGCCGCGTCCGGCGCCAGGCTGCTGATGTACAGCCGCTGCTCGTGCGTCGTCTTGCCTCCGGCCGCGCGCTCGGATTGGATCACCGCAAAGGATTTCAGTCCCGGCCATTGCTCCGGTTTCGACAGGCAGTTCAACTGATCGAAGACGTAACAGCGGCGCGTTTCCACGCGGCCATGGCCCTTCTCCACGCTTTCAAAGAAGCCGTGCGCCGTCTCGGCCGCTGGATGGGCGATGAAACTGGACCAGAAATCCTTGATGGATTCGGCCAACTTCGGCTGATTGTCTTTGACGGCCAGCACATAGTCGGCGCCGCGCGCCCGGATCGCCTCGGCAATGTTGGCTTGTGTTCCCATGGCGTCGATCGTTACCGTCGCGCCTTCCAGCGCCAGTGTGGAAAGTAACTCCGGAATGGCGGTCTTCTCGTTGGATTTTTCCGCCGTCCCGCGCTGGCCCAGCACCAGCCCGGCGCCGGCGGCAAAGGCCGAAACCAGATGCAGCGCGGTGGCGTCGATGCCTCCCGAACGACGGCTGGTCTTGCCATCGATGGCCACGACCTCGTTGCTCAAGGCGGGTAATACGCCGCGCATCCAGCGCCGGAAAGCTTGCTCGAATTGGCCAGCATCGATCAAGCCAAAGACCCGGCCAAAGGTGTCGTGCGAGGGAATGCCGTTCTGCAAACGAAGATAGCTCCTGAGCCAATCCAGCTTCTCGTTGGCCCACAGTTCGATCTCTTCAAAGGTGTCGGCCCCCACCAAAACCCCGTTGACCGCCACCACCAGCAACTCCACAAAATCGTGCTTGACCTTGCCCGGCTGCCGGGGATCGTGAATCGACACAAAAACGTCGGACAAGCGCAGCGGCTGTTCGGTTTCCATCATCACCTCCTGGAAACAGAACAGCCGACCAAGATCACCTGCAGAAGTATCTACCTGTATCCCTGTATCCCTCTCGTCAACACTACCCGCTACGCCTTCGCCTTTTCTTCATGCGATGGCCCTGTAGGCTTGCTTTGCCCACGCGCTTAATCGCATGATCTTATTGTAGACTTATTTGGCTATCTATGGATATATACGGCCATATAATCTGCAATAGTTGTCAACCCTTTCCCGAACCTACAGTAAATCGCTGAAAACATTGACTGCATAATGTTCCCCTCATAATGTTCCCCTATTGTTCCCGCCTGGGAAATGATCTCGCTGGTTGGCAAATCTCCCGCCGGCTTGGTGTTCAAGATTTGTATGGATTGTTTGCGTGCAAAAACTCAAGATGCGGCGGGGGCTGCTCCTGCCGGAGAAATCAAACCTGCTGACCTCCTCGATGTCCCGATGGCAATTTGTCATCAACGGAGCACGGAAAGCGGCAACTTCCGGAACGCCGACCATCCGGGGGTGGTGACTAGATTTAACGGCGCTGGAGCCAGAACGTCGCGATCGTTGTTGTAGGCGAAGACCACGCCGGCCTACCGAGAGAGCCCATCATCACCGGATCAGTGGCCAACGGGATTGCTCTGGTCCATGACCAGCGGTCGCTCACATCTCCCGTTGGATCTCTGGTTCATGCTTCTTCGTAACAATGTAGATGTGGCCTGACGACCTTAGTCACGGAACCTTCTTGGCATGGCGCGTTCGGCTCAAGTCTCATCTAGCATTGCCCGAAGTTTTGCCTTGCTGCTGGGTGGAAGCCCACTTGGCGTGCTCCTGCGAAACCAGCGATTCTACGCGTTCAGCGAGCAATGCGTGCGGATCGGCAACGTGCGCATACGGAGAAGCATTTCCCAAGTAAACATACTTCTCATGACGTAACGATTCGCAGGTGGAACGGTATGCAGTCCAGTTCTGCTGATACTGATTGAGTTGCAGCAAACCCTCGAAAATGGTGATCATCGCGCCAAGGGCGCCCGTTACCGGCAAGACGTAGGGTGGCTTAAGCGCCGCGAGCAGCGGGATGATCGCCGCTGAACATATTTCAACAATCTTGATTCGCTTGAACATGCGCTGGTTCGCGATGCTTTTTCGGTCATACCAATCGATCTGGTCTTCGAGACGATGCATCACAGGGTCAGCTTCATCCGATACTGCCGCCAAGTTTGCCATTCGATAGCGAAAGTGTAAATGAATTCGGGACCGGCAGCGCAGAAAGTTCGGCCGCCGGAAACGTCGTCTACCCGTCACTTCCAGAGGTCGTTGCGTCTACCATCACCTTTGCTGCCCGATCCGAAAAAAGTACGCCCGTCACGTCACGTCAAGAAAATACCTCCTCCTGAAGGAGGGATTCCTGTATCATCCTGTCCTCGGCTCCGACATCGCATAGGCGGGTATTTCCTGCATGAATGATGGATTTCCTAGCTATACCCACGACGCGTTCCTGAGCTATTCGCGAAAGGACGCTGCATTCGCTAAGCTTCTTCAGGCCGAGCTCGAGAAATTCAGCGTTCCGGATGATTTGCAGCGTCCCGGGCGTAACCTTAAGATTTTCAGGGACGAATCCGACTTCACCGGAACGGCTTACTACGAATCGATCGAAAGTGAATTGGACCGGTCCGCGGCTTTGATGGTGATCTGTTCGCCGGATGCAGCAAAGAGTGCCTACGTAAACGACGAGATTAGTCGCTATCTACGGCATGATCCGAGCCATGCTCGACGAGTCATTCCCATCCTGCTTCGCGGAATTCCGAACAACGAGGCTACAGCAGAGACACAGCAGGCAATCGCATTTCCGCCTGCCCTTTGCGAGGCTTTTGAAATGCCCATCGCCGTGGACTACCGCAGCTTCGATCCCCGCAGAAACAAGATCAACAAAGGTGCCTACGTCAATGCATGGTTTAGCCTGCTAGCCAACATTTGTAGCGTAAGCAGAGCCGACATCGAGGAAAGAGAGAGGCACAGGCAAGCACGGCACCGGCGCATTCAGGTAGCGACGGTGAGTGTCGTGTTTTCTGCGCTGGTGATCGCGCTGGGAATTACTCTCCTTTCTCGGCATCAGGCGGTTAAGGAACGACAGATAGCGGAAGAGCGCACGGTGGAGGCAGAAGCGGCGGCCAAGGCTGAACTGGTCGCCAGAAACGGGGAGGCTGCTCAGCGCAGGGTCGCTGAACAGGAGACTCGCCTCGCGATCCAACAGACTAACGCCGCAGAAGAAGAGAAGACGCTTGCGGAGGCTCAGCGTGATCTTGCGACGAAGGCGCAGCGAACGGCACAGGCCGGTGAATTGGGCGCTAACTCCCTGAGCGCGGTTTCAGAAGATCCGCAGCTTTCGCTGCTCCTCGGCGTTGAAGCCGCAACGTTAAGTTACGCAACCGATGATTCCATTGCACCGAATGTGCAGGAGGCAGTGCACCGCGCCTTGCTGACGCAGCGGCAGCGACTGCGAATCTCCGTCGTCGAGAATGGAATGGTCCAAGCTCTCGCGTTTAGCCCGGATCGCCGTTGGCTGGCCACGGCAAGTTCGAACGGTGTGCGACTATGGGACACGATCACCGGCGCGCCGGCACCCATTGAGTTCCCTTATGTCGGGAAGATATTGACGCTGCTCTTTACCCCGGACGGCACAAAGCTCCTTGCCGCCGGATTAGATCGGGCCGTGCATATGTGGGATATAAGAACTGGCAAAGAACTCGGCACTTTCGAAGGCCATACAAGCTACATCTGGAATCTTGCGCTCAGTCCTGACAGATCGACTCTTGCCACTGCGAGCGAGGACTCGACGGTAAAGCTCTGGAGTATGACTAGTGGTCAGCTGCTGAGAACCTTGGAGGGACATTCAGCTCGGGTCGATGCGGTCGCGTTCAGTCATGATGGCAAACTGTTGGCGAGCGGCGGCGGTGACAACTCGACCCGCATCTGGAACGTCAAGTCCGGTCGGCAACTGCGTCAATTGCCCGGCGGAGGCAATGAAGGCTCTCTCGTAAGAGGTGTGGCATTCAGTCCAAAGGGCAATCGTCTGGCCACCGTAAATGACGGATCGACGGAGGTGAAGATCTGGGATGTTCCAACTGGACGCGAAGTAAGCAGTTTCCAGGGCCACACATCTTCAGTCTTCGCCGTTGCATACAGTCCCGACGGATCGAAGATTGCTACCACCAGCCTCGATAAGACCGCGAGATTATGGGATGCTTCAACGGGTAAAGAGCTGTACGCGTTCCGAGGCCACACGCACACCGTCATCTGTCTTGCCTTCAGTGCCGATGGTGCACATCTTGCCACCGGGTCGGAGGACGGCACGGCGAACATCTGGGAGATCGAACAGCCAAACGAATACCCGTCGCTGGTGGGACATACATCTGCCGTGAATGATATTGCGTTCAGTCCCGATGGCACCCGGTTGGCAACAGCAAGCAATGACAAGACAATCCGTGTCTGGAACGTAGGAGTGGCCGAAGAATCTGCCAGGATCTCCCAGTCAGATGCCGTTCTCGGTGTGACTTTCAGCCCGGATGGCAAACGAATCGCAGCCGCGGGGCGGGACAAGAAAGTGACCCTCTTCGACTCCGCAAATGGAAGAAAGCTTTCTATGCTCGCGGGCCATACAGCGGCAACGACAAGCGTGGCCTACAGCCGAGACGGGACACGTCTCATCTCTGGCAGCGATGATCAAACCGTTCGGATTTGGGACACAGCTACCAACAAGCAGCTTATGACGTTAAGGGACGACCTCGGCCCGGTGAAGTCCGTCGATCTCAATGAAAACGGATCGCTGGCGGCGTTCTCCACGGATTCACATGAAGACGCGCAGGGACGCTCAGCTGAGGTCTGGGATGTGGCGCATAATCGGCGTTTGTTTAGCCTGGACGGCGACTACGTTTGGGTGAATCAGGTGCGATTCAGCCCAGACGGCAAGCAGATCGTCACAACTGGTTCGACCGCCCCATTTCCAGTGAAGGTTTGGGACGCTCGCACAGGTCGGCTGCTCTTGACGTTAGCGGGACACAACGCAATGGTAGACACTGCGACTTTTAGCCCCGACGGCCAGCAGCTGGCTACAGCTGGCGCAGACGGCACCATTCGCCTTTGGGCACTTCGGGGCGGGGGGGAACTGCTCCGATTACCTTCTCAACATGGAGATGTAAACAGGCTCGCTTTCAGTCCGGATGGAAAGCAACTGGCGGCAGCGAGTAGTGATGCGCAAGTCCGGCTATACGCGATCGACGTCAATAACCTGATCGGCCTGGGAGCATCCCGTCTGGTCCGGAAATTCACCGCGGACGAATGCCGCAGGTTTATCCATTTGAACGATTGCTCTTTGGAGTCATCCTCGAAACTATTTGAAGCGAAGCAGGCGCTCTACGCCAATAGGGACGCGGAGGTCTCAAAGAGATTCCAGGAGGCCCCGGGCGGCCGACAGCTGCTGAACGATGCTGGCGCCAAAGTCTTCGCAAATGAACTTCGATTGAGCGAAGCGCACGAGCTCGCCGAGGTGGGTGCGTATGGTGACGCATCTTCCGTATTTGAACGGGCGTTTACCAGCCAAGATCAATCGCCAGCGAAAGCGAAGCAGGAAGCAGCCCACTTCATCAGCACGGCACAGGTCAGCAGCGCATTACGGCTTGAAAGCCTCGACGACTGGAATGGTGCGTCAGCTGTTCTTCAGCAGGCGGTAGGGTCAGATCCGGAAAACGAACAAGCCTACATCGATCTTGCCCAGGCCTACGAACGAACCAATCATTTGGACAAAGCTGTCGCAGCCATGCAACGCGCCATCAAAACGCATCCCACTTCCTACAACGAATTAGAGCTCGCTGACTATCTTCGTCTGAACAACCAAAATCGTGAAGCTCTGCTCGAAGCAGAGCGAGCGATTGACATCGATCCAACGAGCGAGCTTGCGCATCGCATTCGAGCTGCCGCATTTAGAAATTTAGGGGACACCGCGGGCGCGATGACTGAGCTGCAAGCCGCAATCGCCGCTGCTCCCACTGTCTACGCATACGAGCAACTCTCCAACATTTACGAATCACGCAAGGACTACGAGAAAGCTCTCGAATGCATCGAAAAGGGAAAGTCTATCAATCCGGCATATCTGCCCCTATACCTCGACGCGGAGCAGATCTATCACGAAGACATGAACGATTATGAGGCGGCGTACCGCGTCTTGGCTGAGGCCAAAAGCGTCGCCCCTGATGATCTGGGGCTTGCAGCAGATTTCGCGGAAGCGTGTCTGACAGCACAGCGCTTTCCGGAAGCGATGGACGCAGTAAATGACCTGATTGGAACCGGCATCATTTCACGAGATCTGTCCGACAGCGATAAGGTCGCGATGATGTTTGTGAAGGTCGCGGCGCTCAGCCTTGGTGGCCGTTCTGATGAAGGGAAAGCGGCCGCACAGGATATGATGAGTTATCTTTCCGGTCTGGGAAACTTCAAGCAGACGTGGGATTACGCGGGTACGCGCCACTTCCTTTCACACTACGATCACAACAAAGGACAGACCGACAAGTTGCTTCAATTGCTTAAAGTCGTCGAATCTTCGGGCGTGCGATCAACTGAGAAGCCGTAGCCCTGCGCGCGGAACCGGGTTGCTCCCGGTTGACGGGCAAAGCGGAAGTGATCCTCGACTGGCGAAAACAGGCCGAGTCACGCATTATGAGAGGTCGCCCCAAGTAGAAGGGCGCTTGAGGCCAGCGTAAATTGCAGGGGCTTTGCCCCCGCACCCCCAGGATTTATTGCCTGGTGCCTCTCCCGATTCTGGACTTGCTGCGGATGGACGAAAAAGGGGATGCCGGAGCATCCCCTTTATCGATCGGTCGAGGCCACCGAGTCGGCGCTCAGGTTGCTTCCCAGCATGGCCTTATCCTCCGCTCAGTCCGGACTCATTCTACTTGGGCAAGGTCATCTGCATAATTTGGACGAGCAGGGATGGAAGAATTTGGCGGCCAATTTGCGTAATCTGTCTCTCTTGTGTGATCAGCTGTTAAGCCTGTTCGGGCGCGATCTTAAGGCAGAAGTGACGAGGCTGGTGATGGATACCCGACGTGACGTTTACTGCATACGATTATGAGCAAACCGCGCAAGATGGCCGATTTCTATCAAGCAGATACTGATTGGAAATCGAGAAATCCAATTGGGCAAGCCGGTACCTGTGAGTGGCGATTGGCTGGGTAGTGTCAAGGTGATCGTGCAGAATACTTCGCCGCCTCCAATCGTTTACGGGACGATGGTCTTAAGTTTTCCAGAAACCGGTTCGGGACAACAAGGAAACCCAATCTTTAATACGGTCGCGAACCTAGGGAGATTTCCTGATATTGGTCTCTATCGACACGAAGGCACGAAGGCCACTTTGCCTGCCTTCGCTGCTGCAGCAGCGCCGATAAGCATCGCAACCGGGGGGCAAATGGAATTCGATTTGACTACGAATCAAGCAGATCAACCTGTTGCATACAAACAGGCGGGAGGGCAGATCATAAAAGTTACACTCCAATTCCAGGACTTTCACTTCGATGCCGACAACACAGGCGCAACCCTATTCCTGGACCCTTCTGACGTTTTTCGTGAGTAACCCTCTAGCTCGCTGGCCCGTGCGAGAAGGATGGATTTAGGTTGTTGCTAACAGGGCTGGGTGTTGAAAAACTCGGTGTCGTTTTCGGCCCTCTTGGTGATTGAACCATCGGTAAGTGAAGGAGTGCAGGCCCCCTTCGTGTCCTCGCGCAGGGTCTAGTGCTTTTGTTGTATTCGGCTGGCTGAGGAAACATACCAGTCGTTTGATGTTTTGGGCTGTGGCAGCCAGGAAGAACTGCTCCTTAACGAACTTCAGCCTGCGTAGTCGGAGTCGGTGTAGACCGATGCGGCCCTTAAGCTCCGCAAATAACGCTTCGACCTTCTTCCGCTGCCGTTGTGCATGCTCGTACTCCGGTGTGTTCCAGAGATCCCGTGCCCGCTGCCGAGCCGCTTCATTCATGTGGATGGCGAGGAAGCGAAATGCTCCTCTGGTGCACTGCGACTTCAGAGGGCATGGTCCACACTCGGGACGAGTCCCGATGTGAGCAAACGCGCGGTTCCTGACATTGCGTCCGCCGTAATTCAGTTGCTGACCTGCTGGGCAGAAATAGCTGTTGCTTTGAGGCTGGTATGTGAAGCGCTCCGGGCCGAACAACGGACTCCTTGTCCGAGCCACAGCATCGCGCATGGGCATGTATGGCGTAATCTGTCGGTCCATCAACCACTGCAACAACTCACCATTGCCGTAGCTGGCATCGGCAACGATGGACTGCGGATTCTTACCCCGCCACTGGCTGAAGCGAGTGATCATCTCCTCGGCAGCTCGGGATTCCTCGCTGAGGCGGGCACCCGTCGCTTGCACGCCGACGATGATGCAACTGTGATTATCTACCAGGTAGTTGTTGTAATAGCCCATCCGCGCTGGTAGACGAAAAGCGCGACCGCATGGAGATGCTTTGTCTTCACGGTATCTTGGATGTTCTGAGCTGTCGTGATTGTCTTGCCTGGACCGTCTGGCACCGGCTCGCCGCTAACGTATGCCCCTGCGTGGAAGCCTCCTGCGCTGACGGCTTCAGTCCAGGCAAACAGATAATCAGCCTGCTCTTGAGTTAGACGCCCGCCCTGTTCCTGATCGAGGAAGATAGTTGTTCCTGCTGGGAAACCTTCTCGTTTTGCGGATAGTATCGCAGCGGGAGCGTCATTCGCCCCAAAGGCGGTGGCTGGGGTCCCACCCTTTGCTTTGTCTGAGATTTCTCTATCAAGCCTGCCGTTCCAAAGAACAAGAAAGCCCAGGTTGTGGGATGAAATGAGGGACCGTTTTCCAATCTAAGTGTTGGACTGTTCAAGGGGCGGATTACTTAGCCAATATCCGACGAATGAGAAGCGTTTTGCGATCTGCTCCTCGGACGAGGAGACCGATCTGCAATTGCCCGGCCGTTCTCTCTGATCCACGGATATAAGCAGTCTAACTTCGCCAGGATTGGTCGTCTGCTCGAAGTGGACTTTGATCTCCGAGCCCGAAACTTTCGGCTCGGTTGAATCTGCCAAATTACAAGGCTTTGACGCGCAATGCGCAATACGCACGATAGACTGGCGTTGAGCCGGCGTGGTCGGCAAAGAAGCGGGGAGAGATTCAGCCGTTGAGCACAGAGCAGGAGCTTCGTGAGAAGCTGAGGAAGATTGCGGCACTATTCGAGGGCACGACCAGCGCTGGGGAGCGCGAGGCCGCCGAGGCCGCGCTCAACCGGATTCGCGCCGCGTTGGCCGCGACCGAGAAGACCGAACACAGCATCGAAATGAGCTTTCGCTTACCGGATCCCTGGAAGCGCCGGGCGTTTCTGGCGCTCTGCCGCCGCTACGGATTGCATCCCTACCGATATCCGCGGCAACGCTACTCGACCATCCTGGTTCGCGCGCCCGAGTCCTTTATAAACCGCACGCTCTGGCCCGAGTATCTGGAGATATCCCGTGCGCTCGATGAGTATCTGCGTGATGCCACGGAGCGCATCATCCGCGAGGAGGTTTTCGGCGATGCGGACGAGGCTGAGGAACAGCCTGAAGCGCCGGCCGGGCTGCTCGCTCCTGGTGAGCCGGCACCCGGTTTTGCAGACTGAGTGATGTACGACAAAGATGCTCGGCTGTGCAGACCGCCGGGCGAGATGGATCTATCGGCCTGCGCTGTACCGACAGGCCCGCACAGTGCACAGGCAGTTCCCCGGATGCTCATCGTGAAAGGCCGGCAGGAAAGCCGCCTTCACGAATGATGCCTATCAATTCGCTCTGCACCTGCAAAAGAGATCAAAAGCAGTGGCGATGAAATTGGGGTATATTTTGGGGTGTAAGCCTTACCGAGAACGCGTGAATACTCAATAAATATGGGGCTGAGACTGGAATATGGTAGCGTCCCTGGCCACCACCACTCTGTTCCCATTGCATTCAAGGCCGCGCTCTGTCATTGCGCGGAGCGCAGCGGTATGCTCGCGGCCCATATCTCATTCCGCTGCATATCTAAATCCTTTGGATTCAGCCCGAATATAGCGCCAACTTAAACTTTTCTCCCTCGCGGGCCGATGTAAGCTCTAGAAGGTACGCGCAGTTGCTTGCGCGAATGGGCGATTGGGATGAATGCGTTCGTCGGCAAGACCGGTCCCGACAGGCTTTCCGATAGTCTCGATGCCCGGCGACTCGCAGCGAAATCTGGGCTTTGGACCCTGCTTCTCCTGGCAGCGCTTTACCCAATGTTCGCTCGTGGCGCGGACACCCTCCCCATTCTCAAATCGGTACGCCAGGCCCACGTCCTTTCTACTAGCGAGGCAGTCCGCAACTACCCGGTCCACCTTGATAGAGCGCAGGTCACTTATTATGACCCGACCATTTTCTGCCTCTTTATCATGGATTCGACCGACGGCATCTTTGTAGACTTCCGCGACCAGTCTCTACCTCAAATACGGGCGGGCGATATCGTCACGGTGGATGCCGTGAGCGGTCCGGGCAAGGTTAACGCCGTCCTGCTGCATGCGCGGTTTCGAGTTCTGCGGCATTCGCCGCTGCCTGATGCTCCGCTGGTGAGCTTTGATCGCATTCTCTCCGGCGCCTGGGACTCGCGTTGGATTTCGCTTGAAGGTGTTGTCAGATCTGTGCGCAGACCTTCTGAAATGACGGCCTATGCCGGTGAGCCCGGGTTCGGTAGCTCCAATATCATTCTCACGCTTTCCTCCGGTCCTGACCTCGTAGACGTAATCACGACTGCTTCCAGCCGGATCGACCCCGGTATGCTGATCGATGCCCGCATCCGTCTCCGTGTCGTCGTAGGTTGCCGATTCAACCAGAGGCTCCAGCTGATCGGCGTCCATGTGTATGCCAACAATCTATCTGGCATCGAGGTTCTTGAGCGCCCCCCCTCCGATCCGTATTCTCTGCCAGTTACTGATACCGCCGGAGTCATGCGCCGCTCGCTCTTTGCGCCCGGACATCGAGTTCGCGTGCATGGGGTGGTCACGTCTTCGTTCGGCGCCAGGTATTCGCTCATGGATGACGCGCACGGCATCTTCGTGTACACCGATACGCCCGCGTCCGTGAAGGTTGGCGATCTGCTTGATGTAGTAGGATTCCCTTCGATGGGCGGCGAGACCGCGGTAATTGCCGATGCCATTGAGCGCAATGTCGGAGTGGCAACGCCGCCACCTCCAGTCACAATCACCGCCGTTGAAGCACTCGGCGGCGACCACGATGCCGAGCCAATTCAGGTTGACGGACTGTTGCTCTATAAATCTCGGACCGCCAGCGAGGAAACACTTCTCCTCACCGACAATGGCATCACCTTTTCCGCTTCGATTCCAGCCGATGCTCCGGGAGATTTCGACAATCTTCAACCGGGAAGCCGTCTTCGCGTAACCGGAACCTGTCTCATCGAGGTCACTCCCAGCATGACACCGAAAGCTCTCCAAATCCTGCTCCAGTCACGCTCGGGCGTCATGGTCATCGCGCAGCCCTCCTGGTGGACTTCGCGCAACGCGCTAATTCTTTCGACGTTGCTGCTTGCGGTTATCGCCATCGTCCTTGCGTGGAATCTCATCCTTAGACGTCTCGTTCACCGCCAGACGAGCTTGATCCGGGCACAACTGGAGGACGCGCAAACCCTTGGGCTTCGCGCTGAAGCCGCTCATCGCGAAAAGAGCGAGTCGCTAGCCAATGTGCTCTCGCTGCAGCACGATCTTCTGGCCGCGCAGGATAAGCTCCGCTTCCAGGCAAACCATGACACTCTCACCGGACTGTGGACCCGCGCCGCATTGCTGGAATTATTGCGCAAGGAAATCGACCGAGCCGTTCGCTCAAATACCACCGTCGGCGTTCTGATGCTGGATGTGGACCACTTCAAAACGGTCAACGATACGCTGGGACACCTTGCGGGTGACGAAGTGCTGAAAGAAATCGCACATAGCATCAACCAGGCGACGCGGACTTACGATCTGACTGGCCGCTTTGGTGGAGAGGAGTTTCTAGTGGTTCTTCCGGGCTGCGATCTTGAGAAGACCAAAACCGGCGCGGAGCGCATTCGCGATTTCGTCGCATCGCATCCTTTCCACGCCCTTGGATCTGAAATTTCGGTCACTGTCAGCGTGGGCGCGACCATCGCCCCGCTTTGCGGTCGCACGGAGTCCGAGATTCTCAGCCTCGCAGACCGGGCTCTCTATCAAGCCAAAAACGCCGGGCGGAACTGCACCATCGTCCGAACAGAAATTGACGAATAGTAAGAATAGATCAGGTAGATCGCCGAAAACTGCGGCAATGTGCTTGAGGTTCAGCGCTGCGATCTGTATTGAGCAGGTTCAATGAAATAATTAGAGCAGCGTTATCATAAGTCACGAGATCAGCGATATGCCATTCCCTATTCGTACGTGCGTTATTTGCTCTGAGGAATTTGAACTGAAGCCGGACAAGCCAGGCTTCGCCAACCGTTGTCCGTCATGCAGCGAACCTGAGGAAACCGACTCTTCTTTACCCCAAGCCGTCGATACAACAGATCGGAAGTCCGCGAGTGAAATGAATGCCGCTCGACGTAAAGCGATTCGCGACATGCTCTATCGCAAAGACAGTTGATCGCTCAGGTTGATTACACAGAATCTTGCTGATTAAACTCGAAGGGCGCCGTCCGCGTTTGCGGCAGCGCCCATTCCAAAGCATAAGTGTGAATTCGGTCAGACGTAATCTCCGTTGCCATCCGAATGCGCCGGTTGTTCCAGAGTTGCAGGCTTTTCGAGTGAACCCTGGTGATGCTTCGAATCCACTTGAAGCGTCAGCGTCTGTTGCTTCTTGTCGCGCAGAATCGTCACCTGCACGGGCTTTCCCTGGTTGGCGCGCAAAGCGCGATCCCAGCCGGCGAGATTTGTCACCTGTTCAGATCCAACTTTGAGAATGACGTCAAAGGCTTTCAATCCGGCTACAGCAGCGTCGCTCTTGCGGGCCACCTGCTTTACCATCAATCCGCTTTGGATGCCAAGGTATTCAGCCATCTGCGAGGTCAGCGGTTCAACCAGCGCGCCCACGTTGAGGCTGCTGCCAAAGAAGGGCATGTGAAAACCGCCGCCGCCTACCGGGGCATCGCCACTGCCGGAGAGCATTCCCATGCTGGGCGCCGGCGTAAACACATCGCCGCCGTTGCCTATTCTGTTCCACACATCATGCCCAAGCACCTGGCGATCAGCCAATTCCACGGCCAGTGTTTGAATGTTCCCGTCGCGGCTGATCTCTATGCTCACCTTGCGGCCTGAGGGGATTTCTTTAAGGATGCGTCGCAGTTGTTCAGCGTTTTCGACATTCTGGCCGTTCAGTTGAATTACCACATCGTTGACCTTGAGCCCGATCTGCCCGGCGGGTGCGTCATGATCGATGAGAGTGATAACCGCGCCGCGCGTTTCTTTCAGCTTGAGCGCCTGAGCTTTTTCATTATCGATATCGGCAAGCTCTACGCCAAGATAGCCCTGCGAGCCGGTGATGAATGGCGCGTCAGAACCCTGCACCAGTTGGCGCAGGTCGTTTCCTTGTGTATGCGCTAAGCGCGGCGCACTTGCTATCCCCATACCCAGCGCGATTGCCAAACCGAGATTCTTGTACGGCCTCAAAGAGTGCTTCATGACTTCCTTCTCCACCAGTGGCTTCTCTAATCCTGAGGCCGCATTTTTATTTTTTCTGCGATGCGATCGCCCAGGGGTAAAACACTGTTATTGAATCTCCGGAACCCGGCTTAATACTTGCCGGGACACGTTCCGGATCTGAGGATTGTCATCCGAAGTTGAAACAGAGTAGAGCACCTGCCGCACACTTGTGTCGGCCTCCACCGGTTCCAGCAGATTGATTGATTCAGTGCGAATGCGCGGGTCACTATCGTTCAGCAGCGCTTCAAGCACGGCATTGCGCACGCGGATATCTTCTGAAACGTAGGGCTGCAAGCCTTCCAGTGCTTTTTCACGCACGCGCGCATTCTTGTCATAGCGCAACGCAACCATCAACGCATCACGGATGCCCGCGGCCTGGCAACTGTGTCCGGCGCGGCACTCGGCGGCCAGCAATCCAACTGAATCGTCATGCACGCCGGCAGAAGAAGAATTCTCGGTTGCCAGCATCAGAAGTTGACGAATTGCAGGGCTTTCCAGCGAGCCCTCAAGGTGTTGGGGAACCAGTTGGTTGTAATTCACTTCAACTACATCGGTGCCGGGCTTTCTTATGATGCTCGACACGCTCGCAACATCGGTCACGTTCGGTAAAACCGTTGTCGTCGGTTGTATGGTCTGGTTTGCTGCAACAACGGGCGCATTGGCAGCTGCATGCGCGGCACGGCCCTGAGCAAATTCGTAACCACCCAGGCTTCCCGCGCCAATACCTGCAACCAGCAATAAGCCGGCAGCTAAGGGCGCAGCCTGCAGGCTGGCCATGCTGTTCTGGAAGCGTTGCATCAGCCGCTCATACCAGCGCAGAGGAGGCAGTGCATCCAACGCCTCATCAAGGCGAAGCCGGCTTCTTGCCACCAGGTTTGGCCCAGGTTCCTGCACTGGCAGCACGTCGGCCAGAACCTTCATGGCCTGCAACTGCTCCTGTACTTTGCGGCAGTCCGCGCACTCACTCAGATGGCGCTGCAGCTCATGTACCTTGTCATCGGCCAGCTCTCCGTAAGCTGACGTAACAATCCGTTCATGTGCGAGTTCGCAATTCATAACTACGTCCTTCCAGCCCCTAAAAGTCCCACAGTCTCTGCTCTAAAGTTCCACTTCATGTGGTGGCTACCTTAGTTCCGCCAATTGCGCCCTTAATTTCTTGGTCGCACGGAAGAGAGTGTTCTTGGCGGTTTCTTCCGTTGTGTTCAACATCTCACCAATGGTCCTCAGCCGAAGTCCTTGATAATGCTTCAGCTCAAAGACCATCCGTTCCCGGGGTGTCAACTTCACCAGCGCCGCCTGAATCCGCTCGCCAAGCACCTTGCGGTCAAGTTCCTTGGCAGGATTTGAAAACGACCGGTTGTCTGAGACCGAGGCCAGCATGTCGATCTCGTCGCCGGAGTGGTCCAGCACAACCGCGTGATCCTCGCGCCGGGTCTTTTTACGCCGCAGCTGGTCGAGGCACAGGTTGGTGACAATCCGGTAGATCCACGTATAAAAGGAACACTCGAATCTGAAGTTGCCAATGTAACGGAAGGCCTTCAGGAATGCTTCTTGGTAGATGTCCTCTGCGTCATGCTCACTGCCGGTAAGGTGCAGGGCCAGCCGCAGCACCTGGTGCTCATACTGCCGGACAAGCGCGTCGAAGGCCGTTCGCGACCCGGCTTGCGCCTCGCGGATCAGCTCCATCTCTTGCGCGCGAACCTGCTGGCGATCTTCCTCTCGGCCAGCATCGCTCCGTCCGGTTCCGCCCATTGCTCTCGTCGCAGCCATCCCTGCTGAGGATTTTACCCTCCGCGCGGTAGGCCAGCCTAAACTGGACGCAACTGCTGCCGAAGCAACCGGGTAACCTACGCTGTCTGAGGCCATCAAATTCTCCGTCTTCGGGCTCTCGATTATGTCAATCGGTGCATTGAGCAAGCTAGCTCGAAAAAGTCAGGCGCCGGGCGAGCAAATTCATCGCAGCCGCTCAATTCACCTACGTCCATCCAGCTCGACCCTCGTAAGTGTCTGTATCACTAGACGCTGAATGGGACTTTTCGTAAGCGATTACGGAGGCCATAGAGCACTTTGGTAAGTCCCATGAACCTGGTCGTACTCGACGCTCCAATCCCACCGTACACTAGGGGTAGATGACTGGAAATTTATTTGAAGACTCAAGCTCGACTGAACCCGTAAGTGACTGGTATACGGCCCATTGCGACGGCGGATCTCGCGGAAACCCTGGCCCAGCCGGCTATGGCGCCGTGGTGACGGACCGTGCTGGCCACGTGGTCGCCAGGCTCAGCCGCTACCTGGGCCACCAGACAAACAACTTCGCTGAGTATCAGGGCCTTTTGGCCGTGTTGCAGTGGGCGGTTGAAAACGGCAAAAAGCGCCTGCGCGTCGTTTCGGACTCCGAGCTGATGGTCAAGCAGATGAAGGGGGTCTACAAGGTCAAGCACCCGGGCCTGATTCCTCTCTGGCAGCAGGCGCGACAGCTCGTCGCCAAGCTTGACGGCTTTGAGATGAGCCATACCCTTCGAGGCGGAAATAAAGAGGCCGACCAGCTAGCCAACGAAGCCATGGACCAAGGCACAGGGAAAAAACGGGAGGCTGCGGAGAGCAATCCCAATCAGGCTGGCAAGCCGGAATTATCGAAGGCTGCTCACCCAAAGCAGCCGGCTCAGATCATTGAGGGCTTTGTTAAGAACGGAGTCGTTCACCCACTTGAAGGTGAACTTCCTGAAGGAATCATTGTAAAAATTGTCCGCGAGTAGACCGGACCGAGAGTTCAAAACAAAGCGGGCCGGAACTATAAAGTTCCGGCCCATTGCATCTGCGGTGAGTGTGGCCGTTACGCCATTCTGCCGAGGTCGTTTCTCCAAGCCCGCCCATCTTTCTCGAGCAGATGGTCTGAGCACTCCGGTCCCCAGCTTCCGGCAAAATAGTTTGGAAAGACCTCAGGCTTCTTGGCAGCCCATGACTGCAGAATTGGGGTAAACAACGCCCACGTAGTCTCTACGCCATCGCGATGCGCGAACAGCGTCTGGTCACCCAGCATTGCATCCAGCAGCAAACGTTCGTAGCCATTCGCGCTCGATTTTCCGAACGCAGCCTCGTAGTCGAAGTCCATGTTGACCGGGCATACCGCCATCGTGGGACTGGTGGGCACCTTGGCCCCGAACCGCAATGCGATGCCTTCATCGGGCTGAATACGGATTGTGAGAAGGTTTGGGTGAATCTCACCGCACGATCCACCTGCCAGCAGACGGTTGAAGATCAAAAGCGGCGGCTGTTTGAACTGAATGCTGATCTCCGTCGCGTGTTTCTTCATGCGTTTGCCCGCGCGCAGATAAAATGGCACTCCAGCCCAGCGCCAGTTCTCGACTTCGAGCTTCATCGCTGCGTACGTCTCGGTACCCGACTCTGGATTGACGCGTTCTTCATCGCGATAACCGGCAACATGCTCGCCTTGAACAACGCCAGGTCCATACTGTCCACGCACCGTGTTCAGGATCGGCACCGACGGAATCGCTCGCCATACCTTCAGCTTTTCGCGTCGCACGCTCTCTGCCTCAAAGCTCGATGGCGGTTCAAGCGCAACCAGGCTCAGCAACTCCATCATGTGGTTCTGAACCACGTCACGGAGTGCTCCGGCCTTCTCATAGAACGGGCCCCGGCCTTCAACGCCTAGCGTCTCCGCTACTGTGATCTGCACATGATCAATGTAGTTGCGGTTCCAGATGGGCTCGAAAATTCCGTTGGCAAAACGGAAAACCAAAAGGTTCTGTACGGTTTCTTTGCCCAGGTAGTGATCGATACGGAAAACTTGGCTCTCTTCAAAAACCGCATTCACTTTGTGATTAAGGTCGCGGGCGGAATCGAGGTCATGACCAAACGGCTTCTCGATGACGATGGTCGCCGTACCCTTTTCCGGCTGTGCCATTCCGTGCGATCCCAGGTTTTCGATAATGCCGGCAAAGAACTCGGGAGCGGTAGCAAGATAAAACAGGCGTTTGCCGCCTATATTTTTTTCTTTGTCAATGCGTTCAAGTTCAGAGTTGAGCCCGGAGTAATTGTCGGGGTCGTCGAAGTTCAGCGCGTAATAGCTGATGTGCTTTGCGAAATCGTCGAGCTTGGGGTCGCTCTTGTCGACGCCACCGAACTGCACAATACCATCGCGCATATCATTAACGAACTCGTCGCCGAGCGCGCGCCGTGCAACGCCGACAATCGCAAACTGCTTCGGCAGCAGATCGGCCTGATGCAGGTGAAAGAGCGCAGGAAGCAATTTACGCTTGGTCAGATCGCCCGACGCTCCAAAGATCACCATGATCCCCGGCTCCGGAATCCTCTCCTTCCCTTGCGGTACGTGAGAAAGATCATCCGGACTTACTCTCATCTGCATTGTCGCCATTTGTACTCATCCTCCAGCATCATGGGTGTCCCAGGTCTCAATTGTGAAACCGGGGATATCACAAAACTGTAAAGCAATCGCGCTAGCTCTTCTTGACCGCGTGCCCGCCAAACTCGTTGCGCATGATGGCCAGCATTCTGTCTGTAAAGTTATTCTCCTCGCGCGAGCGAATGCGGCGAATCACCGATTCCGTAATTACTGGCGCAGAAACATTCAGGTCGATGGCTTCAAACACCGTCCAACGTCCTTCGCCGGAATCCACAACGTACGCCTGCAGCCCATCGAGTGTGGGATTGCCCGCCAGCGCATCTGCGGTCAGGTCCAGCAGCCAACTGCGCACTACGCTGCCGTATCGCCAGATATCTGCAATTTGCGGAAGGTCCAGATTGAATTCTTCTTTTTTCTCCAGTACCGTGAAGCCTTCCGCGTAGGCTTGCATCAATCCATATTCAATTCCATTGTGAACCATTTTCACAAAATGGCCTGAGCCGCCGGGGCCAACAAATCCCCAGCCCTTGTCCTTAGCGGGTGCGAGCGTTTCAAAGATGGGCCTCAAATATTCAACGGTTTCTTTTTCGCCGCCGATCATCATGCTGTAGCCGGCCTTCAATCCCCACACGCCGCCGGAGGTGCCCACGTCAAGAAAATCGAATCCCTTTGCGGTAACCTCCCTATGGCGCCGCGCAGAGTCTTTGTAATAGGAGTTACCGCCATCGATCAGGATGTCTCCTTTGTTCAGCAGCGGCTCCAATTTTGCGATAGTTTCATCGACGGGCGCGCCTTGCGGCACCATGATCCAGATAGCCCTGCGGCCCTCGAGCTTGTTCACCATTTCTTCGAGCGTCGATGCGCCCACATTTCCGCTCTCGGTAAGTTTCTTCACTGCGTCTGCGTTGAAGTCAAACCCAACCACCTGATGGCCGCCTAGCCGAAGACGCTCCGCCATGTTTCCGCCCATCTTGCCCAGGCCAATCAAACCAAGCTGCATAAATCCTCCAGATACGTTTCCGCTTACGTTCCGTTAGCTAAGGCCCAAGCTTACAAACTCGCCTCGCAGTTGCTCTTCGTTCGTAAATTGGATTGCCTTCATGCCAGCCTGCACCGCGCCCGCTACGTTCTCCGCGCGGTCATCGATAAAGAGAATTCGCTCCGCCGGCCGGCCGAGAATATCAAGCGCGCATTGATAGATGGCCAGATCCGGCTTGCGCAATCCCAGATAGCACGAAGTCAGCCTCACCTTGAAATACTCACGCAATCCGAACGTCGCAAAGCGGTACTCATTCGTTTCGCGCGCTTCATTATTCAAGGCACCCACCATGCATTTGTTGGATGCCACAAGCTGCTTGAGGATTCCAATCGCGCCGTCCGGAAGCCATTGCGACTGCGCCAGCATGAAGTTGAAGAAATCAGCGCGCGTAAAGCTGCGCGGCTCATAGAACACAGCCGCATCCAGATAGGCATCGCGCGATATCAAGCCGCGCTCCCAGTCGCCGTAGATGCTATGGTGCCTTGCCTCTAGTTCTGAAATATCGAGATTAAAATGTTCCGCGGCAAGGGCGCGTTCGCGGGTGTCCCAGCCGTTCGTCAGCAGGACTCCGCCCACGTCAAACAGAATCACGTCGAAGGGGAACATCGGCGCCTTTCAGTATGAGTTGCCTGAATGAACAAATGATGAAGCGCGGTTCTTGAAAAATTCTGGCGTGCGAGCTTCGGACTGGCGTTGCGGCGATCGGGTTGATGAAAGCGATTCGCAGGCCTCGTGCGAATCGCCCGGTTGAGTGATCAGGCAGGGCTGTTGGAGCCGTCACCGCACTGATACTTTGCTTCAATGGCCATTACCTTGTTGAAGCGCCGCGTATAGCGAGGTTCCGAGCTGATAAATTTTGCGCCGATAAATGCGTTGGCAAGCTCAAATGCCAGCGCGCTACCAATAATGCGCGCGCCCAGCACCAGCACGTTCATGTCGTCGTGTTCCACGCCCTGGTGGGCTGAATATGTGTCATGGCAGATGCCGGCGCGAATGCCGGGAATCTTATTGGCAGCGATACACGCGCCTACACCGGAGCCGCAGATGAGAATGCCGCGCGGTGCAACGCCTTTCTTGATCGCGTCGCCAATCTTTTCGGCGAAATCCGGATAGTCAGAAGACTCCGTGTTGAAAGCGCCCAGGTCAACCATTTCGTGGCCAGCCTGTGCAAGAACAGCACGAAGTTCCTCTTTGAGTGAAAATCCCGCGTGGTCAGAACTAATGGCAAGCTTCACAACAGACCTTTCTTTTCGATCTTGGGTGCTCCAGGCCTCGAATCTGAGACCTGGAGTACCACGAGCCTTATTTCTTAAGCAACGCCTTGGCGCGCGCAGCAACATTATCCCCACTGAAACCAAGTTCCTTCATCACGGTAGCCACCGGGGCGGACGCACCAAAGCGATCTAATCCAATAACGTCGCCGTCAAGGCCCACATATTTCCACCAGCCCTGTGTGGCGCCCGCTTCGACGGAGATGCGGGGCACGCCCTTCAGCAGCACGCTGGCCTTGTACTCCGCCGTCTGTTCTTCAAAGATCCTCCAGCTTGGCATGCTGACCACGCGAACGCGGATGCCTTCATCAGCCAGCAGCTTTGCCGCGTCGAGTGAAGTCCAAACTTCAGAGCCGGTGGCGATGATCACCAGTTGCGGGTCGGCTGCATGCTGCAGCACGTATGCGCCCTTGCTTACAGACGCGTATGCGTCGTGCTTGGCCGGATCGATGACTCCGATATCCTGCCGTGTCAGCGCAAAGAAGCAGGGCTTTTTGCGTTCCAGCGCCAGGCGCCATGCAGCGGCTGTCTCGTTTGCGTCCGCCGGGCGGAAATCAGTGAAGTGAGGAATCGCGCGCAACATCATCAACTGCTCGATGGGCTCATGAGTCGGACCGTCCTCGCCCACGCCGATTGAATCATGCGTAAACACGAACAGTGAGTGGCATTCCATGATCGACGCGATGCGAAGTGCCGGTTTGGCGTAATCAGAAAATACAAAGAACGTCGAACCGAACGGAATCAATCCGCCGTGAGCGGCAATACCGTTAACCGCGGCGCACATTCCGTTTTCGCGCACACCAAAGAACACGTTGCGGCCGGATGGGTCCACGTGGAAATTCGCACCCGGCTTGAAGATCGTCTTTGTTGACGCGGTAAGGTCCGCCGCGCCGCCAAACAACTCCGGCACCACCTCGGCAATCGCGTTCATCACCGTCTGTCCGGCATTGCGCGTGGCCATCTTCTTGTCCACGGGGAAGCTCGGAATCAACTTTTCCCAACCGGCTTTCAGGTCACCCTTTTGCGTGCGCTCAAATTCTGCCGCGAGCTCAGGGAAGGCCGCCTTGTAGCTGGTGAATTGCTTGTTCCACTCGGCTTCGGCAGCGGCACCGCGTTCCTTTGCCTGGCGCCAATTGGCCAGCGCCTCTTCAGGGATGTAAAAGCTCTTGTCCTCAGGGAATCCGAAGAACTTTCTCGATGCAAGCACGTCTGGAGCGCCCAATGGTTCGCCGTGCGCCTTGCTCGTTCCGGCCTTAGGTGAGCCGTAGCCGATTACCGTGCGCACCGCGATAAGCGATGGCCTGCCGGTCTCGGCCTTGGCGGCTTCGATCGCAGCTTCAATGCCGGCAAGATCGTTGCCGTCTGCCACGCGCTGCACATGCCAGTGGTAGGCTTCAAAGCGCTTGTACACATCCTCGGTAAAGCTCAGGTCGGTGGGACCATCAAGCGAGATCAAATTGTCATCGTAAAGAACGATCAGCTTGCCCAGGTTCAGCGTGCCGGCCAGCGAGGCCACTTCATGCGAAAGGCCCTCCATCATATCGCCGTCGCCGCACAGTGAATACGTGTAGTGGTCAACGATGTTATGGCCCGGCCGGTTGTAGATACCTGCAAGATGCTTTTCAGCAATCGCCATTCCCACGGCCATCGAAATGCCTTGTCCCAGCGGTCCGGTCGTCACTTCCACGCCGTCGGTCATTCCCAGTTCCGGGTGTCCTGGCGTGCGCGATCCCCACTGCCTGAAGCTCTGCAAATCGTTCAGCGTAACGTCGTAGCCGGTAAGGTGCAGCACGGAGTAGAGCAACGCTGAAGCGTGGCCATTGGAAAGCACAAAGCGGTCGCGATCAGGCCACTTCGAATGCCCTGGATTGTGCTTCATGATCTTGCGGAACAGTGCATAGGCGATCGGCGCGCAGCCCATAGGGGCGCCGGGATGGCCGCTCTTGGCTTTTTCTACGGTGTCGACGGCGAGCAGCCGCAATGTGTCAATGGACAAAGTGTCGAGCGAGGTATCAATAAGGCTGGTGGTCATAATCAGCTTGGAAAACCAATCCTTTCAAAAAATACTGTTTGCGCACAGGAGACGGTTCAATCGGCATCAATCTTGACTCTCACATTGTATCCAAGCCAGGCGTCCTGTTCGGGATAGTAGTGGGTCCACTCCACCGCGTCGGCGTTCGCCTGGGGCTTAATGTCTGCGCTGAATCCGGCGCTTCCCAGGCCACGGCTGGTTGTGGTTTGCACGGTCTTCCAGCCGTCGTCGGTCCACGTAACAATAAAATATTTTTCGTTCAGGATACGCAGCGTGTTGCCTCGGTCCATGCGCTGGATAGGCCGGTGCTGGCTGTAAATCTCCAGGTCGTGGCGCCGCCTGCGCTGGTCCTCGGGTTCGCAATATCGCTCATACACAGGATCGATGCGATCAAAGACCTTGCCGTCTCCTGCCGAGCGCAAAAGCTTCAGATATTCCGCATGGGCCCAGACCAGCGGCACCGCCGACCCGGCCGGTTCTCCCATTTTAATGCTGCAATCGCCACGCTCAGGTTCGTCCCACACCTGCTCGGGCAGCATGTCTCCGCAGGTGGCGAACTGTTCGTATGTCCTGACCAGGGCCTCGTATCCATTGCCGGCAGCCAGTTCGTAATGTGCGCGTTCGCCCGTCAACAGCGGCCAGGGACGACCCTGGCCCCAGCCTTCAAATGGCCGGCAATCGGCCGTTTGCCCATAGCCGTCGTGGTTGTAGCGGAGCCAGGCCGGACCCTGCGGCAAATCGCGTTTCAGTACCGCGTCAAGCACCTTCAGCGAATCGACGATCAGTGGATCGTCGGCACGTTTAACGCCGTAGCGAACCAATTCCAGAAATCCGCCGTCGACAATTTCGCGAGCCTCAAACGTGTTCGGCGCGCCGGGAGGCTGGTTCGAAAGCTTGACGATTTCCTTGCCGCATTCCTCGTGCGCGTAAGCTTCGCCGCACTCCGGCGGCCGTATGCGCATGTAATGGCGCTTGATCTCGGGATGCAGCACGCCGCTGTTGGTCACCGTCCAGTCTTCAATGTGCTTTTCAATCCAGTCGGCAAGCTCTTCGAGAAATGTTGCCATCTCTTCGGCGTCATGGGCGCGGACAATCTCTGCCGCGCAAATCAAGCCTGAGATCACTGCCGCGAGGGTCGATGGTGAATAACCGGGATTCTCCTCCCACCGCTCCTGATTGGTGATGGGACTGTGGCGCACTAGGAAGCCCGCTGCGCGCTCCACGAACGTGAAGATGTCCATGCGGTCCAGTTCATTTTCTTTCCACAGCCGCCAGGCCAGAATCAGCGGAAACGCAACTTCGTCCAGCTGAACTCCGCGCCAGTAAGGTGTTCCATCGATCCAGAAATTTTGGGCAAATCCGCCATCGGGCTGCTGCGTGCAGGCCAGGTAGACAAGTGCCCGGCGCGCTGCCTCAACGCGTTTGCAGGCCAGCAGCGCGGTTGCGGTCTGCACCATGTCGCGCGTCCAAACCAGGTGATAGCCGCCCAGGTCGTCGTCGCCCTTCGCCTGACCCCAGGGGATGGAGGCAGATGCCACAAAGGCTCCGGAAAAAGTTTTATCTTCATGCGCCAGCAGAACGTTGTGGCTGGTCCGCATCAACTTTCCGCCATCGCCGGCGCGCGCCGCCAGCCAGTTCGGGCTGGGCACGCGCTGCCATTGCTCGATGAAGCGATCGCGTTGCCGTTCAAACGGGGTCACCAGCGCGCTTACCGTTCCCTGCATTGCCGTATGCAGGCCCTCGCCAAATCCGATGGCTAATACAAATTCGCGTGCGCCACTTTGCACGCAATTGTCCAGATTCAGTTCTCCCGTCAGCGCGACATTGCCGTTGGTGGCTGAATCAAACTCCCAGTCCATGCGGAAGTTTTCGGTCAGATCGCGCCAGCCGTCGCTCTGGCCTACAAACCCGCAGCTCACGCGGGTAAATCCGCACGTGGCGCTCATCGCAAGCGCCCACGATCCTTTCCATGCCATCAGCATCTTGTGCCCGGCCACGTCGAGCGCGCGTGCCGAGTTGCCCGCGCCGCCCCCGTCAAGATGAGGAGCCAGCAGTGCGTACACTTTCAGGCGCGGCAGCAGTTCCGCGTGCCCCTCAAGCCGGACGTGCATCAGCACCACTGCACGGTGCGGATCAGTGATGATCTCCTTCACCAGTCGATAGCGGCCCTGCGGATCGCTGTTGATGTAGCGAACGCCCAGCGAATCTTCCTGAATGTATTCAAACTCCGATTCGAGATCGCGCTTCTCTTCGTGCAGAAACGTTTCTCCGTCGGTGATCAGGAATCCCATGTCCCGCATCTGTGGCCGGTCGATTGTGGGGTGGTAAACCTCGTTCAGAATTCCGTGCGAGCAGGTGAACCACACGCGACTCGAGCCTGAATAGGCTGTTCCAACTGCGTCCTTTGTGCTCGATGTCCAGCGGGGTTCGAGTCCGGGGGCGCCGAACGCCTCGCCCTGTTGCTTCAACCACAGGTACTGCGACTGATCGCTCATCGTTTTACGCAACTCAATTCAAGGGATTTTGAATGGCTCATTTGGTTTTTGAACACGGGAAAAGGACAAGACAAAACAGCGCCGAACAGGGAGACCAGCCCCCTCATGCACACATTATCGATGTTTGGGCTGCGCAAAGGTTTCGTTCCGTTTAAAGTCACCTGCCGGAATCACCAGCTTTTTACGCACCCAACCACCGACATCTCGCATCCATACAAGAAGATGGCTCGATCTCCGCACCGGAAGGGTGTGCGGTTTCACCGGGTCACTGTCCCATTGCGCGTTTTCAGTGACCGCTCTGAGCAGCAATCCACCCCAACACCCGTCACCAAATTACAATTGCGAACGGAGGATATTTCCCCAAATGGCATACGAGTTAGCACCGCTTCCTTACGACTACTCCGCACTTGAACCCTTCATCGACGTAGAAACGATGAAGCTCCACCACGACAAGCACCACCAGGCGTACATCAACAATGTGAACGCCGCTCTGGCCAGTCATCCCGAACTGGCCGCCAAATCCGTCGATGATCTCATCAGCAACCTCAACGCTATTCCTGAAGATATCCGCGGCGTTGTACGCAACAACGGCGGAGGTCACTCCAACCACAGCATGTTCTGGAACATCATGGGACCGGCCAACACGTCAGGTGTCGGCGGCGCACCAACAGGCGCCATTGCCAGCCAGATCTCAGCCGATTTTGGTGACTTTGAAGCCTTCAAAAAGCTCTTCAACGAAACTACTGCCAAGCAGTTCGGTTCCGGATGGGGCTGGCTGGTCTCGCAGGGTGGCAAGCTGAAGGTCATCACTACGCCCAATCAGGATTCGCCCCTTTCGCAGGGCCTCTATCCCATCCTTGGCAACGACGTATGGGAGCACGCTTACTACCTCAAGTATCAGAATCGCCGTCCGGACTACCTGGCCGCATGGTGGAACGTCGTCAACTGGGCTGAGGTCAATCGCCGCTTCGAGAAAGCAAAGAAGTAAAAGCAGGGATCAGGGATCAGGGGACAGGGATCAGGCGGGACTCGCCGCAATCCTGGAACCCTGTTCCCTGCTTTCCTTGATGCGTGCCCCCTTGTTCCCTGCCTTTTCACAACTCTTTTCTTAAGCTTGTGTTTAGATTGGCAGGGGTGATATTAAAGCCCGTGCGTACTGTCGGAATTTTATTTTTTGCAGTTTTATTTGCCTTAGTTCTCCCGCAATCTCTGCGCGGCCAAAGCGCCACGTTTATGGTTTCGCAACTCGGCAAACAGGTAGGGAGAGCTTCATTCAATTTTGCTACTACTCGTGACGGATTTGACTCGAGCTCTACCGTGCGTGTCTCGATGAAGGGCCTCGAATACGCGTTTTCAAAGACGGAGCAGCTTTCCGTAGCCAACGAGCTCCAGCATATTCAACTCAGCGCAGTGGTCAACGGCTCCGCCGTGAACATTGTTGGTGCGCCAGATGCCTCGCATTTCCTCCTCAATATTTCCGCAAACGGGCGCAATTCGACAGTACGTCTTGACGCGCATCCCGGCGCCGTTTTCATGCCTGACTTTGATCCGGGCGCGCTTGAGACCCTGATTGCGCTCGGAGTAAACCGCAATAACCACGACCTGTGGGCAATTTCACCGAAGCAGTCGGGCAATCAGGCGGCTAGCATTTCCCAGGTTCAACTAGCCACCTACTCTGACGAGCAGGGGACTCTCAACGGTCAGCCGATCACTGTGCATCATCTGGTAGCGACCATTGCCGGAGCCACGACCGATCTGTTCGCAGGCCCCGAGAATCAGTTGCTCCAGGCCGAACTTCCGCAGCAGGGTTTCGCGCTCATCCGCACCGGATTTGTGCTCACGCCGCCTGCCAAGCCACAGGCGGCGCCCGCTCCTGCAAATTAACGATTTAATTTGCCGCTTACTGAACGGGTGCATTCGCGCCTGCAACACCACGCATGCTGTAGCATTTCTCCATGTTCAGGCCGCTCCTTCGCAGCTCGATCGCAGCGATGTTGGTTTGCGCCGCCGCGGCGCTTGTAGCCCAAAATGCACAGACGACGTCCGAACGTGTCGATCAGGTTCTGCGCGGAATGGACCGCGGCCGCTATATCGGCCAGGTCGCTGTTTCGCCCGATGGAACGCGGCTGGCATGGATTCAGGGCGCTCGCGGCGGTTCGGAAATCCGATTGGCTCCGCTGGACGAGTTAAGCAAATCCGTTCGTATTACGGCGGCAAGTTCCGCCGATCAGCATTGCCACGAGAATGAGCTGGCGTGGAGTCCCGATTCCGCGGCGTTGGCCTTTCTTTCCGACTGCGAAAGCAATTCCGGCCAGATGAATATCTATCTCGCATCTGTTGATAGCGGCGCGGCTCACGTATTGAGCGAGCTCAAAGGCGAGGTCGATTCGCTTGAATTCTCTCCTGACGGCAAGTCAATCGCGTTTCTTTACGTCGAAGGAGCCACCCGGCCTGCTGGCGCGCTGGCTGCGATGAAGTCTCCTTCCGGCGTCATCGGTGAAGACGGCGTCGAGATTCAACGCGTTGCCGTAGTTCCGGCAGTACGCGATACCGATGCTGAGCCGGGCGATACCACGTTCATCACGCCCCCCAAGCTGCACGCATACGAGTTCTCGTGGTCAGCCGATTCCAAATCGATTGCGTTCACCGCCGCCGAGCCTCCCGGCGAAAACAACTGGTGGGTAGCCAAACTCTACACACAGAAGATCGATGGTCAACCCAAGGCCATTCTGGATCCGATGAAAATTCCCGGCGCCCTCCACGGTATGCAGATGGCTATTCCGCGCTGGTCACCCGATGGAAGGACAATCGCATTCATCGGCGGATTGATGAGCGATCAGGGCGTAACCGGTGGCGACGTATGGGCCGTCTCCGCAGCAGGCGGAGAGCCGCACAACCTCACACCGAATCGGCCGTCCACGCCGGTCTGGCTCGCGTGGGACGGCAATCGGAACCTGTTTGTGACTGAGGTAGTCGGTGGTGGCTCGCGGCTGTTCCGCCTCGAACTGCGCGGCAATCCCGGTACTCAGTTGAATGCGGCCGGCGCGTCCAACACCGAGTTCGACTACCCCGGAACCATCGGGGATGGAAAAACAGAACTTGAACTCTCCGCTACCAGTGACAGGTCGCTCTTTGTATTTGCTGCCAGCTCGTACAACTCTCCACCGGAGATTTACGCGGCGCACGCCAAATCGGAAGCGGGACCGCGCGATGCGTCTTCGCTCCAGCAGTTGACGCACTTGAACGAGGGCGTTCAGCAGGGCTGGGGCAGAACTGTTTCAGTGGAATGGACCAGCGATGCTTTTCACGTTCAGGGCTGGCTCATTTTCCCCAAACCATTCGATCCGTCCAAAAAGTATCCGCTGGTGGTTGAAGTCCACGGTGGCCCGGCTGCGGCTACGTTGGGTCATTGGGATCGCGGCGGCGGTGGAATCAGCGCCACGACGCTTTCCGGCGTCGGGTACTTTGTATTTCTGCCGAACCCGCGTGGCAGCTTCGGGCAGGGTGAGTCCTTTACCCAGGCAAACCGCAAGGATTTCGGCTATGGCGACCTGCGCGACATCCTGGCCGGCGTCGACAGAGTTCTAAAGTCGTATCCAGTGGAACCGAGCCGGGTGGGAATTACGGGCTGGAGCTACGGCGGCTTTATGAGCATGTTCGCCATTACCCAAACGCACCGCTTCAGGGCAGCGGTTGCCGGCGCCGGCATCTCAAACTGGCTCAGCTATTACGGCGAGAACTCGATCGATACCTGGATGATGCCCTATTTTGGCGGTTCGGTGTACGACGAGCCCGCGGTCTATGCCAAAAGTTCGGCCATCAACTTCGTCAAGCAAGTAAAGACGCCCACTTTAGTGTTGGTCGGCGACCGCGACGGCGAGTGTCCTGCGCCACAGTCGTTCGAATTCTGGCATGCGCTCAGAGATCTACACGTCCCTACCCAGCTTGTTGTTTACCCAAATGAGGGGCACGGGTTTACCGATCCCTCACACCGCCGCGACGTGATTATCCGCGCCGCCGACTGGTTCGCTCGCTACATGCCCGCGGTCCAGTAATTCAGCCTATGATCCTTCCTTGAGATTCAGGGGCGCCGAACGTGCTTTCCAACTGCCTTTTGGGCAGTCTATCAACCAGCGAACCATCGATTCCGCCCAAGCCACAGGGGGGCTGATCCTGATACACTTTGACCTTGGAGTCTCTGAGGGTCTTTCGCCGGCCGGAAGCATGCAAATGCATGATGCCGGATGTCGGTTGTTTGTGCGGATTTATGCCCGCTGCGGCTTGCCGTCGGGTTACTAAAAACTCAATTCTTCTCACGTATTCGGATTGACCGTTCCGGGGTTCGATGAAGCGGAGCGGGGAGGATTCATGCGGCGGTTTTTGACGCTAGTTTTTATGCTTTGCCTGGCCGTGCCGGCCGGGATATCGATCTCTGGATGCACGCGCAACCCTGCGGGCAACTATTGCTATGGATTGGCCTACGGCATTAAGAACACTGAAGTCGCCACCATTACGCTCCAGCCGCAGACCACCGGTATTTCATTGGCCTACGGCCAGACCCAGCAGATCCAAGCGCCCTCCGCGCTTACCTGCACAGGTGCGTCGGCTGAGGTCAGCGGAAACAGCTATACCTACGGCACAACCAACAATAAGTTGGTCGATATTTCCCCGACCGGCATCATCTGTGCCGGCACATGGAACCGCAACACCGGCGGCGGCATTGCCGACTACACATACTGCAATTTTCCTAACCCGTTGCCTGCAACCAACAGCCTGCCGTATAGCTCTGCTTACGTAACGGCATCGGCTAATTCGGTCACTTCGAATCCCGTTCAGGTTTTCGTGCACGCCCAGGTTAGTTCCATATCGCTTGTCGGGCCACAGCAATGCCTGTCGCAGACACAGACCGCCCCGCTCGATTCCCAGGCCTGCTACAGCGTTAACGGACAGCAGTACCTCATGTGCAAGCCGGCAAGCCTGACAGATACCAGTAAATTTGCGTGCCCCTTGGCGCCCGGCGTCACATCTGTGCCCAGTTGTTCTTCGGCCGTCGGTTTCCTGAATTACACGGTTGGCACCGCTACCGTCGCAACCATCAACTCTGCCAACAATCAGATCACCGCCACAGCACCGGGAACGACTTCAATCAACGCATCGGTTGCAGGTTCAGGATCTTCAGCCGGCTACTTCTCCACGTGCCCACCTAAAACAATTAATCTGACTCTTTCTGACGGCTCAACCACTGGCACCATCACCCGCGGCGTCCAACAGAACCTGATTACCACGATAGTCGATACCAATAACCAGACCATCACCGGCATCAATCTCGATTACCAGTCGACAAATCCTATCGACATCACGGTTGGCTCCAGCGGTGGGGTCTTGCCGCGTTTTCCCGGTGTGGCTTCGGTCTATGCTGTGTGCCAGCCCGCGTCGTGCAATCCGACGCCGATTAACGTGTTCGGCCTGAATGGCACCGGACTCTCCATCACGTCCAATGCCGTGAACCTGACCACCCCCGGAACCATCAGCGACTATGTGTGGTTTGCCGCACCTGGCAAGTCGCAATATTTTGTGCCAATCGAACTCCTTACAGGAACCCTCGGCTCCACTGTCAGGATGCCCTATGTGCCCAATTCGATGGTCATGGACCAGGGCGGCTCCAGTCTCTACTTTGGATCTCAGCACGAGTTGATGATTTATAGCACCGCCACCAACACTCTCGTAAAAGAAGAGCCCAGTGTTCCGGGAGTGGTATTGACGGTCTCTCCCAACAACGCACATGTGATTGTGAACGACCAGGTGCGCGAGCTCTTCTACGTGTACAACACCGCTTCAGGCGCATACACAACATTTGGCGGGCTTGGCAACGCGGCTGTCTATACACCGGATTCGAAGACGCTCTACATTACGGACAATGCCGCCCTCGGCGGAGACCACAAAGACATCCTGTACGTGTTCAGCACCAGCACTGGCTGGTCTACGTATCCGCTTCCGCCAAGCCCACTGCCGCCCGCTGCCATTCCGTCTTCCGCCTATCTGCCGAACATCGGCGTTTCTCCGACATTCCAGACTCCGGCTCTCACTATTCCAAGCGTCGGGGCGTACCTTCGCGGAACTCCCACCGTTGCCCACACCTGGTGCCCGTTGGGAACAGCTTCAAGCAGCGGCAGCAACATCTCTGCGTTCTATCCCGGCCCGTTTCCCGGCTCTGTTGCCACGCAAGGCGGCGATAGCCAGCCGGTGCAATCTGACGTGCTTGCAGCGACCACGGATGGCAAGCACATCCTCAGCGCTGCCATGCAGGGCGGAGGCATTACGCTTTCTGATATCAACGTCACGGTCCCTGTGGGTGCGTGCCCCGGAGCCACAACTTCTCAGTTGAATCCGCTGCCTTTTCTGCATCCGGCTACACCTTACACGCAATCGGCCCTCACGGTGAATGCAAGCAACATCAATGCGATCGTTGCGTCGCCGGTGTCAAACCTGGCCTTCGTGTTGTACAACGGCTCAAGCGCGGGAGCGCAGTTGCCGTATTATGTCCCAAGCCCAACCGGAGCGGCTGGAACAGTCGGTTACGTTACGCTCAGCGGAGGCGCTTCAATTACCGCGCCGCTTGCCGGAGCGTTCACGCCGGATGATTCCATCTTCTTTGTGTCGACCGCTGGGGACAACAAGATCCACTACCTGAGCATTCCGGCGGATCCGTCTTCAACGGCGCCCACGGACACGCAGCAGATCAGCCCAAACCTGCCGGCATGTACGCCCGTTTCCGCTGGCGGACAGGATGCGGGTTGCACCTTCACGGGTTCGGGAACCGTCGCACCTGCAACAGTCATTACCGTGGCGCCTCGCAGCACCACCTAATCGCGACATCCGCTTGATCAGCCATGAAGGCCGGCACTCGCCGGCCTTCGCTGTTTCATTTACCCGGGACGCCAGACTTAATCGCAGACCGCGCAAGCAGGCATAAACATCTGTCTCCCGATTCGGGAGCACCTGCGTGTCACACGATAAAATCAAACCATGATCAAGGGCATTTCCTTTCTTCGTCCCGCCGGCAGCCCAGAGGCCTATGAAAGACTGGCCGGGTTTTTTGCTGCTCTCGGATTCGCTCCCGGTAAGGGGTGGAACGAAGAAGGCAGCCGCGGCGCATCTTTTCTCGCCTCGCTTGGCAATCTCGAATTTGTCGATGGCAGGTTTCCGTCCACTGCCGACATTCTTGTTGAAGTAACGGCGCTCGACGCCGTACATCAGGCCGCCGCCACATGGCTCCGTGTGCAGGGCGGGGAAGAGGCGCTTGTCCGGCTTTCGGCCATTACTGAAACGCATTGGAAGTCGCAGATATTCACTGTAGAGCCGGAGCCGGGATTTTCCTTCAGTTTCTGGGCATGGACTGATCCGCTGAAAGGCAAGGCTATCGCGCTCGAAGGCGACCTTTCCGCAGCCGGAATGCGATTTGCCATCGTAGTGGCGCGCTGGAATGCCGTTATCACCGAGCGGCTGCTCGAAGGAGCCCTCGACGTACTGCTGCGCAGCGGTGCAGACCGGGCCGACATTCAGATTCTCCGCGTTCCGGGCGCATGGGAAATTCCGTCCGCAGCACGTGCGCTCGCCAATACTGGACTGGTCGACGCCGTCATCACGCTTGGCTGTCTGCTGCGCGGAGAAACCGCGCACTACGAAGCCATCTACAACGAAGTCGCACGCGGCATCGGACAATCGCAACAGGAGACAGGTATTCCCCACGCTTTCGGCGTTCTTACTTGCGAGACCCTTGAGCAGGCTCTCAACCGCGCCGGCATCAAGGCCGGGAACAAAGGCTATGAAGCCGCCGCCGCCGCCATTGAGATGGTCAGTTTGCATCGCAAGCTCAAGCAAGGCGGTCCCGCTTGACGGCTACAGGACGCCGCAAATCGCGCGAGCTCGCCATGCAGATGCTGTTTCAGGCAGACATTGGCAAGCAGACTCCGGAGCAGGTGCGCGCAACTTTTTGGAAAGCCAACGATGAGGACGAGCCAGATGTTCGCGGCTTTGCCGAAGACCTTTTCCGCGTGGCCATTGAAAACCAGGAAAAGATAGACGAACTCCTCACCGCCAATTCCAAGCACTGGCGCCTAGAGCGCATGCCTGCGGTCGATCGCAATGTGCTTCGCATGGCCGTGGGCGAAATGCTCGGCTTCAAAGGCACGCCGTTCCCTATCGTCATCAACGAAGCGCTGGAAATAGCGCGCCGCTACTCCGCACCCGAGTCCTGTAACTTCCTCAATGGAATGCTCGACGCAATCGCCCACAGCCTCCTGCCCAAGTAAACAGTGGCCAGGGAACGGGGTAACACTTCGCAGGGTGCAGCGTTACCAACCTTTCAGACCATTCTTTTGATAGGCGGCGTTCAATGGGATCACACTTCGCCACCAATCCTTGATTGCTGTGCTCGTTCTATTCAAAAACCAGCGCTGAAGACGCTTCGCAGCCTCTAGGGACATCGAAAATCGTCCGCGGCGCGGGAGTAGGTTGATCGAAGATCTACGGGAACCTTCACCTTTAGGGATTTTGGCTTACCGCCTCTGTTGATGACGATCTCAAGTTCCTTGCCTAGATTCTCTCCGATGACAGCTTTAACATTCTCGATATCGTCGTCTGCTTTCCAAGTTCGGCCACCGGTGGAGATGATCGTATCTCCGGAACGAAGCCCAAGTTTGTACGCCAACTGCGATCCATTGATCATCTGGATGAAGAAAGGGTCCTTAATCGAAGTACAAATTCCGAGTCTGAACTCGCTCTTTCGATCGGTAATTCCCAAAAAATACTGCATTTCGACAGTAAGCGCTTTGAGGAATTCGGGAGAGTCTTGCGCCAATTGATGGAAGTCCGGCTTAAGGGCGATTAGAAGTCCGGGAATAGACCGAAACAATGCACTGGCAATTCGACCAGACTCTTCCGCCTGCGGCACGGCCTCACTGGGGTGGGTATTCTTGTTCAGATTCGCGCAATTGATGTCGTGTCCGAGAGCCAGTTTCTCCTTATCGAGGAGTTGGATTGCCGTTTGAAGCAGTTTCTGTCGAAGTGGATCATCTGTCTTTAGCCAACTTGTCTGGGTCATGACATTGTCCACCTCCGACTGAACTGCGTACAGGTCAAGATGGCCCAGATTGCCATAACGGGTCATGTTGTAGATGCCATCGGAAAGAGACGAGTAGGTGACCCAGATGTTCCGGATCTCAACCAAAGCGATTGCAAGGCCCGCGTCCACAGGCGCATTTGGCGACGCTGCAGAAGAACCTGCAGGAGCAGTTTGAGGGCTGGATTGCGCCCACGGCAGTACCTGAAGAGACGATTCAAGGCTAAGAAGATAAGCGGCAGGCAGCGACATTTCGACCTCTTTGTTGTCCTGGACGGTTGTCACGTGAATGCCTGTGACCTCGCCTGCCGAATTGATCAGCGGAGAGCCGTTATTGCCTGCAGGGATTTCTCCCTCCAACCGATAGAATTTGACGCCTGCCTTGACCAATACTTCAGACACGCTCGTTTCGATCACGCCAAATGCCCCATCCTTAACGACGGGGAGAAAGAGTTTTTCTCCCGTAGCCAGCTCTGTTGGATTGATCTTGAGCAAAGGCTTGCCAAAAGCTTTGATACGGATTAAGGCGAGATTATGCCGTTCGTCTTTGTCGACGATGCCAGCGCAATCGAACACTTCTCCATCGGGGAACGTCGCTGTAACCTTGGCCGCATCCCTGATCACATGCAGAGCCGTAATCAGCATCCCGTCCTTAACGGCGAGAAACGCTGTTCCCGACGCCATCTTTCCATCGGTCCTCTGAATATTGAGCGATACGAACTGCGGTAGGATTTTCGAACTTATACTTACGGAAGCTTGACTCCATCCGATCGAAGACGCGATTAACAGCAACGACACTGCAGGCAAAAGAACGTACTTGCGCATTCTTTGCTTCACCCCTGTCTTTCAATTAGCCGGGTGTCATTCCAATGTTCTGCCGATTCGTATTTGCAAACGTACCAGGCCCCAGCTTTCAGGAAGGGCAATTATACTCACATTTCTCGGACTCTCCTGTGCCGCAGCCGCAGGAAGTCAATTCAATTCCCAGTCTGCGCATTTCTCTCGAACCCGTCTCCAGTTCATGTTCTGGTTGACTTACGACAGGCAAGGATGACTGTTATCCCATCGGTCCCAATTCAGCACCGCAAGACGCCCGGATCTCGCAAAGAGATCCGGGCGTTTGTTCTTGCGGCCGCTACTGCGGCTTGGCCGGGTGGCTCGGCTGTGCCGTCTGCTGCTGCTCGCGTTGCTGGCTGCCGACATCGATGGTCTCAGCCATGGCCAGCGGCAACTGCTGTTGCTGCGGCTTGATCGACTCGTAGGCACGCACAATGCGCTGCACCAGCGCGTGACGAACAACATCGCCGTCTTCAAAGTGGCAGAATTGAATACCCTCAACGCCATCGAGAACGTTGATCGCATCCAGCAGGCCGGACTTGCGCGGGTTAGGCAAGTCGATCTGCGTAATGTCACCGGTGATGACCGCCTTTGAGTTGTTGCCCAGGCGCGTCAGGAACATCTTCATCTGCTCGACAGTCGTGTTTTGCGCTTCATCCATGATGATGAATGCGTCGTTGAGAGTTCGGCCGCGCATAAACGCAAGCGGCGCAACCTCAATCACGTTCTTCTCGAGCATCTTGTCCACGCGCTCCGGCTCCATCAGATCGTAGAGCGCGTCGTAGAGGGGCCGCAGATAAGGATCGACCTTCTCCTGCAGCGAACCGGGCAAAAAGCCCAGCCGCTCGCCCGCTTCAACCGCCGGACGCACCAGGATAATGCGGCTCACTTTTTTGGCGTTGATAGCGGCCACGGCCATGGCTACGGCAAGATAAGTTTTGCCGGTGCCTGCCGGGCCCACGCCAAAGACCATATCGTTCTTCTCAATCGCTTCAACGTATTTGCGCTGATTGATTGAACGGGGCTGCACAGTGCGTTTGATTCCAGCTGATCGCTGCTTGCCGCTGTCGGCCAGCGCGCGCAGCGTAGTGGCCGGATCGGCAACCACCAGCCGCAGCATTCCGTTCAATTCTCCATTGTGCGGATTGACCCCCTGTCGACGCAGCGCTTCAAAGTCCTGAAAGATCCGCTGAACCTTGGTCACTCCCTCTTCCGGACCTTCCACGTGAACGGCGTCTGATCGTAGATCGATACGGACACCGAGTGAATCTTCCATCAGTCTGAGGTTTTCATCGCGAGTCCCAAACAAGGGCTCGAGGTTGGGCGTGATCTCCAGAGCGATCTTCAAGATGGTCGATAGCCTCCAGGTAGGCGATTTAATCGTGAAATAAGCCGGGCGGAGCCCTTGTCGGACCCGCCCGAAGAGTTTCTGTAGAAATTTTCGGCAGTTAACGCGCTAGTCGCAGGTGGATGAGAGGAGAGTGACGTGGCAACAGCGTTCAGCAGGTTTGCGGGAGCACATGACGGCCGGGAGCCGAAGCTCTTGACTGCCCTGAGGCACCGCGGGTTGGCGTAGGCGACCAAATCCTTTATCTGGGCTTGAGAGTAGCGCGAGCAGGTCAATGCGTCAATCGACACGTCAATAATTCCGTCAAGAGCCTGATCCTTCGTAGATACCTCCTAGGGTATTTACCTGCCCCGAACCCGCTGCTGCCGCTGATCTTGCTCTGGCCTCCGCCTGCTCTTCCCCGCGTTAACCGCCAAAAGAATCTCCCACCAAAGTACCGTCTGGTCTCACTGCTGCTGCGCCGTTCCGGACTTCTCCGGCTGATCATTGGATGCATCATCCGGGTGGAAATGCGCACCCCTATGCGGTACAGTGGACGGCGATGGATCCTGACAATTCTCAAAGTCTTGAAGCGCAGGTGGTTGAACTGCGCCAGCGCGTTCATCAGCTCGAGCAGGTGCTACTCAGCCGAGGAATACTGGAGCCGCAGACCCCGATACAGCCTGCTCAGAAGCCAACGGTTCCAGAGCCGATTCCTCCTCCTCCGCTCGTGCCGGAGCAGACTTATACTCCGGCGCCGTTGCCTCAACTGGATGCAGCCCGGCTTTTTGTAAGCCAGTACCACCCACACCAGGCCGATTCCGCCGACACGCGTTCCCTCGAAAGCCGCATAGGCTCGCAGTGGTTCAATCGCGTAGGCATCCTCGCCGTGCTCATCGGCATGGCATGGTTCCTTAAATTCGCTATCGACAACCACTGGATTGGCCCACTCGGCCGCGTGCTCATCGGGCTGATCGTCGGCGCAGGGCTTGTCGCCTGGTCAGAGCGCTTTCGCAGCCACGGCTACGCGGTCTTTTCTTATTCGCTCAAAGCCATCGGAAGCGGAGTGCTATACCTGTCGCTCTGGGCGGCATTTTCGCTGTATCAACTGGTACCAGCCGAAGTAGCTTTTGCGGCCATGGTCATCGTCACCGCTTTCAACGGATTCATGGCGTGGGTGCAGGATGCGGAACTGCTTGCCCTGTACGCGATTGTTGGCGGCGTCAGCACGCCCCTGCTGCTCTCCACCGGCGAAAACCACGAAGCCACACTCTTCACATATCTACTCGTAATCGACATCGCCGTTCTCATCCTGCTTGCCCTGCGGCCATGGTCGCGCCTGCTGTTCATGGCTTTCCTGGGATCGTCGCTCTTCTACATCGCGTGGTCGTTTGGCTACTACTCAAATGCGCAGGCATGGCGCACAGCATTCTTCCTCGTCTGCTTCTTCCTCGTCTTTGCTTTTGCGCCGCGCCTGGTTCTACGAAAACTCGACGACGAATCTCGCATCGCCGGTTGGGATAATCTGGCGCTCGTAGTTCTGCCGCTCGCCAATGCGGCCTGGGGATTTCTTGGGTTTTATGCCATCCTCGATCGCCCCGGCTCCGACTGGGCGCAGGCTTGGCTTGCCGTAGCGTTTGCTGCGTTTTATCTGCTGCTGCTCCGGTTGCCAGAGAGCGGCCGCCTCAAATCGAGTCCTGCGGTTCTATCCGGTTTGCACCTGGCCATCGCTGTTGTGTTTCTTACCATCGCCATTCCTCTTAAAGCGCATGGCCGCTGGATCACGACAGGGTGGCTTGTCGAGGGTGCGGCGGTGTTGTGGTTGGCCAGCCGCAACCAATCTCGCCTGCTTCGCGTTCTCGCAGTGTTGTACCTCGCGCTCGGGCTTTGCGCGCTCGTCACCATCAATCCCAACGCCTCGCTCACTCCAGTTTTCAATCAGCGCTTCGCCACTTACCTTGTTGCCATCGCCGCGTGCGCATTTACGGCTTGGCTAGCGGCGAACGCCAAAGCCGATGTCGAAACTGAAGACTTTCCCTGGACGTCCTTGGCGGCCACTGCGGCTCTGGCCGTGAACGCGCTCATCCTGATGAGCGTCGGCCTTGAGATTCACAGTTACTGGTGGAACTTGCGCTCACCCAGCGGACACGACTTCGAGCAGTACCGGATGTACGCGCAGTTTTCGTACTCGGCGTGGTTCATGTTGTTCGGCGCCATCTTGCTTACTGCCGGTTTCTGGCGGCGCTCGTCGTTTCTGCGCTGGCAGGCCCTGGTGCTGCTGGCTTTTGCCATTGGAAAGGTCTTTCTAGTCGACGTAAGCGAACTCAGCCAGGGATACCGAATCCTCAGCTTCCTCGGACTTGGCGCGTTGCTGTTGGGCGTGAGCTTTGTGTATCAACGCGACTGGCTCAACCTGCGTGGCCACGACCAGCGAAGTGAATCGGTCGAGCACGATGGGCGGTCTTCATGAAGTTCGCGTCCGTAATTCTGCTACTGACGTTCGCTGCCGCCGCGCCCGAGGTCCGCTACTTCCGCTATGAGCGGCCTGTCCAGGTGCAGGCACAGCAGGCGGGACAGGCCCGCCTCGTTATCGATCCCGAAGTGTTTGCGCACGCCGCGCCACACCTCGCTGACCTGCGCCTTTACGGCAATGGAATAGAAGTCCCGTACACTCTTCGCGTTGCTACGGTGGTCGCAGGCAGTGAAAAAATCATTCCGCTCTTAAACACCGGCACACGCGATGGTCAGACTGTCTTCGATGCGGAGTTGCAAAACACTCGCTACAGCGATCTGCAGCTCACCATCAATGCGCAGAACTTCATTGCCACCGTCACCGTTACCGGCAGCAACATGGGATTCGGCAACCACCAGACCAAGCTCGGCGACTTCACCATCTTCGATCTCAGTAGCCAGCGGCTGGGACGCAGCACTGTTCTCCATCTGCCCGAGTCGAACTTTCCGTACCTGCACTTCCGCGTCACAGGCCCTTTGCGGCCTGAAGATGTCACTGGACTCTCCGCAGGCAGCACACCTGCAGCCCAGCCCCGCTACCGCGCCGTTGCGGAAACGTCGCAGGCCGCGCGGAAGGATCATTCAACTGTTCTCACCTTTGATGTACCCGCTAACGTGCCGGTTGATCGCGTCGTCTTCTCGCCCGGCGCAATGCCGGCAGCATTCAGCAGAGATGTCACCATCAGCGCAGAAGCCATTCAACCTAAGCGCGCGAACGATCAGCAGCAAACGCCCTTCGTCGTCACCACCGCCGGAAACGTGCTCCGCATCCACCAGGCTCAAGACGGCAAGCGCATCGATGAAGAGCGGCTAACTGCTGAAGCTCCGCGCGAATTATTCGATACGCCATCCCGCTGGTCCATCACCATTGCCAACGGCGACGACCCACCGGTGTCGCTCCAGTCCGTGCGCCTTGAGATGCTTGAGCGCACGCTGTGTTTTGAAGCCGCCGCCAACACCAATTACACGCTTCGTTACGGCGACCCCGCCCTTTCCGCCCCGCAATACGACTACGCACGGCTGTTCTCACCGCAGGCAAACGCGTTACAGGCAACGGCAGGGCCGGAGCAGATCAATGCCGGCTGGCAGCCTCGACCTGACGAGCGGCCATTCACTGAAAAGCATCCGATCCTGCTCTGGGTAACCCTGATTGGCGTGATCGCGCTGCTGGCAGCCATCGCCTACAGGTCGCAAAAGCAAACGCCGAGAGCAACTTAGCTCGCGACACGAAGCTAGAACCAGCAACGCCAGCGGAATCAGACCTCTGGCCGCTCCCTCATTGACCGCGCGCCCCGATTCCCGTAAACTAGGAGTCTGCGAAGGATGCGGCTAGAGTTGCAGTCCTGACCGCATCATTTCTCCCTGACAATCAGGGCCCACACGAAGGAAGAGTAATGGCAAACCATGTATCGTCGCTGAAGCGCGCTCGCCAGACAGTAACCCGCACTGAAGTAAATCGCTCCAACCGCAGCCGCGTGCGCACCAGCCTGCGCGCCCTCCGCGAGGCGTTGACCAAGGGTGATGCGAAGGCGGCTCAGACGCAGTACCGCGAGACCGTTTCAACCCTCGACAAAGGCGTCCAGAAGGGCATCCTGCACGCCAACACCGCATCGCGCTACAAGTCCCGCCTGAATGCGCGCGTCAAGGCGTTGTCGACCGCCAAGGCCTAAGTAGGCCAGCAGTACAAGTTTCATCGGAGGAAGAAGAACAGCCGGGAGCATTCCTGGCTGTTTTATTTTTGCGCTTCGTTAACAGCTGAGAGCCTTCCACTAATCGAGCCTTTCGAAAATCCCCGCCGCACCCATGCCCCCGCCAACACACATCGTCACCAGCCCGTAGCGCACCTGCCGCCGCTTCATCTCCGCCAGCAACGTAGCCGTCAGCTTAGCTCCGGTGCATCCCAGAGGATGTCCCAGCGCGATCGCCCCGCCGTTCACATTCACCCGCTCCGGATCGATCTCAAGTTCCCGCATCACGGCCAGCGCCTGCGCAGCAAAGGCCTCGTTCAACTCGATCAACCCGATGTCATTGAGCGTCAATCCCGCCCTCTTAAGCACCTTGGGCACCGCCGCCACCGGACCCATGCCCATCTCTTCCGGCTGGCATCCAGTGGTCGCATACGCCACCATTCGTGCCATCGGCTGTAGGCCCAACTCGCGCGCTCGACCCACCTCCATCAGTACGCAGGCCGCAGCCCCGTCTGAAGTCTGCGAAGAGTTCCCGGCCGTTACCGTGCCCTGCGCATGAAATGCCGGTTTGAGCTTGGCCAGCGCTTCAGCAGATGTGTCGGCGCGCGGTCCTTCGTCGACAGAAAAAATAATTTCCTCAACGTGAGGCTTCCCCGCCTTCTTTCCCGGCACAGAAATCGTCACCGTCACAGGGATCAGCTCATCGATAAACCGCCCGGCGGCCTGCGTGGCGAGTGCCTTCTGATGGCTTTGCAGTGCAAACGCGTCCTGATCCTCGCGCGAGACTTTGTAATGCCGCGCCACGCGTTCGGCGGTCAGTCCCATGGTCAGCAGCGAAGCGGGATAGTGCTCAGCCATCCACGGATTCGGGCTCGGTTTTGCGCCTCCCATGGGAATCAGGCTCATGGATTCAGCGCCGCCTGCAATGATCACCCGATCGCCGCCTGCGCGAATCCGTTGATCGGCAATGGCGATCGCTTCCAGTCCCGATGAGCACAGGCGGTTCACCGTCGCTCCGGGAATCTCCACTGGCAGACCTGCGCGCAAAATCGCCCAGCGGGCAATGTTCCACCCCTGCTCGCCTTCGGGCTGCGCGCAGCCCAGAATCACATCGTCAATTTCGGCCTTATCTAGCGCAAGAACCCTGTCCAAAGCCCCGCCCAACGCAGCTGCGGCCAGGTCGTCGGGACGGGTAGTGGAGAGCGCGCCCTTGGGTGCTCGGCCAACCGGTGTACGAACAGCGCTCACGAGTACAGCTTCCGGCATCAGTCTCTCCTTTGTGTATTTTCAGCTTGCTATCAATCCGGCAGCTTCACCAGTGTCCACGCGCTCTTCGAATAGAAATGGTAGACGGTCTTATGCTCCACAATCGTATCCGCGAGCGAATCGTGATCCAGTGTTGGCGGACGCGGCGTCATTCCCAATTGCACATCCGCAATTTGCCTCGGAGACGCGGGATCGATGCCCCAGTTGAATCCAAGGACGCCGCTCCTGTCGTGCGCTTGCAGCCTCTCAGTCTCAGGAGCCGACGCCAATACAGCCGGCGGCTGCGAACCGCCCGCAAAAAAAACCAGCAGCGAGACTGTTCCCTGTGCTGCACACAACACGGCCCAGTCAGTGGCGCCGCGCCCCTCAAAGTCTGCGTGGATCACATTCTCCGGCCTGTGCGCCTCGTAGGTTTGCGGAATTGCGCAGCCGCGTTTATTAAGTTCGTCCTGCACTGAGAGCGGCAGGGCAGGGAATGAACTCACCGGCAGATGGTGAATCAGGAACGGTGTGGCATTTCCGCTGATCGCAATTTGCCCCGATATCACGAGCGCTGTCTGCGGGCTTTGAGGCGTAGGGATCGCGTTCTGAGCACTCGCCATAGCAACCTGCATGGCAATCATTACGGCCGCAAACAGCGTGAGCTTCACTTTCATTCTCTAGTTCCGCAGCGGCTTTCCCGTCTTCAATGTAAAGGCGATGCGTTCCTGCGTTTTGCGCTCTCCGCAGAGCGAAAGAAAAGCCTCGCGCTCCAGGTCGAGCAGATACTGTTCGCTGAGCGGCGTTTCCGCAGTCACACGGCCGCCTGCCAGCACATATGCAATCCAGCGCGCCACTTTCTGGTCGTGTTCGGAGGCATATCCCGCCTCGCCCATCAGGAAGACGCCGGTTTCCATCGTAGTCAACGCTGAAGCGCCCGCAGCCGGAATCGTTCTTGGCTGCGGCGGCATGTAGCCGCTCTGCACCAGCGTCTGGGCCTGAGCTTTTGCGTCGAGCAGCAGCCGCTCGCGGTTGACGGTGATGCGGTCTGAAGGCGCGAAAAGCCCCATCGTCCGCGCTTCGGCTGCCGATGTTGAAACCTTCGCCATCGCGATCAGCTCGAACACACGCTTGAGCGCCGCGGCCATCTCGGCCGACTGGGCAAAACGGGAAGGCGGATCACGTGGATCAGGCGGAGCCAGTGCAACCGCCGCATCGATTGCGCGCAGCAGCATCTCTTTCGTGCCGCCGCCGGCAGGAATCAGACCCACGCCGGCCTCCACCAGCCCGATGTATGTTTCCGCGTGCGGCTGGCGGCGCGTTGCGTGCAGGCATATCTCGGCTCCTCCGCCCAATGTCATGCCGAAAGGCGCCGCGACCACTGGCCTCGGGCAGAATTTGATGGCCGCCGTCATCTGCTGAAAGCGGTTGATCACGCCATTCACTTCGTGCCACTCGCCTTCCTGCGCCAGCATCAGCAACTGCATCAGGTTTGCGCCCATGCTGAAGTTGTCCCGATCACCCGTGATCACAAACCCTGCAAAATTACGAACCGCATCGGAATCGGAGTTCAGTACGGAAGAAATCAGCGACAGCACATCGCCGCCGATGGCATTCTTCGGCGAATGCAACTCGAGGCAGCCAATGCCGTCACCCAGATCGACCAGTGAAGCACCGGCATTGCTACGCACCACCTTCTGCGTACGTCGGAAATCCGCAACCCGCGCATGACCGGCAGCTTTCAGCACAGGCAGCAGCTGATTCTTTACCGGCTCAAAGCATTCCTGTTCGTCTGCCGAATACCAACCGGAGCGGCCCTGAGAAAGGAGCGCCTCCACTGCCGGACTGACCGAAAGTCCCATCGTCTTCATGCGTGTAACGCTACTGACCACGCCCACGGCGTCCCACATCTGGAATGGCCCCAACTCCCAGTTGAATCCGGTGCGCATCGCCGCATCGATTGCAGGCGCATCGGGCGCAGCTTCACCGATCCTCTCGGCAGAGTAATTCCAAAGTGACGAGAGTAAAGGCCACAAAAAGGCGGCAGCCTTGTCTTTTGCAGGATCGTTGCTCATCAACATGCGCAGGCGTTCTTTTACGTCGGGCGCATTTTTCGCCATATCGAGCGCAGGCAGCGCGGGTTTGATCGTGGCGCGATATTCAAGCGTATTCAGATCAAGCACCAGCCGCTCATCCTTTCCATCGGCGCCACGCACTTTCTTGTAGAAGCCCTGCCCCGTTTTGTCGCCGAGCCACTTGCGCTTCGTCAGCTCAGCAAGCACGCCTGCGAACTTGCCCTGTGTGACTCCCTGCGGAAAATTCGCAGCTACATGCGCCAGCACATCGATGCCCACCAGGTCCGCCAGCCTGAACGTTCCGGTACGTGGCCAGCCAAGCGCGGGACCGGTCAGCGCGTCCACTTCCTCAACGGTCAGCCCCTGCTGCAGCAGAAGTTCCGCAGCGTTAAACATCAGCGCAATGCCAATTCGATTGGCGATGAAGTTCGGCGTGTCGTTCGCGAATACCACCTGTTTGCCCAGAATGCGATCGGCAAATGCGGCAAAGCGTGCCAGCACCGCGCGGTCGGTCTCCGGCGTGGCAATGACTTCAAGCAGCCGCATATAACGCGGCGGATTAAAAAAGTGCGCGCCAAAAAATCGCTCGCGATGACTGTCGAGCGCGCTTGCGATGCGCCCGACTGGCAGCCCCGAAGTATTTGTAGTCAGCAGTGCATTCTTGGCAAGGTGAGGCAGAACGCTCGCCAGCAGCGCCGCCTTGATTTCGAAATTCTCAGTCACAGCTTCGATGACCCAGTCGCATTGGGCCAGCAGAGGCAGATCTTTATCAAAGGAGCCAGGCGTGATCAGCCCGGCGTTGGCAGCCACATAGAAGGCTGCCGGCTTCGATTTTCCCAGGGCATCGAGCGCGATTTCCGACGGATCATTCGCGCCGGCTTGTGCAGGAATATCCAGCATGAGGGTGGGAATTCCCACGTTGGCCAGGTGAGCCGCAATCTGCGCGCCCATCGTCCCGGCCCCAAGCACCGCCGCTCGACGAATCAACAAAGGTTCAGCGGTCTGGCTCTTTGTGAGGGATTCGGGCGGGGGAACGGTGCTCATGCGCGGTCTCCATGCACCGATTGGAATAGGGAACCAACCAAAAGGCGTAAACGCCGCAAGCATACGAGAGGTCTGGGGTTGGGGTCAAGAAAGCAGGGCCCCCCTTGTTCGTCCGAAAGGCCTTCGGCCCCACCGTCAGGCGGAAAAACCGGTTTCCCCGTACAATTTAAACAGGAGAGTAACCCTTGATGCGCCGCGTCTATTGCGATGCCAATGCCACCACGCCTCTGCTGCCGGAGGTGGTTGAGGCCATGCATCCCTACTGGATGGAGCAGTTCGGGAATGCGTCGTCAATCCATCTGCATGGCCAGCAGGCGCACCGCGCTGTAGACCACGCGCGCGAAGCTTTGGCTCGCCTCTTCAAGTGCCGCGAAGCCGAAGTTGTGTTCAATTCCGGTGGCACCGAGGGCGATAATACCGCCATATTTGGTCTGCTCCGTCCCGGCGATCACTTCATCACCACCAGCATTGAGCATTCCGCTGTGCTGCGCGCCGCAGACCGCGTTGCAAAGAACGGCGTTGAAGTCACGTTCGTATCGCCACACGCCAGCGGCCTCATCCATCCTGAAGATATCGAGAGAGCAATCAAGTCCAACACACGACTCATCAGCGTGATGCTGGCCAATAATGAGACTGGCGTACTGCAGCCCGTGGAACAGATAGGCAAAATCGCGGCAGATGCCGGCGCATTCTTTCATATCGACGCGGTGCAGGGTGCCGGAAAAGTTGAGTTCGACGTCAAGCGCTTCGGCTGCCATCTGCTTTCCATCAGTGGGCACAAGATGCACGCGCCCAAGGGCATGGGGGCCATGTATGTGCGCCGCGGAACTCCGGTTGAGCCCTTGATGGTGGGCGGAAGCCACGAGCGCCGCCAGCGCGCCGGAACTGAGAATGTTCCGGGCATCGTAGGACTTGGCAAGGCCGCGGAACTGGCCATGGAGTCGCTCGAAGACGGGACCATCGATAAGCTCGCGGCACTTCGAGATCAACTTGAAGAAGGCGTTCTCAAGATTTCCGGTACTCGTGTCAACGGCGGCTGGGAAGGCGCTGCCCGGGTCCCCCGCACCGCAAACACCACCAACATTTCGTTCGATAACGTAGAGGGCGAAGCGCTGGTGATCGCGCTCGACCTGAAGGGCGTTGCCGTTAGCGGCGGGTCCGCATGCCACTCCGGCTCAACTGAACCGAGCCACGTTTTAATGGCCATGGGCCTGGACAAAAATGCTGCCCGCGCCAGCCTTCGCTTCAGCCTGATGAAGACGGCAACCGAAGCTGACATTGAGCACGTTTTGCGCGTTGTTCCGGAAGCAGTAGAACGCTTACGCGCACTTTCTCCCGTAGTTGCCGGAACGCTGGGCTGAGCAACAATTGCCCAGGCTCAGCCACGCAGATGGTTCTTCAATTGATAAAGCTAGCAGCTAGAAGCTAGCAGCTAAGAGCTGCTCTTATGACGGAACACTCAACAATCGCGGTTGCCATGTCCGGCGGAGTCGACTCCTCTACCGCCGCGGCAATGCTCGCCCACGGAGGCGACAACGTCGTCGGCCTCACGCTGCAGCTTTGGGATCAGACGCGTCTCGCCGGCAAGCACGGAATTCCCGATGCTCCCAAGGCCGGCCGCTGCTGCTCGCTCGACGACGTTTACGACGCGCGTAAGGTCGCCGAGCACCTTGGTATTCCTTATTACGTTGTCAACCAGGAGGAGCGTTTCGAGCGCGACGTGGTGCGTCCGTTCGTTGACGAGTACCTCGCCGGCCGCACGCCCATTCCTTGCTCGCTGTGCAACAACCATCTCAAGTTCGATCAGCTTCTCCAGACCGCGCGCAGCATCGGCGCCAGCCGTATCGCCACCGGGCATTACGCCGTCAATGAATTTGATCCCGAGCGTGGCCGCTGGATTCTCAAGCGCCCCGCCGATCTGGCCAAAGATCAGACTTATTTCCTCTTCGGCCTCACCCAGGAGCAACTCGCGCACACGCTGTTTCCTCTCGGTCGAATGACCAAGCCCGAAGTGCGCAATGTTGCCCGCGAACATGGATTGCGGTTGGCAGAGAAGCCTGACTCGCAGGAGATATGCTTTATCCCGGGCGGCGATTACAAGCAGTTCCTTACGGCCTATCTTGAGGAGCAGGGCGAGCAGTTTCCTCAAACAGATGGCGAACTCGTTGCTGCCAGCGGCGAAGTGCTCGGCCATCACGAAGGCATTTCCAGCTTCACAGTGGGGCAGCGCAAGGGCATCCGCGTCAGTTCGCCAACGCCGCTCTACGTGCTGCAAATCGACGCAGTGAGCCATCGCGTCACGATCGGCGCAGATGAGGAACTGGCAACTCGCACACTCCGTGCTCGTCGCCTGAACTGGATAAGTATTCCCGAACTAACCTCGCCCATGCGCGTGAAGATCAAGATCCGTCATCGGCACGAGCCGGCATGGGCCACATTGCAGCCGGGCGAACCCGGTGAAGCGCTCGCCACATTCGACGAGCCGCAACGCGCAGTTACGCCTGGGCAATCCGCCGTGTTCTACGACGGCGATGAGGTTGTGGGTGGGGGCTGGATCTTCTAGCTACAGCGGCGGATTCTCTTGCGCTTATGCGTAGAAATCTTGCTCGCTGTTGGCATGTTCCTGCTGTGCGCGACCATCGGACGTCCCGCTGCGCAGCGACTCCACCACTGCCTTGGCTGAAGCCAGAACGGCTGAAAGCTGCCGCATCGGTTTCGCGACTGTATCAGTCATAAAAATGGCGGCTCGCTCAACGGCGTCGAGCGTCTTTGTCATCATCGAGTCCATGCGCGCGCCTTGCCGGCGGGCACGATCAATTAATTCATTCGCCGCCACCTGCACATCTTCTGTCTCCGCACGCAGCTTTTGTGTCACAACGGCGATATCGGCCACAGCCGACTCGATTTTTGGTGCGGTATGAACGAGAAACTCGCGCGCGCTTTCGATAAGCGGTGTCACTTTGTCGAGTAGTCCGGTGACTTTCGAGCGTGTCTCATCAAGCTGTTGGTGAAGTCTGTCAATACTCTTGCGCATTACAATAAACGTCGCCAGCAGCACAAACGCCTGCACCAACATGGCAACAGCAATCGCGCCCACAATAATCAGTTGAGTAGTTTCCACATTCAAGTTGGGCATGGACGTTGTCTCACACCGCCTGTCTGGAGGCTTGCACCTCCGCAATTACATCTTTCGATCACAGTTGGCTCGATCACACTCGATGACAACTGCATCCGCAAGCAATCGAGATACCCACTGATTTGAACCAAACGTCGAAAGGGCGGTGCACTTTCACTACACACCGCCCCATCTCAACAAAAGGACCTTCTGCTTAGTATTCCCGGGCTTCGGGAGTTCCGGTGCCCGCGGTGTTTTGGTACGCCTGGCGACCCGCGTCCACTGCAGCCGTGACTCTGCCGCCCTGCTCGGTAACCAGATTTTTGCCGCGTTGCACAAATTCTTCCCATTGCGTCCGGCCGCGGTCAATAGCTTCGCGGCTACGGTCAACGTATTCGCTAACCTGTTCTTTGCCCTTGTCTACAATTGCGCTAACTTCTTCAGCTGCCTGCCGGGTGCGTGCGCGCAAATACTCTGTGCCCTCGCGGGTGCCCCGCGCAATGTCTTCCCGGGTTTCACTTCCGCTCTTCGGTGCATACAGGATGCCGACCAAAGCGCCCACGCCCAGACCTGCCAGAAACCACGCCAAGCCGTATGATTTGTTTTCGTCTGCCATGACCCATCTCTCCTTTTCGCTCAATCTCAGGGAAACTCGAGCTCATCAATTTGTTAGACGTTAGTAAGCCAAACATCCAAACGCTATTGAAGCAACGATCTGTCTGGGCCCAATTTGTTCGCCTGGTACTGCGCATTGGACGCAGTCTACACCCGCGGAGTTGCAAATGAACGTCCGCAAACTCCGTAAGGTACACCTGTTCAACACAATACAGCAGCCAGATTGCGCTTGACGTAGAGATACAGAGAATCAGTATTGCTGCTTTTTGTTCCTATACCCATTTTGGGTCAACACCTTAGCTCGGGCCGCAGCCGCAAGTATGTGCCAGTACCTCGGCAAAGTGCATCGCTTCGCGAGTTGAAAGTTGCGCAATCTGCTCCCGACAGCTGAAGCCGTCGGCCACAATCAGCGTCGTGGGACTGGCCGCTTCAACCGCCGGCAGTAGTCCGTCCTCTGCAATTGCCTTTGAGACTTCAAATTTGTCTGCCTCAAAACCAAACGGTCCCGCCATTCCACAACAGCCGGCTTGAATGGGCGCAACCTGGGCCCCCGCGCGCCTAAGCAAGGCCACTTCCGAAGCCGATCCGCCAAACACGGCCTTGTGATGGCAATGTCCGTGCACCAGAACGCTTGCTCCTGAAAGTCGTCCAGCCAACCAGTCTCCGCCGTCTGTGTCTGGCGCTTTGGTAGTTAGCCAGTCGGCCAGCAGCCATACCTGGTTGCTCATCCGTTTAGCTCGGGCATCGTTCGGAAAAAGCTCCAGCATCTCGTCTTTGAAAACGCTGGCGCAGCTCGGCTCCAAAAAAATAAACGGGAGCCCCGCGTCAATCTGTGGCGCCATTTGCTCTAGAACGTTGGCAAGGTACGCTCGTGCAGCCGCTAAAAGGCCAAAGTCGTAAAGCGGTCGCCCGCAGCAGATATGTCCCTTCGGAACCTGCACTCTGAAGCCAGCTTCGATCAGCACCTTCTCCGCTGCCGATAGCGTCTGCGGGTGGTAGTAGTTGTTCCACGTGTCGGGCCACAAAACCACCAGCGGGTTCGACTGTTTTTGATCGACTTCAACATGAGAACGCGGGACATTGGAAGTTTCCGATGCCGCCATCCATGATTTCTGAAAGCTTTTTGCCGCCAGTCGCGGTAACTGCCTCTCCTTTGCCACTCCCGCAATGTACTTGACCAGCGGGCTTGTCACCGGTCCGGTGAGTAAGGCATTAGTCAGTGCCGGGGTCAGCGATCCCCAGCGGGCCAGTCGGTCGGCAAATCCAAAAATATAATGCTGTATCGGATGCATCCGGCCCTTGTAGTGCTGGGCCAGGAACTCCGACTTCCACGTGGCAATGTCCACGCGCACCGGGCACTCGGACTTGCATGCCTTGCAGCTCAGACACAGGTCCAGAGCCTCGTGTACCGGCTCGCTTTCAAACCCCTGGTTGCGCAGTGCGCCAGAGATCAGCTCCCACAGCAGCCGTGCGCGACCGCGCGTGCTGTGCCGCTCTTCACCCGTAGCGCGATAGCTTGGACACATCACGCCGCCTTCTGCGCTCAGGCATGCGCCCACTCCCACGCATCGTTCCGTGGCGAGTGCGAACGAGCCCTCATCCGCTGTGAAAGCGAAATGCGTTTCGAGATTCTCGAGCGCAGGGCTCGCAATTGCGAGTTCAGGCGGTTCGTGGCGCAGATTCTCCAGCGGGTCGTAAACGCGCACCGCATCCACCAGCTTGCCGGGATTCATGCGGTTGTCCGGATCGAACAGGATCTTGAATTCCCTGAACGCCTGCATCAACTCCGTACCAAACATCTTGGGCAACAGTGCGGCGCGAGACTGCCCGTCCCCATGCTCACCTGAAAGCGATCCGCCAAACGATAGCACTACATCAGCCGCACGCGAGATGAACTCGCGGAACTTGCGCAAGCCTTCTTCGGAATGGAAATCAAAGTTGATCCTGGTATGGACGCACCCCTGGCCATAATGCCCGTACAGGGGGCTCTTATATCCGTACTCATCCATCAACTTCGTAATCGCGCGCAGATAGTCGCCCAGCTTATGAGGGGGAACTGCTGCGTCTTCCCAGCCTTCATAGCGATTGGGTTCGCCGGGCACAAACACCACCGCGCCCAGGGCGGAATCACGAACCCGCCAGATGCTTACAGCTTCTTCAGGTGTGCAGATGCGCGCCACCGGCGGAACCGGCCAGGATTGGCACGCGCGGGCAAGGTCTTCAGACTTCTCGCGGACCTCATCCGCGCTCCATGCGCCCAGTTCCACCAACAGAAAACTCACTCCCGCCGGAAGTTGCGAAAGATCGCGAAGCGCCAGCCCTTTGCGGCGCATGAAATCCACCAACAGTTGATCGAAGCCTTCGAGTCCGATCGGCTTGTGCTCCAGCGCCAACGGAACTGCATCGGCAGCATGAAACGGGTCTTCAAACCCCAATACCGTCAGCAGGCGAAACGGCGGGCTTGCTGTCAGATTGAGCGAGGCGGAAATAATATTGACGCATGTGCCTTCTGAACCCACAAGGGCGCGCGCCACGTTGAAGTTGTTTTCCGGCAAAAGTTCATCCAGGTTGTAACCTGAAACGCGCCGCGGAATGCGCGGAAACCTTGCTCGCACCAGGTTTGCGTACTTGTCGCGGATATGGGCCAGGCCGCCGTAAATCTCGCCAACGCGTCCGCCGGCCTTGATCCTGGCCTCAAGTTCTTCCGCGCTGGTAGGGCCAACCGTCAAACGCGTGCCGTCGTAAAGAATCACGTCCATCGATTGCACGTTATCTACAACTTTGCCGCCCAGCAGCCCATGTACACCGCAACTGTTGTTACCAATCATGCCGCCCAGCGTGCAGCGCGAGTGCGTTGCCGGATCGGGCGCATACGTCAGTTGGAAGACCTCAGTCGCATCGCGCAGGCGATCCAGCACAATACCCGGTTGCACGCGAGCCAGCTTCGCTTCAGGGTCGATGGAGTTCAACTGGTTCATGTAGCGCGAGTAATCAAAGACAACCGCGACGTTGACGCACTGCCCGGCCAGGCTGGTGCCGGCGCCGCGCGGCAATACAGCCGCCTTCGTCGCCCAACAGGCGGCCAGTGCTTCTTCAACATCTGCCGCATTGCGCGGGTAGATCACGCCTACCGGAAGCTGGCGATAATTTGAAGCATCCGCGGCGTACAGTGCCCGCGACGCCAAGTCGAAATGCACATCTCCACGAATGTTTTTTTTGAGAAGAGCTTCGAGTTCTCGATGGGCTGAAAAACTCTCGTGGTCAAGCGCAGGCTGATTCGGAAGAATGGAAAATGTAGAAGGGCTCACCCGAAAATGTTAGCGCGTCTGCGGCGGTCGGTTCCCACTTAAGCTGCAATTAACGCGCGGGCCACTCTTCTACAACGATTCCCAGGTCGTTCAACTGCTGGATGGCGGCTTCAAGATTCCGGCGTACCTTGGGTCGGTCCTTCGGGTCTGAGGACGCTTCTGCCACGGCAATCACGCGACCGTAAGGCCATGCGGAAGCGGGCACGGCAGAGACGGCATTCGCAAGATCGGACAAGCGCAGTTGCACTTCCTGAGTGCGGGCAGCTGTTGGCCGAAGCATGGTTCCCTGGCCGATGTTGCTGGTGTTCGCATCCGCCATCAAGATCCGCATCGAAATCATGTCCGACCCGACAGAGAGGAACGGGTTGGTCCAGGACGAGCGCTCGTGGACATCCACATACAAGCTCTTGGTTGGCAAAGGGATAGCGGCAAGCTGGGCGCGTTGACTATCGCGCTCCGTGGCTGTGGCCTGAGCCTTTTGCTCGGCTTTTACGGCGTTCTGGGCTACACCCACAACCGCCTGTTCTCCGCTGTGGCAGGAGGCAACCCCGAGGGCCAGCACAAGTGCAGCTCCCGGCAGTCCCCACTTTCGTTCGCGCATCATCACGCCTTCAAGGATATCAGGAACAACAATCGCGATTTCCAAGACGATTTACTGTGCGTCACAGTGCTGCTGTGCGTCACAGCGCACGGAAGTGGCGCCGTAGTAAGCTGCGTGCATTCACAGTCAAGAGGCTGGACATGAGCAACAAGGTTGTGGCCATCGTCGGCGGCTATCGCAAGGGGGGAACCATCGACCAGGCGGTTGAAGCCATCCTTGAAGGTGCGCGGGCCAAGGGAGCCATTACTCAGACCGTTCAACTGCGCAATTGCCACATCGAGTTCTGCACCAACTGCCGCCACTGCATGCAGGAGCCGAGCAAAACCCGCGGAAAATGCCTGCAGCAGGACGACCTTGAGCCGATTCTCGCCGGCATCGAATCCGCCGATGCGGTTGTTCTCGGGGCACCCGTCAACGCCTTCAACACCACAGCCATCTTCCGCCGATTTATGGAACGCCTGGTGGGCTATGGCTACTGGCCCTGGGGGCAGAATTCCCCTAAAATGCGTTCCAAACTCAGACCGCGAAAGGCAGTTCTGGTTACTTCAGCAGCCATGCCGGGATTTCTGATTCCCTTTGCAACCGGTGCGCCAAGAGCCTTGCGGACTGCCGCAAGGCTGCTGGGAGCAAAGCCCGTAGGCAAGCTCTGGATAGGCTTAGCCGCCCAGGAAGAGCATCAGAAACTGCGTCCACACACCCGCCTGCGCGCGCGGCAGCTAGGGGCAAAACTGGCCGGACTCCGCATACTCGGTGGCGAAGAAACCTAAGCCCCACCCGGTCCGTCGCGTATCATCAAGAACAGACCCGGAGTTACCACGCAAAATGAAACTCCGCGCACGATGATCCTCCTCGACCCAGATCTGGATCCAGACGCAGTCTCGCGCTCCGCCGCGGGAAAGCCCTCAGTCGGGGCAAAAACGCCAAACCTGCGCATGCCATCCAAACTCACACTCGCCCGCTTTTTAGCTCAGGCCAGTCAAGCGGTCCGGCTTCGCGGCCAGGTTTCCGTCCTGCTCACCACGAACGCGACACAGCGCGGTCTCAATCGCCGCTTTCGAGGCAAGAACAAGACCACCGACGTGCTCTCTTTCCCCGCGGATTTTTCAGCGCCCGGATCGGAGAAAATCGCTGGCGATCTCTCCATCAGCGTGCCAACGGCAATTATTCAGGCGGCACAGCAGGGTCACTCGCTTGCCACTGAAATCAAGGTGCTCATCCTCCACGGCCTGTTGCATCTGGCCGGGTACGATCACGAAACTGACTCCGGCCAGATGGCGCGGCGTGAGCGCACTCTGCGCACCCGTCTGCGCTTGCCCGGCGGCTTGATCGAACGCACGACAACGCCAAAGCCTTTACCAAAATCAAAGGCACTGGTGCCGGCAAAAAGGCGACGCGCATGACATCCTTCTACATCGTCGCTTTCATTCTGTTGGCCGCGATTGAGACGCTGGCATCGTACATCAGTCGTGTCTACTCCGAGTTCGGCAAGATTCTCTCCCGCGAAGTGCAGGAAAATCTTGACGCGTGGGAGGAGAAAGTCGAGCCGCAACTCGGGCTCACGCGCGATCATGCCGCCATCTGCGCCGCCGTGCTGCAGCAACTGACTTTTGGCCTTATCGCGCTTGAATTCGGAGCCGTTCTTTTTGACCGGGGCACCCAGGTCGGATCGCCAAACTTCGCAGAGATAGCGCAGGCGCTGCTCTCAATCGTGCTGGTGCTTATCTTCTGCAACCTGCTGTTCCCGGCAGTCCTCTTTGATCGCACTCGCGGTCTTTGGGCCGCGCGCCTGGTTTGGCCCATCCGCATACTGATGTGGCTGGTCACGCCCATCAGCGCATTCGTCCGCTTCTTCTTCTCGGTTGCCACGCTTGCGGAGGAACCTGTTGGAGCTGAAGAAGAGCCTGCCGCCGCCGACGTTGAAGCGTTTCTCGAGGCCGGCGAAGAAGAAGGAATCCTGGAGCAAAGCGATCGCGACCTGGTGCGTTCTGCTGTCGAATTCGGTGACAAGCTGGTGCGCGAAGTCATGACGCCGCGCCCGGACATTTTCGCCGTACCTGCCTCCACCACGTTGGTGCACTTTCTCGAACTGCTGCGCGAACATAATTTTTCGCGCGTGCCCGTCTACGATGGAACGCTCGATAACGTCACCGGTCTTGCCTTCGCGCACGATCTTCTGCAGATTACCGATGAAGATGCCAACACTCTCACCGTGGCGAGTATTCAGCGTCCGGCCGTCTTTGTTCCTGAAACCAAGCGCGGCTACGAGCTGCTGCGCGAAATGCAGCGTGAAAAACAACACATGCGCATCGTCATCGATGAGTACGGCGGCGTCGCTGGCCTGGTCACAATCGAGGATCTGCTGGAGCAGATCGTCGGCAACATCCGCGATGAACATGAAGTCGAAACGGCCGTCGAAGAACCGCAGCGCGAACTAGGCGGCGCATGGCTGGTTCCGGGCAATTTTCCGGTTGACCAGCTCTCTGACCTTTCCGGCACTCAGATTGATCTAGGCGAAAACTACGAGGCAACGACTCTCGCCGGCCTGGTCAGCGAGATTGAAGGCCGCATTCCTCACGCCGGAGAAGTCGTCGTGCTCAATCCCAGCGGTGTGCGCATTGAGATCGTTGTCTCAACTGATCGTCGCATCGATAGGCTTCGCGTCTTCCCGCCGCCGTCTCTGCCGCTCGAGGAGCAGGCCTAGCCGCCTGAATCTGTTGAGCGCAATGCGCCAGTCCGTGCTTTCCATACCCGCCATTCCTCCGCCGTGATCTCCCACTTCTCTGACAGCAAACGGCCGCAAACGTAGTCCTTCATTTCAGTACCCACCAGCCTCATCCCCTGTTTCTCTGAGATGTGGCGTGATGCGAGATTCCCCACCGCTTTCGACACGCGAAGCACCGGAAACCTTAGCCCGCTAAACCAGTGATCGTTGGCCCACAAGCAGGCCTCGCTCATCAAACCCTGCCCCTGCCAGTCGAGCCCCAGCCAGAAGCCGCGATTGTTTTGTTCGCTCTTGCGCAAGTTGATGACACCGATCATTTGTTCAGGTGCGGACTTCAGTCGCAGCGTCCAATGCCACGATTCTCCGCGCGCCGCCTGCGGTAAGGCCACCTCTTCGCAGAAGACGCGTGCTCCGTCGGCCGGATACGGCCAGGGCACAATTTTTTTTAAATAACGCACGATCTCCCAATGCGGAAAGATCACCTGAATTTGCTCAGCATCAGTCAGTTCCAGCGGTCGCAAAAGCAGCCGGCTCGTTGTGCCGTCGATCATCATGCGGAGATGATACCAACGGCGGCGTTTTCATCCGCGATAATAAGAAGGCAGGGGTCACGCAACTTTGAAATCGGGATTTGTCGCCATTCTCGGCCGCCCCAACGTGGGCAAAAGCACGCTGCTCAACGCCCTCACCGGCGAAAAAGTGGCCATCGTCACGGCCAAACCGCAAACTACGCGCAATCGTATTGCCGGAGTGGTAGAGGTTCCCGCGCGCAAAGGGCAGCACCCCGCCGCGCAAATCGTCTTCGTCGATACTCCTGGTGTCCACAAACCCGGCACGCAACTCGATCGCCGTATGTTGCAGGAAGTCTATGAGGCCCTCGAAGCGCGCGATGTGGTTCTGGTCCTGGTCGACGTAACGCGTCGCCTCAAGTTTGAAGAGCCTTCCGCTGAAGAACCTGCACTCAAGCTCAAAGCCACTAACGCAGACAATGAAGACGAATTCCTTTTCAGCCTGGTTCGCAAGGTCGACTGCCCTGTCTTCCTGGTCCTCACCAAAATCGATCTCGTTAACAAGCAGCAAATCCTTCCGCTCATCGATTCACTGATGCGCCAATATAATTTTGCCGAGGTCATTCCGGTAAGTGCCCGCAAGCGCGACGGCCTCGATATTCTGGTTACCAAGATTGTGAAAGCGCTGCCTACCGGCGAGCGCTTCTATCCCAAGGATCAATACACCGATCAGCCGCTGCGCTTTATGGCTGCGGAGCTTATTCGCGAGAGCATCCTGCTCGTCACCGGCGAAGAGGTCCCGTATGCTTCGGCTGTGGTGATCGAGCAGTTTGAAGAGCCAGAGCCCACACCGCCACCCAAGCCGAGCAAAAAGCCGCAAATCGTGAGAAAGCCGCTCACGCGAATCGCCGCTGCAATCTATTGCGAGCGCGATGGCCAAAAGGCAATCCTGATTGGCAAAGGCGGTTCAAAGCTCAAGGAGATTGGAACCCGCGCGCGCATCCAAATCGAATCGTTGCTCGGAACCCGCATTTATCTTGAGCTGCGCGTCATCGTAGAGCCCGGCTGGCGCGAGTCCAGGCCATTCATCGAGTCACTCGACTGGCGAAATCAGCTTGAAAAGCTGGCCACGAACCCGGTTTCCGACGACGGCGACGACACAGAAGACGCAAAGTAGCCACTCGCCTCTTCATTTCTGCGCAGAAAAACAGCGCGATAGGCCGTCGCCCACCGCGCTGCGTTTACACTTCAATTTCTCAATACCGTTAAGCCAACACCTGTTCTTCGTGCTTCATCCATGCAGGGGCTTCGTCTGCACTTGGGCCCCAGGTTGAAGGCACCGCAATATCCAGCATCCGCAGATACACACACATCTGACCACGATGCTGATACCAGTGGCTCAGCATGATGTCGCGAACAAACGACGCGCGAGGCACGGCCATGACTTCATACTCGCCGCTCCGTAGCCTCCACGTCTCGTTCATTGCACGGTCATCGAACTTCGCCAAACCGGCGCGAACAATCTCCACGCCATCGTCGTGTATCTTCAGCACTTCGGCGAGGCTTGCCGGTTGCGGAAACTCGAACTTCTCCGGCGCCGGCGCAGGATTGGAGCTGACAAGCTGCGCAATTCCGGACGGGACAAACGCCAGGTGGTATGCGAGCTGCCCCAGCGTCATTGATTTTTCGTGAGGCTTCCAGGTGAGCTTGCTTTCGGGTACCCGCTCAATGAACTTACGCGTAAGCGGAGCCTGCATTTCAAATTCAGACAACAACTCTCGTGCAATAGGCATGATGAGAACCTCCATGTTCGGAATGTGGGGAATTGCATTTTGGGGAAGGGCTCGCCGCTACTTTTCGGCGCGCTTGCGGACTCTTTCGTGAATCGAATTCCAACCGGTGGTGACGCCCTTGCGATGATCTTCTGAGATAAGTCCGAAACCGGCGTGGCAGAACTTGATCACGGTTTCGTCTCCCTCTTCGCTCAAACGGTATTGCACATTGTTCGACACGGGGTACGACATGAACAGCGGCCCGCTCATCTCAAGCAGCGTGGGCCGCTTGATGGCCTGCACCGTGCCCCAGCAGTGGCCGTTGTCGCTACCCAGATCGCGATACCAGCGCCCGCCCGGCCACGCTTCAAGCACCATCTTCATCGGTGTTCCATCTGGTAGCTGGCTGCCGGGGCCCAGTTCTTCCAGCAGTGCGGCGAACGTCGCCTCCAGGGAAGCGCGCACGCGAATCTCCTGGTTTACCTTCAGCGATAGGCTTTCGACTTCCGACATCGTTGCAGTCATTCCATTCTCCTTTACGATTTTTGGTTCGACGCACGATCGCGATTGATCTGCGCCTCAGTCCGTTCCGCCCGTTCCTTAACGCGGATCAGTTGGTGACTCCAGTAGCGTTCGAAAGTTTCCGTCCAATCGTGCAAGGGACGAATGGCCTCGGCATTTGTTCTGTACAACCTGTGCCTCCCGTTGCGGCGCACCCGCACCAAACCAACTTCCCGCAGCACACCCAGGTGCTTTGAGACAGAAGGCTGATCGAGACCCAGCGCAGTTACGATGTCTCCCACCTGCCGTTCATCGTGCGCAAGGTAGATAAGAATCTGCCGCCGCCTTGGTTCAGCAACGGCGTTGAATGCGTCGGATGTGGTTGCCGCTCTTGCCATGAACAAAACAATACATACCTATATAGGAATATGTCAAGAGCATTTTCTTGAAAATTTCCTCGCCGGATACTCCCACAAAAACGATCAGGTCATATAACGCGACACACAGGCCAATCGCCGACTTCCGGTATAGTTCAAAGTCAAGAACTTCCGCGAGGCACCACATGAATCTTGACCGCCGCGCTTTCTTAAGAGCCTGCTCGAGCGCAGGAATCACCTCCGCACTAATGCCGGGGATTTTGTATACACTTGCCGCGCAAGCAGCAATAGCAGCACAGGCGCAAGACACCGCGCCCACACCAGCCGCGCGTGAGCTGTCGAAAATCACTTCCGAGATGATCGACCAGGCCGCCATCCTCGCCGGCGTTGGCCCTTTCACCGCCGAGCAGAAGAAGATGATGCTCGATGGGTTGAATGACCAGCGCGCAGGCTACGATCAGATTCGCGCGCTGAAGATTCCAAATTCAATTGCACCCGCATACGTGTTTCACCCGCAGCCCGCGGCAGCAACATCGGCTCCGACTTGTCGAGAGCCCTCGGGATTCACGGATTTTCCGGACGCATCGCTTGCCTGTGACAGGGACCTTGAATGGGATCGTGCATCTGTCCAGGTCGCACCCCCGCGTATCGATGACCTTGCATTCGCATCCGTAAAGGAACTTTACAGACTTTTGGCGGCCCGGAGAATTACTTCAACAGCGCTCACGCAAATGTATCTTGCTCGACTAAGACACTACGATGCCAAACTTCATTTTCTAATTTCCTTAACGGAAGAGCGAGCGCTCAGACAGGCCCAGGCGGCAGACAAGGAAATAGCCGCAGGGAAATGCCGCGGCCCGCTGCACGGCATCCCGTGGGGCGCAAAAGACCTGCTTGCTGTGAAGGGATATCCAACCACCTGGGGTGCCGGTGGATTCGAGCAACAATCCTTCGACGAAGACGCCACCGTCGTCCAGCGACTCGACGCAGCCGGCGCCGTGCTCGTTGCCAAGCTATCGCTAGGTGCGCTGGCCATGGGCGACAAGTGGTTCGGCGGGCGCACGCGCAATCCGTGGAATCCGGCCCAGGGTTCCAGCGGCTCATCTGCTGGCTCAGCAAGCGCCGTTACCGCTGGATGCCTGCCCTTCGCCATCGGATCGGAAACGCTCGGCTCCATCTCTTCGCCTTCAACGCGCTGCGGCGATACTGGCCTGCGTCCCACGTTCGGACTCGTGCCACGCACCGGCGCCATGGCTCTCAGCTGGACCATGGACAAGCTCGGCCCCATCGCTCGTTCAGTTGAAGATTGCGCACTGGTCCTCGAAGCCATTTGCGGCCCCGACGGTCAGGATGCTTCCGCGTTTCCAGCCGAGTTCACCTGGAATCCTAACCGCGATTGGAAGCAACTCCACATCGGTTATTTGAAAAGCGAATTCGATGCACCCACACCCTTCGAACTCAAGCAGGCTGTGCCGGGCGAATCTGCTGAAGAGAAAAAGAAACGCGAAGGCGCGAACATTGCCTTGCAAGCTGCGCAAGCGCGCCGCGAATATGATCACCGCTACAACGTTGCAGCAATCGAAAAGCTGCGCTCCATGGGCGTGAATCTGACTCCAATTGAGTTGCCAAAGCTGCCATTCGGTCCAATCTCAGCTTTGCTTACTGCAGAAGCCGCCGCTGCCTTCGACGACCTCACGATGACTGGCCGCGACCGACTGCTGACTGAGCAGGGAATTGAAGACTGGCCCAATCAGTTTCGCATCGCCCGGCTTTATCCTGCGGTCGAATACATACAGGCCAGCCGTGCTCGCACGCTCGTCGTTCGCCAGATGTCGGAACTGTTTGAGAAGGTCGACATCATCGTCACGCCCAGCACCGACGCGCAGTTGATCGCTACAAATCTAAGCGGCCATCCGGCACTGATCTTGCCTAATGGATTGCGCGGAGCAGACGCCCCCAAGCCGCCTGAGATTGACGACGGCGATCACGATGACATAGGCGGCCCGGGAACGCCGGTCTCGCTGACGTTCCTGGCCGGCCATTATCAGGAGCAGGCACTTATAGCCTTTGCGCACGCGTACCAACAGGCGACAGGCTTCCACAAGCTGCATCCCAAACTCGACTAGGACATTACGACGCCGAGCTTACGACTCCTTGCGTTCCGGCTTCCAATCGTCGCGAGGTTGCCGCTCCAGCCGATCCTCGCGGTCCTTGCGCTCTTCCTGCTGGCGGCGCCATTCCTGCTCTTCACGTTCTTCGCGGCCATCGCTCATAACAGCTTCCATTATCTACGCAATCGAAATCGCTGCCACTTCGTAATCATCCACATGCGGAATAGTGAAGTGCAGTAGCTGGTCTTCGACGCCGAACTGCACATTGGTTCCGGCCTTCAAAAGTTGAACCGTTTTCACCCGAATATTTGCAGGCAGCATCATCGACACTGTTTGCGGACCAATCCTGAACGACGATTGCAGCCATCCATGCTGCGCGTCAGGATTGGTGTAATTCAGCAGGTGCACGGCATAGCCCGGATCAGTCTCCCAGCAAAACATTTCAACCAGGCCGTCTCCATCCACGCGCACCACGCGCTCATCGTGAGTAAGCCAGCCGAGCGTGTTCTGCAGCAGACGAAGAATGTCGCCATGTCCGGTGATCCAGTACGTCCGTTCCAGGTCGCCTGGGAACCATGCAATTCTGCTCGAGCCCGTTTCGCGCAGCACGACCGCTGGCTCTGACGTGTGTGACGCAGGCGGATAAGCAAGCTCCGGCGGGTAGCGCACAAAGCCCGGCACCACCGTCATCAACGGATTATCGACAGGTTTAAGCGGCAAACGATTTTGCGCGCCGGGAATCCAATTCGTATCAACGAATCCTTTGAGCAGCGGATGCTTTTGCGGCGCGTCAGGCTTTTCAATACGAGCGTAATACGGGTTTCCGTTGGTGCCGATCACCTCGCCCGCTTTACTCACGCCGAACACATCGGCAAGCCCGAAGTCGGCGCGCTTCTTCATGTTTTCGTCGTACAGGCTGGTCTCAAAGCTGGCCATGACTGATCCACCCGCCTTAACGTAGTCGCGAATCTGCTCGCACTGCCCATCGCTCAGCATCGCGATATTCGGCAGCAGCAGTGCGCGATATTTGCGCAGGCGGTCCGGATCAAGCCGGTCTTCATGCACATAATCGAAGGCAAAGCGCCCGCGCAGCAGCGCATCGTAAAGGCCCTGTGTTGTCTCATGCATGTAGCGTCGCGCGGGCTTCAAGCCGGGCCCCGGATAGAGCAATTGCGTGCTCTGCCCCATCACAACGCCGATGTTTGCTACGGAGCGGCGCGTCGTCAGATGCGGATCGTGCTTTTCAGTCCAGCGCAAAAAGTCAGAGCCCGTCTTCTGCCAGCGGCGATCTTCGCCAAGTCCGTTCTCCGATCCAACAAAGTGATAGTAAGGAACCATGCCACTCGCCAGCGTCTCGTTCAGCCACATTGTGGCCTCGGCAGGATTCTTGCTCGCATTGCGCCAGCCGGGCGAGCCGGTAGAGTAAGCAGCAGTTACGTTGGCTGCAAATTTACCGTCCATGATGGCCGTGCACACACGGCCCTGCTGACTGCATCCCCACACCGCGGCATCTTCGTAGGTGCGGCCTTGGTTGTCTGCCTGGTACCACGCCGCAATCTTGCCCAGCCGGTCAAGATTCGGACCAGCGTGCACGCTGCCACCCAGGTTCGCAAAGAAAAAACTGTCCGGCTTCTTCTCTTTGGCAAGCGCGTCGTACTTTTGCCATAGCTCGAAAATGCGGTCGTTAAAAACGTGCCAGTAAGCCGTAGTGCCGGTTGGCGGTAACTTGCTGCAGATTGCGCAGTGGCAATCTGGCAGGCTTCCAATTGGCGGCCAGCCATTGGTGTAAAAACAATCCACATCGTACAGGGAATTAATCTCGCGGATAATCGCCGTCATGTAATCGTCCATGTAGGTCGAAAACATGCACGTCTTGAAAAGGCGCGGCTCTTCCGTGCTGAATTGTGCAGAGCCATCTTTATTACGCATCGCCCATTCCGGGTGCGCCTCAAGCGCGTCTCCCCAATTCAGGTCGGGACTCATGCGTGCCACTACGCGCATATTGCGCTTCTTAGCTGCCGCTACGCACTCGCCAAAGAAATCGCGATTGTTCAGGAATTTTCCATGACGATGAAATTTAACCTTCGACGGATAAAAGGCCAGAATGCCCGTCACGCTGATAAAAATAATTTCGGAGCCGGTCGAGTGCCAATAGTCCGCCCACTCGTCGATGTTCATTACCGCAGGATCGTGCTCCGTCATGTTGCTCTGAGCCACGCGCCGTATCTTTTGCTGCCACGGCACCGACGCAGTGACGGGAGCCATGCGCTCCGGCAGCGCAACCATGCCTGCCGCGCTTGGCGCAATTTTCGAGGCAGCTTCTTCTGCTGCCAGCGTCTTTACTGGATCGAGTGCGCTGAAAGCCGCGGTTGCCGGAATGGCAGCCGCACTGGTTTTAAGAAAGGCCCGCCGGTTGAGCATTGTTACTCCCCTCAATTTCTCTGCGAGGGAAGTCTAACCGCAGCCACGGACATTGGTCTAACCATCGCACGTGCGCTTGAATCAACTCATCGTCCGGTTCCGGTCATTAGATCGACAAACAGCTTCTGAAATCGCGGCAGATCCAGATTCTCCTGCACATGTACGAGCCGCACACCGGTCTCCGGCTTGAACTTTTCGGCCCAGGTCAGCGTGTCGCCGTAGTTCGGCCCGTGGCTCAGGTCCACGTCCATGAATACCTGTTTCTCTTTTGTAATAATGCCCGGCTCAATCCACGCGCAGGCCGCAAGCTCATCCCACATGTAGGAGCGGTCTTTGCTCCACGCGGAAATATAACGCGCCGCAGGCTTCTGAGATTTGTCGATAGCGTCCAGCATTTCCTTCGAGAACGGAGCCCGGATGGAAATATCGGCAGTCGTCACGTCAACGCGCGGCCAGTCGGCACGCAGCACTATGTGCGCAGCCTCAGGATCGAACCAAAAATTAAATTCGTGGCGCGGATGCGTTGCAAACTCCGGGTCGTCTGTCTGCGGATTCAAGCTGCTGCCCATCAATGCAATGCCTTTGGTGAGCGACGCAAACTCCGGATCGAGCGAAATCGCCAGCGCAATGTTCGTAAGCGGCCCGGCCGCATAAATCGTCACTTCATGCGGATGCGCACGAACCTGCCGAACAAGAAAATGCGCCGCATCTTCGTCAACGGCCTTGAGCGTCGGCTGTCCCTCAAGCATGGGCGGAATTACGTAGGGCCCGTGCGGCTGCGGCCGTCCGGCCATGCCTTGCGTGGTATCGCCACCTGCGCCTGCGGGAACCTGTCTCCACGCGCCCATGTAGGTCTGCCGCCCGTCGAACGCCTCGGCCATGTAGGTTTCTTTCTGCGTTCGAATCAGCGGGAACACCGCGCCCCGTGCAACCGGAATATCCGTGTGCCCGGTGAGTTCAAGCATGCGCAGAGTATGCAGGGTTTCTTCGTCGCGCCAGGCGTCGCCGGTCACCATCGTGATGCCCAGCACCTGGATGTTCGGCGCTTCCAGCAGGGCCATCATCGCCATCTGGTCAGAACCGCCGGGGCCCGAGCCGTCCTGATCGATCAGCACAAGCCGCTTCTGCGCCGCGCACATCAAAGCCGCAAGCGACAACAGCACACACAGAATTGTGGTTCTCATAGTTGGGTATTTTGGCACACTCGGGTGGCCGCTCCGCGCAGTTATCTGCGCCCGAAACCCCGCGGCCTTATCGGCGGCGTTACCGGCATATCGGTCTTGCCTGCCGGAAACACTGCCAGGAATCGTGCCGGCCCTTCGCCGCTGCTGGCTGTCTCAACGCCTTCAATCGACCGGAACGCCAGGTGCAGCAGGCGGCGCTCGCGGCTGTTCATGGGCGGAAATGCGTAAGGAACGCCAGACTTGCGCACCTTTTCGGCGGCAGTTTCGGCCTGCAGCTTCAGTTCCCGTGCCTGCAGTGCCTTAAAGTTGGCGGCGTCAAAGCTGACCAGGTCATTCTCGCGCTGATCTAAACGCAGCATCTGCGCGGCAATGGTTTCAAGCGCGCGCAGCAACTCGCCATTATGGCTCGTCAGCAGCGGCACGTCGGGCCCGCCAAGCTCTACGTAAATTTCACGCGCTTCAAGGCCCTCCGGGTCGCGCGCGCCGTCGCCCGCGGTAATTCGGTATTTCAGGCGCAGACCGCCCAATTTATTCAGCGTCGAAAGGAATCCGGCTATTTTTTGCGCAGCTTGCTGCAGGTCGGCTATCGGCATAACTGATTAGTATCGCAGAGCCGGGCCGGTGCGACATCCGGTTTGCAGCAAAATCCGTGGGCCTGGGCCAGATTCGGGAATCACGCCCCGGGCAACTTTGCCGGCTGAGTCAGGAATTCAGGCGTCGGCTGCCGGCCGCCCCTTACTTATTAAACCTTTAAGGTAAATATAAGGTGGCAAATGTATGCTTCTGGATGTGAACAAGCTGCTCAAAAACCAGCGGGAGTGTAGTTGGCGTATGTCCCGGCGGCTGGCCGCCCACTGTGGCGTGTTTCTGGCGGCGACTGGTATTTATTTCGCACAAGTACCCGTCGCGAATCCGTCTGCTGCCCCTGGCCAATCTCCGACCCCAGCGCCAGTCGTTATTACTTTGGAAGAAGCGATACACCGCGCACAGGCAAACGAGTCCAACTACGTATCTGCGGCAGCTAATAACCGCATTTCCGCTCTCGACCGCGCCATTGCGCGCAATGGCCTGCTGCCCGGCGCCATTTATCAAAATCAGTATCTGTATACGCAGGGAAACGGTCTACCGATCTCGGTCGGAACCACGGAGCCGCCTCCAAGATTCATCGCCAACAACGGCGTCCGCGAGTACATAAGCGCGCTCTCCGCAACCGAAACCTTCGGCCTTGCCGGTGTGGCAGGTGTGCGGCGCGCCGATGCCGCTGCTGCCGTGGCTGCGGCAGAACTTGAGATTGCCCGCCGCGGCCTGGTTGCCGGAGTCACCGGCCTCTACTACGGTTCCCTGGCGGCCGATCACAAACTTGTAGTCGCCGAGCGCGCCCACCAAGAGGCCATGGATTTCTCTAAGCTGACCGGTCAGCGCGAACAGGCCCGCGAGTCCGCGCATGCTGACGTTGTAAAAGCGCAGTTGCAGGAGCAGCAGCGTCAGCGCGAACTCCAGGATGCCGCCGTAGCCGCTGAAAAAGCGCGCCTTGAACTCGGTGTGCTGCTCTTTCCGGATCCGCGCACGGCGTACTCGCTGCAGGCTGATGCGGCTCCCGCTCCTCTGGCGCCGCGTGCAGACATTGAGCAGACCGCCGGCAAAAATAATCCGGAACTCAAAAGCGCCCTGGCCGCACTCAATGTGAGCAATGCGGACGTTCTGACAGCGCGCGCAGCCTATCTGCCCGACCTCGGCCTCAACGTCACCTACGGCATCGATGCACCCCAATTTGCTGTCAACGGACCTGACGGCGTGCGCAACCTCGGCTACTCCGCCAGTGTTACCCTCGATATTCCGGTTTGGGACTGGTTCTCGACGCAGCACCGGGTCAAACAGAGCGAAATTCGCCGCGACGTAGCGAAGGTCGCATTGACCACTACGCAGCGGCAGTTGATTGCGCGGCTCGACGAGGCATACTCCGAAGCTGTGGCTGCGCGCGATCAGCTTGCATCGCTTGACGTCAGTGTTGCCACTGCCGGAGAAAGCCTGCGCCTTACCAAGCTACGCTATAACGGCGGCGAGGCTACCGTGCTTGAAGTCGTCGACGCGCAAAGCGCATATGTAACCGCCGAGAATGCTCTTGAAGATGGGCGAGTCCGGTATGAGACTGCCCGCGCTAACTTACAAACTCTCACCGGGACCATGTGATTAAGGCATGAATGCGAGCAGGATAGGAAACCGAGCAGGATGACGCGAGAATTGGCCAGTTTGAATCGAACCTTCGCAAAGCGATTGCGCTGGATGTTCAGTGCCTTGGCGCTTCCAATGTTTTTGTTGCCGGGATGCAAAAAGGAAGCCGAGCCTGAGCCACTTGTCACTGTGCAGGCCGAGCATCCGGAGCTTGGCCCCATCGCCGAGCACGTCATCGCAGACGCTGTGCTGGCCCCGCTGGCGCAGGCGGCCATTGAGCCCAAGATCAGCGCGCCAGTGCACAAATTCATGGTGCAGCGCGGCGCCCGCGTCAAAGAGGGGCAACTGCTCGCCGTGCTCGAGAATAAGGATCTGGCCGCTGCCGCGCTCGACAATAAAGGTTCATATGTGGCGGCCCAGGCTGCCTTCGACACAGCCACCAAAGCGCAGGTCCCTGAAGATACGCTCAAGGCCGAATCCGACCTGACGCAGGCCAAAGCAAACCTCGACCTTAATCAGAGCATTGTGAAAAGTCGCAAGCAGCTCTTTACGGAAGGCGCAATTCCCGGCCGCGATCTGGACACGGCACAGGCCGCACTGGTGCAGGCACAGGCTGCGTACGACGCCGCTCAAAAGCATTTTGAATCCATGCGCAACGTCAGCCGCGAGGCCGCGCTCAAAGCCGCCCAGGGACAGTTGACTTCCGCCCAGGGCAAGTTCGAAGGAGCAGAAGCGCAGGTCAATTACTCTGAGATTCGCAGCCCCATCGACGGCGTCGTTACCGACCGGCCACTCTTTGCCGGTGAGACCGCGAACCCTGGAACGCCGCTCATTACAGTTATGGAGACCGCGACTCTTCTTGCCAAAACCCACATCGCGCAGAGTCTCACGCAGCAGATGAAGTTGGGCGACGAAGCGGAAATTCATGTGCCGGGAATGGACGAGCCAGTTCCGGCAAAAGTGTCGCTTATCAGTCCAGCGCTCGATCCGGGCAGCACGACGATTGAAGTCTGGCTCAAGATTGACAACAAATCCGGAAAACTGAAAGTCGGTACTCCCGTTAAGGTTTCCATCACGGGAGTTTCTCAGCCAAAAGCTCTCAAAGTTCCAGCGTCCGCCATTCTCACCGCGCAGGACGGCGCCAAGTCCGTCATGGTAATCGGCAGCGATGGCGCTGCGCATCGCAAGCCCGTCACGCTCGGAATCATTGGTGAAGAAGACGTGCAGATTGCCAGTGGCGTCAGCGCCGGCGACATGGTCATCACCACTGGAGCCTACGGTCTCGACGAAGGCACCAAGGTAAAGGTTGGCCCCGCGGACGGCGAAGATGCCGACGACGCAGCCGGCAAGAAAAAGGGAGATGACTGATGCCGAACGAAGAGCCCGGCGCTTCGTCCGCTCCTCAAAAACCGTTCTGGCTGGCTCGGACCACGCGCACGATTTTTTTCTTCGCGACGGTTCTCACCGTGGCCGGCGTCTACCTTGCCTTCAAGGTGCCCATCTCCGTTTTTCCTGAGACGGATTTTCCGCGCGTCATCGTCGGCGTCGACAATGGCGTTACGCCAATCGAGCAGATGCAGGTCACCATCACCAAGCCTATTGAAGACGCGGTGAATTCCGTACCCGGCCTGGTTACCGTACGCTCCATTACCAGCCGCGGACAGGCCGAGATCAGTTTGTTTTTCGACTGGAATGTGGACATGCTCCACTCGCTGCAATTAGTTGACGCAGCGCTGGCCAAGGTGCAGCAGACCCTGCCTCCCACAGCCAGGATCACCTCAAACAGACTCACCTTTGCAACTTTCCCGATCCTCGGCTATAGCCTCACATCCGATACGGTTCCTGAAACGCAGCTTTGGGAGCTTGCAACCTACGATCTCAAGCCGCCACTTAATCGCGTCGCCGGTGTCAGCGTAGTCCTCGTTCAGGGCGGCAAAACTCCGGAGTTTCACGTAATTCCTGAACTAGCAGAAATGCAAACCGCCGGGGTTACCATTCCCGACCTCGTCAACGCGATTCAAGCCTCGAACATCATCGACTCGCCGGGTCTTTATGAAGCCAACCACCAACTGATTCTCGGCTTGGTGGGCGCGCAGGTACACGATGCCGACGGCCTGCGGCAACTGATTGTCAAAACTACTTCCACCGGCGCACCCGTTCGCGTGGCCGATGTAGCGTCAGTTGAAGCGGGAACGCTACCCATCTACACCACCGTGACCGCCAACGGCAAAAATGCGGTGCTGATGACCATCGCTCGACAGCCCTCAAGCAATACCGTCGCGGTGGCCGACGCCGTAGCTGCACAGGTGGCCGAGCTGAGAAAGAAGCTGCCGCCCGGCGTCAGACTTGAGCTCTTCTACGATCAATCGCAGCTCGTCCGCGATTCTATCTCCAGCGTGCGTGACGCAATTTTCATCGGCCTCATACTCGCCTGCATCATCCTCTTCCTCTTTCTACGCGATTGGACCACGTCGCTCATCGCCGGTCTGGTCATTCCTGTCACCATCGCAGTCACCATCCTCGCGTTATGGGCCGTGGGAGAAAGCTTCAATCTCATGACTCTGGGTGGACTTGCAGCGGCAATCGGCCTGGTGATTGACGATGCCATTGTGGTGGTTGAAAACATCGTTATGCATCGCGACGCAGGAGAAGCCCGCACTGAAGCCGTGCGCAAAGCCCTCAAGGAAATCACAACGCCTCTCATCGGCTCCACGATTACGCCGGTTGTGGTCTTTCTGCCGCTGGTTGCCGTTAGCGGCGTCACCGGTAGTTTCTTCCGCGCACTCGCCGTCACCATGGCCACTGCTCTGCTCACTTCGCTGCTGCTGGCGCTAACGTGGACGCCGGGACTCAGCATGGTCCTGCTCGCCGAGCAGGAACACAAGGAAAAGCCGGAAGGACACAATCCGGGACGTCTCATGGGACGCATCCTCGATGTTCACAAGCGCGTGCTTGACTGGGCGCTTGCCAAGCCCATTTGGGTGGGAGGCGCGTGCCTCCTGCTCGTGCTAGGCACCTGGGGTGGATATCAGCTGCTCGGTACCGATCTGCTGCCGCAAATGGACGAGGGCGGTTTTATCCTCGACTACATCATGCCCGCCGGCAGTTCGCTCAAAGAAACTAATCGCGTCCTCGAGCACGTCGAACGCATCCTGCGCGCCACTCCCGAAGTGGAAATCACGTCGCGCCGCACCGGGCTTGAAATGGGCTACAACGCGGTGCATGAAGCCAATACTGGCGATTTCACCGTCAAGCTCAAGAAGAAGCGCAGCCGGTCCATCGATGAAATCATGTCGGATGTGCGGCAGCGAATCAAAACCAGCGAACCTGAACTCGACGTGGAATTCATCCAGGTTCTCCAGGACGTTATCAACGATCTCTCGAACGCACCTGAGCCCATCCAGATCAAGATATTTTCCAACGATCCGGCCGTGCTTGAGCAGCTCGGCCCCCGGGTCGGAGACGCAATCAGCAAGATCGAAGGCGTAGCCGATGTGCAGAATGGCATCGAGAACACTATCAGTGGACCTGCTACCAATTTCCAGGTGAACCCGGCTCTCGCAGGGCGCCTGGGCTTTACTCCAGAAGAAGTCTCACAAGACGCTACGTCGATACTCGATGGAATTGCGACCACCGATCCGCTCATCGCTAATGGCCGACCCTATACAGTCCGGGTGCGTCTCGCTCCTGAAACCCGCACATCGCTTCAAACAATTGAAGACACCGTGTTCAACAGCAGTTCGGGGCATACAGCGTCGCTTGGTTCACTCGCCAGCATTCAGCAATTGCCGCCGCAGAATGAGATTCGCCGCGAAAACCTGCAGCGGCTCGTCGTCGTCACCGGACAATTAGAAGGTTCTGATCTCGGAAGCGCGATGAAAAAGGTGCAGCAAACGATCGCCGGCCTGCACATTCCCGCTTCAGTTCGTGTCGAGTACGGCGGCACTTACGAAGAGCAGCAGAAGTCGTTCCGTGATCTTCTCCGTGTGCTTCTGCTTGCCCTCGCGCTCGTCTTCGGCGTGCTGCTCACGGAGTTCCGCAATTTCCCGGCTCCTATTGCCATTCTCACTTCGTCGGTGTTGTCGATTGCGGGCGTAATCCTTGCTCTTCTCATTACCCACACCACCTTCAATGTCGCCTCGTTCATGGGCCTCATCATGGTCATCGGCATCGTCGCTAAGAACGGCATCCTGCTGCTCGATGCCGACGAAAAGTACCGCACCCAGGGCGCATCAGCCCTCGAAGCCATGATGCATGCTGCCCAGCGCCGCCTTCGTCCCATCGTCATGACTGCTCTTGCCGCAGTCTGCGGCATGTTGCCACTGGCATTCGCCCTCGGCGCTGGTTCGCAAATGCTGCAGCCCCTGGCCATCGCCGTTATCGGGGGACTCTGCATTTCCATGGTGCTCAGCCTGGTGATCACACCGCTCGTTTATTACCTGCTCACACGCGATCGTGAGTCGAAGCCGGAAGACCTTGCCGCCTGATCTCTGAGCTGCAGATTTCCAGTTGCTCTAAATCGAAGGCGCTGGAGATGTCAAAATAGAACCATGTCCGTTGGCGATCCCGTTGTTCTCACCGCCGTTGAAGCCCGCGTCCTCGGCGCACTGGTCGAAAAGGAAATCACGACTCCCGACTACTACCCGCTTTCGCTGAACGCGCTCGTCAACGCATGTAACCAGCGTTCAAATCGCGAGCCGGTCATGAATGTTAGTGAAGACGATGTGCGCCGCGCCCTGAACAACCTTCAGGATAAGAGTCTCGCGGGCCATGCGCGCTCGTCTGACGGCCGCGTGGCCAAGTACGAACACTGGCTGGGTGAAGCCTTCAACTTCAGCCGCGCTGAAGTCGCTCTGCTGTGCGTCCTGCTGCTGCGTGGACCGCAGACCCCCGGCGAACTGCGCGGCCGCACTGAGCGCCTGCATCGCTTCGACGAAATTTCCGACGTACTCAGCGGCCTGCAAAAACTCGTTGACCGCGACCCGTCGCTGGTGGCCGTTCTTCCGCGCCAGCCCGGTACCAAGGAATCACGCTACGCGCATCTGCTCTGCGGCCCGGTCGAATCTATTGCCATGCCGGCAACTGAAGCTCCGTCGCATCGCGACTCGTCCTCGCCTGACCAACAATTCGACAACGAGCGCTTTGAGAAATTGGAAGCCGAAGTAAGCGATCTGCGCCGCCATGTAGATGAGCTGGACCGGAAGATTCACAGCCTGCTTGGATGAGATATTCCCGGCACAAAGTCTCAGAAACAACGAGGAGTTGAAATTCATGACAAATATCCCCACATCACCGGAAGAGCGCACGCACGAGCAGAATCTCGATCTCCTCGCCCAGGTTGCCGTCAACGTCGGGCTGGGACTTCAGCGTGGCCAGGAGCTGCTGATGACTGCATCGCTTGACGCGCTGCCGCTTGCGCGCCGCATCACCGAGCATGCATATCGCGCCGGCGCGTCGCTCGTCACCACCATGTACAGCGACGACGAAACCACCCTCATGCGCTACCAACTCGCGCCCGACGAGAGCTTCGATCGCGCTGCAGGCTGGCTCTACGACGGAATGGCCGCGGCCTTCAAGAGCGGCTCAGCTCGCCTGGCTATCGCCGGCGGCAACCCAATACTGCTTTCACATGCCGATCCTGATAAAGTTGGCCGCGCCAACAGCGCCATGTCCAAGGCATATCGCCCCGCTCTCGAATACATCTCGCGGCACGATATCAACTGGACCATCGTAGCCAGTGCGACTCCCGCATGGGCCTCAGCTGTCTTTCCAGATGATGCGCCAGACGTGGCGCTTGCCAGGCTATGGGACGCCATCTTTGCCGCATCGCGCATCCACACCGCCGATCCTGTAAGCGCATGGAAGCAGCATGACTCGATACTGCACACTCACGCCGCCCGCTTGAATGAGAAGCGCTACTCAGCTCTGCGTTATCGCGGACCCGGCACCGATCTGGTGCTCGGCCTTGCCGACGATCATATGTGGCTCGGCGGTGGAACCACTGCGGGCAACGGCCTCTACTGCATTCCCAACATTCCCACTGAAGAAGTGTTCAGCATGCCGCATAAGGACCGCGTTGACGGAACCGTGACCGCCACCAAGCCTCTCTCGCACCAGGGAACCATGATCGAAGGAATCCAAGTCCGCTTTGAACACGGTCGCATTGTTGATGCACGCGCAACCCGCGGTCAGGAAGTTTTGCAAAAGCTCATCGATACCGACGACGGCGCGCGGCATCTCGGCGAAGTCGCGCTGGTTCCGCACTCCTCGCCCATCGCCCATAGCGGAATTATTTTTTCGAACACCCTCTTCGACGAGAACGCCGCATCGCACATCGCCATGGGGCAGTCATACGCCTCCACCGTTCGCGACGGCGAAAAGCTCACACCTGAACAACTCGCGGCTAAAGGCGCGAACACCAGCTTGATTCACGTTGACTGGATGATCGGGTCAGACAAACTCGATATCGACGCCATCACCGCTTCAGGCGCGGAAGAGCCGCTGATGCGTGGGGGCGAGTGGGTCTAATCGGCAACTGCAGGTGACGTGCATTTGCGCATTGCCCAATTCCAGAACAACAGGGTAGGATTCCTCTGAAAATGTTTTCAGGAGAATCCGCCCATGCACGCTGCAAAATCTTTTTTGCTCGCCGTTCTTGCTGTCGCCCCTCTGGCCTCTGTGGCCCAGGCTCCCGCTAAAACAAAAGCGACCCGCACCGCCGTGCCTGTCTTGGCAGCCACTCCCCCGATGGGGTGGAATAGCTGGAACTTCTTTGCCGGGAAAGTTACTGACCAGGATATTCGCAATGCCGCCGACCAGATTGTAGCCACTGGCATGAAAGATGCCGGCTACATCTACATCAACATCGACGACACCTGGGAAGGCGAGCGCGACGCCAGCGGCATGCTGCATACGAATTCAAAATTCCCTGAGATGAAGGCACTGGCTGATTACGTGCATTCCAAGGGGCTCAAGCTGGGAATCTACTCCGGCCCAGGCACCAAAACCTGCGCCGGCTTCGCTGCTTCGCTCGATCATGAAGCGCAGGACGCGCAACTCTATGCCTCATGGGGCATCGACTATCTGAAATACGATCTATGCAGCTTCCGTCGTGACCAAATGGCAGCCAAAGCGCCCAACGACAAAGCCGCGCAAATGCGCATGATGATCGACGCTTACGTCAAGATGGGCAAAGCGCTCAAAGCGTCCGGCCGCCCAATCGTTTACTCCCTCTGCCAATACGGGTGGGATGCGCCGTGGGAGTGGGCACCTGCGCTCGGCGGAAATTTGTGGCGCACTACCGGCGACGTGCAGGCCAACTGGGGCAGCATCTACAACATCATCAATCAGCAGGCAGGCCTCGCCAAATATGCTGGGCCCGGCCATTGGAACGATCCTGACATGCTCGAAGTGGGCAACGGACGACTGACTTTTGCTGAAAACCGCTCGCACTTTTCCATGTGGGCCATGCTCGCCGCGCCGCTGCTGGCCGGTAACGATCTGCCCAACATGAAGCCCGAGATCAAGGCCATTCTCACTAACAGCGACGTCATCGCCATTGATCAGGACAAACTGGGGCGCGAGGGAACGCATATTTACTCTGACGGTGAAGTGGATGTATGGAGCCGGCCGCTCTCCGGCGGAGCCATGGCGATTGCAGTGCTTAACGCCGGCTCCGACCGCGTCGCATCGCATCCATTCCATCTGAGTCTCGCCAAGCTCGGTCTTCACGGCCAGCAAAAAGCAAAGGACATGTGGACGGGAAAAGACATTACGCTGACTGACAACATGCCGATTGAACTCGACAGTCACGACACGCTGTTAGTCCGTATCGCCTCGCCAAAATAGCTACAAATAGATCACAGCCAGTGGGTATCCCAGGTCTCGCCTTCGAGACCTGGGATACCAATGAACTCTAAGTCCGCACGAACAAACTGAAAGCTGACAGCTGAAGGCTGAGAGCTGAGAGCTGTTATCACGCCCGCGCTAAACAAACGTTGAACCAGCCGCGCTCGTCTGTCCAGCTTTCAGTTTCCGCAAAGCCCGCATCCTTGAGCATAGCTTCAGCCTGCCCCGGGGCGTATTTGTAGCTGCATTCCGTATGGATGGTCTCGCCCTGCGCAAAATTCACTTCCATCTTCAACGCAGCAATCTGCACTTTTTGCGCAGTGCGGCTCTCCAGGTGCATCTCAATGCGCGATTCCTTCTCGTTCCACACAGCGCGATGCTCAAAGCTGTCCAAAGTGAACTCCGCGTCAAGTTCGCGGTTCATACGCACCAGCATATTCAGATTAAAGTCGGCGGTCACTCCTGCGAAATCGTCGTACGCGGCCAGCAGCGTGTCAGTGTCTTTCACCAGGTCAACGCCCAGCAGTAAGCCATCGCCTTTCTTCAGTCCGCCTCGCACACGCCTGAGCACTCGGCCCGCATCGTGCGGTTCGAAATTTCCAATGCTCGATCCGATGTAGAGCACCAGCCGTCGCTCGCCGGCCGGCAAGTACTCAAAGTCCAAGCCATCCAGGCCGCCATTGTTTTTCAGCAGGCGCTTAGTAATTCGACGGCTGTCCTGCGTATAGTCCATCACTTTTGGGCATACCGCAACTTGCGGGATCTCAGCTTCAATGCCGCGCTTGGCCACCTCCAGCGCACTGGCTGAAACATCAAGCGGTTCGTACGTAATCTTGCCCTGTCGCGCAACCGCGGCTTTCAACAGCAGGCGAGTCTTTTCCGCCGATCCCGCGCCCAACTCCGTAATCCGCAACCGCCGGCCATCAGCAGCACGCTCGATCATCCCAGTCGCGTGGTCTTCAAAAATGGCGCGTTCCGTCCGCGTCAGGTAGTACTCTGGCCGCTCGGTGATCTCATCAAACAGCCGCGAGCCGATGCGGTCATAAAACAGCCACGGTGGAAGTTTCTTCGGGAAGGCGCTCAATCCTTGACGCACAGCGGCGGCCACGCGGTCGTCCACTTGCGAAGCAGTCTGCGTTTCTTCTCGTGCTCGCTCAACGGTAACAATCCGTTCGAGCCCTTGTGCAAATGTGGGGAAGGTAGTTGTAGTCATGCCGTTTGTTGGATGCCTAACTCCGGGTTAAAGGTTATTAGATCCCGCGGGAAAGTTAACAGCAGGTTCTAACTCGCCAGACGAATGCCAGAGAACTGCCAACGTGTCTCCGGCGCAAAGAAATTCCTGTAACTGGCGCGAATGTGTGCCGCAGGAGTTACACAGGACCCGCCGCGAAGCACCATTTGCCCACTCATGAACTTACCGTTGTACTCACCTAAAGCACCTTCCAGCGGTTGGAATCCCGGATAGCCAAGATAGGCGCTGCCAGTCCATTCCCAGCAATCTCCATAACATTGCTGCAGCCTGTCGTCATCATTCCGGCCATTGCTTTGCTCACTAACCGGTGCAGTCATCAACAATCCGGAATCGAGTAGATTTCCTTGCCGTGGCTGCCGGGCAGCAGCAGCCTCCCACTCGAACTCAGTTGGCATTCTGTATCCACTCCAGCGAGCATAGGCATCTGCTTCGTAATAGCTCACCTGGCTCACCGGGCAAAATTGCATTTCTTCAAGCGTTTTATCGCCGCGCAGTGTAAAGACGCTCCAGCCACCCTCTTCGTTTGACCAGTAAAGCGGCGCCTCCCATCCATTCGCTTTCACGGTATCCCAACCTGCTGAAAGCCACAACTCAGACTTCTTGTATCCTCCATCGGCAATGAACTCCGCAAATTCGCCGCAGGTTATGAGACGTTGCGAAAGAGAATATGGCTCAAGCCAAACTCTGTGTCTGGGAAGCTCGTTATCAAAACAAAAACCATCGCCATTGTGGCCAAATTCCAGCAGTCCGCCCTCGTACGATTCAAATTCCAGGGCAGGTCTGCGACTCGCAGTGCTTGCATCCCGTTTATTTTTTGCGGCATCCATGTAGGCGGGCCGCAGCGGATTAGTAAAAAAAGCACTCAATATGTCGGTCAGCAACAGTTCCTGGTGTTGCTCTTCATGGTTCGCGCCCAGCCCAATGCGCCTCAGCGCTTCCGGATCAGCATCGGTGTCGAGCAATTTCTCGATCCCCGCATCCACATGCTGCCGATACTCGAGAACATCATCCAGTGAGGGGCGAGAAAACGACGCACGCAGTCTCTTCTCAGGAAATATAGAAAAGCTCTCGTAATAGGAGTTGAACAGCCAGTGAAATTCTGTGTTGAATGGGCGATAGCCGGGAACAAATTCGCTCAGAATAAACGACTCGAAGAACCATGCTGTGTGCGCCAGGTGCCATTTCGCTGGAGAAGCTTCGGGGATGGACTGCACCATCATGTCCTCAGCTGTTAGCCTGCTGCACAAGGCAATTGTTTGTTTGCGAACTGCGCGAAATCGTGCGGCGACCTCAACCTGCAAATTCACTGCCGTGCTGTTCATGCCAATCGTCTCCATTCAAAAAAGATACGCTCAGGCCGGGCATTTCCCCGAAAAGGTTTTTGCGACCATGCAAAAACCAATTTGTAGGCCCCATGCTCGCCATCGTCACCTTTAGTGATCTAATATTGTTGCCTTAAGTCATTGGACGGAACGGCCTGTCGATCACCCCAGGAACACATTCGCGGGGAGGGTTTATGTCCAAGTTCGATGCTAGTTTCCGGCGGCTGGGTCTTTTCTTTTTTGTGGCCCTTCTGGCCCTGCCTTGTGTCCACGCCGCGACGCAGCAAGTCTCCGCGCCGGCTCCTGCGCCGGAAGCGACAAGCAAGGCGGGTACCGCCGCCTCCGCCGCCCCTCAGGCAACTCTTGCTCCGTCGGCAAATCAGCCGGCAACTCCTTCACCTTCAGAAGGATCCACCTCCCTGGCAGATGCTCCACTGCATTACGTCGTAACCGGCCCTCCACCCACCCAGGAGCAGATCGGCGATTCCATGTCAGTCCGGCAGCGTTATCAGGCTGCCATCGCGGCCTATAAGCAGGCGTCTCCAATGACTGCGGTCGTCTGGAACAAGATGGGCATTGCGTACCAGATGATGTTCGACGTTAAAGATGCCGCCCGATGCTACAAAGAATCGCTTAAGCTCGACTCGCGGAATGCGCAGGTTATGAACAATCTTGCCACCGTCTACGATTCGCAAAAGGAGTTCAGACAGGCCGAAAAGCTCTATCGAAAAGCGCTCAAGATTGACCCGCAGTCGGCGCTTATTCATAGGAACTTGGGTTCCAATCAAATGGCCCAGCACAAATATAAAAAAGGCTCCGAATCGTATCGCGCGGCGCTGAGCATTGACCCGCACATTTTCAATTCTCATACGGGCGCCAGTGTCCAAAACCCGGCATCCGCACAGGACCGTGGCGCCTTGCATTACTACATGGCGAGAGGCTGCGTCAGCGCCGGAAACTCCGAGTGCGCCATCCAAAATCTGCGCCTGGCGCTGAATGAGGGATTCACGAATGCTCGCAAAATTGCCACCGACGAATCGTTCGCCAGCATTCGCGAGCTACCCGGCTTCCAGCAACTCATCGCATCGCAGACTGCCCAGTGACCTTATAAAGTCATCTTCAGGCGTCACTCATCCGTCTATTCAAGCAGAGCCCAAAAGCTCAGGTTCGAGGAGTATTATGCAATTCCGCGCTTTGACCGCATTACTCGTTACGCTCATGCTTACTTGTGCAGGGACTGCACAGGATCCAGGCGCCGCACCCGGTAGCTCCGGCGGAAATCCGCAGCGCGGTGGCCGCGGCTTTGGGGGCGGAATGGGCATGGGCATGGGACTCCCCGGCGGCCGCGGAGTCATGGGCACCGTAACTGAAATTGCGGCTGACCATTTTACGGTGAAGACCGAAGATGGACAGACGCTCACCGTCCATTTCAGCGCTAACACCCGTATGATGAAACGCCCCGCAGGAGCCCGGGGCCCCGGCGAAAGGCGCAGAGGTGGTGGACAAGGACAAGGTCAGGAACAGAGCCAGGGCCGGGGCGGTTTCGGCGCAGGTGGAGGCCCTCCTGAAACCATCAAGGCCACTGACATCAAAGTCGGCGACGCCATCGGCGTGATGGGCGAGATGGATGAACCAGCGAAATCGATTGGAGCCGTCGCCATTGTTCTGCTCGATCCAGAAACAACAAAGCAGATGGCCGAGATGCGCGCCAACTACGGCAAGACCTGGGTTCAGGGCAAAGTCACAGCAATCGACGGTGTAAAGGTTACGCTGATGGGCTCCATCGACAACGCGGCCTACTCCTTTGTGGCCGACGAAAACACTACCTTCCGCAAACGCCGCGACCCCATCACTCTCGCCGATATTGCAGTGGGCGACATGGTGCGCGCTGACGGCGCTATCAAGGATGGCGTTTTTACTGCCGGCAACGTGGTTGTGATGGGAATGCCTCCCGGAGGAGTTCCGGGTGGCCCGCGCAACCCGCCGCCGCAATAATATCGAGGCGCAAGGCTGCGTGGGACGAACTAGTCGAGGTGCTTGATTTCCGTCTCTGGCGGTATTTCAACCACGAACTGATCCGGCGGCAGGTCCACGTTGATCGTCACCGCTTCTACCGTAAGTACAATCTGAGCGTTTTCCTGCGGCCGCTTGATGGTCACCGTAGACGGATATTTCCCTGACCCAAAGTCCTGATAATTTGAGTACGTCACGTGCGTCTCAGGATTGCCATCGTTGTCGTACAAATCCTGCTCGTAGGGCAGCAGGTCATCGCGATGGAAAGTGATAACGCGTACTGGTTTGTCCTGATGGCTGCCCGCAATATGCCGCGTGATACTCACTACGTATTCCGGCACAAAATACAGGTGTTTCCTGGCGGTATCTTCCACCGTTTCTGAATCGGTGTGAACAGAAAAGTAATCGTCCGGCTCAAGTCCCTTCACCACCAACGCGTCCAGAAAAAAGTCAGGACGCAGATTCTCCAGTTGATTGGGAGACCGCTTCGTCACCTTATTGGAGCCTTTGTAGGCGACATTCTTCGATGGCACGTACAAGGTGAACGCCTTGCCGTCGCTCGCCATGTCGAACATCTTTAATCCCACCACCGGCACGCGGCCTAGCACGCGAAGATTGTCGGGCTTGCTGAAAAGGATGTTGCCGCCGAACGTCCTGTAGTCCTTCGCCTCGCCCTTTTCCGTCTTCAGAACACTCGTTTGGATTTCTACCTTCGCCGTCATGGACTTCAAATCGGACCAGCGCGTGTTTAGTTGCCCCACCAACTCTTCCGGAGTCGCGTTTTGCGTGATTGCCGGAGGTTTGGGAATGGGCAGACGGCGCGTCGTATAGAAAAGAAAACAGCCCGAGAGCATGGGCGTAAATGCCAGAACTAACAGGCAGGCAAGGCGCTGAATGTACTTCATCGCAGCCCCGCTCTTTTCATCGCCTGCCGGTAAACCGCCACATCGTGATTGTGCTCGTCGAGCGTGCTCTCAAACATCGAGTGCCCCTGCGCATTGGCGCCCGCGGCCACAAAATAGAGGTAATCGGTCTTCGCCGGATCCATCGCTGCGCGTAGTGAATGCAGCCCCGGATTCGCAATCGGACCCGGCGGCAGTCCAGCGTGCACATATGTGTTGTAAGAGGTGTTGTGCGTAAGGTCGCTTGCGTACAGCGCGCCCCGCCAGCGGTTTTCGCGCTCCAGCCCATAAATCACTGAAGGGTCCGTCATCAGCGGCATGTTCTTTTTCAATCTATTGAGAAAAACGCTCGCAACCAGCGGCCGCTCCTCGTCGACTGCTGTTTCGCGCTCTACAAGTGAAGCAACTGTAACCACTTGATGTATGTCCTCTTTTAATCCCAATTGTTCTGCCATCATGCGAAAATGCCGCACCATGGCTGCCACAATCTGCGTCGGTTTCGCAGTTCGCGCAAAACGATAAGTTTCCGGAAACAGATAGCCCTCAAGGCTTTTTGCTGCCGGGTCCAGGTCGGCCACCAGACCGGTCTCCTGAGTTGCGGCGTTCAAAAAATCTTCGCGTGTCCCCAGTCCGGCCGATTCCACGCGTGCCGCAATATCAAACATGTTCGCGCCTTCAGGAATAGTCAGGGAAACCGTGTAAATATCTCCCCGCCTGAGGCGCGCATATACTTCTGTCGCTGCCGCCGGATGGTCGAATCTGTACTCCCCGGCCAGCAATCTGCCGCGTGTCACCCAGCGCAGCAGGTCAAATGCGATTTGGCTCCTTACTACCCCCGCGGCCTCCAGCTTCTGGCCAATCGCCAGCGTGGATGACCCCGGAGCAATCTCAACAAACTTCTCTGTCTCGGGTCCGTAGGGCGTCAGGACCAGCCAGGCCACCACGGCAGCCAACAGCACTCCCAGCAGAAAGATCGCCATAATGGCGCCGCCTGCCCCGGAACGCTTCTTTTTTCTGCCTTTCCATCTGCGGCTTACCATCCCGATGCTATTGACCCTTCACTAATTAAAGACGCTTCGGGACCCCCCGAGGACTCTCTATCTTTCGATTGTAACGACTGCAAACCCCCTCTCTGTTGGTTACTAGGATGCCTCCCGCAACACCCAACTCGAACCGGATCGGAGCGTTAAGCTTGCATCATGGACATCCCCTCTCAGCCCGGTACGCCTCCGCGCCTTATGGGCTTGGACGTCGGCAATCGACGAATCGGTGTCGCTGTCTCCGACGAACTTGGGCTCACGGCCCAGCCGGTTATGACGCTTGAGCGAAGACACAATCGCCGCGATGACCTCCGTTCCCTCGGTCGCCTGGCGCGCAGATTCGGTGTTTCGGCCATCGTAGTCGGCAATCCGGTCCGCCTTTCCGGCGAAGAAAGCTCGCAAACCGCCAAAGTGCAGGCCTTTGCGGAGGAACTGGGCGAACTCACCGGCATCCCCATCCATCTGTGGGACGAACGACTGACAACTCACGAAGCTCACCAGATCCTCTACGAGGCCGGCCATCCCCGCCAACAGCACAAGCGCGTAGTCGACCAGGTAGCGGCCACACTCATCCTCCAGTCCTTCATCGACGAAGCCGCAACCCGAAATACGCCGCAATCCTAGCTGAAGTTCCCAGGTAACCTCGGCAACTCCTCACCTCGGCAGCTCGCAAACCTGAAGAGGCAAAGCTGCCGGTCTGAACCCACACCCGCTGCCGTCCTCACACCAGCAGCCCGCGTATAATTGGAAGTCAGGTTCTTTCATCTTTTGCGGTTGGAGCAGCTCCGCTCCCCGCCACGGACAGTGGATGCCCGATCACATTAAGAAAAAGCTTCACGAAGAGATTCAGCTTCTTGAGCACGAACTCGCCCACGAGCTTCCCGCGGAAATCAAGAAGGCCGCGTCCCTGGGTGATTTGTCGGAGAATGCCGAATATCACATGGCGAAACAGCGCCAGGATTTCGTCAATGCGCGCCTGGGCCAGCTCAAGCGCCGCATGGCCGAGCTCTCCCTGGTGAACCTGGCCAATATTCCTCGCGACAGGGCCGGTTTCGGCTCCACCGTGGTGGTCTTCGACTCCACCAAGGAAGAAGAAATTGAATACCGCCTGGTCACCAGCGAGGAGTCGGACGTATCCAAGGGATTAATATCGACAACCTCGCCGATTGGCCGGGGCATAGTAGGCAAGCGCGTTGGAGACGTGGCCACCATCGTGACCCCGAACGGAAAACGCGAACTGGAAATACTCAAGCTGACCACCGTTCACGATGAGGCCGGCGAAGAGAAAGACGAAGCAGCTGCGGACGCGTAGCAGTAGCAAGGAAGAATGGCAATGACCTGGACCAGCGCCTTTGGCAGTGCTTGTGGCTGGTTGCTCGACCGCATCGTTCGTGGCCTGGCGCTTACCCGCATTTCTCCAAACGCATTAACCTCTATCGGCCTCATGATCAACATCACGGCCGCGTTCCTGTTTGGTCACGCCAACGCGTCCAACAGCGACCTTATGTTTTTCTATGCCGGCATGGTCATCTTCGGCGCCGGCATTTTTGACATGGTCGACGGCCGCGTTGCGCGCCGCACCAACAAGGTCACAGTCTTCGGCTCATTCTTTGATTCGGTCATCGATCGCTATTCTGACGTGGTGCTTTTCTTCGGCCTGCTGGTCTATTACGGACGCATCAATCGCTTCCGCTACGTCGTGCTGGTGGCGTTCGTGATGGTCACTTCGCTCATGGTGAGCTATACGCGCGCCCGCGCTGAGGCGCTCATTGGCTCGTGCAAGGTTGGCTTTATGGAGCGGCCGGAACGTATCGTTCTCATCATTATCGGAGCGCTGTTCAATCATTGGGGAGCCATGGCCCCGGTGCTGTGGGTGCTGGCCGTGCTATCGACAATTACAGTCGTGCACCGTGTCGTCTACACCTACCAGAACACTAAACATCTGGACACAATCAGTCAGGCCTGAAGCTTAAGGCTCAGCCGGAGCGTGGAACCGTTTCAGTTGTCTATCTGCCGGGCTCAGCCGATTTCAGAATCCGTAACACTGACTGAATTGTGCTCCAACTGCGCGTTGTAGCCGGCGCTCCAAAGATCTTATCGATCTGGCCGAGATAGCCAATTGTTTTCATGTGGCGGCGGTATATTCCATACACAAGGTTCTTCTTCGAGCCGATGATTCGCACCAGCCACCCTTCACCTTCTGGAATTGCAATGGGAAACGAAACTCTGCGTCGCCCTGTCTCCGACAAGACGCTTACAAACTGAACGGCATCCGCTGGTGGCGGCTCACTTCCAAACGGATTGTCCCGCTCCAGTTGAAGAAGATCACTGCCCTTGCATAAAGCGATCACCGCTTCAAACGGCAACTTCTCGCGCAATTCGGCGACGAATTCTTCACGCAATCCAGGCTTGCGAATAACAAACGTACCTGCAGCGCCAACGTTCACGGCGTCGAATGTACTCAGTTTGTTGGCGAGCACACTCGGTCGAAATGCTCTGTATCCTCCCACGTTGATACCTCGGACGAAAACGATCAGAGCCATGCCGATTATTGTTGCAGTAGCTGAGCACAAGGAAAAGTGAAAACCGTGGGCCTGACCGCCGGTTTATCGCTTGTCTTCCTTCCAGTCCTTATACGAAATGCGCGGAATCGTGATGAACGCATCCCTGGTACGCACGTAATTGCCCAACCCATTCATGCGGCCAATCGAGTGCAGGTCTTCCGCCTTCACGAACGGCCCTTCCGCATCCACAAAGCGATCCTCAATAAAAATTGAAACCACGCGCCCTAAAATAATGCGCGAGCGGCCAATCTCCATCGTGGTGAACTCGCGGCACTCCATCGCGGCGTGTGCTTCCGCCAGCCGCGGAACCTTCACCTTTTCCGAGGGGGCGGTGGTGAATCCTGCCAGTTCCACTTCGCTTAGCTCGGCAGGAAAATCCGTGGCGCAGATGTTCATCTTCTCGGCAATATCTTCAGTCACCACGTTGATCACAAACTCTCCGGTGCGCCGGATATTGCGCGCCGTGTCCTTTGGCACATGCGGTTCACCGGGGCGGTTGGTTACGCCTATGCCCACAATCGGCGGATCGGTGCACAGGTAGTTATACGCACTGAATGGTGCGGCATTCAGCCGGCCCTCTTCATCCACGCTGGTGATCAGCGCAATCGGACGCGGTGCAACCAGACCCACCAGCAGCTTGTATGTCTGCGACGCGGGAATCGCTTCAAAATCAAATTTCATAGGAGTGTCTTTCTGGATGAACTTGTCTTTGCCGTTGACTCAGAATTCAAACCTGAATGTTTGCCAATCCTCAGACGACGGCATATGCACAAAACAGCTAGAAGCTAGAAGCTAACAGCTAGGAGTTCCGCCTTAGCAGTTGAGCACCATCACGGAGCAGCCACTTCGCGGCTCGCGCCACTGCACCAGGAACTTAGTGACTGCCGAGGGTTGCATCTTCTGCATGGATTCAAACTCCCCGGTCTGCTGGCTGTAGAGCAGCTTTCCGTTTTCGCTGAGCACTGCGAGCGCAGGCACGCCCTTGTCGAGCGGGATATGGTACTTTTTGGCCAGATCAAGGTTCGCGTCGTAGCGTCCCACATTGATGTCAACGAGGATGAAATTTGCATTGAGAATCTGCGCGTTTGCGGGGTCGTGGAAATAGATGTCAAGCACCTGGCAGTCGCCGCACCAGTTGCCGCCGAAATCCAGCAGGATGCGTTTGTGCGCAGCGGGGGCCGCCTTCAATGCCGCAGCAAGATCACCCCTGGCCTTGGCAGGAGCCGAATAAACGTCGCGGGTGGCCGCTTGTGAACCTACAGCCGCGAGCGCTACGACAACGGTCAACGTGAGTAGTTTGATTCTTTTCACAACCGAAAACCTTTGCATCCTATCTCTGAGTCTGACATAAAGTAGGGCCACTGTACTATTCTCATATTCCGTCATGCTTTTTAGATGCTCGGCTTAATTATTCGATGAGAAACCCCGCTGAACTTCGAAAACGACTGGAGTCGACTTCGTTCCCTGATTTGGGCGCGATGATGGAAGGCTATGCGCAAGCTGCGGCAGAACTTGCGCGCAGCGAATTCAGCCAGAAACTCGACTTCACTTCAGAGTCAATCGACTCGCTCGACGAAATCCTTGTTCGCGTGGGCGAAAGCCCCGAACTGGACATCGATTTTGAAGTGCGCCTGTGGGGCAGCTACCTGGGCGAGGTGCTGCGCCGCCGCTACGCCGGCACATGGGAGATGACGCAGTATCCAGGCGGCATTGCGGCCGTTCCAGCCGTCGAATTGCGCGGCTCCCGACTGTTTCCGTTGATGAAGGTGTTCCGCCGCCTGACCGAGGGCGAAGAAGAGGACCTGCGCACCTTCTTCTCCATGGTGACGGAACGGCTGGGAAAGCCGGCCCAGGTGAATTAAGAGCCTGTTTTGGAGTGACGAAACTCACTCCTGCCTCCGAGCCAGCGCTGTACTATCGTTCTATGCGACAATAACCAGTGAGCATGTGCGGCCCTTTGGCGCGCACTGCGGAGGATACGGGAATGGGCGATCTACTTCAGCCGTGGCATCTCATCGTTTTAGCTGTGGTTGCTTTTTTGCTGTTTGGCGCCAAGCGGCTGCCGGAGTTGGGTAAGGGACTGGGCGAAGGCTTGAAGGGTTTCAAGGAAGGCATTCGGGGTATTTCCGATCCGCCTCCTCCTCCGCCATCGCAGAACACGCAAGCGCCTCCTCCGCCCCCGGCTGCACCGGCTGAGACCAAGCAGAGCTAAGCAATCGCGTTGCAGAGAGACCCTCGCCAAACCAGCGAGAGCAGTTCGTTCAGGGATTTACAATGACCTGTGCCGATGCACAGGTCTTTCTGCGTTGAGCTTCACAATTTCACAGAAACTGTGAACGCCGGTTCTCTGTGTAAATAAATCTTTTAATTTGAATATCTTATATGGATTTCACAGTTTCACAGGGGCTTTTGTGCTTGCGGGTGTGTTTTGCTACGAAAAACGTGTCGATTTTGGGACATTGAGAACGTCCCTCAGGGACTGAAGCCCCTCAAAGGAAGAAGCAGATCCTTCGCTCCGCTTACCCCGCTGCGCGGGGCCCCAAGCTGCTCCGCTCAGGATGATACCAACCTGGTTGAACGAATTCAGGATGACACCGACTCGGTTGTCGGAATTCAGAGCGACGCGTACTTTGGTTGGGAATTGTGGCCACTGCATGGCCTTTTCCCTGCAATTTCCATTGTGCGCTTGTGAGAGGTAATGATCTGCAGCGGAACATTTTACCCTTGCCTTAGACCCAGGTTCGTGCCCTAAGCGCTGAGCAGCATGACTGCGCCGAGTGCCAGAGCCATTCCGGCCAATTGTCGCCTAGTTGGCAGTTCGCGCAGCACCAGCGCCGCAAGCAGAATGGTCCCCGCCGGGTAAAGCGAGCAAACCACGGCAGCTACGTCCAGACGGCCAAGCTGCGTGGCTCTCAAATAAAACAGGTTTCCAATCGTATCCAGCACACCGGCGAGGACGCCAAATTGCCAGAAACCCTTCCACGGCCGTTTGGGTGGCATGGCCAGGATGACCAGAATCATGGCCACGCTTCCTGCAGCGCGCGCGGACGTCATCGTCCACAGCAGCCCGCCCCCGCTGGCTATTTTGAACAGGATGAGCTGAATGCCAAACCCAGTTCCGGCCAGCGCACCCAGTAGCAGAGCGCGCGGCGGCGTGGCAGGGCCTTCGCGGTTGGGCGTATGTGTAATCAGCCAGATGGCCACCAAGCCGCCGAGCAAACCAGCAGCAGTCAGCGGCCTGGGAAAGCCGTCGGACACGATTGAGAACAGAACCGGAACAAGGGCGGTGAGCAGCCCGGTGAGCGCCGCCGTCAGTCCCATGGCGCCCATGGCCAGCGCACGGTAAAAGACGGCTAGCGCCAGCGATCCCTCAAAACCGGCAACGGTTGCAAACAGCAGGTCGTGCCGGCTGGGCAGGGCAAGGTGAGCGGCGAGGGAGACGCACGCCAAAATAAAAAATGTGATGATGTGGCCGGACGCTACCACTAGCATGGCCGGTGCGCGCCGAGAGCCGAGGCCGCCAACAAAATCGGAACCGCCCCAGGTGGCAGCCGCTAGAAGACCTAATCCGGCTGAGTTTCCTGAGGCGTTCATGCGGGCTAGCTACTTGTCTTGCGCTGAGGGGTAGTAGCCGCGCTTGGAGATTACGTCGAGATTCGGCCTGTCGACCAGCACGGTGATGTTACGGAACTTGCTGTCGTAGATCGACTCGTGGCTGATGTAACCCAGCGTGTATTTCGAGCGAGCCTCTTCGGCGACCTTCGCGTAGCTTTGCTCGATGCCGTTGGTGCCGCGCTCAGAGTACAGATCGCCGCCCGTGGCCAGCGTGTATTTGAACAGGATGTTGTCGTACATGGTGAAGGGCAGGTGCAGGCGGCTCACGTAGCCAACGCCCCACTCCGCCGAGGCTCCCACGGCCGTGGCATACACGGCAATCTTGTTTGTCTGCAGGTAGCGGATGACTTCGCGCAGCGTTGCCTTGCTGCCGTATTCCTTGCCATCGGAGACAACGTAGATGGCGCGAAGGCGTTCTTTGGGCCGCGTTGAAAGCTCTTTGGCGGCTGACAGAATGGCGTCGTTCAGCGTGTGAAGTTCCTTCGGCAGGTTTTGGAAAGTGCCGTTGCCTGCGGAACGGCCGGGCTGCAAGTTCGGATCAATGCAGTTGCCATTCTGGTGAATAGAGCAACCGGAAAACGGCCCGCTGTTTGTGGGCACCTGCATGTCAGTGCCTTGAGACTTGGCCAGCGCCAGCACCGCGGGCAGGCGATTACCTTGCGCGCCGGTAAAGCCGGTCCACTCTTTGGTGCCGTTGCCGTAGGTAAACACGGCCACTTCGTCGTAAGGCGTGAGCGCACCCTGAATGGCGCCCATCGAGTCATTGACCTTGGCCATCACGTCAGAAGGCAGACTTTGGTCGATGACAAAGGCGACCGAAAGCGGCCGCGGATCAACGCTGAAATAGTTGAGCGGCACGCGAACGTTGTTCTCAAATACTTTGAAGTCGCGAGCCGTGAGTCCGGCAACCTGGTTGCCCTTCGAATCTTTTACCGTAACCGGCACTTCAACAAAGGTGAGGTTGACAACGAATTTGGTAAAGGCCGCGCTACTTTCTTCAGGAGCCGGTGCGCCTGCATTGTCGCCGCCTGACGGCGCAGGTGGGGTCTGAGGCTTGGGCTGCTGCTGAGGCGGCTGCGGGGCCGGCACGGGCGTTGAAGTTTGACCTGAAGCAGATGATCCTGCTGCCGCGTCAACTCCGGGAGTGCCGCTGCCGGGGGTGATAGGTCCGTTCAGGCCGGAAAGTGGCGCCACCGGTTGCGGAGCCGGTGCGTCGGGAACAGCCTGCTGAGATTGACCTTGCACGGCAAGGTTCAAAGGAAAACTGAAACCAAGAAGCGCCGTAAATACGATTGCTTTAGAGCAGTACTTCACAGGTATTTTCGTCCTCCCAGACCATCGCACCCAGCTCGTGAACGTGCTTTGCGGGTGCGCCTTACGCCGGCCATTTTCAGCCGAAAGGCCCGCACCTGTCAGAGTATCAGACGCAGCAGAGCCCAACAGGTTGCTCGTGCCAGGGTCGCCGGTTCAGGTTATGCTCTCCAGTAGCAAAGGTTTTCGTCTATATATGCGTATGAGAATTCGGCATGGAGCTTTCGTTGCGGTAGTACTTGGATTGTCGTGGTTGCCCGTCACGGCTGCGGCCCAGCTTGCTCCTTCGCCGGACGCTCCCCCCGTGAGCAACGCCCCACCGCCTTCACAGGACGAAAAGGCGGTGACCACACTGAAACTCGGCGTAAACCTGGTCGACCTGTACTTTACGGTCAAGGACAAGAACAACGAGCTCGTGCCGCACCTGACCCGGAACGATTGCAAGGTGGAAGAAGATAAAGTTCCGCAGACGCTCAAGAACTTTGTAGCGGAGACAAATCAGGCGCTGACTCTCGGCATCCTGCTGGATACTTCAGGGAGCCAGCAACGCGTTCTGCCGCTGGAGCAGGAAGCGGGGAGCCAGTTTTTGCAGCGCGTGCTGCGGTCAAAAGACGAAGCTTTCCTGGTGTCGTTTGATGTGAATGTGGACCTGCTGCAGGACTACACCAACAGCGCTCACATGCTGTCAAAGGCGTTGGACAAGGCAGAGATCAATACGGCCGGCGGTAACGGCGGCGCAGGCATCCCTGGCGCCGGTGGCGGCACCGTGCCAACGATCGGCGATCCCAAGGGCACGTTGTTCTATGACGCGATCAAGCTGGCTGCGGAAGACAAGCTGAACCAGGAGAGCGGCCGCAAAGCGATGATCATTCTGACTGACGGTGATGATCAGGGCAGCCGCGCCAAGATTGGTGAAGCAATCGCTGCAGCCCAAAAAAATAACGTCATCATCTACGTTATTTTGATCGCGGATGTAGCTTCGTATTGGAATTACGGCATGGGCTACTATGGCTACTCCGCCGCCAAACGCGTTGCCGAAGAAACGGGCGGCCGCGTGATCAACGTTGGCAACAACGCCAAAAAGCTGCAAGACGCCTTCCAGCAGATTGAGGATGAACTGCGCACCCAGTACGTGGCCAGTTACACGCCGACTAATACAAAGCTCGACTCAACCTTCCGGCGCATTGCCGTGCAATGCGGCGAAGGAACGAAGGTGCAGGTTCGCAAGGGCTATTACGCAATGGCGCCAGCGGACTGAGCTCTGCGGATATTCGGATTTGTAATGTCCCTCAGGGGCTAAGGCCCCACTTCATTTAGCTTACATTTACGTACGGGCTGAAGCCCGTACCCTTCAAAACAACACCGCTGATTGAGATTTACAACAGGGCCCAAAGCCCACGTTTGCGTTTTGAGTATTGCGCCACGAATAGATAAGGCCGTGCCCTGTAACAAAGCCATGCCTGTCCAGGGTTTTTCTGCAGAATCACCAATAGATATCTTGAAGTATTTACACAAAGGCAGGTAGAAACTGCCGATTACTTTTGTTGCCGCTGGTAACTTATGTTGGCCGATCTCATCGCTGCAAAACTTGCACAAGCTTCTATCAGAAATGAACTTATCCGCTCAAGTTACTTTCGTCAGAAGAGTATGGAACAACTCTTGCAGTAACTCATGTGTCTTACCCGATATCACTCCCCAGCAAGCGCGGGTACGAACTAGCCAGATAAAACTACGGAGGGTCATTCGATGAGAACTGCCAGATTACTTGTAGCGGCCGCATTTTGCTTTGCGAGCCTTCCCCTGCTGATGGCGCAGCAAGTTGACGCAACAGCTCAGCAGAACACTTCAGCAACTGCAGCAGGAGCCAGCGCCGGCCAGGCCTCCAATGCAGACACGAGCCTAAATGCAAACCACGGACATGCAGACGCAAGTGCATCAACGGATGCCAGCGGTTCTGCACACGCGAATAACGGATCTGTCGACGCTTCATCGCATGGAGCATCGCATGCATCGGCGGCAGAAACTACGGCGGGCTCGGCCGACGTGCGTCATGTATCCGGAGAACTGGAGGGCAAGCTGGATTCGAAGACGGCGAAAGCGGGCGACGAAGTTGTACTCAAGACCACGCAGAAATTCAAGACGGCCGAAGGCGTCGTGGTTCCCAAGGGCTCGCGTCTCGTAGGCCACGTCACTGAGGTTCAGGCGCACAGCAAGCAGCAGGCAGAGTCGCACATGGGCCTTGAGTTCGATCGTGTTGAACTACGCGGCGGGCAGAGCATGGCGATTCACTCCATGATCGAGTCAATCTCTCCAAGCGCCAGCGCAGTTGCGGGTGCGTCGATGGCGGATGAAGAAGCGCTCGAAGCTCCGATGGGCGGCGGTGCGGTTGCAAGTGGCGCTGGCGGAGGCCGAATCGGTGGTGGACTCGTCGGAGGTGCAACGGGAGGCGCGGCCATGGCGACCAACCGCGTCGGGTCGGGCGTCGGCTCGACCGCGGGCTCTGCCGTGCATGCCACGAGCGGCGTTGGCGGCGAGGCTTCGGGCCTGGGACGCGGAGTCAGTGGTGCAGCGAATGGCGCGGGCTTTGTGGGCGCGCATGCAACGGCAATTCAAGGCGTGATGTTGAACGGCGAAGCGGCGGGAGCAGCATCAGGTACATTGTCCGCGGCCAACCGCAACATCCATCTGGATTCAGGCACGCAGATGGTGTTAGGCATTGCTGCAACTCGCTAGTTAGATTGCTTTGGTTCTCAGCGCAGCGTGGCAGGGGCGGAGTGGTCCGCCCCTGTTTCATTTCTGGACACACAATTACCTGCGCGCGTGCGTTTGGTAATCTGGCGAATCTTATCTGTCCTCTATAGGATCGGCACAAGTGAAAAGAACTTTAGAACTTTGTTCAAATAAAGTTCAGACCCAAACCGATTTGACCCCAGGAGTGCGCCATGATCCTCGACTGTGCTGCCAAGGAAAGCTTTGAAATCAGTCCGCGGTTTCGTCAGAGCATCGAATGCAGGATTGCGCGGCTCGAGCGCGACGCGGAATCTGACGAGGCCTTTGTTGCCAATCTGGCTGACATCGACCACATTCGCCGCCAACTGCGATTGGTTGCGGTGGAGCGTGCTGAGGCGCTGCGCATGAGAATCTTTCTTGATCGTGCGCGCCCCCGACTGCCTCGCCCACTGATCGAACTTTAAGCGATTTGAGGAGTTGAGCTAGTCCTTAACGTGGCGGCTGTCCCACTCGCCGCGCGCGCGCAGTTCGGCAATTTCCTGCTGAGCCATTTCCTGGGCGCGAAGATAGTCGGGCTTCGCCAGGCGATTCAGCGGCATCTTTCCCGGCTCAAGAATGATCCAGTGACGCGGCCGCATGTAAGGCGGCAGAGTTCTTGCATGCTGGCTCAGCTCTTTCTCATCCAGTTCAATTGAGGGCTTCTTTTCAACCAGGGCGACCACGCCTTCTGAGACCACCTCATGCGGAGCGCCGACGACGACGCAACTGGCCACTTTCTCTGTTAGCAAGCAAATGTGCGACTCCACATCGCCAGGATAGATCTGGTGGCCGAACGATTTGATAACCCACTTGGCGCGACCGGTCAGGCGCAGGCCCGCAGCGTCTTTGACGCCCAGATCGCCGGTGTAGAGATAGCCATCGCGTGAGATGGTTTTCGCTGTTG
>Ga0265314_10000150_pt1 | contig 104182 bp, 80 predicted proteins | sample 4126metaG_FD_203106 | JGI IMG/M metagenome (GOLD analysis project Ga0265314, IMG submission 203106) | Rhizosphere microbial communities from Carex aquatilis grown in University of Washington, Seatle, WA, United States - 4-1-26 metaG | ecosystem: Host-associated > Plants > Roots > Rhizosphere >... | reverse complement strand
GGGTACCACGCCACTGCAGAACTGTCTCCCGAAACGCTTCGATCTTCTCATTCATGGGAACCTCCTTGACCAGGACGGTCCCACAGCGCGCGGTCTACGTCAGGCGGGGGCAGAGCGAGGACTTACGCTGAAGTGACCGCGGTCGGCGTCGTTGCGAGTGCCGCCCCAGGAGGTGATAGCCTTGTTGTCAGACAGCGAGACTGCCTCCACGCCCTGCGCGGGTGAGTAGAGTGCCGCTTGGAGCTTCGCGATGGAGGTTCGAGCGGCATCGTATCTGATACCATTCTCGTCGCAGAGCCGTCGAAGGGCATCCTCAAGCGCTGCTCCAGCAAGGAAAGCTGCGACGGCTAGACGCATCTGCTGTGTCGGCACATCAACGCTCTTCTCGGCCGCTTTGACCTGTGCCTCGGCAACATCGAAAATCTCGCCTTCCAGGTCCCTGGCGACGCGAAGTGCGGGACTTCGAAGCGCCCCCTGCTCATGGAGCGTGAGGAGAGTCCTGCATGCAGCCGTCATCATGGCCCTACTGCCGCCGGTGAGAGCCACAGAGAGACTCTCCATCAGAGGATGGTGCGCTCCGACAGTATCCACCAGAACGGTCTTCGCAAGCATACCAAGCTCGAAGTTCTCTTCGGAATCCTCGTGGTTGGAAACCAACGCCCTGATTCTACCTATTCGGTGAGTAATCGACTTGTCTTCCACCATGATGCCGTTGCCCCCTAGGACCCGGGTAGGACCCGGTCTACTCTCGGAGGCCGGACCTTCGGACGGACCGACCTCCCATTTCCAAAATTATTTCAACGTAGTGCGGGAAGGGGGACTCGAACCCCCACGTTTTTCAACACCAGATCCTAAGAACGTAGAAGCCTAAATTCTCCGTCGAGAACTTGTGTCGTGGCGGGCACTTACCGTCACCGAGGGTCAGGGAGCGCCACGCTCCGCCACGCACAAGTGGGGGATTTGGTGGGGGATCTGAGGGCATTTTTCCGACACCAGAATGAGGTGTATGGTGTCGCCCTGCCCCACCCTGGCAGTCACGCGGGCGTCCATCCGCTCTCTGGGTTCCATTCCCGTGGGCTGGAGGCGGAACTGGCGAGCCTCTCAAGGATCGGAAACAGGAACACTCGGATTTGGTCGACGACACTGGGCAGATCAAGAGCCCCGCTTGCGGTCGAGGTCCTGGTGATGAACGCCTTCCATTGCGCTTGCTTCGCGGGAGCGTCGGCGAACGCTGATGAGGGCGCGAACGGCACCCCGTTCGGGAGATCGGTTCTCCTTCTCGCAAAGGTTGCATGGATGGCGTTCCCAAGGACGGCGCCATCGAAGCGGAAATTCTTGGCCAAGAACCAGATGTCGTAGAAATCCTTCATCCGGCTATTTGTCAGACCTCGCTCGACCATCGTGTGGAACTTCTCTGCGATGACGGTTTCGCATGGGTACACCCGCAGGACTGGCGCGGGCATGGGAAGCAGCGTGGGATATCGGGCAATATGTCGAGGGTGGCCGCCGACGCGGACGGGCGCTAGGCCACTCCTTCAGCGCCCGTCGAAAGCGCGCCCTTGGTGGAGAACCTTGCTATGCTGCCGCGGTCGTACGACGTCTGAACTGCCCATACGAGGTCACCCTCCATGCCATCCAAGGACACCAAATCCCCGTTTCCAGTGGTCTGTGTGGGGGGGTCTGCCGGTGGTCTCGATGCCTATACCCGGCTGCTGAAGAACCTGCCGAGCGACATGGGCGTCGCCATCGTCATCGTCAATCACCTGAGAACCGTGGCCACCCTGCTCCACGAGATTCTGCCGAACTACACCAAGATGCCGGTTGAGCTGATCACGGACAAGCTGGTCATCCAGCCGAACCATGTCTTCATCATCCCATCCCAGCGGGATCTGCATGTCCTGGAGGGGGAATTCCACCTGAAGCCAATTTCGAAGCCAAGGGGTTGGCCCGACGTGATCACGGTCTTCCTGCGTTCCATGACCGAGAACTGGGACGGCAAACTGATCGCGGTCATCGTCTCGGGTTTTGACAGCGATGGCGCCGAGGCTTTGGCCGGGATCAAGGAAGCTGGTGGCATCACCATCGCGCAGAAGGCAGAAACGGCCGGGCAGCCGGATATGCCCCAGAGCGCCATCGCCACCGGGTTCATCGATTTCATCCTTTCACCCGAGGACATCGCCCTGAAAATCATAGAGATCGCCCATGCGGCCGGAGCCTAGCATGCGCCTGTGCGTGTGCTGGTGCGCAACGAACTGAGAGGAGACCAACCCATGAACGACAACCCGACCCCCCTTAAGCTCGCCACGGGTGTGCCTGGCCTTGACGCGATTCTCGGCGGCGGTATTCGGGAATTCTCTTTTCTCTACCTCGCGGGGCCTCCAGGTTCAGGCAAGACGACCCTCGCGCACCAGATCATGTTCGCACTGGCCACGCCGGAACGACCGGCGCTGTACTTCACCATGGCCGGCGAACCCCCCTTGAAGATGCAGGAATTCCAGGAGCAATTTTCATTCTTCGACCACGCCCGGCTCTCTTCCGAGGTTCGCTTTTTGAGCCTGTCCGACACCATGGTCACAGTCAATTGTGATGGGCTACTCAAACGCATCATGGAGGAGGTGGAGGCCTTCGGCCCGGCGCTGGTCATCATCGATGCCTTCCGCGAAGGCACGCTCGAAGTGAACAACCAGATCCCGGGCAGGATTCGCCCCAGGCAGTTCATCCAGCAGCTCAGCATGCAGTTGAGCGCGTGGCACACCACCACCTTGCTCATCGGCGGAGCCCCCTCCAACCTCGACCGCAATCCGGCCTGCACCGTAGCTGACGGTCTCATCCTGCTTCACCAAAGCGTGGTCCGGAATTCCATGGTGCGCAAAATGGAAATTCTGAAGATGCGGGGTCAACCCACCAGTCCGGGCCTGCACACCTTCCGAATCACCGATGACGGCATCGAAACCTTCCCGTCGGCGGTGGTGGTCGGGGATCCCCAAGCCGCCCACACCGACTCCAAGGCCATGCACTCTGATAAGAGGCTGGCCATGGGGGTGGCGGGACTGGACGACATGCTGGGTGGGGGTCTGCCTGCCGGTTACTCCTTACTGGTCGCCGGGCCCTCCGGCTCCGGCAAAACCATACTGGCCACCAGTTTCCTGGCTGAAGGGGTGCGCCGGGGTGAACCGGGGGTTATAGTCGCCTTCGAGCAGATTCCGAGCCAGTCGCTGACCCCAGCCGTCCACGACATGGTCCGCAAAGGGGCTATCGGCCTGATCAACACCCGGGCACTGGACCTCTCCATCGACGAGATCGTTCAGCATCTGACCGTGGTCATCAAGAAGATGAAAGCCACCCGGGTGGTCATTGATTCCTTGTCGGGCTTTGAACTGTCGGTGGCGCCGACCTTCCGGGAGGATTTCCGGGAAGCCTTGTTCCGCATGGTCTCCGTGCTGGCAGGTCTCGGGGTGACAGTGCTCATGACCTCCGAACTGGAGGACCGCTACACCGATCTGCGCTTCAGTCCCTACGGGACAGCCTTTCTCACGGACGCGATCATCGTCCAGCGCTACATCGAGATCAAGAGCCACCTGGAGCGGGTCATGGCCGTGGTGAAAGTGCGCGGCAGCGCCCACAGCAATGAGCTTAGGCGGTTCGAAATCACCGATGCGGGCATCATCATCGGCGACACGATTGATGGCTACGAGGGCATCCTCGGCGGGCATCCCACCCAGGCAGCAGGGACGCTGGCCGGTCGAAGCTGAGCCACCTTGATACCTAGCGTAAGGGCGCCTAGCGATCCTGTAGGGCCAGTCGGGTCGGGGACCGGCGCGTCTTCGAACAGGTCCGGTTCAGGGTTTGGGAGACGCTTGGCAGCCTTGCGTCGTATCCGTGTTGCTGAGAAGATCCGCACCCAAAGGATCGCTTTCAGGGACCAGCAGGTCCGCGTTCTTTGCGTTGCCGATCATGCCTGCGGAACCAGAACGACTACCGTGGAACCGGGATAATTCCAGAAACGACCGTCTTAGGTACGGTGAAAACCATCAAACCGTCCCCATGGTTTCGGGTACTTGGAACCCTTGGTCTTCGGACGGTTTGGGAACGGTCCGATCCTAGCCAGGAACGATGCTCCACGCGCAGTCCTGGGCGAATGCGAACTCGGCGAGCAGCGTCTGTAGCTCACGTGCGGCACGTTCCAGGAGACCAACGTCGAGCTTGGTGGACCCGTAGACGACCGCCAGGATGTTGCGAGTTGCTGGCCCCACCTCGGCCGTCATCGGGCCTCGGCCGACGGTTATCCTTGAGTATGGAAAACCAAACACCTGAGAACGGTTCGACGACGGTCGAAAGAATCCTCACCACAGCGGGGCAGCCAATCGCCCAGATCGTGACCGACTCCGAGACGGGCGTGAAGTCCGCGTACGACCAGTTCGGTACGCTGAAGGCGAGGTACGACCCCGGCACGAACCTCACCTATGACCCCCAGGGGCGAGCGGTGTGCAGGGGCAACAACATCATCGCGATGGCCCTCGATTTCGTTGAGAGAACCGCTGCGAATTCGCCACCGCGCGGGTAGAGCCGGGAGCCTCCGAGCCAGCCTGCCCATGGTCTTCGACTTCGTTTTCCGTGGTTATTTTTGGGGTATGGAAAATCAAAGACCTCAGAACACTTTGAAGACCGAGAGAATTCTCACCCCAGATGGTAAGCCAGTCGCAACGATCAGGTCCGATTCCAAATCGGGCGTGAGGTCCGGCTACGACAACCTCGGGAGCTACAAGGGGAAGTTCGATCCACGAAAGAACATCACCTACGACAACAAGGGTAGGCCTGTTTCCAGGGGCAACAGCCTTCCGGCGGTCATCGTCGACTGCATCTGCCATAAGGGCGTCGGCAGCGTCTGCCACCCGGTGGCGGTTATCCAGTCGTCGTATCGGCCCGTGTCCCGCCCGATTCCGGCGGTCCCGTCCTCGAACTACCCACGCGGGCCTTGGAGGCGGTGGTGATTTCCATCGCCATGAGGGGGAGGCTGCCGCCTCACGCGGATCGCGTGTTTCTGGATCGCAATTCGGAATCCTGGCGTCGCTTGCCAGAATCCATGCGACAGGAACTGGAAGAGGAACGTGACGAGGTCGCCGAGATCCGCGCTTCCATCGCCAAGCAGGCTGTGGTTGATGTGATGCCCCCAGTGGTAATCACCGGGGATGCATGGGTCGACCGGGACTACGAAGAGTATCTGCACGTCGCTTCTGGCGTGGTCGAGGTCGGGAGGGCGATGCAGTTTGGTGTGAAGCTTTCGGGCGCGTCCACGCTTCTCGCCGATGGTTTGGAGCTGCGTGAACTCCTGCTACATGGGTTCAACCACTGCTTCTGGCTCATCCGACACGCTCTCCAGGATGGCGCGCCTCCGGAAGAGTGCAGATCCTTTTGGCTCGATTGCCGGATGTTCGACGACGAGAACTTCGAGGAGAGGCTCAGCGAGCGGCCCGCGGATTGGTTCGGCGACCACGACGTCCAGCTCTTCAAGTGGCGAGCCCGAGATCTCTTTCTCGGCGGCGGCAACGCCGTCATGCACGAATGGGTCATCCCCGGCCTACCATGCACGGAGGCGCCCTCGACCTATCCACCCCACGACGTCATCACCATCGATCCCGAAGTCGCCGACCACTGCGAGGAGTTGAACGCTCGCGATCTTTGCCAGCCCCGGTCACCGCGGCGCCAGCGATGACGGCAAACCAACCCTGGCGCGTGGCGTGGTGACTCAGCCCCGTGGTCGACTGTCGACGTGAATGAAGGTGCTTCCGCAAGCATCGCACCGATATGTCGATGCTATTCCGTTCGTCGTTTGAAACGTCCCACTTCCACCGCACGGGGTTCCATCAGTCCTCAATAGGTGGATTGGTCTCACGCCATTCTTCACATCCTTGGGCATCACCACAAGATGGCACCGTTCGGGCTGTCGTGGAACCACCCTTCTGGCCGAGGTCTTTCAAACTAACCCGCTACCAATTGGGCATCGTCGCTTGACGTCTCTATGCGCCAGATCAATAATCCATTTGGTCCCAATCATGAGCATGATGCGCAGCGACCGGGTAACGCCGTTGTCGGAGTGGCTCGACCGAAACGAAGGCAAGATCTCACGAACCGAGCTAGCAGACAGGCTCAACCTTTTGCGCGGGCAGGTAGATCGGTATGCGCGAGGCGACCGCAAGCCCAGCCTTGACCTCGCCTTCCACCTCGAAGAGGTGACCAGGGCCGTCACCGGGGGAGACGACGTGCTCGAAGCCCGACGGTGGTGGAAGTGGATCCCGCCCTATCGTCAGCCAGAAGACCCATCGTCTCCCCCTGGAAAACATGGGTCGGAAGACGTTGACCCGTCGCAAGAAACACAGATTAAGCAATAGTTTCAATGACTTGACTATAAATCCATACGGATCTATACTATGTGTCATAAGGAGGTCATCCTATGACACACAAAGTCCAAGCAACCGTCTCCCGTCTACTGCCCGTCTCCCGCATCACCCCGAAATCCCGATACCTAGTCGCCCTCTCGTCTCTCGACGCAGATCTGACAAAACTCGTCAGCCTACAGCGCCAAGCGGACAAGCTCGGCACTCTTGCTAGCCAGCTTCGCGCCTCCATCCGGCAGGGCATGTCATCCGCCAAGCTGGCCTCGTACCAAAGCCCCAGCGGCATCCGCGCGAACCTCTTCACCTCGTGCCGGTTCAACATCGACCGCGCCAAGCTCAAGAGAATCCTTCGGCCCCAGCAGTTCGCGGCGGTGCTGAAGCCGGTCACCTCCACCATCTTGAGGGTGAGGTAGCCATGCGCCCCCTATCCCTGGAAGACGCGAAGAAGGCGCGCGAGGAGAAGATTGCCAGGGCCACGAATTTGCTGGCCTCCGCTGTTGGCCAACTCCAAAGCGGTGACGACTGGAAGGAGATGTTGGCAAAGATCGCGCGTGGTGGGCGGTTCAGCCTGCGCCGTTTGAGCTTTCGCAACCAGCTCCTGGTCGAAGCGCAATCCCCCGGCACCACATCTGTTGCCACCTACGCGGCCTGGCAACGATCAGGTCGTCAAGTTCGCAAGGGTGAGAAGGCGCTCGTCATTCTCGCACCAGTGATCGTCGACAAGTCCAAGACCGGAAATCGCGACGACCTCGAAGAGGATGGCAAGAAAACGCTTCTCGTTGGGTTTCGTCCCCTGGCCACGTTCGCGGGCAGCCAAACCGATCCGCTCCCAGGCGAGGAAGGTCGCTCGCTTCCTGAACCGCAACTGCTGACCAGGAACATCGACGCCGAAGAGGCGTTCGCCGGCAGCGTGGAGATCCTACGCGACGTTGCCCTTGGTCTCGGCGACGAGGTCGTCACCGCTGTTGAGCTTCGGCCCCGTGGTCGCCGCGATTCTGGTGTCACCCGTGGTTGGTTTGATCGACGCACGCGCGAAATCGTCGTCATCACCGGCGAGACCTCACGCGCGCAGATCTTCAAGACGTTGGTCCATGAAATCGCACACGCGATCCTTCACGGCAGCGAGGACCACCATGCACGCAGCGCGATGGAGGTCGAGGCGGAGTCGACCGCGTTCGTCGTCTGCCAAGTTCTTGGACTTGAAACCGGAACGTACTCGTTCCCCTACGTTGCCAGCTGGGCAGGGGATGAGAAGGCCGAAACCATGGTGCTAAAGTCGGGTCAGCGCATCGTTCGCGCAACCAACACCATCCTCGACGCCCTCATCGGCGCCAGTGACAGGCTTGAAGACCGCGCGAAAGGTGCGGCGTGACGACCTCTGGGGAAAAGCCGAAGCGTGTGGCTCTCTACGCGCGCGTGTCCACGACCGACCAACATCCGGGCATGCAGGTCGACGAACTCCGACGAGTTTGTTCCCAGCGGGGCTGGGAGATCGTCGGCGAGTACGTCGATGCCGGATACTCGGGCTCGAAGGATCGTCGCCCCGAACTCGACCGACTCATGGGTGACGTCCACCGCGGTATGGTCGGAATCGTGCTGGTGTGGCGGTTCGACCGATTCGCCAGATCCGTTCGCCATCTGGTCTCCGCCCTGGAAGATTTTCGGTCAAGATCCGTCGATTTCATCTCCGTCATGGACGGGATCGACACCTGCACGCCCGCTGGTCGGTTCACGTTCCACGTCGTCGCCGCCGTCGCCGAACTGGAACGCGAGTTGATCAGGGAGAGAACCCGCGCGGGAATAGCAGCCGCAAGACGCAGAGGTGCCCACGTAGGTCGCCCTCGGGCGAAGATCGACCTCGTTCGCGCGAAAACCTTGATGGCTTCGGGGAAGTCGTTCCGACAGGCTGCGAGGGACTTGGGAATCGGAACCGCAACCTTGCATCGGGCCCTGCGAAACCGGGGCGGCGACGACATCTCAAGTCCGTCGGAGGAAGACGGGGTCCCGACCCCTCGAACCGCAGGGGTGGCCGCATGAGTTCCACCGTGGTCAACAGCGGTCACCGTCGTCGGTCTTCTGTGACCGCGTCTTGCGAGTCATGAGCCCCAGCACGAGAAGCGCAGATCTCCTCGTTCTCGAATCCGACTGGGGAGAAGACTTGGTGGACTGCAAAAGCTCGCGTCCGTTTATCGAAGGACTGGCCTCCGCCCTGGGCGTCACCACCGTATTCCGATCCTTCCACACCGGACGCGACCTCGAACACTGGCTGCATCAGGTCTTCATGTCCAAGCGGTCGCCTCGGGTCGTTTACATCGCCACGCACGGCACCCGACGATGCCTCCATCCGAGCTTGTCCAAGAAGGGGGTGCAGTTCCGGGACGTGGTAGCCGCCGCAGCCAAGGGGACAAGTCGTCACCACGCGAAGAGGGGACTCCTTCTCGGGGTTTGCGAGATCGGGAATGACCTCGACGGAATACTTGCGGCTGCGAGGGGCCGATTCGCTTGGGCAGCTGGATACGAGGTCGAAATCCCCTGGGTCGAAAGCATGCTGACCGACATCGCCTTTCTCAACTACGTGCTCTCAGGTAGAGGCGTCGAATCCTCCAACGGCAAGCGTGTCGTCTGCGCGAACCTTGGCTCGGTCAAGACGAGGTCGGCTGAAAGGGCGGCCAGATGGTTGCTGGACGACTTCGGCATCGCCGAGGCCCTCAAGTTTCGCGCGAAGAATTGGCGTCCGTAGCGAGGTCGCCCCGGTCGGGGACATGTTGGTGGGGCCAACCTGGCTAGGATCGGACCGTTCCCAAACCGTCCGAAGATGACCCCCCCCAAGTACCCGAAACCATGAGGACGGTTTGATGGATTTCACCGTCTCGGAACTGAACACTTCCGAGACGGTCACGCTGCCACACGGCTGGCTGACTGATCCTGCCGGACCGTCGCCCTTGGCTTAAGCCACACGCGACGATGTGGTTGAGTAATCCCTGGCCACTGGGCCACTGGTGTTGAGGGGCGACACTCGGGCGTGGCTCGGGCACTTTTCGTGGGGACTCGGGTGTACCCAGAGCACGGGCGCTGAAGTCGCCCCGCTGGCAGCACAGGTCACGACCTCGGCGGCTCTAACGGAGCCGGAGTTGCCACGGCCAATTCTGCCCGGCTGAACAGGCGCCACGACGAGCGTCCATCCTGGCGAGCGCCGGACATCGCGAAGTATGCGACGTGGAGATTTTCGGGACGCTCAAGGGTAGGTCCGTCGATAGCTGACAGGAGGTTCGGATCCTGGAGTAGCACCTCCATCTGCTTGCCGCTTACCACGCAGACAACGATCACGATCGCTTGAATTCCGTGCTTCATAGCATCGGAGAATTTGGAGCTAGCTTTGCTTTCGGCGTGTCTGTGCAGCTCCTCCCTAGCCTCCTCGACTGTGCGGAATGTCGGTCGATGCTTCATAACGATGTCGAGAAACATGTCTAGCCCGACCGAAGTCTTTAGTGCCAGGGGCGATCGGACGAGGATGTCCGCATCCTTGTGCCCGCCCGGCATGGGCGCCGAGAACTCCCGGATCTCGAAACCCTTATCGTGTAATAGCAGCGTCACCGAGGCATGAGCAAACACCGACCAGAACTCCGGATCGTCCTGCTTCCAGATTCCCTTCGCGAGAGGGCGCAGCACGTCCTGGAACCTGGGTACGGCGGAAAATTCACTGCAGAATCTATCCAATGTGGCGAGCACGGAGCCAGCAAGTTGATTTGCTTTAGGCCACTTCTTCTGGTTCGCCAGGTAGAGGGTATACGGCAGGTTAGTGAGATGCCAGTGACCGCCGGGCTTCTTGCGGGCACGGTCGAACTCCTGCATTAGGCCCCACGTCGCAATCCCGGCCGGGTAGTGCGGTGGCAGAGCGGAGCGCAACGCTGAGTAGCTGGCCATTTCCTGGGCCAAGACGGCACACAGATCTGCGTCTGACACGGGGACTTCGGCGGGGTTCTCGCTCAAAATTGCACCTTCATTGTACGATGTTCCAGCGACCCGGTCCGAACAGTGGATCCACTCACCGCCCGGCCACAAGGCGCACGATCCGCGGCGGTCTTGAGGGGGAGACACGGGTAAGGCGGTTGAGGTGACCATGGGCAAGAGAGATGCCATCGTGCGGTCGGCTGCGTTGGGATGACATCCCGGTGGCGGCGCCCGCCTGTGGTCACGCGGATGAGATCGCAAAGCCGTTCGTGGCCCTCGCCACATTCGTCCTGTGGTTCGTCAATCATGTGATCCCTCGCCTTCCCAACCGCGGCGCGACCTTACTACATCCCTCCCAACACCTTCATCACCGCGGCCTTGGGATCGCCGTAGAAGATCGAGTCCACGTGCTCCAAGATCTCCGCGCTGACATCGAGCAGGTTGCGCTTGTTCTCGATGGGGATCAGGGCGCGCTTGGCACCGTTGTCCATGGCCACGCGAAGGGGTTCGGCCAGCGAGCGCACTGGCTTGATGTTGCCCTGCACGGTCATGTCGCCCAGAACCAGCAGGCCAGCGGCCACGGACATGCGGCGCAAGGCCGAGCAGCAGGCGACGAACACGGCTGTGCCAATCTCGGCCTCGACTCGGTTGCCGAGCAGGTCGATGACTTGCAGGTGGAAGTCCGAGGAATCCACGTCCTGGGCCAAGCCCAGCTCGCTCTTGCGAGACCCCAGCACGGCAAAGGCGCGCACGGCCGCCTCCTTCATCTGGCCGGTCAATCCGCCAGCCATCTTCAGCTTGCCAGTGCCGGTCGAGATGGACACCTCGACCCGGTACAAACCGATGACGCTGTCGTCCGACACGCCAGCGCTGTACACCGTGCCGGGGCCGGGCGGATCGGGCGGGATCAGGTTGCGCCCGCCTTGCTCGGGCACGCCGACGAAATGCTCTTCGCCACTCTCGCGCGAGATGTAGCTGAATGAGGTCTGGTGGTACTCGAACGAGCCCAGCTTCTTGAGCTGCTCCTTGACCCGGCGGCGACCCTCCATGGCGAACTCAAGCAGCTCGACGGTTTCCTCGCGGGTGGCCTCGCCGTGGGGGTGAATGATTTTCATCAACCCCGAGAACGTCTTCTGCACAGCTTTCCGGTCGCGCTGAACCAGGTGCGAGCCGAAGGCGAAGTCGCGCTCGGCCATCTCGGTGAAGTTGAGCTTGCGCAGCTCGCGCATGGCCTCGGCCAGATAATCCACGACGAAGCCGTAGTGGTCGGTCAGCAGGTCGGGCCGCATCTTCGGGATTTCCCAACCCGGCAGGTAGAAGTGCAATCGATCCAGGAAGGCCATGGCACGCACGTTCTCAGGCAGCGGCTCGAACAAGTGGCTGGTTTGCACCATCACGTCCACCGGCCGGTTCGTGTTCCCGAACAGGGCCAGGCTCGCCTCGCCGCTCGCGCCCTCAGCGCCGCGCTGGAACTGCCCCGACTCGCAGTAGGTTTGCAGCATGGGCACCAGCTCTTTGGGCATGTTCTTCAGCTCGGCGACCTCGTCGAAGGCGACGACATCCCAGAGTTGGATCAGGCCCTTCTGCCGACCGCCCATGTGTCCGAATAGTCCAGCCACCGTGGGCGACCCCGTCAGCAAGGCGGCATAGGGCGAAATCTCCTGGACGACGTAGGACTTGCCGGTACCGCGCGGGCCAAGCTCGATCAGATTGAAGTTGCGCTCGGCCAGAGGCACCAGCCGCACCAGAAAGTGCAGCTTCAAGCGCCGCTCCATCGCCGAGGGCTCGTACCCCATGCTCCGCAGCATCAGATCGATCCACTCCTCCGTGGTGAAGTCGCGGCGCAGGCGGCGGTACTCATCGACATCGAAGTTCGCGATTTGGATTGGCACCATCTTGTCGATCCAGAACGGATGTTTGCCACGCTGTTCTTCGTCGTACTCGAAGCGCATGTCCAGTTGCGCCCAGATGCCACCCATCAGCAGGCGCTCGTAGTCGCGAACGTACTGCGTGGGCACGTGCAGAAACTTGTCGCCGAAGTTCACCGACTCGGCCCAGTAGTCGCTGTCAACCAGGCGAACCTTCACCTTGTCGATGAACGTGAACTTCCCCTGCTCCTTGACTCGGCTCTGCGCCTTTCCCGCCTCATCGGCGCGGATATAGTTGTTGGCCAGGGTATCGTTCACCACTTGCAGGCCCATCTGGATCGCGACCTCGTCGGACGAGGCGCAGTACTTTCCCAGCAGGTATTCCAGCACGAACGCGGGTACGTTCGCGCCGACCTTCACCTTGCGAACCAGATCTTTGCGGACGACCTTGCCTGCGAACAGGCGGTTCAGCTTGTCGTCCAGGGCATCACGCACAGGGATTTGTCCGTTACTCATGGCTTACGCTCCCAATACCTGAACAGGGATCTCGTTGGATCGGTACAGCTCTGCGTCCGTCGTCGGATCAAGTACCACGACGTGCAAGGATGTCACACTGTCGTCCGATAGCTGGAAGGCTACCGTGGCGGTCTTGCCGGGCTGCAACGTCACACAGCCCGTGGTTGCGTCGTATTCGGCGTCAATGGCAAGGCACGCCTTGCCGACCTGCTTGCCCACGCCCACCTGTTTGTCGGCAGAGAGCAGCAGCGGACGGACCGTCGTCGCACTGGCGAACAGGGCCAGGTTCACGCCGCCAGTCCGGAGCTTCAGCGTGAAGATCCGGTTGGTAATCTTTTCGGGCACGTCCGTGGTGACGAGGCTGGCCGAACCCTTCTTTTCAACCTGTTGAGATGGCAAGCGAACCTTGACCACGGGAACGACCATTTCCTGCAAGGACGGACCGCCGTGGTGGAAGGCCAAGTCTCCCCCCGCCTTGAACACGCCGCAGCCCACCGGGAAGACCAGTTCAAGGTCGGAGGCGTATCCAAGAGCCACCGCCGAAACGCGAGTGCATCCCGAGGGAGTCTTCCCCCCGCGACCGATCCAGCATCGCCGGTGCAGTTCAATTTCTTGTCCCCCCGGCGAGTCCACGCGCATGGATTCGTCCCTGTCCGTGGCGAAGAACAGGTGCCCATGGTCGGCGGTAATCACGGCGTGTTCGACACCTGCGGTCGATAGCTTGCGAACGGCGCGTGCCAGATTGTCGATGACCGTGTCCATCACCTTTCGGGCTTGCATCGAGAACCCTGCTTCGCCCGCCTGGTCGATCTCTTGAGAGCGCACCACGATCACCTGGGCAGCCCCGATCTTCTTCGTCAGCTTGCCCTGAGTAAGCCCCAACAGGTCGTCAAGGGTCATGTCCACCAGACCGGGCACCCGCGCCGCCGCGAACTTCTTGCGCGTTGCCAGGTCAGGCAAGAAGGTCTTCTCGATCACGCAGCCCAGCTTGCCGTTCTGCTCGGCAACATCGAAGCTGCCCGATGCCCCTGGCATCAGGGCCGCCATGCCCACCGTGGTGATGCTAGGCAGGCTGACCAGAGCAGGGTGGACGTTGACCTCGGCGGTCTTGGGCAGTCTCGCGCACAAATCCGTCCCCATCTCGAATCGCAGGGAATCGACCAGGAAGTAGGCTACGGGCTTCGGCCCCGCTGACACGAAGTCAGGGAAGATCTTCGTCTGCGACGATGCACCCGGAATGACCCAGTGGGCGTCCGTCAGTTGCCGCACGAAGCCTACGGCCATCGCATGGCAGGCGTCTTCGTAGGCGCGGCGGACGAGGCCCAAGGGCCGTTCGTCTGGGTCGTCCACGTCGATCAACAGAGCCTCAAGGCGTCGCTGGGCCTGATCAAGTCGGTGCCAGCCGTCCTTGGCGGCATACGCATCCAGCCAGGCGCGCACGCTGTTGCCCGTGGATTCGATAGCGGCGCGCACCTCTTTGGCGACTGCGCCCAACTCGGCCATGCGTCGGCATACTTCCCAGTGGATCTTGCGCGTGACCTCCCGGTCCAGCCAGAAGCTGCGCTCACGCTCGGTCACCAGTGCCAGGGCATCCGCGAAGCGTCCCTGCACTATCAACTCCCCGCAGTGGACCAGCAGAGCCCGCTCCTCGAAGCGGAAGGTGTCGATGGTCCCCAAGGCTTCGGCCGGAAGCTTTGCTTCGGCCAGGCCGAGTTCATCCTGGACCTTGTCTGCGAGGCCCATGTAGTCGTCGGGATGGCTGGCGCGCAGCCGTCGCCCGAGATCGCGGATGGCCGCCTCCTGGTCCTTGTTCTTGGGCACCGGCACCGCGTCCAGGCTGCTAGGTGCGGCACAACCCAAGTCCATCCGGAACTCGTTGCCCAGCACGTAGCGCAGGGTCGATGCGCGCATCTTTGCGATGGACATGCCCTCCGGCAGTTCAAGGTCCAGCCGGGCATTGACCAGTTTGGACAGCTCTGGGATGGCTTCCTTCGTCGCGATCTCCTCATCATGGATGTCGCGCACCAGCCAGGCCGCCAGGATGGCGTCGTTCCCGGACACGTCCTGAAAGATGGCCTTGAGCATGGACGGTGGCTCGGCCCCAGCTGTCTTGGAGAACTGACGAGCGAGATCTTCGTAGGCCACACGCTCGGGTTTCAGGATGTCGTCGATCACCCCAGCCGTGAAACGCTCGGCCAGAACATTGCGAGCGATGCGTTTCAATTGCGGCTGGTAGCACTCGCCCGCCTTCTCCAGCTCCATCAGGACGGAAGCCTTGAGATCCCGCTCAACACCGGGAAGGTAGACCAGCAGTGGCTCCGGGCTGTCGGCCGCCACGACGGACTCGACCACGGCGCGCACCTCGAAGAACGAGCCGTCGTACTCGGCCAGTTGAGCGTTCGTGTCGCCGACGCAGACCGTGGCCAGCTTGCCAGGGCAGTTCGGGGCTCCGCGCAACTCTTCGACGAAGGGAACGAACTCGCGCCGAACGTCGTACCAGACCACCACACGCCTGGCCTTCAACTTGTCGGACAGGGAAGCCGCTAGGTAATCGTGCAAGGGATGCATCAGGATTCACCTCCGGTGGCGGCGCGTTTGCCTTTGCCACGCGGGCGGCTGGTGCCGCCGGGTTGTGGTGCGGAAAGCAGGCTGTCCAAGGCGGCCTTCACGGCGGAGGATGTGCGCTCTTTGATGAGATCGTTGAGCGGTCGCGTGGGGGTCGCGCGGGGTTTCGATTTGCCGTCGCTGCCTTCGGCCCAGAAGATTTCTTCGAGGCCGTGGGCAATGGCGAGGCTGCGATCCTTCGTGCATTTGGGGACCACGCGCTCGGGCCACAGGTGCATGGCCAGGTGGGACCAGTCGTAGTCACCGTCGGCGAGCGCGTCCCAGGTGGTCTTGCACTCTTTCTGCCAGGGGCGGTGGTGCGGGACTAACCGCCACAGCGGTGCGAAATTGATGATCACGCCGTCGTCGAGGTCAGGCTTCCATAGCGGTGCCACTCGTTTGACCTCATCAAGGAAGGTGCGCAGCTCGGCCACGAAGCTTTCCTGACTGTCCAGCTCCTTGCGCTGGCTGGTAGTGGGGTTGTCGCCGTACTCGCGACGCAGGCCGTCTAGTTTCCGCTCCTCGTGGCCCAGCTTAGGTGCCACGTAGTCGTTCTGAACCTTGTAGAACGTGTCGGCGCTGAAGGCGTGTAGGTACAGCCACACCGAATAGCTGGCTGATGATGTTGCCAGCTGCCAATAGAGCGGTGCTGCCCGCCCACTCTGACTGTACCTGGCAACATGCTCTGAAAAGAAGTCTTGATCGATTTGCCGCCGCAATTCAGCCTCAGTCCAGCTGCTATCCGGCGCTGACGTTAGCAGTGTCGCCACTCCGGCGGCCAAGTCAAACCGATGTCCCGGATCCGATACTCGTATGCCCGAGCTGTTCATTTCGCAAGCGCTTGGGCCGGGAGAAATGGTGTAATCGACACTCGCCGTCCACGACGTTAGTTCCTTCCCCACGTCACCTGCGCTCCACCGGTCGAAGGCGACCCCAACGAAGAAGCTCAACCAGTCAGAACCACGATAGCTCTCAACGTCCGGGAAGCGCTCAAGGAGAGAACGCTCGACCACATTCGGCCTCGGAGTTGAGAGCACGCTCCCAGCGTCGTTCCCTTTGAATAGAACTGCTGCAGCAAGGCTGTCTATTCGCCGACAAACATCGACAATTTCGGAGATTATCCCTGCGCGCTCTCCCGTCTTTGCTGGCCGAGCGAATACTGGCGAGATCTCCAGGGTCGACTCAAGTCGGCAGGTAAGGCGGACACCGCGTTCGCCGAGTTCTGACAAAGGTTTCGTCTGACCATCCAGAGCGTTCGGTCCCAAGGGAAGGCTTGCAACAGAGCCTTTCTCAATGTTCCTGTGGTCACCAAATGCCAAGAGAAGGTCCTGCACCGCTGTTGAGGCTAGCAGGGCAAGGAGGGACATCTGTTGCTCGGCATTCCTCAGGATGATCGAAATCGATTTCTCATTAGGGACGTGCTCAGGTGGCAATACACGCGGGCTGAATCCCACAGAGGAAGCGCGCGAATAGCACAAACCCGCTTTGAACCAGTGTTTCGAACTTTGAAGCACCTGAGCCGGGCTCCCATGCATCATTTCCCCGAATGCCGCGTTTTCCCTGGCTCCATCTCGATGATTCCATACAAGAACCGACGGATTGAAGAAGAGTTGAAAATGTCCGCCCTTGTCGTAGCGCACCCATGACTGACCTATAGAAAGCGGCGATACTTCCCACCAAGTCCGGAGGAATCTAGAGTTGTCGAAAGTAGTATTTCCCTTGAACACTGTCCCTAAGGCTGGATCCAACCGTTCGAGACATTCCCAAAGACGGATCCGGGTATCACCTAAGTCAAAGGCAAGGGGCGACGTTGGAATGCCGTCGAAGGACGCGATCCGGAATTCTCTGGAACGTGTTGTGCGCAACGCCGCCGCTTTATTCTCATCCTCTTGATCGGACACATCAACATAGCCAACCACATGACCAAGGGTCGTCTTCTGTGCGATGACGAGTGCAGTGCTGACGGTGGCACCATCCAATACGCCATTCCCGAGTTTGGCGATGTGAACGAGCCTGTTCCTTTGCGACAAGTGCCTACGAAGTGTCTCTTGGCGCTTGGTCGCCAGCCAAAGCGACGAAGTTATCGCTCCGATCCTGCCGCCCAAGCACAAAAAGTCAGTTCCGCGCACGAGAAAAGTCGCGTAGAGATCCGTCCAGTCCTCGGGGTACTCAGTTCGAAGCGTGCCCGTGGCTCGTTTCGAAACCAACCCGAACGGTGGATTCATCAGGACCACATCGAAACGCTTGCCAGCCAATTCCAGAAGGGCTAGGCCGTGATCGGCGTCGTCCGCGAAAAGTCGACGACGGGTGCGCTGATCGGTCCCGGCGGCATTCAGGAACTGGAGCAAGGTCGAGTGGATGCGTTCCTCGGGAGGGGCGAGGAGTTCCAACTGCCCCTTGCCAGGCATCCGGACAATTTGCTCCAAGCGCAATAGCAGGCCCAGCTCACCGGCCAACTTCATGGTGTCCACGAGCTTGGTAAACAATTCGCCCAACATGGGATCGCCCAGGCTGCTAGTGAAATCGCTGAGTATGTCAGCCTCGCCCGGCATCGGTTCGGCTAGCACGACGTTGGAACGTCGAATGCGTGGCCGCTCGGCGCGCGATAGGGAGAGGTTGCGAAAGGCGCGTTGGGCGCGCATCCACAGGGCAAGCTGGGAGATCTGGGCGCAGCGAGGATCGATGTCCACGCCGTGCAGGTTGTGCTGCACAACGAGAACGGGCGCTCCGCGCAGGAGAGCCTGGCGATCTGGGAAATCCGTGGCTAGGGTGCGGCCGGTGGCCTCGCTCTTTGGCTGGTCGGGATCGGCCCACGCCTCGTCGTAGATCGCCAACAGCAGGTCGAAGGCATAGAGCAGAAAGTGCCCGGAGCCGCAGGCGGGATCTAGGATCTTGAGGTCGCGGGGATCTTTCTTGGGCCGGTGGGGAACGTGGACCGTCCGGCGCAGCAGTTCTTCCTGCGACAGACCTTCGGTGGGCTCCTCCAGTGGCACCTTCGCGCCTTCGGCCAGAAAGACCTCGCTGGGGCGGCGGACCAGGTATTCGCACCGGTCGCGCAGTACCGTATCGCCCTTGCGCATCTCGTACCAGGTGCGGCCGAGGGTGTTGTCGGTCAGAAACTGGACCACATAGCGGGGCGTGAAGAACTGGTTGCGCACGGCCAGCTCGCGGCTGTTGCGGGGTGCCTGCGAGGCGTCGCGCATGGCCCGCCGCTCGTCGCCGCTGTTGAAATACTGGTACACCCAGCCGATGGTCTCGTCCTCGGCCCACACGCCCGAAAGCTCCTGCGCGTTCAAGATCACGAGCAGATCATCGAAGGTCTGGCGTCGTGGCCATAGCACCGAGGCCGCATCCCGACGGTCGAACAGAACCTTGATTTCCACGGACAGCTCGTCGAACAGGCTCTCGACGTACAGGCGATAGCCAGCCGCATCCGGTAGCAAGGCCAGTCCGGGTGCCAGCCCACAGAACTCCTTGTACCCGCCCGACTGCTCGCCGCGCGAGATGCACTCCTGCACCAGCTCCCGCGCCTCCAGCATCTTGAGCGCAACGAATCGGTTCAGGGTCGTGAACGCCGCATCCCGGATGTAGTCGGCCACGGCCTCGTCGGGCTTCATCCCAGCGGCGCGCTTGTGCTCGATGGCCGCGACGATCTTCTCGCGCTGCAACTGCTCGCGCGCCGACAGGTGCGGGCCCGCCTTGGCAGCGACGACGCCAGAAAGCAGCACGTCGAAGTGGCCTTCGAGCTGAGCGGCGAGGTCGTCCTGCAAAAGGCGTCTAGCCTTCTGCGTGGCGCGCTCGATGGCGTTGCGAGTGTCTTTGTCCATGGGGTGATTTAGGGGCTATTGGAACTTGTTCACTGAACAATTACCTTTTTGCCAGAACCGATCAATCGAGCGCATTCGTCGCGGATTCCGGTCAAGGCGGCGTCGAGTTGCTCCTCGGTCTCGACGCCGTCGCCGAAGTAGCTGCCGATGCTGACCGTTGCCAAGCGCTCGCCTTCGAGCAGGCTGTGGATCTCGGCGACAGCGTCATGGAGACGTGGAACGCAGGCTTCGCGTTCTGACCGGAGCTGCGGGATGGGCAGCGGTTCGTTGGGCTGGATGCGGCCCCGTTCGAGGGGCTCGGCGACGCGGCGCTGGTCGTCCTCGTCAGTCTCTTTCCATCCCGCCGTAGCGATGAGGCGGGAGAACGCTTTCTCGTAAGCCGCGCAACGTGCTGCCAATGCTTCCTGGTAGCGACGCTCATATTCGGCCGTGATGGCGGTGGCGTGCTGCTCGATGGCTGGCAGCTCGCGAAAGAAAGTCTCGCGCGCGAGGAGATCGTCCAGGGTGGCACCTGCTGCTCTGATGGCGTCTGGCAGATCCCGTTCCTGGCGCAGGAAAGGCATGTACTGCGAGGCCGCTCTCTTGGCGCGGACAAGATCAGCTAGGTGCGGGCCATTCAGGCCTTGCGCCAGATCTGCTGCTCGCTTGATGGCGTCCTTGATCGCACGATGGGAGGCGTTGAAGACCGTGATCGCGTTCTCGTCCGAACCGCGCACCAGGGCCTTCATCTGATCGACCGCAGTGTTGAGCATCGTGCCGCCGGGAAGTCCCTCGGCCCGGAGCTGTGACAAGGCATCGACGATTCGTTCCAAGTGTCTATCCACTTGCTGTCGGATCGCCGCTGTGAGGCTCAGCAGGGTTATCTCGCGAACCTCCTCGCCGAAGGTCTCGCGAAAGGCGTCCACTGCCTTGGCAAGTTCCTGGAAGTTGATCGCCTGCTTGGGTGGCCGGAAGGACGCCTGGCGGAACAAGTTGTTGGAGGGGAAGGTCTCGCGAGCCTCGATGCTGGTGGCCGAGTCGATGGTCTGACCCTTGCTGGTTGCATCGATCTTCCCGGCGCGCAGCAGGCAGAGTGCAAACAAGCGCACGGCTTCGAAGTCCCAGCCGAAAGGTTCCTTGGCCAGTTCATCCGCCAGAAAGCGTCCGCTCGGGCTTTCGCCGTAGTTCGCACGTTCAGCGATTCGGTTCAGGACCTCTTGCAGCGGCCCACTCTCGGTCTGGAACGCGGTCTTTCCACGTTCATTGCGTAGTAGCCCGAGCGAGGAAAAGACAGCGGGCAAACCTGTCAGGCTGTCGGCAGTAAGCAGCGCATCGAGTCCCTTCTTGAGATCGCTGGTGCGCGCAGCCGCGTCTTTGAAGCGGTCGAAGATGTCGAGCAGGACCGGTCCCAGGATCTCGGAGGCGGCCCTGCCCACGTCGGTCGCTTTGTCGCCTGGGCTCCGGTCGTTGCCCCTGAAGTAGACGCTACCTGATAGGCATGCTGTCTTGAGCAGCCCACGCAACTCGTCCAGGTGCCGTCGAGAGCGAAGCTTTTCCTCGGCGATGAGCTTTGCCTCGTCGTCAGTGCGCGCCTCGCGCTCTTTGCGAGAAAGCATTTCGCGCGAGCGGTGCAGCTCGACGGTTCGCTGATCGATGGCAGCGTTCGTGGCGACAGCCCAGAAGACGCACTTCCGCTCCTGCTGGCTTCGTCTTCGCAGCTCGGTTGCCAGGTCGTTGTACGCCTGGCCCTCTTCGGCGAAGTGTACGTCGAAGAGCATGTCGCCTGGCTCGACCTCTCGGCCTTGGATGGCCAGCCCTGCCTTGAACGCCTTGGTATCGAATAGGGTGTGTGATGGCTGTGGCTGCCAGAAGCTAGCCAATATCTCAGAATGGAGACGATGGGAATCGCCGGGCCTGGGCCGCAGGGAGGAGCGGGTCTGCTCCCACCCATCTTCGGCCGGGGTCGGGATGCGGTAGCCATCGTCGCCCAGACGAACCTCGTGGGCCGCTTCCAGCATGCGCAGGGCCTCACGAACGGCGGCAAGCTGGCTGTCGGCTGTCACGGATGGGTGCAGAGCCGCAGCGATATTCTCAGCCGTGCGATGCACCGATCTCACATACTGGAGCAGGCAAATCGCCTTGGCCACGGCCTGTGCCAGGGGGTGGTCAACCCTGCGTGGTAGAGCGGCGATCTTGGCCCGGATGTCCGAGCCGATGTTCCCCTCGACCAGATCGTAGACCTGATCTAGGCGCGCGAGCGCGCCCAGCGACTGGCCCGCCAGGTTCACAGCCGGATTGATGAGTAGTTGTTGGGCCAGCTTGATGATGGTCCGGTTGGCACCGCCAACGTGCTTGCCCGCGCCGCCCTGGGTGCGCAGCCCTGAGACCACCTGGATGATGAGGTCGATCTGGTAGGGCATCAGCGGGTACAGGTCCACGAAAGCATCGCGAGTCAGTGCGGGCAACTTGATGTCGGCGCTGAGATGCGTGTTGTCGGTCAGACGACCCCGGTGACCGTCGAATAGCTTTCCGAGCGATTCCTGAGCCGCAGCGTTCTTTGAAAGGATGCGCTTGCTGGTGACCTCGGAAATATCCGAGGGTTCGAGGTGAATCTGCGATGGGAAACGATCCATCAGTCGCGCCAGCTCGATCTTCTTGTCGTCGAGGCCGCTCACCAGTTCGCCAAGCTGTTCCTGTGAGGTGACGACGAGCCAATGCTTGCCACGGCCGCTCATCGCCAGGGCCTTCACTACGCCCTGCAAGTCGAGCATTTTCTGAACATCGCGGGCTACGAACTGGCCGACTTCGTCCACGACGAACAGCAGATTTTTCCCTGGCTGCCGCCTGCGCATCAACTCGGTGGCTCGCTCGCCAAGCTTGCCTGCGGTCACATCGGCCTTGCCCTTGACCGCCTTCACCCAGGAGTCGGCCATGGGGTACGTCTTGGGTTCAAGACTGTGCAGAACACGGCTGGCCTCGCTGAGCGCGAAGACAACCTTGCCCTTTTCTTTGTTCCAGTCCTTGTCGTAGAGCTTCGCGTACTCGGCCTCGAAACGGGCGAGTAGTCCCTTCTCTTCGAGCGCAATCTCCAACTCGGACAGGTCGAGATCCCTGGCGTACCCAAGGCTGTGCAGAAACAGCCCGTACATGATCTCCGTCAACGACTGGTTTCCCGTGCGGATACCACGATCCGTGGACACGTCGAAGATCACGGCATGCGTGGGGATGCGCTCGCTAATCTGCTGCAAGACAACCTGCAACCGAGGGTCGGCTGCGCGCCTGGCCAGCCGGACCGAAGCCGATTCCCCGGCCACATGATGGCTGGAAAGTGCAAGCCCGAGGTACTTGGCAAAGGACGACTTGCCCGAGCCGAAGAACCCCGAGACCCAAACGGCGATTCCTTCGTGCGGCTTGTTGGGGGTACTGAGGTAGGTCTCGCACACCCCGGTAAAGTGCGAGCGGATCGCGCCGGTGACGACGTATTCGTCTAGCTCCTCGCGAAGGACTGTGTCGTCGGTTTGATCGACCTTGATCACCTCTTCGATGCGGCGATCAATCACTTCGGCAAATAGGGTTCTGATGAGCGGCGCGGTCATGGTGGCCTTCCTGTCGTCAGAAAATCTTCGGGCGGTAGTTGTGTTCAGCCTCGCATACACCCATGTAGCGGAGCCCGGCGGGACCGTCTAGATCGCCGGGGTAGAACAGGATCGTGGGAACGTGGACCCGGCCCTTGAGCTGCTCCAAGAGCGAGAAAGTGCGATACATCGGGAACAGGGCTCCGGTACGTGAGATGAAGACGATGTCGCGGAAGGGGTCCGGTTCCTCGGGCATGCGCGAGGCCACAATATCGACCAAGGGTGCTTCCACGGCCAGCACGGCGTGGACGGTCTCGATGACCAACTCGATGCCTAGCTCGCGCTCGGCCGCGATCCATTCCTCGATGGGCCGCTGGGAACGCATGGACTGGTCGAGACACTCCGCCAGCGAGATGCGCACGATCCGCTTGCCCTTCTGGCCCAGACGAGTTTCGAGCAGCGTGAGTTCCTTCCGCAAGGCGAACTCCTCGGCAGGGTCGTATCGGAACAGGGCGTAGGGCATATCGTGGTACGCGCTAAGCCTTTCGCGCGGATCTGGTTGCCCGAGAAGAGGTTCGAGTACGTGCTTGATCCGGTCTTCGGCGTCGGTCATGCGACCATCCCTTCCGCGTACTGACTGGCACCCGCGCAGGGCAGTTTGAGCTGCACCAGGCTGCCAGCCACCTGGTAGTCCAGCCTGCGAAACTGATGCAGCCGCAGTAGCTCGCGGTCCACATCCGACGGCCGCATCAGGTACATCCGCCACTCAGGTGACGACACGAGCTTGGAGGGGTCCAGCTTCTGGTCGCGCAGAGCATGGAGGATGTAGAGGAAGCTGGCGTCGGGAAGGTGGTAGGACGCAAACTGCCGCCGCTGGGTTCCGGAGAGCAGGCCGAAGTCCGCCGCGATCTTGAGCAACCCGGCGGCGACCCGATTTAGGGTCACCTGGGTCCAGGCATGCTCGACCACGCCGCCGCGCTTGCCCACGCTGCGGAGGTATGGCCCTAGCTCGTCGGCGGTGATGTTGAAGACGCCTTCGTCGAAGCGCGGAAAGAGCCAGTTCAGAAGAAAGTCCCGCAGCAAAAACTCGTCGCGGGTCATGTGCCACAAGAGCAGCGGCTTCCACACGTCGAGCGCGCAGTGCTGCTGGGCAAGTCGAACCAACGGACGGTCGCGCCCGGCGGGATCGAAGCGGCGGTTGAGAACCTTGCCCACATCACGCAGCCACGTCGCCGTCTTCGCGCCGGTGGGGTTGTCGCGGCGGACACGGTCCAAATTCTCTTTCTTGGATTCCTCGAAGTCCCAGGCCGAGAAGACCGTGTAGGTCTCCCCGATCATCGCCCCCTTCACTAGCGTGAAGGAGGAAACGACGTTCTTACGCTCGGCAGGCAAGGGCTTAGTCCTCCAGCCGAGCGTAGGGCACCGCCAATGCCCCAGGTTCGCCACGCCCGAACGCCAGCGCCAGCATGGTCACCGACTCGGTATCTCGGGCGAAAACGCTGGGCAGCAGAACAGCCCGTCCCTCGACAGACCGTTTCAACCTGGCGGTACCGGCGATCTGTTTCGCATCGGCCAGGCCGTGCTCAGCCATGAACTGGGGCAGGTCGGTCGAGGGGGAGATCCCTTCCACCTCGCGGAAGAAGGGAACCCAGGAATCGCCGTCCTCAAGCCACTTTTCCCACTGGGCATCGAAAGCCTCCTCGATGTCCGGCGGTAGCAGCCACAAAGTGACGCACTTCGGCGGTTGGAAGATTTCAGCGCAGCGGTGGGTGGCAACCGCGAACACCGACCTGGCCTGTGCGAATCGATGGGTGCGCGGCAGCCCCCGCTTGGTCGCCATCGCGCCCACGGGACCAAGCTGGCCGGTGGTGTTCCACCAACGCGCCACGTCCATCTCGCCGAATCGGCCCACGACAACGCGGAGCTTCAAAAGATGATCGATGTCTACGGTACTGGTGGAAGTCGCCATGCGAAATGCTGGGCGCATCATAACCCCTCTGCCTCACAGGGGATCTAGGTTCTTTCGAGAGACTCCACCGACGAGACGAAGACGCGCCGGATAGGCGACCTGGAAGGTATCCTCGCTGAATGAAAAAGCCGACCCCACCTCGACACCACGCCGCCCGGCGAGCTGTCATGAAGGGTGGAACGGCCGCCGCTCAGCGACCTTCGTGGCTTCCCGCCGTCAACTGGTACTTCGATGAGGTGCTGGAGCGGACGGCAAGGCGAGGCGTCCTCCCATTCTACTGTGACCCTGAGCGCGTCGGTGCCTTCGCCGTTGCTCCAGCTGACCTCGCCGCAGGCGGTGACTCGGCGATCTTCCGGCTCTTGATCACGCTTTCTATGTACCAGGCGTTGCGCGATGTCGTGATCATGCGCCGACAGCGTTCGATGAAACGAGCAACAGTGCGAGTGGTCGCCGACCTGGGCCGTGTGAAGCATGCCACAAGGAAGCACCCCTGCCCGGTGTTGCGCTCGACCGAAACCTTCGAGGAGAGCTGCGATGTCTCCAAGGTTGGCGAGGTCGTAAACTGCGGCACGGGCCCCGGCGTCCGCTGCCACGTGAAGGACGCCACGGTCGCGTTCCACCGCATGGGGGACATGGGCAAGCTTCCGACCTCGGCGTGGCTCCGGTTCTGGAAGGACGGCGGCGTGCGCGAGCTGCTGGCCAACGTCTGCCGCCAGGAGGAATTGCCGACAAGACGAGCAGCCCTCCTGGTGAAGCGCTTTGCGCAGATTCACCGTGTCGGGCGCAAGCTCGCGACGATGTTCGTTAGTGCGTTGTCCACGCCAGCCCTTGCTCCAGGGCTCACCCCGTGGTTCCCCGACATCGACGGCAACGATCTCGTCGTTGTGGACACGAACGTCGCGCGAGCCGTGGACGCTCTTCGCGAACCTGGCGCACCGAGGACGTACCAGGCTCGTGAGGAGTGGGTACGTGAACAGGCCGTGCTGATCGACCTCCGCGCGTTCAATCCGGCCCTGCCTCCGCACTCGCCAAGGCTCGTTCAAGAGGCGCTCTACGCGTTCTGCTCAAGGTCCAACCGCCTCGCTCGCGGGGACCGCTGTGCCACACGCTCGAAGCCTTGTCATGGATGCGCGCCGGGAATTTGCCCGTTCGCGATATGGATGAAGCGCAAAGACGTGCTGGTCTGAGACACTGGCCCCCCACGCTGCCCGGCTCGGATGCGAGGCGGGAATTCTCGGAGTGATGGACAAGGGACTTTGCTCACGTCGATGGCGCTTGCCGAAACCCTTGTGTGGGTCCTTCAAGACGTCGACGACACAAGACGTCGACGACGGGAGACGGAAACAGCGGAGACGGGTACAATGGCCGCCGAACCGGCAAGAACACGAGTTCATCAAGGGGTGATCGGTCATGGACGACTTCAACCGCAGGATGGAACAAGACCAGGTCGAATGGCGCAAACACCACATCGCCAACAAGCGGCCAGGAAGCCAGAATCGAAAGATCCGACAGTGGATTCTCCCCAAAGAACTCTGGGAGGAAGCACTATGGGAGGGAATCCGCAGTTCTTCGGACCATCCCCTGCCAAGGTACTTGCATGACAACAACATTCAGAAGCACGGCGGGGTCCACAACCTGAAAAGTTCGTGGACTCTTTGCGCGAACTTGTACTTCCCTTTCCAGCTCGACCTGCCAATGCTGGCGACCTTTCTGAGGGAGCACATCGCCACGGAGATCCGATTCGTCGAAGCGGTCGAGTTGGAACATGAGGAGCCTCAACCGCTTGCCCCGCAGACCCTCCTTGGCGAATCCGAATCCGGTGGTCGAGGTACCAACCAGACGTCACCAGATGTAGCGTTCCGCGTACGAACCGCCACCGGACTGGGCTTGGTACTTACCGAGAACAAGTTGGTCGAACATTCATTCTACCCCTGCTCTGGGCGCAAGGCCGAGGTGAAGAATCCGGATGCCCACCGCTGCATGGACCTGCCAGCGTTGCTCGATGACCTTTCCGGACGTTGCTGGCAGCTGGGATGGGCCGAGGCTTCCCGCAAGAACCGCACCTACTGGAAACATGTTCGGCTGAGCGATCAAGGGCGAAAATGCCTGAAGAGGTGTCCAGCCGCCACAGCCGGTTATCAACTCTTTCGACAGCAGGCTTTGGCCGAAGGGATCGCCGCAAGCGGCAAGTACGAGTTCGTGGTATCGAGCGTGGCCTACGACAGCCGAAACGCGGCTCTGATTCGCTGCTTGCGGTCCACGGGTATCGACGACTTCACCACGGGCTGGGGCAAACTCTTCGATGGGAACGCCAGATTCGCAACCTTCACCCACCAGGAATGGGTTGGATGGGTCCGGGACCATGACCAGGATGGTCGCTGGAAAGATTGGCTTCGGTACGTAGGCGAGCGGTACGGCTACGGTCAAGATTGATGAAGACTAGGACCCAACGCAGGAGGCTCTAGTGGCAATTGGGCTCGTTCGTAGCGGCAAACGCTGCGCAGCCAACAGGCAGGACGTCGACAGAAGCAGTTGAAGGAGCAGATCTACAGACTGAGAAAGGCGGATAGGGTGCCCGATGGCAACGACGAAGAAGGAGTTCGAAGGAACGTCAGAAACCGCATCGATCGCAAGAGGGACTGAACAGATTTTTGAACATCGCCGGGCAACTCTGGTTCTCGGCCTGACTGGACGGACGGGAAGCGGATGCTCGACGGTTGCCGATGAAGTCCTCGTCAAACCTTCGTTGCGGGAGACACCCTGGGCGGAGTTGATTCACCCCCCGAGGGAGCACGACGATCGAAAGGACAGAATCGTCGAACATTGGTTGCTCCACCATTGGGCACCCTTTCGCAAGATTCAGGTCAGTCAAGTCATTCTGTCGTTTGTGCTTGAAGAACCTTCAGACGCAATTCTCACTTTAGACAAACGCCGGGAGCTGTCTCAGATCGAGTCTCTGAGGGAGATGGCGGAAAAGCACCGCGATGAGGCCGTGCGTAGCAGACGCACGCTGGAGGCCCTATCCGCTGCATCTCCGGAGGCCACGGCCCAAGCATTCAACTTCTACTTCGTCAAGGTTCCCGAGCTAGCCAAGAATCTGCGGGACGCTGTCTACGCTTTCAAGAGAGGTGACCACACCAGCCTGTTTCAGCGAATGGGGGACAACCTGCGCCGCTCTGGGAGAGCCACCAGCAGCACCGTGGACGCACAGAAGCTGTTTGAGCTACCCAAGCGTCTGCATTTGCTGGTCGAACTCGGCAAGGCATACAATAGACAGGGCTCCACCAGCCAGGACTACTTTGTGATCGATGCGATCAGGCATCCGTTCGAAATCCACTACCTACGCGAAAATATCAGCCGGTTCTTCGTCGTAGCCATTAGCACCGATGCGTCTACCAGGCGTGACAGGCTGCTGCAAAAGGTTGGACTCTCGCAGCGCGAAGTCCAGGCCCTTGATGAAAAGGAGTACGCACGGGAGGCGAAGGGGGACAGCAGTCCCAAAGGGTACGCGCGATTTGCTTCGCAGGATATGGAAGCCTGTATCAGTGCCGCAGACATCTATTTGTCGAACACCGAAAGCTCAGGAGGTTCCGAGCCCTCTTTGAAAGGACTGACACGAAGCCTCTGCCGGTATATTGCTCTGGCGCAACATCCGGGGCTTGTAACCCCGACGCCGGTCGAACGGTGCATGCAGTCGGCCTTCACAGCGCGTTTGAACTCGGGTTGCATCTCTCGCCAGGTTGGCGCAATCGTGACGAACGCCGAGTTTTCTATCCTGGCGTTTGGCTGGAACGACGTTCCCCGCGGCCAAGTGCCATGCCTGCTGCGATACTCGAACGACCTCTTGGGCGGCAAAAGAGACTCGGGCGAGTTCAGCTCGTATGAGAAGAAAGACGAAGGCTTCAAGAAGGCGCTCGGCAAGTCCCTGCCAGCCGCAATCAACCACGAGGAACGGAACGGCCTTCACCTCACCTACTGCTTCAAGACCATCTACAACGAAGTGCAGTCGCAGAAGAACCAGGTCCACACTCGCTCGCTACACGCGGAGGAGAATGCCTTTCTTCAGATATCGAAGTTTGGCGGACAGGGCGTGAATGGTGGCACGCTATTCACAACAGCCAGCCCGTGCGAACTCTGTGCAAAGAAGGCATATCAGCTGGGTATCAAGACCATCTACTACATCGATCCCTATCCTGGGATCTCCGCGGACCACATCCTCGGCTGTGGAAACGATCCGCCTGCCTTGAAGCTATTCAGCGGCGTGATTGGCCGCGCGTACCATGAACTCTACGAACCAATCATGCCGTTCAAAGACGAACTGGCAACTCTGCTTCCGGATGATGCCCCAATCGCTGCACGAGACGGGAGAAACCAGGTAGAGCTGTTTGCGGGGCGACCTTCCGAAGGAGCCGATCGGACTTTGACGACAAACCTAGCGAGCCCCCAAGCGAGCGCCACAATCGACCCGAAGTTGCGATAGCCTGATGGTCGGTCAGTCTACATGGTCACGGTATCCCTGAAACATCGCCGCAGATTTCACAGCGGGGATTCGTGTGGAGGACGTTTCGCCTAACCGTCCCCTCCGAAAATGCGAAGGCCAATCGCAAAGGCGGAATCTCCGTGCCGGCGAACCCAGTGACGATGCGGAGAAGCTCGGTTACGGCAGCTCCTGCTACCGCCGTGTTGAATGCAATCACGCTTGGCTGAGCCTCGTTCGCGCCCTCAATGTACCCCTCGTGGATCTGGCCCTGACGCTCTTCGGCCGATAGCGCCTCGATTCGAAGCGCGTGGGAATCGAGGTGTCCCCAGCAGCCAAGGCACGGTCGGCCAGGGCCAACCACGACCACCCTGCCTGCATCGGCGACGATGGTACCGGCACCATCGACACGGAAGGCGGTTCCCAGGTCGATGATGGGCAGCAGCCACTTGTAGGCAATGCGGTTCAGCATCGCCCTTGGCGTGTGCCGGTCCACACAGCAGACCACGATGTCGCAGCCACCAACCAAGGCTTCGTGTCGTGCATCGAAGAATTCCTGAATCCGCTCGATCTTTCGCACGAAACCTAGCGCTTCAGCGTACCGCGCCGCCACGTCAACCTTGTAGGTTCGTCCTACGTCGTCCCTGCTCGCACCCACTATGCGCGAGAGGTTGGACTCCTCGACCAGATCCCCATCAATGAGCACAAGCTCTCCGACGCCGAGATGAGCAAGTTGCATGGAGACCAAGGACCCCGTACCGCCAAGTCCTACCACTCCAACCCGAAGGTTCCGCAGGCGGGCCTGACCGAAGTCGCCGAGAGCCAGCTTCTGGCGCGAAAAGAACGGTTCTTCCTCCATTGAGGGCGAGCCAGTCTCTCCAAGCGTTCGCCCGACAATCCGCATTTCGATCCGTATGCTCGCTACTTCCGCGTCGAACACGCGGGCCACTGCCTGTCCGTCTTGGATTAGAACGATCGAGCCGTGAGGTGCCTCAGGGATCTGGCAATGGATCGAAGGCATCAAGCGGGCATCACCCGTGTCGTCTGCCGCGGAGAACCATGGTTCCGATGCTCCCGGATGCGTGTGGATTGTGAAGACCGACCACCCGCAATCGCGAGCCTTGCGAGTGAGGCGGTTGAAGGCGACCGGATCGAGCGATAGCTGATCTGGTCGCCGTATTCTGTATGCGTCGTCAGGGACCGGGATCGCCTCGCGGACGGCGATGACGGTCCCATTCGAAGCTGGTATCGGCTCACCGAGCAGGATGCCGGCACTCTCCAGGTCGGTGCGTGCCAGAAGCACTTTGCAGAGGCGATCCCACCGTTGCTCGTCAATTCGCAGCTTCATGGTCGGCACCTCTAGTTCCGTTTCTCGAAGCGGGCCCGAATGCAGCGCATAAAGTCCCTTAGATTGCTGGCGCCCGGTTGCCATGCTCCAGGAAGCAGATGCCACGAGAATCGTTGCCATTGCTCGCCCAATACGCTCTCGACGGAGGTCCCCTGCGGAGCGCCGGCAGGTGTCCGCACCTGGGGATTTACCCAGAACATGTCCGGTGCGGCGTCCGGGAACATCGGCGGCAGCTTGACCAACAGTCGGACAAGACCGGGGGAGAACGTGTCCGGCACCGCGTAGTCCTGTATCACCACGAAGGTCCAGCCGTCAGGCTGAGGATGTGTATCGAAGCGTTCGGCTCCCACGGTCGCGGGATCGAGTTGGTGGCCGTAATTCGCAGGAGGGGCGCTGTGAAAACACTCCCCCATCTTGAGAGTGAGCTTGGTGTCGTCGGTTATGACCTCGTCCTCGTGAGGACGGTCGAGGAAGAGGACGTCTGCCAAGGGAATGCCGGCTCGCTCTTTTAGCGAACGGCCGGACTGGTGTGGATCGGCGAATTCGTATTCTTTGCGGTTGATCGTCACGACGACCCCTCGTGCTGCGATCGCGTGTGTCCAGAAGTGCTGCCCGTTCTGCAGGATGACACCTTGATCGTTGTCGATCACCCGCAGCTCGGCGCCCGGGTGTTTCCGTTCGCATTCGCACTCTTCGTGGTGATGATGGTGGTGGCGCTCAACCTCCATGCAGAGAACGTGGTCGAGTGGCACGTGTGTTCGTTCCTTGATGGTGCGTCCAGTCTGCTCTGGCAAGTCGAACGCATGTCGTTCCTGGTTGACGAATACTTGGATGGCGTCTTGGTGGTTCTGCTGATGGATCATCTTCTTACTCCTTGTTTGTGAGGGGCTCATCCCCCACAGAAAAGATTGCCTTCAACAGGCCCGCAGATCGGTGACCTCCTGGTGACCGCGCAGTCCTCCCCGGAATCCACTTCAGGCCACCGGCGGGTCACCGGCTGAGGCGGCTAGAGAATTCGGGCGCTGACGTCGATCGCGTATCCACCACCGCGCGAACCGAAGATCTTCCTCGCCTCGGGAGGACATTTGACATCCGCGCGCTCAAAGCTCGTCTCGACCGCCTTGATAAAATCCAGCTTCGCCTTCTTCGCGACATCCCCATCGGTACGACTTGGCGACAAAAGCTCGTTCAGCTCGCCACGAGGCACAACCCGCCCACCAGCCTTCGCCACCGCCGATGCGAATTTGAAAGGATGGGAGTCAACCCTGAGTGTCGTGAGTTCCACCTTTCGATACCAAGCCCTGCCTTGGCCTTCTTGCAGGATCAGGTCGTCGCGAATCCAAAGCGGCGGAGACAGCTCGTTCTGCAGAGCGAGCTGCACAACGATTCTTTCGAGCACGCAGTCATATGGACCCTGCGGCAGAGAACATTCGATCTCGGGGAACCCCAGGCCAGATGCACATCCCGTGGGAACCAACAGCATGCAATTCGAACCTTGGGTGGCATTGCGTATGATCGCCGCGTCACTTTCCAAGGGACGTCGCCCAACGAGCAGGAGGTTCAGTCCCTGTGATTGTCGAAGTGGCAAGCGTGCGAGCAGCCACACGCCACTCACTACCTCTCGTACCGCCCCCTCCAGAGACAAAGCCTTGCTCATCTCGCCAGCGAGAGGAGCCAGATCCAACTCGTAGCCGCCAACATCCGATGGGGTAAGCGTCCGCATATGGATGGCATCATCGTCGCTGATTCCGACCAAGGTGTTTGGGTCAAGCGCTACGACCGTCAAAGCCCTGGGATTAGCTGGGTGATCCGGGTGAGCAACCGCTTCGAGTGTGATGGGGCGGAGCACCTTCTGTTTTAGAAGGTTGTCAAAGCTTGTCCCAAGATTCCTTCGCCACTCCCCCTCCGGCATTCGCCACGGATACAAGTCCCAGAGGTTCCGACGTTCGGCCTCATCCCCAAATGAGCCGCGAATTCCGGCTTCGTCCAACAGTTGTTCGACGCTGCGCTCGTAGGTGCCAGCCTTGATGTCAATCCTGTTCGGAACCTTGAGCGAAACATGCCCTCGCTTTCGCGTTCCAGCGAAGGCAAGCTGAAGTTTGGCTTCGACCAGTTCGCCTTCGTTCAGGCGCGCGCCGAGGTCATCGAGCACCTTGAAACAGTCTCGACCGCGCACGACGATCCTGGCTCGGTCATCTCCATGCCACCGCAGCTCAACCACATCGACCTGTTGGATACCCGGAATCCTGTGTAGCTCAAAGAGCTGGCTTCCGCGCTCTTGCAATGGGCGCAGCGTGCAGATGTTCTCCCCTGCGAAAAACTCCTCGTCGTTGGCGAGCAGCCTTCCCAGAATCTCGCGATAGCCCTGCAGGAGGCGAGCAGATCGGGACGCTATGCCGAGGCGTGAAGTTTCCGGATCCAACCGAATATGGTCGGCTGTCGCCGGTCGAAAGTTGAGCACGGTCGGATGGCCCTTCTGGATCTGGATCACACGCTTGATAGCCTCACCCCGGAGGATTTCAGCTCGCAGCTCGCCGCCCCTTTCGTAGACGTAGATCTCAACCGCCTCGCCAGTCTTGCGGTCTTTGCACCACGCCTGCACAGCCGTCAACAGACGTTTCCGGTCGAATGAAATCTTGCCCAGGGCACGCTTGCCGGCAAACTCGCGATAGTTGCGAGCATGCCCTGTCTCTCGCGCGTGGACGCGCGCCCGACGCAACACCTCGGAACTTGGGTTGCTGTCCTGACTGGTTATCCAAACGCGGGCGGCAAGCTCTTGAGACGGTTCGGCGTCTGAGACTTGTAGGTCAACCTGCTGGTCTTCGGCAGCCTGCTGTAGAAGTTCGCGACCGTTCTCGGTTCCAAGCTCAAGGATAGCCTCCAGAGCATCGAGCAAGAGCGAGGATTCGGCAGGCGGATCGTTGACCAGAGAATTCCACAACGCCTCGTGTGTGAAGGCCGGATGGGAAATTCGACCCGATTCCCCAGCGGCTTCCAAGATCTTCTCCCACGTGGACAGGTCCACCTCGTGCAGAGCCGTGACGTCGTGGAAGGCCGTGGGCAACATTGCTATCTACTTTTGATTGTACCGCGCATCCATGCCGCGCCACATCAGATTAGCGAACATGAAAGTAACGGAAGACTTTTGGGGGTGGTGGCATCTAGGGCCAAGTGGGAAATGTAGCCAGCAGCGAATCCGCTGAGCAAGCCCGCGAGAAGCAACAGCAAGATGCCCCCGATCCCGCAGAGCAGACGCTCCAGATCGCTGAAGCTTTCATCATCCGATCGAGCGAACAGTTCGTCGGCCTTTGATCGACAAGAACGTTCCCAATCGCCGGCGAGCTTGCTAGCTCCTGCCAAAACGATCGCGCCAGCCGAGACGCTATGCCCAACGTTCCGGTGGTGCGGGGAAACCGCCGGTTCCAGTATGTCGGGAAGAGAGGCGCCGACATACCCGCCCAGGCCTCCCCCTACCACTTCAACGGCTCTTTTCCAGGTCTTCTGGCCACCGGAACGTGCGACTGCTACGGCAGCCCCAGCGACAACCCCAACGGTCTTATGAGTCTTCCCATTCATGACGAACGTTGTCCTTCTCGCCCACCTTTCGGGCGCGCGTGTTGAGGTCGCAAGGTGTGGCTAGCGAGGCCACCGCTACGACAGGTTGGATGATGTGCAACAAACTGAGACTCGGTGCTCTCCATTTGGGCGGTCGGGATGACTGCGATGCCCAACAAAGGCTGGTTGCCCGAGCCGCTGTGATTTCCGCACAAGCTTTGGCCCCGCCCGTCGTGAGGAGCTTGTGGGTGGGCGAGAACGGCTTTCGGAGAGCACTTGGTCATACGGCTAATAGGTACTGAAACACCGATCCATAACCTTCAAGGGCGTCGGACGATTTGCGATCCGCAAGGGATCCTGCGATCCTATAAGGATCGTGAGCAGTGAGACCGAGCGCACACGCCTGTCCCATCTCTGCAGGGTCTTCCTTCTGGTCGATGACCTTCTCGGGGGTCGAGCCCACGACCGCGATAGCATCGCGGAACGGCTCATGATCAAGCCAGCAAGTGCCGACCGTTTGATTCGAGCGATAATCAAGCGCGTCCACCCCATCGAGTGCAGGATCGTGAATCGCAAGAGGACCATTTCGCTGGCACCGGTGAGCACCACCCGCGCCCGAGTCCCCGTATCGGTCCTGGTCGCCGCCTGTTTTGGCGCTAGCCTCGCCCCCCTGTTTTCCGGGTCAACCTACGAGGCAGGAATTCGTGAGGCGGCAAAAACGCTCCATCGTTGGGGAGCGAAGCGACCAGAGCGTTTTCGCGAGATCGAGCGCAAGTTCATCTTCCTCTCTCGCGGGGGAGAAATGTCGCTTCCGGAGAAAGCTGGCGACCTTGACGAGATCGTAGATGCCCTGCTTGGTGGCGAGCGGATAAAGGTCAGGTACCAAGACTTCAATGACGACGTCACACAGCAAGAGGTCGAGCCGCTGTCACTGGTGATCTACGATCATCAGCTGTACCTCCTCTGTCGGCATCCCGGCCTTGAGGTCAGGACTTTCAGGTTATCTAGAATCGTCGGAGTCGAGAGGGGCAGCCAGTCGTTTGAGTACCCGACCAAAGCCGAGTACGACCCCGAACGGATATTCCGAGATAGCTTTGGGATCTTCGTGGGAGACGGTCAGCCCGAGCGCGTCGTCCTCAGGTTGACAGGCCGCTGGGCGCACTACGCGGAGACACACCGATGGCATTCGTCTCACCGAAGCAGGCGGGAGGCATCGGATGTGCTCGTCGAGGTTCGAGTTCGAGTGTGCCCTGAAGTGGAACAGTGGATACTTTCATTCGGCGACGAGGCTGAAGTGCTTGAGCCGGCAACGCTCCGAGCCAAAGTGGCAGCTAGGTTAGAGAAAGCAGCAAAGAGATACGCCTAAACTACATCGACCTCCGCGTTGGGGAGATGATTCCTCAATGTTGGGGAGGTCACTCCTCGATGAAGGTGTCCTCGTCGATCCTTTTGACCGAGAGCACCCTTTCCTCGCTGACCCCGACTCCGAAGTCGTACAGTAGCCTACCAAGCTTGGCCCCGTCGATCAGGGCAAGACGCTTCCCGATTCGGTCGACCATTTCGTGGGCTTCGCGTGGAAAGCTTCCGGCGGTGGTGATGAAGATGCCATGCCTGGCCCGCTTCGATTCCAGCGCTCCGAGGAAGTCGCGAACGTCACGGATCGGTACTGCACGTCCGGTATCGTACCGTTTTGCCTGGATGTAGACGCGGTCGAGACCGAGCGGATCTGCGGGAACGACACCGTCGACGCCTCCGTCACCGGAATGGCCGAGGTGGGCACCATCGCCCGGCTTCCCGTAGCCCATGGCCTCCACCAGCCGGATTGCGATTCGTTCCAGCAGCTCCGGAGACCCAGCAAGGATCCGGTCGAGGAGATCCTTCTCGACCTTCGACCGCACCACCTTGAAGGCGCTCTCCAAGGCTTCGTCTGGTGTCTGGGCTGCACCAACCGCCACACGCTCGGCAGGCTCCGTCGCCTGGTCCTCGTCGTCGACCCGTCGCCAGTCCCGAAACTCGGGGTACCGTCCGAGGTCGGTCATGGTCAGCGTCGTCGGCGAAGTCTGAAGAAGTCCGCGCCCCCTATCCGTAACCTTGTACACGCCTCGTCGCAGTCGTTCTAGAAGTCCAGCACGTTGCAGGTAGATCTGCGCCCAGTTGATTCGGTTTGTGGCCCGACGCTGTGGGCTGTTGGGAAGACGCTCGGCAAGGTCGGCTTCGTCTAATCCCATCGCCGTGGCCACGCGAGCCCGCGCCTCCACCGTGGGAAGGTCGCGTCCATCGCCATAGGCACGCAGGACGGGGAGAAGGAACGCTTCGAATCCGGGTACCGCCATGCGGTGACGATACTGCGGAACAGGCGTAGGGGAAAGGCGTCGCTGTCGTGGTCTGTCGCTGTCGTGGTCGCTGTCGTTGGTCGTCGTCCCTGTCGTGATTTGTCGCTGTCGTGGTCGTCATCCCGGTATATGACGAGGTCTTCCCTAGGGAGTCGTCATTCCTCGGAAGGGTTGGGGTCGTGGTTCCGCGTTACCAAGTTTCGGAACGGTTCTGGAACCCTGGGATACACGGAATCGGACCAGTCCGAGGAAGTTGGACGAGGACTTCACCGACGACGTTTCAAAATCGGTAAGGGATGGGAAATTGGGAATGGGGAACCCCACTTTGGTCCCCAGGTCATGGGGGGAACAGCTCCAGCGCGACCAACCTCCCAAGCTTGGCGTGACCCGTGTTCAAGACGGGAAGCGGCGACGTGCTGTCGCTCATGTACGCGGCCACCAAGATAGGCCCACGACCGGGTGGCCATGCGATGGCAACGTCGTTGGCGGCGCCGAGATCTCCGGTGCCGGTCTTGTCGCCCAAAGGCGCTAGCGCGTTTCATGTCCCATCAGCTGCAACGCTTGAAATTGGACCCTTCCTACAACTCGCTACGTCTCATCCGCTATCCGGGGCGTTTCTTGGGGAGCATCCTGTCATGCAAGATGCCCGCTCGATCTATCCTCGTCGCAACTAGTCTTGGAAGCAGAAGCTGCCAGGGCTCGCATCTCAGGGCGTTGGCAATCGCGGCTATGAGATCGACTGTAGCCGACTTTAGCCGTCGCTCGACATAGTGGATCTGGGTGCGGGAAACCCCGGCAAGCAAAGCAAGTTCGGGAGCGGTCAGATCTCTTGCTTCTCGTCGAGCCATGATGTTCTGGGCCAGAACCTTTCTTGCTTGCGTCTGATTGCGCCATGTTCGCGTATTCATCGGATTCGAGAATACCGTCTGCGCGCGATACGAGCCAGACTCTTGTGGTTGATGTTCACTATAGACACAACCTATTGTGTATTGACTCCGCAGAAACAGTGGCGCTATTGGCAGGTAAAGATTTCTGCGCCTGTATGCACATTTTGCGTGTCTTACTGCACGATTAGTCAGAAGATGTCGCGCCGCATTTAATCCGTGGTCCCGGCCGAAACGTTCACTATAGGCTACGAAATACTTGTGCCATCGGGCTTGCGGTGGCGTATATTGTTCGTCCGTTTTTCGATAATAGGGCGGGACAATGTGTCCGCCCGACGAGGAGGGCAACATGACGGAGTACAAGGACTGGTTTGCGTTTGATGCCAACAAGCAGGCTTCCCGCGTGCGGGGCCTGCCCTTGGGACACGGGCTCAAGGAATTGCTGGCCAACAGCCTCGACGCAGGAGCGACCAAGATCGCTCTCATCTGCAAGCCCGCAGATGGCAGCCGCAGGGACCGGGCCGGCAATCGAGCCTTCACCGTCGAGTGCCACGACAACGGGGCCGGATGCAGCGATCCCGAGATCCTCCGACGGGTGGGATCGACGACCAGCGACCAGAGTGCCAACAAGCGGGGGCGATTCGGTCGGGGCCTCATCGACGTCATCTCCATCTGCGAGCAAGCCGAGATCCGCACGGGCGGTCACCGCCTTGGATTTCAACCGGGTAAATGCGTCATCAGCGCGATCAGGAACCACGAAACCGGCCTTGTTTTCGAAGGGCTGCTACGGCATCCAGGTGCAGAACCCGACGAGCTGAAGCGCTTCTTTGGAAGCATCATTCTGCCCAGCGGCGTGGAGTTCGAGTTCAACGGGATGCTGGTGCCCCATCGCGAAACCTTCCGTACCGTGGCAGACGTTCGGTTGCCAACCCCGCTCTTCGATCCCCAAACGGAAACGGTCAAGAGTCAACGTGTGGCGACCAAGGTCGACTTGGTCGCCAAATTCGGGGATACCCCGATGATTTGCGAGCTGGGGATTTCCGTCGATGAAGCGCCTTGGTCCCTTCCTTACGATATCAACGTCATGCAGAAGACGCCCCTCGACATCGACCGGAACATGCTGCACGACAAATACAAAGCCCAGGTGATTGCGGAGTTGGTGGGGCCTTTAAGCGACCTCTATGCAGAGTTCACGAAACGAGAAGGCAAGGCGCCTCCCGAGATCGCCGACAGGCCCGACAATGCCAAACGCTTGAGCGAGTCGGCTCAGACCGCCATCGTCGAAGCCCACCTGAAAACCAGTCGCGACAGGATTGTTCGCCGCAACCCTTGGGACGATGACGACCTCAGCGAGTCGCAAGAGCTTGAGGACTTGGGGTACCTTCCTGTCAATCGCGGTCACCTTCCAAGCGGGCTCTCGGCGCTTCTGGAAGAGGCCCCGACGGTGAACAAGACGCATGGCGAGAAGTGCAAGGTGCAATTCACGCCGACAGCCAACTTCCCCAAGGAAACGCCGCGACAGGCGGCCTGTCTGCGCATCTTCAAAGAAATCGCGTCTGCCCTGGTGGGCTTCCCAGTGATCTGTGACCGCATTCGTAGCGGAAGTGTTGCGGGGGCATGGAAGGACGGAACCATAGACCTGAACATCGACGCATCCTTCCTTTGGGACGACCCGCTCGGCGAAGAGGCGCTCGGCGTGATCGTCCACGAGTGTACCCACGCGACCGTGTCGGGCCACTGCCTTGCATTCGAGAAGGAATCGGCACGAGTAGGCGCCAGGCTCGCCATCTGGGTGGCCAACAATCCAGAACGGTGGGCCCAGTTTTGCCAGGATATCGGCACCCGGACTTGCCAGCCGCCAGCCGTGATTCAAGCCGGAGGAGGTGCCCTATGAAGGATAGCGATGACGACAAGACCGGCGACAGTGAGAATGTCCGTGTCGATCCCGACCTGCCTGCAAACGCAGCCAACCTTCTGGATGTGCTTCGGCCACTACGACCGCGCTCGTCACCCGAGGACATCAATCATGCTGTTCGAGCGTGGGCTGCTGCCATCCGCGAGAGGCCGAAGGTGGAGAGGGTTACGGAAACGGTGTTGGCCCGCAGGCTGTTGCAAAAGCATGGCATTTCCGGCAGCAGGACGCTGCTCGACGCTGCGATTCGAGAAGCGGACGAGAAGGCGGGTTCGAGAAGAACGGTTGAGGACTCGGCGGGGTCCGCTCGTCCCAATCCCGCGCCGTGGCCTAATCCAGTTAACGCCGAGAAGCTCCTCGACAGAATTGAGGAAAGGTTCCGGCGGTACGTTGTGGTGGATGAGCATGCCTACCCCATTCTTACGGTCTGGGTTGCGCTCACCTACGTGTTCGAGTGCTTCGACGTCTGCCCTCTCTTGTTCTTGCGCAGCCCGGTCAAGCGTTGCGGGAAGACCACGTTGCTCGACGTTCTAGACTGCCTGGTATCAAAGCCGCTGGGCACGAGCAACATCACGGCAGCCGGTGCGTTCAGGGCCATCGACACCGAGAAGCCGACGCTTCTTATCGACGAATTCGACTCTGCCGGAAGCCGGAATTCCGAACTCAGAAACATCATCAACGCTGGCCACCGCCGCTCTCAGGCGCGGGTTATAAGAGCTAAAAGTTCCCACGACGTCTATTGCCCGAAAGCCCTCGCTGCGATTGGCGACATTCCTTCAACCATCGTGGACCGGGCATTCGTGATCCAGATGAAGCGGAAGGGCCGGAACGATTCCATCAAGGCGTTGAACTTTTCGCTCTTGCTGGCCAAGACCGAGTCGGTTCGGCAGCGCTTGGTTCGCTGGTCACAGGACAACGGCGATGCTCTCGCCAGCGCTACCCACGAAGTGCCCGAAGAGGTCAAGAGTGACCGCGCTCGTGACAACGCTAGGCCGCTCCTTGCAATCGCAGCCACGGTAGGTGGAAGGTGGCCCGAGCATGTCAGCGAGGCCGTAGTTGCATTGTCCTCAATGGCCGACCAAGAGGTCGAGGCGGACGTTGCCGAGGTACTTCTCAAGGACCTTGCTCGCATCTTCCGCCTAACCGAAGCCGAGCGAATCGAGACCAAGGTGATCCTTCGCAAACTAGCGGCGCGAGAGGCCAGCCCCTGGCCGACGTTCTCGCAGGGCCAGCCGATTACTCGGGAGCAACTGGCCCGTTTGCTGCGACCGTTCGGCGTCAAACCATCCAAATGGGCGGGCAAAGGCCACCCGCGAAAGTTTCACCGGGGGTATACCCTGACCGATCTTCGAGACGCCTTTGTTCGCTATGCCAGCTGGAACCCGCCACACCCGCCACAGGGTAAATAGTGGCGGGTGTGGCGGGTGGGAAGCGACTCTGCTGACACCTCCGAGCCGCAGGTAGTCATCACATGCGCCGATTGACATAGAGTCGGCCATTGGCCAAACTATTCCTCAACGGCGGGATCCCACGCCGAACCCCGATGGCCGCTCCCCGCGACGGCCAAGGTACTGGGGCAAAGGGGCACAGCTTCGGGATCGTGGTGATCCACAGCATGCAGTCGAGCGGGGCGATGAGTGTGCTGTCAAGGAGCCACCACTATGAAGGACAAGAAACACAAGAAGGCGATTCGTGCGCAAAAGGCACGAATGGGAGAAACGACCAGCTACTCAGCTGCACGCCTCGTTCTCACCCGGAGTAACGGCAAGACATCGGCTGAAGTTCTGGCGCTTGAGGATCGGATACGAGCTGTTATCCCTCTAGCCGCTGCTGCCAGGGGACGAAGGAGCGGTTCGGATCCGATAGAAACTCCGGTTGCATCGAATCCGAAAGCCGCGCTCGTGCAGGCACTGCGGCTGTTCTCCGTTGAAGACCTCTATCGTCTCCACACGGTCATGTATGCCGGGCGCGACGTCGATGATACCGACGACATACGAAGCCAGTATCATGGGCTTCATCAAGGTCTCCCGCGACACACCCGTGATGTGACCATATTCGGGATAACCGAGAAAGCGCCTTTGGCCACCTACCTTGAGCGCGGGCTCGAACTGGCCCGAAAGGCTGGCATGAGCCTGATCCAGCTTGGCGCAATTCCGTCGGCGACCGAAGATTCCTCGCCACCGACAGCCGCTGCACCACCACCGCCGCAATCGCAGGTTTCGTCGGAAGAGGACCAGGACATTGACTTCGGCGTATTCCGCCGAGAAGCCAATGCTGCCTGGTTGAAGGCCCTACAACATGCAACCGGAAAGAAGGACCTTTCCACCCGGACCTGGACCGATCCGAAAGAGATCGTTGAAGTGTTGAGGGCCATCGGCGTACCCAATTCCAACCACATGTTCTTTCCTACCGGCGGTGGAAACGATCTCGCAAGTGCGACCATAGCCAGGGAAGCGGGTTGCATCGAGTTGTTTTGTCATGGAGAGGACGGGGACAGGGGCAGCCCCGAGATCGTCAAGCCACGAAGCCTGACCCTCAACGCCATCGCGGGAATCCCGTCGATGTCCTACCTACGTTTGGAGCTGGACGAGCTTGCTCCGAGCGGGGTCTACGACTCGGTATCCAACGGTCGAGAAGAACTTACCGAGACGGAGCCGTTGCAGTACGAAGACCGCTCGCTATGGGATGATGGCGAGTACGTGCCATCGCACAGGCTTGTGACTCGCTGGCTGCGTGGCTCCTTTGTGATCTTCGCGAAGGGCAGCCTTTACAACGCCTTCGACGACTACTGGGAAGGTGACACTTACGACGGGCGGCACAGCAAGATGGATGCCGCGCAATTCCGCAAGTACGTCGACCGTATCGTAGGCAGTGCAATTGAAAGGGGCCTGCCCACGCACTGACAGCGGCACCACGAGACCAATCGAATCGAATACCCTGCTGGGGCTCTTCCCGATTTCAGGGAGAACGAGCCCCAGCATCACCTCAACGCACACCAGGCAGCCGCAGCCCACGCAGGGTTTTCCCCACGATGGGGATCCCAGCGGCGTTGATGATCGTCGTGAACTTCACCATCTTCTTCACCGAAGGCTCGGGCAGCTTCGGCGCCTTCTTACTGTTGAACCCGAGGTAGACGAGTTCAGGATTGATGGCGACGATCCATGATGCGAACACGTCGACGTCGAAGTCCATCACCGGCTCTACCGTGACGATCTTGCGTGGGTAGTCCAGAGCAAGGAACTGGCGGTAGCGAGACGATGGTGGCGGTGCCTTGGTGGAGACGACCTTGTACCCGGCGTCACGATTCGTCTCCAGGGTGGTGACCAAGACTACACTCCTGGGAAGCGCGTCTAGGTGCGGGAGGAAGCACCTGGGGCGCTTGCTTTGCAGGTAGAAGACCTTGTGGGACCGTGGGTGAGTCCGAGTCCAGTCGCGGATGCTGGCGATGATGGCGCTCCTCTGTTCCCGCGTAGCGAACGCGACATCACCGTTCCCGCAGACAAAGACGATGGGGGATGATGGAATCTTCCCAAGGCGTTCAGGGTGGAAGTGTGGAATGTATTCGTAACAGGACATGCAGTTGTGCTTCTGGCGCTTGGCCTGGAGCTGAAAGCTGGGAAGGCAGTAGGTGCAATCGAATCGACAGCCCTTGAAGGGATTCCATGTCGTCGCATCTTCGTACATGTTGGTGTGCAGCTTCGAGGAGGACGAAGTAGCGTCCGTGTGGTCTGTTGAATTCGTTGGCATGGTACCTTTCCTTTACATTGTGGAAGTTGGGAGCTGGGGAGCTGTGCCTCTCGTCGAGAGGTCAGCCACCATCGCCATGGCGTGGAGCCACGAGCACCTTGCTGAGCTGGGGTAGGACTTCAAGGTATGGGGACGCAGAGAATGGGTTCGAGGGCATGCAGCCGAGTAGCGCAGACGAGGTCGGCACTAGCCACTGCACTACCTTCTTGATGTTGACGCCGAGGGGCTCGACCTCTACCAGAGTTGAGCGTGGAGCACGTCGTGGTACACCCGCAGCACCAAGCAGGCGATGCCACCGCGTTGCGAGTTCCAGAGGTGCGACTTGACGACAGCAGGCGATCAAGTAGATGGAGATCTGGAACCGACTGAATTTGCTACCCTCACGGGGTGCGATGACGTCGACGTGGATGATGAGGACGTAACCTCTCAGGGTGGAGTTCCACACCTTCTTCCCCTGCAGCAGCTTCGTAATCTGTGGCCGGAGCTTCTCGAAGGTGGAATCCAAGTTCTTGCCGCGTACAAGGAATGGAACTCGCAGGATGATCCGTTGCAAGTCAAAATGCTTGTGCTTCTGGAACCAGGAGCGTACCTCTCGTCGCTCCCGGAAAAGCTTCCTGCGGAGACAGGGCGGGCATTGGGACAGATTGCAAGGCTCCCCCTCGGTACACCGTCTTACCCACTCCTGGACGACATTGAACCGTGAAGCCAAGCGATTGGACGAGGTCGAAAGGTCCCCGTAGACGAAAATCATTTCCTTTCGAGAGATCATGGCCTTTTCCCCTCGGGCGTTGCCCTTGTCCACTTGGGCTTTGGCTTCGGCGGCTTGCGACTGCGATCAAGACCGCGAAAATAGACATGCTGCCGATAGGGCACAGCCTTGATGAATTCGACCAAGTCCTCATCGGGGATATTCATCATCTCCGACCTCTTCCTCAATTTCTCGGGGTCGTATCCGGGGACCAACTGCTCCACCGAAGTCAGGTACTCTGCGTGTCCTTCAAGGCTCTTGAGCCTTTCGGCGAAGAAGTAGGTGTCCTCAGGTGTTCCCTTCGGTAGACCGAGGATCCTACGGAAACACTCTTTGATTTGACGCCAGCGAGGCTTCTTCGTCTTGACCAAACAGATCAGCTGGTTGTGGACACGGAACCCGAGGTCGTGGGTCCGGGTTTTGGGTTCCCAGGAACGGTGTTGGGGACCGCCACAGCGTTTGACCACCTTCTTCCATGCAACCAGACGACAAAGACGGTCGAATGCGTCGTCCATCTTCTCCATGGCGGCAGCCAGCTCGGGACCTCTGACATTTCCAGGTCCGGAGGAAAGGGTGACGATGTACAGAAGTTCGGGGTCGTATCCGGTGAACTGTGCGATCAGGGCGAGCTTGTTCTTCTCTGCACGCTCAACTTGGCACCACGGACAGCAAGGATGGTCACAATAAGGGTGCCACCGGGGCTCATGCCGGCGCCATTCGCTCTTTCTCTTCTTCTTGCCGCAGAGGCGGATCCTTGGGGCTTCTCGGAGTAGAAGTTCTCGCTCTGGGGAGTTGGGAATCCCCTTCTTGTGTTTCAAGACCCAGGCTACGCTTTCGACCATTTCCCGTGTGTTCTTCTGCGATTCAATCTTCTCGTCGGTCTTCTTGTAGAATTTCATGGTGATTTGTCCAGGGGTTTGAGGTTGATGGTGTTGAGGTGGAAATTGGGGTGTGTTTGTGGTCAGAATCAATCGATTCGAGGTTGGAAGAATGAGAATTCACCAGTGGAAGAACTGTCGATAATAGAGGTGGAAGCGGAAGAGGTTGGTGGTGGAAACAATCCCGTTCATCAACTGGACAGTGGGAAGTGATCGGAAGTGGGTGTTCGCAATTGGACGTGTGGAAACACGTGGACATGAAGTAGGTGTTTTCAATTGAATGGGTAGAAACCATCGTCATGAAGTAGGTGTTCCCAGTTGGATGTGTGAAAATCATCGTCACAAAGTGGGAGTAGTAGAGTCACTACGTCCCATCTTTCCCACTCGAACTTCCTCCGCCCAGCGTGTGGAAGACCTTGTTCCCTGTCTCTTTCCCGAGGTCGACCGTGTTCGCGTCCCACCATCAAAAATACGCACTCTAATCGACCAAGAACGCGCTTCGTTTGGCGTCGCCGATGAAGCCGTCGTCGATCTTGGTGATAGCGCGCGTAGGGGAACGCTTTCATTCCCCCACGCGCGAATACATCCTCGACTACCTATTCAAAGTCTGAGACATCATCGCTTGCCTTGGTCACGAGAGAGCGGTAGTGGCTCAAATTCAAGTCTCCCACAGCCGCGAAGTTCGAGCCCGCCACGTCGCCCTGGCGTTCGGCATCACCAATGCGCAGCACAGCGAGTGCGATTCTCGCCAGCCCTATTAGCTCTACATCGACTTCTTCGACAAACGGTTCATTGATAACCGTACCAGTTTCCCGTGCCCACAAGTCCTCAATGGCTTCGGCTGGCAACCGTGAATAGGCAAAGCCCCATACCGTAATGCCACTAGAACTGGACTCAAGACCGCACACCACAACTCCCTCCCTTGGTCGAGGTGATACCTGTCTTGCCCACGAATTCAGGTGTTGGCGTACCGACTCGTTAGTGCAGGCCGAATCGTTGACTGCAAATGCAAGTTGCCAATCACGCATGTGAAACCGAACCAGATAAAGTGTCGGCTCGCTCTGCAGGGCGTCGCGTGTATTGGCATTGCCATTGCTGATCTTCTTTCCCATTTCCTTTACCTCTATCAGCCAGCAACCGATGAACATCATTCGCAACCCGCGACATCTACGCGCACCGATTTCGACTGGCAACTACTCTTTACAAGAGACGATTCTTGCAATCTGACGGTGCCGTGCGAGCGTGGGCGCCGTGGTTGTCTGCTACTAGGACTGCGCTAGCAGCATCGGCCTTGCTCGGTGAATGAGCCCAGTCAAACAAGAATTCTGGAAACCTGCAGGTGTCTCGGCGGAAGCTCGCGCCACCTTCACCGGGAGGGGGGCGACTGCTCGGATCGGAAGTCAATCGACCTTTTTGGTCCGAGCAGCCGGACAATAGCCGGACGCTATCCCTCTTGTTGGTCGAAGATGAAGTCGATTGATGCGGCGACGTGGTCCCACATGGCCGAAGCTGCCTTGAGATGCTGAACCTTGATGGTCAACTGCATGTCCAACAGGGCGAACACGCAGGCCATTCGCAGCACGTGCGCAGGAGCGTGGGCCTTGAGTTCTTCTACCAGGAAGGACCGCCGGGGATCTTTCTCAGCCCAACGGGAATACAGCTTCCCCCACAGCTGCTCGGCCTTCTTCGAGAGTTGCATTTCCCCGACGGTTCTCGCGAACTCCACGACTTTCTTCAACCTCCGGATGATGGGCCTCAGCGCGACGAAGGGCAACGGTCGGCAAAATGACACGGACTTCGATCTTTCGACGAAGAACGGGAGAAGCCGCCGGTCAAAGCAGGTCTGCCCCTCAAGCATACGCTTGGAAAGTTTGGGACTAACGTTGAAGTCCCCGATAAGAGAGACCAGCGCGTCGGTCGTCTCCCTTGGGTTCGCATTCGAGCGTGTTGAGGCGATGCCTTTGTCCCAGAGGTCGGAAAGAATGGGGGAAAGCGTGTTCTGCGGCCGGCGAATGGATCTTAGTGTGCTTGCGGGCCCGGTATCGACAAGGAAGAGTCGCTTGTCCCCGTTGCGGTCGTCGAATTGGTCCCGGTCGTGAAGGCAGGCGACAAGACCCTCGCCCGAGAGCAGGGTGATCTCCTGGCAGCGTGCTGCCCATGACGGGTCGACACGGCGTAGGAGCCCCAACACAATGTTGATCGCCGTGGTCTTGCGCGCATCGGCTGAGGTGCCCACAAGGGCGGCGTAGAATTGCAGGTAGTGTTCGGTTCCCCCAGCTACGAAATGGGGCCCTCGTCCGATGAGATTGGCCATGCCGGTGAGAAACGGCGCCGCGATGGCCATTTCGTTCGCCTCGACATGCGGCATGACCACGCGGAGGAGGTCGCCAACTATCCCGTAGAATGGATACTTGTTGACGCGCGACGGCTCCCTGGGCGGAAGCCTCAGACCGTCTGGTGCCTGCGGCTTGTTGTTGAAGTCGGGTATGACGGTATCGATCTGTCGGGTTTCGTTCACTGTCGTTCCTCCCTCGGGTAGCCACGTTTCTTCGCTTGGCCTGCTGTTGGTGACGTTGGTGTTGAAGGCCGCCTCGTTTTCGTTGTCCGCTGCTGTTGCTCCATTGATTTGCTCCACGTCCTCGTTCCTTTCGTTGTTCGATTCGGGTTGCATGATTTCGTTCGACATTGCTCTTCACCTTTCTTGTGCGCGGCGATGGTGATGGTGTTCGCGACCATCGCGATTTCTGTCCACACCGGCCCTAATCTCTCTTTACAAGACGAGTTGCCGACAGCAGTTCAGCGGAGTCGCGTGGTCAACCGGCGATGCGCACGCAGCTCCCTGAGCGGTTGCGCGCGATCCGGATGATAGACGCGTGGTGCTGGCGGTCGAGATCGCCGATGCACTCGGCGTTGGTGGCGATGGCAGCTTCGACGTCATCGCTGAACATCGGACAGGTGTTGCCGTGAGCGGGGGAGATCTGCGCGTGCGCTGATGCGTGGTCGGAGATTTGCCGCTGGCGATCTCGCGGTCGCTGCGCGTTCACCATCTCGATGAGCGTGGTGGAGGCGGGTTGCTGCCCGACAACTTCCTGCGCGGTCGCATCCACGAGGTAGGCAGCGGCCAAATCGACCTCTGTGACCTCGCGGGATCGCGATCACACGGGGCGAACCCGAAAAATGCGTCTAAAGGCCACTTTTGTGTTTTCCAGGGCAAGACACCGGCGGACCCTCGATTACGCGAGCTGAGCGGAAAAGCGACCGAACGGAGCCCCAAAATGTGCGATCTGGTGGGGGCGTCACCCTTTGGTGGCGTCACCATCGCGGTGTTGGGTGACGCCACCATGGCGAGTACGTGGTCGTGTCGAGGTCGATGGACCCTGGTGGCGTCACCGGCTTCGCCTTCTGGATCGGGGATACGTAAGACAGCGCCCAGACGAGGATCTCGCAGGTTCGTCGAAAACGAGGCTTCAGATCGGCCCCAAATGCACGATCTGGCGGTGGCGCCACCGCGAGGTGGTGCCGCGATCCCGGCGGTGGAGAACTGGGGAAGGCTGGAACTTGATCGGCGTGCGGGACCGTGCGAGCCTCTGGAAGATCTTCGTCATGCACACGCCAACGATCCACAAGGTTGTGCAGCCCAAGCGGAAGCGCAAGGAGAACCCCAAGATCCATCGCTATCCGCTGCGTATGCCCGTGCGGCTTTGGGAGAAGATCGAGGAGTACCAGAATCGGGAAGCGGGGCGGTCGCTGAACGATGTCCTCCTCGATGCCGTGAGGTTCTGGTGGAACTTTCGTGTACAAGTCTGGCGGCGCTTGCCCAAGGAGCTACGCGAGAAGACGAAGGCGTACATGCAGGACATGGACTTGCCGCTCACCGGGGTTGTGCTTGAGGCACTCAAGTTCTTGCCCGAGAAGCGCGACGAAGCTGTCGGTGGAACGCGCCCCAAGGGGAGGTAACTAATCGAGGCGGTTGGCGTTCTCGTGGTCGCTGCGCGTTCGCCATCTCGATGATCGCGGTGGTGTCGGCGTCATGGACGACGAACTCGCGATAGACGGTTTCAGATCGTAGCGTGGGGCTGGTGGCGACCGCTCCGAGCGCTGTGGTCCAGGATCAACACGGGTGTCGGTCGAAAAATGCGTCTAAAGGCCACCTCTGTGTTTGCCCAGGGTAAGACACCGGCGGACCCTCGATTACGCGAGCTGAGCGGAAAAGCGAGCGAACGGAGCCCCAGAATGTGCGATCTTGATTTCCCGCCATCGAAAAATGGAGGCGCAAGCTAATGATTTAACGCCATCGGAAATGGGGCTGTCGAGCTTGAACGGTTCCGCCAAGCATGAGATCCTTCGAATGGAACTCGGTCATGGAGGAGAAAGCCGACAAGAAGGCTGATCGGCCCCGCAGGGGGCGACCTCCGTTGCCTCCGTGGGAGAAGGAAGCGTTTAGCATCCCCGTGGCCACAAAGGCAGCTGTCGACGAGTACAGAGCCGAGAAGTACGGGGGCAAGGGAGGCCACGAGGGATCGAGGAGCGCAGTCTACGTGAAAGCTATCCAGTGCTGGTTGAAATGGCGCACGCTGGTGACGCTGGACCTGCCGAGGGATTTGAAGTCGCAGATTCGCGGGTACGCGAAGAAGCACAAGCGCAAGATGTCCTCGGTCTTGATTGAGGCCATCGAATTTGGGTGGGGACGCCGGAAGGAATGGCCGCCACCGAAGGTGATGAAGAAGCGATCTTCTTGAGCGGACGCACTTGCAGCGTTCGCGCGGTGGGTGAGAACGTTGACCTCGTGAGATTCTGAACGCGCCGAGCACGCGCCCGTGCATGGCTCGCAGTCTGTCGCCGGTGCGTGCGCTGACGCTTCGATGACAAAGATCGACAACGCGCCGATGGTCCGCGCCCAACAAGACCTTCCGCTCACGCCGGGCGATGCTCTGGGTTGGCGAGAAGGTGTTCGCCGTACACGTTCTGTGGGAAGGGCGCGTGGTGTTGCTGGTCGCAGATCCACTACCAACGTCTTCGAACGGGTGCGGCCTGCTGAACGTGCCCCTCCACCGTGCCCGAGTGTCCGCGCGTGGCGAATACCACTCCGCTTGCGACCTCTACGTGCATCGCCCTCTCAATTTACGGCCACGTGCCACTGCCATCGGGCTGAAAACGCCTACTTGTAAAGAGATGGTATGGGCCTGCGAGAGGCAAACGCGAACGAAAAACTCTCCGAACACGGAGATGGCGTTCCTGTGTCTCGCGAGCAGTCGCCTTACCTAACCAGTGCAGAGGCAGCAAGCTACCTGCGCTACAGGTCGAGTTCGGCGATACGCAACTTGGTGCTGTCGGGGAGGCTCGTTCCTGCTGGTCGGCGCGGACGAACTTACCTGTTTCTCAGATCCGACCTTGACGATATGATCCGGGGCAGTGGCGCTCCCAAGCCCCGGATGGGAGCAAAAGATGAAAGCGAAATTTCCGGGCATAGAAGAATTATCCGACGGCCGAAAACGCATCCGTGTTCGAGCAGTCAATCCGAAAACTGGACGGATGCAGGAGGTGGACAAACTGATACACGGGACCCTGACAGATGCGGTGAAGTTGCGCGAGCAATGGCGGGACGAGATCCGAAACGCGGACCAGGTCGCAAAGCCTCAGACGCTGCGCTTCTTCTTGGTATCGTGGCTGAGGTCAAGGGCTCTGTCCGTTAAGCTCTCGACCGCGACAACGTATGCCGAGTCGCTCGCGCACTACGTCCTCCCCTACTTTGGGGACTTCTACGTCGACAAGATCACCGACGCTGACGTGAAAGCCTGGCAGATCACGCTAAGGAAGGACCTGGAGGCCGGAACCGTGAATGGGGCACTGATCATGCTGAGGATGGTGTTGGCGGATGCGGCAGCGGAGTTCCACCTGTCGCACAACCCGGCAGCAAGGGTGAAGCGGCTTCCGGTCAGGAAGTTCACGGACGAAGAGCCCAACCTGTTGAGTGCCGAGGAGCTTGGGCTTGTGCTCGCGGCATTTCGTAAGTACAAGCCCAAGCACTACCCGCTCGCCCTCACGCTCGCCCTCACGGGTTTGCGTTACGGCGAGGCCACTGCCTTGAAGTGGTCCGATCTGGACGAGGAAGCTGGCGTCATCCGGGTTAGGCGGGCGCAATGGAAAGGTGTGGTCGACACGACCAAGACAGGATCGGTGCGCTCGGTGCCACTCGTGCCCGAGCTAGCGGTGGTGCTGAGGGAACATCGGGCCGCAACGGCTGCGTCTGGACTTTCAGCACTCGATTCTGACTGGGTCTTTCCGGCGAAGGATGGCGGACTGTTACCAAAGGTATGGTTGAGGTGGGCTTTGATCAGCGTGCTGGACAAGGTGGGTATCAAGAAGAGGGTGAGCACGCATGGTTTTCGCCGCACCTTCAACAACCTGTCGCGTCAAGTGGCTGGCGAGATCATTACGCGAAGCATTACCGGCCATGTCACGACGGCGATGACCGAGCACTACAGCCACGTGGGAAGTCAGGAGAAACTCGCCGCAGCAGGCAGCATCGTCCGCATGGTGATGGGAACCGACACCGAGGAGAAGAATGGGGGATCAGGTGGGGGATCAGAAGCGAGCCGACCCGATGACACCAGATCCGTTGGACCTAACTTACCGAATTGATTGTTGTGCGGGAAGGGGGACTCGAACCCCCACTTCTTTCGAAACCAGATCCTAAGTCTGGCGCGTCTACCAGTTCCGCCATCCCCGCATAATAATTTCAAACAGTTACGATTCAGACTTTGTAATCCAAGCTACGTTTGGCACCACTTGGCACCACTTTGGCACCAACTTGGTACCACGATTCGGCACCCTAACCAACCGCCAACACGGCTTCGACTCTTCGCTGCTTGGCCGCTAGATCTGCCGATGGCTTGATGTAATGGCCAAGCGTCACGGTAGTCGATGCATGCCCCAGCGCCTCGCTCACGGCCTTCACGGTGCTTCCACGTTCGCGTGCCAGCGTGCCGTGAGTTCCCCGTAGTCCATGGGGTGGAACCACTGGCACTTTGGACAGCTTGCAGATCCGGCGAACCCATCGGTAGACGGCACCCCGGTTTGCGAGCGGGCCAAACAGCTTCTCGTTGTATGACCGACCTTCTGCCAACAGCCGTAGGTACGGTATTCGCCGTGGCCTCGGGAAACACTCCCAAAGGAAAATCCCATGGCAAGCAATCCGACGTATCTCTCCCGCAGGCAAGTGGCAGCCCTTCTTGGTGTCGACGAGGCCGAGGTCAAATCGCGCGACAACGTCACCTTCCATCCCGTCAAGGTGGCCGACGGCTCGTGGCGATACCCACCCGAGGAAGTCGCGGCCGTCTTACGGGGTCTGATCGCCGACGACGGGACTGGCGAGCTGAGCGGCTCGGTCTGCGCGGAGGTCTTTCAGCAATTCAAAGCCTCGAAGCCGATGGCCGACGTGGTGATCGCAGTTCGGCAACCGCCAGCGGTCATTCGAACCCTGAGGGTCGAGTACGATGCGCTGACGGAGAGCATGACCATCAGCAAGGATACCCTGAGCGCGATGGAGAAGGTGCTGGGCGCGGTGCCGAAGGACGAGTCGAAGCTGACCGAGCTCGTGAGATTGCTCGCCGAAAGATCCCACCAAGAATATCGACGTGGATATGCCGACGGGGCTGCCGAGGCTGGCGACATGGGCGAGATTGTCGATCCCGCAAGCGGAAAGGCGCGCCCCGTAGCTGCACACGATATCGCCGCCGCAGCCAAGGTGGTCGAAGAACGTTGGACGGCACCCACGTCCACGACGGCTTCTCGAAACGCGGGTTCCCAATAAATTTCGATGTCGACGGTACCTCCCCACGACCTCCAATGCGGTGCTCTACACGGCGGCCGTCTCAGCAGTATGATGCGGCCCGATGCCCTTCCGGATTATTCATGCCAGTGACTGGCACCTTGTGCGTGTTTCCCATGGGGTCGAGCGCGAGTACGACGATCGCCACGTTCTCGCTCGGCTGCTTGATGTGCTCGAAGCTGGGGCCGCTGACGGCGGGATCCACCGATGACCCAATCCAGCATGGCAGCCACGACTGCGTGGTTGAAGGCACCGTTTTGCACCAAGGGCCTGGACCCGCTCGGCGTCCAGGCCCCCTGTATCCATATCTACGGCCAGCTCATGCCTGGCATCACCAACGTCACGAACCGCGCCCGCTACTTCTCGTTCTACCCATGGCTACTCTGGAAATACGACCAGCTCGGACGCGAACGGACCTACACCGAGGTTTCGAAGTGGATTCGTCGCGCTGACATCCTTTTCACCATGATCGGCGTCCGTCATCGACGGTCGTTCGCTAATGACGATCCAGTGAAACACGATGCCGCCCTCATTGGCGTCGACACGCTCGTGCCGATAGTGGCCGACCTCGGTGGCCACGATACCGTGAGGCTTTCGGTCCATGCCACGACGGAAAAGGGCTCCGCGCGATATTTCATGAACCCTCTTGGCGGCCTCGGGCAGTACTACCTCGGGAACCTGGCCGAGCTAGGCATCATGGGACGGAATGGGAAGATCCCGGGGTACACGCCACTCCTGGGAACCGCGATCGCCGAAGCCTTTGATGCGGGTGTTGACGGACGTCGATTCATCGACGTTCTCGACGGCGATGTCGTCACGGCCGCACAGCTCGACGAGCTGGCCGAGTTCTGTCCGTGCCAGCTGCCGCTCGCCAAGGATGACCTTGGCTTCATCGTCGACTTGCTGATTCACCAGCTCGGATTGGGCATCCAGGGAACTGGGGATGCTCTGGAGCACCCGGGACCAAGCGAGGAAGAGCAGATCGGCGCGGATGACGAGCACTCTCCCTCCGAACCGCCGGACACGGGTGAACTGCTGAAGGTCTGCCACGGCAAAGTCCGTCTGCTGACGAGGAGAATGAGCAAGCAGCTGCAGCGGGCTCTGTCCGGGGAATGCACCCCAGCCACGACGGTGCAGCAGCTTCTTGCCGTCCTCGCGGTATTGCGAGAAGTGCGCCGGCATGACGTCCGCCTTGGTCTTACGATTCAGGGGGAATCCTTGGTGCCAGTCGTTCGAAGGTGCGAGCTGCTGGACGCCAGCATTGCCGCACTGTTTGAGCGAAAACACGGCGTGTACGCCGCAGCCTTGGAGGCGCTCCGGGATGATCCCGACGGCGATCTTTCACGGCTGCGAGGTCTGCTCATTTGGTTGGCGTGGGATGCCGGACTCGACGGCCGCCGACAGCCCTCTCTTACGGAAACCGGGGCAGAGCTGCACGCCCGGATGGAAGAGAAGGCCAAGCTCCTGGCCCTTCTCCAGGTCGTGGTCCATGACGATGAGGCGTGCGAGGAAGCGCGCCAGAGTATCTGGACCACCGCCCCCGCCGCGGACAAGGCTAATGCGGCCCTCTGGCTAACGGACCATGTGACATGGGGCGAGGCCATCGTCGCGCGCTATCGCGAGAGGAGCACCTGGGCCGTGGGCCTTAAGGGTTTCGCTCATCACCTCGCGCGTGGTGTGGAACCGACTGGCCGCAACGGCCGCCTCTTCGAGTAACCCGCGAAGCGGCGGTGGAACATGCGATCGAATAGCGGGATGCTTCGGTCGACATAGTGTGCTCAACGGCCAAGAAGCATGCACCGACGGTCCGGCCAGCCGTCGGGGCTCGAATGTCGCCGCAGGCGACGCCCCGTCCACCATCATCTTCCCGAAACCGGCAGGCGGGCGGCGAAAGCGATCTGCGCCCCGGCCTGGCGACGTCTATCTCTGTCGGACTCTCGGCTTCGCCACCTTCCGTTTCTTCGGCGCCACTCTCGACGGCTTCTTGGCTTTCGGCTTCTTCGTCTCCTCCGCGCCGAGATCCAGGCCGAAGACATCGGACAATTCGACGCCGGCCAAAACCTTGGCCGCCGCCGGGCCTTTCTTCGAAAGCGGCATCCCCTTCCCCGCCTTGGCGATGAGATCCTTCTCGTCGACCTTGCGCAATTTGAAAAGCAGCTCGGGGCGCTCGTCGAGGCGAGCGCCGATGCCGTAGAGGACGGCAGCGACGTGCTTGCACATCGACGCCCAGTCGGGGCAGCTGCACGTGAATTGGATCTCGGCCGGCGCGGGGAATAGCCCGGTCTTCTGCTGGCAAATGCGTTCCATAACCCCTTTCGAGAAGCGCCCCTGCAGAAGCTCCACCAGCGAGTCGATGGCGCCGGCACAGTCTGCGCAGATGGTATTCCAACGTGCCTTCGGCACTGGCGACACGTTCACGACGACGTCGTAGATTTCCGATCCGCTGACGTGCGCTTTGGTCTCGCCGGGCGCTATTTGCAGGTCGACCACGGATCCGTTGCGCACGTAGGTGCGCCCGCGCGGCAGCCGGTTGGAATAGTCGCTGTAGCCTTCGAGGTTGTCGCACCACGATCTTCCCCAGAAGGTCTTGGCGATGGTCCGGCCTTCGATCACCACCGGCGCCACCGGGTGCCCCTTCTTCGCAAGCTTCGCCATCTCGCGCGCGGCCTGGCGCCGCCGCTCGGCCACGGAAACATAGGGACGCCACTCGTAGAACATGCATCACTCCTTCATCGCGGCTTTCAGATCCAGGGCCACGAGCCTCAGTAGCTCGTCGTCTTTCAGCTCGGTCAGGTTCAGCTCGCCACCGCCTTCGAGCAATTCCTTCGAGAGTTGCTTCTTCGATTCGATGAGCTCGTCGATCTTTTCTTCGACGGTTCCCCGGCACACGAACTTGTGAACCAGAACGTTCTTGGTCTGCCCGATGCGGAAGGCCCGGTCGGTGGCCTGGTTCTCGACGGCTGGATTCCACCAGCGATCGAAGTGCACGACGTGCGACGCCGCGGTCAGGTTCAGCCCCGATCCGCCGGCCTTGAGCGACAGCACGAAGAACGGAACCGATTCGTCCTCTTGAAAGCGCCGGACCAGATCCTTGCGCTTCTTCACCTCGGTCTCGCCGTGCAAGACCAAGCCGGGACGGCCGAACACGCTGCCCAGGAACGCGGCCAGCGGCGCCGTCACTTCGCGGAACTGGGTGAACACCAGCGCCTTCTCTTGCTTGGCCGCAATCACCTCGCAAAGCTCGCGCAACCGCGCCCACTTGCCGCTGTCGTCCTCGGCCCAGGCGCCGTCGCCCAACCATTGCGACGGATGATTGCAGATCTGCTTGAAGCGCATGAGGAAGGACAGAACCAGTCCTTTGCGACGAATACCCTCGGCGTCTTCGAGCTGTTCGGCCAGATCCGTGACTGCCTGCTGATAGAGCGCAGCCTGCTTGCGGCTAAGCTGGCAAAATGCCTTCACCTCGGTTTTGTCCGGCAAGTCCGAGATGACCGCCCTGTCGGTCTTGAGGCGCCGCAAGATGTAGGGTCGGACCAGCTCGCGCAAGGGACCGTAGGGATTGTGCGGCTTGTCCGCCAGGCTCTTGGTGTAACTTCCAAACTCCTTGGCCGAGCCGAGCAGCCCGGGATTGCAGAAATCGAAGATCGACCACAGATCGCCAAGCCGATTCTCGACGGGCGTGCCGGTGAGAGCGACACGGGCGTGCGCCACCAGCTTCTTGGCCGCCTTGGTTTGCTTGGCGCCGGGATTCTTGATGGCTTGGGCCTCGTCGAGAACGGCTAGGTTCCACTCGGTGGTCGCGAGCCACGGAATACGCAGAAGCGATCCATAGCTCGTGATCACGAGATCGACCTCCGCAACTCGCTCGGGCGGCAGCGACGCGAGCTCGTCCGCGGACCTGGCCGACGCGTGCGCGACAAGCGACTTGAGACCGGGCGCAAATCGAGCCAGCTCATCGGCCCAGTTGGCGAGCAGCGAGGCCGGCGCCACGAGCAGGCTCGGCCGCGGCTTGCTTTTCGCCGAGCCACGCAACACCAGCAACAGCGACAGAACCTGGATGGTCTTGCCAAGACCCATGTCGTCCGCAAGGCAAGCGCCAAGCCCCAGCCGCGCAAGCAGGTGCAGCCAGCGCACGCCAACCTGTTGGTAAGGGCGGAGCGTGCCTCGCAGCTCACGGCCTGGATCGATCTTGGCAAGCTCCTCGGGCGAACGCAGCCCCTTGAGCGTCTCGGCGAGCCACGGTCCCGCGACCACGCGCGACCAGTCCGGATCCGCGCCAGCTGTCGCCCCGTCGTCTGTCATGTCTGCGCCCGCGAGCATGCGCATGGCCTCGGCAAACGTGAGACCTTCCTTGGCCGCGATCCGCTCCGCCTCCTGGAATTGCGCCATGGTCCGCTTCAGGCGCTGGTTGTCGACTTCCACCCATTGCCCGCGAATGAGGGCGAGGCCATTGGCGCTGGCCAGGATGTCCTTCACCTCGCGGGCGGTCAGGCTTTCGCCGTCTAGGGTGACGTCCATGCGGAAATCCAGCAAGGCGTCTTTCCCGAACGCGCCCGCCGGCTTCGTCCCGACGGTGGCCGTCACCTGCGGGCGGGACGGGCGCCCGGTCCGCCAGGTGGCGGGCATGCGCACGACCACGCCGGCGCGCTCCAGTTGTGGCGCGTCACCGAGAAATTGAAGTGCCTCGCGCGGCGACCAGCGCAACGGGTGGAAGATCTCGCCGGCATCGACCATTTGCCTAAGCCAAGCGCAGGATTCCGCCGCACGCTGAACCGGCAGCAAGAGCGAGAGCAGCTTGTCTTTGTTGGCCGCGCCGGCGTACTCGCGCAAGGCCTGCCCAAGCGGAAGGTGCTGGGCCTTGCCGTGCGCCGACAGCCGATGCGTGTAGGTGGCGAGAAATGCGAACGGCGCGTCCTCGTCCTTGCGATTCTCGGCCAGGTTGAAATGCACCTTACCCACGACGTTCCACGCCGGATGAAGGCGCTTGAGAAATTCTTGGACGGTGGCCTTCGCCTCGGCCAGCTCGACCAAGAACGCCGTGCCGATTTCCGCCCAGAGAGCGCCGAGGACGTCAGTCGTCAGGTATTCGGCGCCCGGCATCAACGGCGCCGCGGCGGCCAGAGAATTGATGTCTTCTGGCGGCGACGGCAGCTCTGGCTGTGACGAGTCGACGCTAGGTCGGGCACAAAGCGCGGTAACGAATCGACCAGCGAATTCCCGCCAGTAGGCGAAGACCGGAGGAACCACTTCCTCCACCTCGGCCGCGCCAAGTCTCAAGAGTCCATGCCCTGCTCCACGAGCAAACGCGCGCTCTACGCGTTCGCCGAACTGGGGCGCAAGCACGGGCGCGTCCTCCGACGGAGAAAGCACCAGACGGCCGTGCGGCGTCAGGCGGGTGGTCAGGCGAAGGTCATTCAAGACGGGCGATGATCTCCGGATTTGCGCGAGGCCGCAATGCTGTTTCTTGCTCCATATGGGGTCAAACACGGCTGAACGCTGTAATCGGCCGCGCCAGACTCCTTCCACCTTGCCGGCAGCTGGCAGAGCAACATTCCATCCCGAACCGAGGCGCGGTAATGTAACCGTGATGAAGGATCCCTTGGTTCGCTTTGGTGTTGCGCTTGAAGGTTCGCTGCTGCGCGACCTGGACGCCGTCGTGCGGGAACGCGGCTGCACGCGGTCGGAGCTGTTTCGGGACTTGGCGCGCGCCACGGTCGGACGCGCCAAGGTGGCGAGGGCGGTGGACGCCATCGCGACCCTGACCTTGGTCTACGACCACCACGTGCGCGACCTCAGCGAGCGCCTGACCGAGCTTCAGCACGAGCTGGGCGAGAAGGTGCGCGCAACCTTGCACGTTCACATCAACCACGACCTGTGCCTTGAGGTGATCGTCATTCGCGGCCAATCGGATCGCCTACAGGGCATCGCGGATCGCCTTCTTGCCCTGCGCGGGGTAAAGCAAGGTGGAATCGAGATCGTGACTGGCATCGACGGCGAACCGCTGCACGGACATGCCAGCCCGCCCAATTCAAAGACGGCGCCAAGACGGTCCGCGAAAACGGGTTAGTCTCTCGGCGAAAACGCCGCCCCCCTACTCGCGTGACAGCGAAAACCGAACCGGGACGACGACGCGGTCTTCAACCGGCAGTCCCGCGGCGCGTGCGGGCTCGAACGTCCATCCAGAAACGGCCTCGATGGCGGCCTGGTCCAGCAGTGGATGTCCGCTGCTTTTGAGGATCGATACCCGCAGCGGCCTCCCCTCCGGGCTGACCGTGACACTGAGACGTACTTCACCTTCTTCGCGTTTGCGTTTCGCGGCGACGGGGTATTCGGGCGCGGGGTTGCTGCGGTAGCGTGGGACGGCCACGACGGTGATCGGCCCGGGCGACCTGTTCGCGGTTGGGCTGGGCGGTGCAGCCAGCGAGGGTGAATCGACCGCCTTGTGCGGCAGCGGAACGGCGGAAACCGGCAGCGCGACCTCGCTCGCGTCCGAGCTCGGGCTGTCGGGAGCAAGGGTGGCGATGGGTGCGGCAGGCGGAGGAGGCGCCGTCGTGTGCACCAACGGGCGAACCCTGGCGCGAGGCTTTGCGAGGGATTCCTGGCGAGGCAAGGCTGGCGGCTTGGCGGGCTGATCGACCAGGGGTGGCCTGTGAACAGGCTCGACGCGGGCCTGAATGACCTGCACCTCGACGGCCTCGGCCGCCGGCGGTCGGTCCACTGGATGAGCCAGCACCAGCGTCGCGGCTCCCGCGACCAGGGCATGGCCGGCCAGCGACGAGACGAAGGCCAGCAACGCTCGCCTGCGTCCAGACGAGGCCGAGCCCGCGAGGGAGATACTCAACGCCATTTGCGTCAGTAGTGTACTGTGACGCCTCCCCGGATCTCGAACGGTTCGGCGGGATGGAAGTGGACGTCGTTCACGCCCGGTCCGCCCGGCGTGCTGCACGATGGTGGTTTGTAGTTCGCTCCCCCTGGCAAGTCGCTCCGCAGGCACGATGGGTAGTAGTAGGCGATGTCGTCGCCCTTTGTATCGAGCAGATTGAGCCCGTCGATGGCAACTTCGTATCGGCCACGTCGGTAACCGACCCTGGCATCCACGATGGTCAGCGCCGGTTGGCGCACGCTATTATCCTCGACCAAGGGCTGCGAGCTGAGTGCCCTCACGCGCGCACTGGCGAAGATGCCCGTAGGCGACTCCACGGTGGCCACACCCGACACCACCATCGGGATTGAATTCGGAATGTAGGGCCCAACTGACTCACAGTCTGGTGTCGATCCAACGCAAGCGTAGCGTGCGTGGGTTAATGCCACATCGGCGGACAGGGTGAGCCACGGCAGCGGCTTGTAGAAGTTGGCCCACTCCACACCGTACCTGCGACTTGCTGCCGTGGGCTCCGTGTCGCCGGCGTCTCCGGCAAAGGTCAGCTCAGAGTTGGACCGGAGATACCAAACTGAGAGCGTGCTGACCAGCCCTGGCAGTATAGACGTGCGGGCTCCGACTTCGGCCCCTTCGGTGCGCACGAGCAGCGGAACTTTCACATCCGCCGCTGCGCTCTCGGTGGCGGCAACGCCGCGCGCGTCGTTGCTGTGAAAACCAGTGCCAAGGCTGAGGTAGAATTCTGTCTTGTTCCAAGGTCCGGCGATAATGCTCGCCTTGGGGCTGACGATCGCTGAGGTCGCGCTCCCCGAACTCGCGGGGTCGTCGCTGTGCACGTCGATGGCGAAGACATCCGCACGAACCCCCAGATGGGTCCGCAGCTTGCCAGTCCACTGGATCTGGTTGCGGACGTAGATACCACTCGTGAATTCCTCGATCCGATCGTTGATGTACACCCCAATCACCTCCCGCGCCTTGGTATGGTCGAGCCCGGACCACGGCAGGTAGTCGTTGCGGATCTGCAAGCCGATGGTGTTCTCGACGTCCTTGCCGAACCAGGTCTGATTCCAAGTGCGCTTCAGAACCGCGCCGGCAACGTAACGCCGGTCGATCTGTTCGAACTGGTCGCCATTGACGGGATCGGCGAAAAAGTAAGTGAAATTCGAGAACAGATTGAGCCGATAATAGAACCCGTACACAGTCAGCGATGTTGTGCCGTCGTCGTGGGTGTGCAGCCAATTGAGCGACAAGCCGCCGCGCCCGGTGTTGCCACCGTCCGAAGGGTCCAGGGTGCCGAAACGGGTGATAAGCCCCTCGTCCACAGCCCGCTCGGCGACGTGATCGGTTGAATGCCAGTTGGGCGCGACGTACACGCTGGCGGTGATGCCAAGCTCATCCTTCGCGTGGACCCAGTGGTAGCGCAAGAGCCCATTGAAGCGGTTGGAATCCTCGTGAACCACCCAGGGACCGTCGTAGTGATTGTATTCCAGGGCATAGAGCAACGTGCCCGGGCCCAGCTTGGATGACGCCGCCACCAGCCCGCGCAGAAAGCCATACTCGCCGCCTTGCAGGTTCAGCGTTCCCTGCGGGAGGGTATTGACCAGATGGACATTGGCCGCCCCCGCGCCCGAGAAATCCCCCACCTCGGCGTAGAACGGTCCCTTCTTATAGTCGATGAAGTCGACGAGCTCGGGGATCATGAAGTTCAAGTCGGAATAGCCCTGTCCGTGCGCGTGCGACGGCAGGTTCACGGGCACATCATCCACCGAGAAGGCGAAGTCGGTACCGTGATCGAGATTGAACCCGCGCAAGAAGTACTGGTTCGCCTTGCCATCGCCCGAGTGCTGCGTGACCACCAGGCCGGGGACGGCTTCCATGATCTCGCCACGGCGAAGCAGCGGAAGGTCCTTGAGATCCTCCACGCCGATGGCCCCTTCCGACGCACTGACAGCAACCCCCAAGATGTCCTCTGCGCGCCCGCGCACAAGCACCTCGGGCAGCTCGGTAACCCTGGCCGGAACCGCGGACGGAACAACCTCCGCCTCCACTGGGGCGGGCGTCTCGCTTGCGACCCCAGCGTCACGACACGCATCGGGACCAGCGTCCATCACCAGGGTGCCGCTGCCAGCGTCCTCGGCCCGCGCAGACGCCCCGGCCATCAGGGCAACGCCTGCCACGAGCAGAGCTGAGCATGCGCGGCGAACCGAGAACCCCAGGGGCCCGGAGCCCAGCGATAGGACGGGGAGCATTCTTTCTGTGAGGTGCATGGCCGCGCAAAGGTGTAGCACGATCCTATCAATTGGTGCCACACATTCTTGTGGCACCACCGACGGGTGCTCGGTGTTCTGCCGGGAAGCCTGCTTAAGAAAACGGAACCGCAAGCCGCACAAAGACTCGCCGTAAGGGACCGTAGGCGCTGCCAACATAGCCGGTGCCAATTCGATAGGCGTAGACCTGGTTGAACAAGTTGAGAACGTCGATGGCTATCTCGGGGTGCAGGTGCGAGAAGATGTCGAAGCGGTGGCGAAGCGTGAGGTCGACGATCACATGCGACGGCACCGTCTGGTCGCTGTCGGCGCCGGTACGCATCCCGCTGCCGTAGCTCAGCAGCGCCGACACGTGCGTGCTCGCGGGCGCGTCGTGAAGATCGATCCCCACATTTGCTGTCCACGTCTGCACGTGATCGAGCATCACCCAGCTCTTGTCGGCGACCTCTTGCGCAGAAAACAAGAATCGTTCGGAGCTGATGCCCGAGCCCTGCGCGAGCTGCCATCCCAAGTTCGCGAAACCGTCGAGGTTGCCACCGCCGTTGAGTCTGCACGAGGCCTCGGCCCCGGCGGCACGCCCGCGCTCGAAATTGTAGCTGGCGACGAGGTTCGTGGTGCCGACGTTCACGCGGTCGAGTTGATCGCTGGCGATGCGGCCCCAGCCGGTGACGTCCAAGGTCAAACTAAGCAGCGGACGCAGGGTGAGGCCCAGCTCCGCAGACCAGTCCTTTTCCGCCTTGATGTCGACGGGAAGAGTCTGCCCGGCGAGGGAAGGAATGAGGATGCGAGCCGCAACGGGCGCATCGATCGTGCTCGGTGGTTGCCACAAGTATCCGGCAAACCCGTGCAGCGTGAGGTTCGTCGTGACGGCGTAACCAAGACCCAGCCGCGCGCTTGGCCCGAGGAGGAACAACGATGGCTCGTCGCTGTGAAGGAAGGACGCACTCTCGATGTCGAGCCTGACGCCGGCAAGGATTCTCCACTTTCCGAGCAAGATTTGGTCTTGCAGGAAAGCCCCTGCGTTAGCCACGTTGGTACTATCACTGCCTGACAGCGTCTCTGCCGGGTCGGCACCGCCCGAAGGAGCGGCATCGTCTCGGAAGTAGGCTGTGTAGTCCACGTTGCTGCGGGCCGCATCGACCAGCAGGCCTGTCTTCCAGACGTGCCGCTCGCCTTGTACCCACGTCAGCGAGGCCAGCCCGCCTCCGTGAAGGACATCCCGGCTCACATCGCTGCAAGCAGAGCCAGGATCCGCGGTGGGGCCCAACGATCCGGCGGGATCACAGGTGAGCTTTCCGTAAGCTTCGCGGATAAATGGAGCAACCTGCAAAGTACCCCCAGCACCGGCGTGCTTGTAGGAAACCGCCGCGAAGACATTGCGTTCGGTCTCGACGGGGTTTGCATCGTAGGGCACGAAGGGCGGAGGATCGTTACCATAGGCGTCGGGTCCCCGGACTGCTCCTGCCGGGGCTTGGGAAAGCGGCAGCAACGTGGGGTCGATCGGGATCTGAAACCGACTCTGATTGAAGGTCGTGACGAGCTCGATGTGGTCGGTTTCGCGAAGCTGGTAGTCCAGGCGCACAAAGCCGCTACCCGATGTCATGCCGTCGTGAAGGATGGGGGTCACCGACGGCGGGTCGAATCCGCGCTTGGTATTCTGGAAATCGCCAGCCACGAAGAGGCTGAGCCTTCCGATCTCCTCGGCATAATTGAGCGCGTAGTTGGTCGTGCCATACGATCCGTACGCGGCTTGTGCTTCCCCAGATGGGCCACCGACAGCGTGGCGCGTGGTTACGTCGATCACGGCACCAAGCCCAGAACCGAATTCTGCCGGGAAGCCGCCCGTCAGGATGCGAACCTTCTCCACCATCCTCGTCGGAATAAAGCCCTTCGTGGCGTCCCATTCCCCGAGCGGGGCGGCCAAAAGAGGAATCCCGTCGATCACGTAGAGCAGGCCGCCATCTGCGCCGCGCACGTGGAGTCCGAAACCGAAGGTATCAGCGACGAACCCGGGCTGCGTCGCCAGCGCGTAGGCAAGTGGTTGCGTGTCACCCCCGGGCAGGGATGCAATCGTCTGTCGCGATAGAACGGATTCACTGGTGCCGATCGTTTTTTCCCTCCGGCCAAGCACGGTGACATCGAGGGCCGGTTCCGGCGAAACAGCCGAGATCTCCGGCTCTTGGGCGACAACTGGAGCTGGCGATGCGTCGGGCGGGCCGCCGTCCTGGCCTTCCGCCAACGGTTGCGACGCAATTTCTTGCCCTCCGTCGAGCGGTTCTTGGGCTGCGGCTGGGCGGGCCGCTAAGGCGGCCAAACACAATCCCAGGGTTACCCCGTAACGTCTCATGACGCCCCTTCGGGGGCCGCCTCGGGAGCGTTGTCCACGCTTGCTGCATCCGTGCTCGCCGCACCTGCGCAGCCGCCGTCCAAGCTCGGGTCGCCCCCGTCGGGACACACCCACGGCCACCGCTCGCCCGGGACGGGCTCGCCCAGGTCGTCATAGCTGCCAAGCCCGCAGCCAACGCCCCATCCGATCGAGACGGCCGCTAAGAAAAGGATCGCCACCTTCCGCCATCTTGTCGCGCGCGGGGATGATGATTGCTTCTTGGGTCGAAGGACGGGGAAGGGATGCATCGCGCGCGCACGGTAACTCTGCTTTGCAGGTCCGCTTTGCAACCAATCAGCGACGGTTCCGCAACGGAAGCTGTTTCGTAGTCTTTTCGAGCCTCGGTCTCGACGGAGCAACGGCGCTGACCAACCTGGCCAAGAGAGCGAGCGCGTCCATGTCGCGCGCGAGGCAGAACGAGGGCGCGCGCGGGTGGCTCGGGTGGCCGTCGCGCCAGTTCAGTCGGTCTCGCCGGGATGGCCGGTGCTTGCCTTCGTTATGAACACGACGTGGAGGGCATCATCCGGGCAGTACCAGATTCTTCCGGCTCCGGTGACCTCGTATTGCCACTGCTCAAGCACCTTGCCCCTGATGGTCGGATGCCCAGGTCGCTACGCAACCTATGCTGCCTCGCGGGGTTGGTCTGGGTTGGTCCCATTCGCCCCTTCGCGGAGGCGGGGCCACGCGTTCGCCACGCTTGGCCATCAGGGGCGTGGAACCTTGGCCCGGGTACCGGGAAGGGAACGGCTCAGGTCCGCCGCCAGCTTGGGGTCTGCATAGATCGCAGCCGTGGATTTCCAGGCGTGAATGACCTCATCCAGTGCGGCGCTGTTTCCGACGGCGGCACACGCCTGCACGGTCTCGATGAACTCGTGCACGAACGCCTGCTTGGCGTCCTTGGATAGAAACTTCATCCAAGGGAAGCGGGCTGCCAGGAGGTTGCCCAGGGAATTCGGAACCTGAGGAACATTCACCAGGCCCGCGAGCAGACTGGCTGCAATCTCAGTCCCTGCAGAAGATGAGGATGATCGTGTGTCCAAGGATAGACGGAGGGCCACATCCCCGCGCCGGTGAAGGACAACATCCTCCCTGGCCAGCTTCTTCAGGATAGGCTTCGGCTGGCGGAGAAAGTCGGTCAGGGTTTTGGCGTGAGCGCTCATGCCAATGAGCATATCAGATAAACAGCAGATGTGGATAGCCAGCTCAGAGCCGCAGGAACCTCAAGTCGAAGCCCCGCTCGAGGACCCAGAAGAACCCCAGCAAGCCGATGGCGGCCGAGGCGGCGATGGTGATGTTCCGGGGCTTGATGAGGATCGCCAGAAGGCGCAGCAGTGGCAGCAGGGCTGCGAAAATCATGAGCTGCCCGAGCTCCACGCCGACGTTGAACGAGACCACCGAGGTGACCAGGTTCGCCCTCCCGACGATCAGGTTCTGCAGGACGCTCGCGAAACCGAAGCCGTGCACGAGCCCGAAGCAGAACGTCACGAGCCAGCGGTGCGTGACCTTCCTCCGAACCAGATTCTCGACGGCGACGTAGCAGATGGAGACCGCGATGGCCGACTCAACCAGCCTGGAATCAAGCCTGACCACGCCCAGGGCCGCCAGCAGCAGGGTGATGCTATGAGCTGCCGTGAAGGCAGTGATGATGGGCAGGACGGCTTTGAACGACGGCGCGACGAGCACGAGCGCCAGGAGGAACGCGATATGGTCGTACCCGGTCAGGATGTGCTCGATGCCGAGCACCACGAAGCGGCCTACATTGGTGAGGGCTTCCCGCCACGTCGAGCGGGGCGACGGAGGCGCCTGTACTGCTCGCGTCGCGGTCGGCGCCACGCTCGCCGTCGCTCCGGGCCGCATGACGCTGGGCTGATCTCGCGCCGAGACGGCGGTGCTCGCCGCCCTGGTCTGTGCGATGACCGGCGGGATCACCGTCCAGGCGTGCGCCGATGACTCGAACGTGTACTGCATCGCGGGCGGTGAGAAGTCGAACACCGACTTCAGAGCGTCTCCGGTGGCTTCGGACACGTATCCGTAGGCGAGGTTCATGTGTGCCTGCTGGGTCTCGTCGAAGAGCAACCTGTAGTCGATGGTGACGGGACGTCCCTGGTCGAGCGGGATTCTATCGACCGAGATCCAGATCGTGTAGATGTCCCCGTTGCTCACCAGCCTATCGACCTTCACCGGGTACGCCTTGCCGTCCTCGGCAACCGACAGTTTCTCATCGAGATACGGCTGGAGTACCTTGGTCACCACTTGGGGCATCTGCTCGTCCGACAGGCCGCCGACCAGATCGAGCCCCTGCATGCCCTTGATGGCCTGAAGCAGCGGGGGGTTCATGTCGATGTTGCCGACGATCCGGTTCCGACCGAAGCACCAGCGCGAACCTCCCACGGGCGTATTGTGCGCGAATGCCGCCACCGGTCCGGCCAGGAGCATCAGTGCCGCAAAGGCCGCCAAGCGTCGTCTACGCATGCTCACGCTCCACACCACGCTCGCTCATCGCAACCGCGAGCGGACACTCAGGATCGGGAGCGAAGGCATCGCCCGCGACAAATGCGGCCACCGCGCGGCAGCCCCCTTTGCAGATGTCCCGATAGTCGCAAGAGCGGCACGGCTCGGCAGCGCGCTCGATCCAGCCACGCAGGCGGCCGAGGTGCTCCGACGTCCGCCAAAGCTCCGGCAATTCGAAGATGGATTCATCGCTCGACAGAAAGGAGCAGCCGGCAAACTTGCCGTCGGAGCGCACCCCGACGAGGACATTCCCGGCCTCACACCCGTAGACCGAGAATTGCTCCATGAGGCTCTTGTCCGGTCGGTGCCAGCAAAACATGGGAACGAACGAGCAGTCGATCTTCACTGGGAAGCCGCCGTGCCTCAAGGACAGATCCCGGATGAACGGGAAAAAATTCTCGTTCTGAGCCCGGGTCAGTCGCCGCTCGAAGTAGTCCTTTTTTCCACGCCCCGAGGGCTTGAGCCGGAGCAGCTCCACGTCGACGAGCCCTCGCTCCTTCGCAAACCCGACGAGGTTCGCCAGCGCATCGAGCCCGTCTCGCGTCACGACGCAGTTGATGCCGACGCGGACCCCTGCTTCCCGCAGGAGATCCACCGCGGCTAGCCGCGCGGCTCGACCGGCCTGCGCGCCCTCGTCGAGGGAGTCGATGCTGACGTTGACCTGACCAAAAATACGGCATTGCTCGGCGGTCTCGCGGGTCAGAAGCGATCCATTGGTGGTCAAATTGGGCACCATGCCGCGTGCGCGCGCATAAGCGGCGAGCTCGAAGAAGTCGGGCCGCTCCAGTGCCTCGCCGCCGCCGAGGGCAACGTGGAACACGCCCATGTCCGCGAGCAGGTCGATGGCTCTCCGGAGCTCCGCCGATGACAGCTCGCCGACGTCGCTTGGCCCCGAGTCCATATAGCAGTGGCCGCAGCGCTGCGAGCAGGCATTCGTCACCGAGAGGTGGACTTCGAGCGGCGCACTGAGAAGCCGCGTCTCCGGCTCTTCCCAAGCCGAGCACGCAGAATGGCCCAGGCTGCGCATGAAGTCGCGGTCCACGTGCACGAGCATCGGCGGATCTTCCATGGCCAGGATCCCGCCAAAGGACTCGAAGCGATGGCGGAGCGAGCTCATGCCGTCCGCCCCGCCGTCTTCGCCTCCGCCGTCCCATGCTCGGCCTCGCCCGGTCGCGGGCACCGCTTGAATTCGATGCCATCGATGAATGTCGCGATAAGGTTGAAGAGCACCGTCATCCCGGCGCCAATGGTGAAGAAGGCGACCATGTCGACCCCGATGCTGCTCGAGTTCGGGTTGTAGCCGGTCTTCACTTTCAGGATTTTTCCCGTCATGGTTCCCCCTTATGTGCAATGGCTGGTGCGGTCGCTGGCCCGCCCACGGCTTTCTTCTCGTGCGCTTCGGCGCTGGGCACCACCGGACCGGCAGGACGTCTCAAGTCCTCGACCCAGCGGTGGTACACCATAGGGAAGACGTCGACGATCTCCGGCCCGTTCGGCTGCCGGATCACGAGCAGATAGAGGACGGACGTGGTCATCACGAGCACGAGAAGCGGACTGGCGACGAGACGCACGATCTTCGGCCAGCGCTCCCAGAACGATCCACGTCTCAATAGGAAGAGCCACACGATAACGGTCAAGTTGAGCGCGATGCCCGTGTAGACGACTGTGTCGGGAATGACGACCGGATAGCCCGTTGTCTCGATGGTGTAGAAGCCTGGCATGCGGGCCACGTTCAGCGCCACCCACGCCAAAGCAATGGCGAGAAGCTTCCAGAGCGCGCGTCGGGTGATCCGCCTCCACGGCTTCCCCAAGAGCACCACGCCCCACAGCCCCAGCAACACGCCCCACGCGACAAAGCCCCAGCGCGAGGTCTCGTTGAAATGCAGGGCGGCCGCCTGGTAGGCCTTCATGTGCTCGGCCGACATTGGCTTTCCGCTCTGTGACAGCGCTTGGAACGCGAGATAACTCTGCTTGTGCTTGTCCATGCGGGCGTAGGCGTAGCCCAGCTCCGCCTGGATCCTGTCCTTGAGGAAGAAGTCGGGATGTTCCTTCAGCAGGGCCTCGAGCTGCTTCACCAGCACCTCGTCGCCCTGGTTGGCGAAGCGAATCTTCTGGTAAGTTGCGAAGGCGTCCTTCTGCGGAAGCGCCTGCTCGAGCGTGGCGATCTTCTGCCGGTAGAAGGCTACCTGGCGCACGTCGGCGTACTTCTCCAGGAATTCCCGATCCCAGCGAATAGCGGCGGCTACATCGACGACGTTGTCTTCGTACAGCGTCCCCAGCATCTGCACGGCGTAGCGGCGCGCTTGGCTCTGGCGTTGCGCGATTTCGAGGTCGAGGGCGATCGCCTGGTCAAAGCGCTTTTCGAGATAGGCCTGCTGTGCTGTCTGCTTCAGGGCGCTTGTGGCCGGGCCGTCTAACTCAGCATGCGCGGCGCTAGGCGCCAGCGGCAGCACGCCGAGGGTTGTTGCGGCTATTGCAATGGTGAAGAGGTTGCGCATATCCATTCACAAAAAATGGGAAACGGGGACCCGAAGGCCCCCGTCGTCCCGATAGTGGACCTACTCCTTCAGGATCACTGGGGTGAAGAAGCTGGTGGTGTTCGGATTGATGCCTCCGGTGCCCATGTCGAGCTCCAGCGGAACGACGATCTGGCCGCCAGCCAAGACGCCGCTGCTGGTGGCACGGATCATCGGCTCGCCGTTGTTAGAGCCGGTCGCACCAACCACCGTGACGGTCGTTGCCAATCCGGTGTTCTGGGCGATCATCGAGGTGAGCGGCGGGCTCACGGTGCTGTACTCGTTGTCCGGGGTGCCGAGCCCAGCGAGGTTCAAGATGCCGTCCATCACGACGTCGACGGTTCCGGCAACATCCGCACCCGTGTTGGTGAGGGTCAGGCTGCCCATGTAGTGGCCGGTCGTCGGATCCTGCACGAACGTGCTCGTCGTCGCGGTGAACTGCGGCGTGACGTTGCTGAAGTGATTGAGCACGATGGTCTCAATCTTCGACAGGGTCAGCGCGGCCGGCGTCATGATGGCCGTCAAGCTCACGTTGTTGACCTGGTAGGCAGTCATGGTGAGCGTGGTCGGCTTCACGTCGAAGGTCACGAACTCGAAGGCAGGCCAGGCCGTGATGACGTGCGGGTACTTGCTGTGGGTGTTGGTCATGTCGGGCTGATAGACCGGCGCGCCGCCACCGCCGCTGGTGATGTGCGGGACGTTGAGCGCAATCTTGTCGCCCTGGGCCTGGGTGAGGTTATAGGCACCCGTGCGAGCGTAGTTGTGGCTGTGACCGGCGAAGACGAGGTCCACGTTGTACTGGGTGATGAGAGGCTCGAGGTAGGTTTGGGCGGAGGTGTTGTCGCCGTCCGAGCCCGCGGAATACGCCGGCTCGTGATAGACGAGAAACTTCCAAGGCTTGGTGGTGGTGGCGAGGTCGTTCGTGAGCCAGGTGTACTGCTGCGAACCAGGCGCAAAGCTCGAGTACTCGTCGACGAAGGTGAGGTGGACTGGGCCGTAGTCCATGGACCAGTAGAGGTTGTTGTACGCGGCCGGAGTGCTGGTTCCGGTCCCGGTCCCTGCCTTGAGCGTCGCGGCCGGATACGGGAAGGGGAAGTACTTCGGGAAGGTGGTGCTGTAGCCCGAGGCGTTGTCGTGGTTGCCCTTGACGCCGTCGATGGGCGTATTGGCCGTGTACGCGACGATGTCCTTCTTGGTGGGATCGAACCACTGGCTCGTCCAGTAGCTCTCGCCGTCGGTGCTCACCCAGTCACCGTTGTGGATGGCGAAGCGCTGGTAGTCCGCGTTCCCGGGCTGGGAGTAGAACGTGGTGAGCGCCTGCATCAGGTTGTCGAGGGCGAACGGCTGGCTGCGGGAGTCGCCCTGGCCGATGAAGCGGATGGACGTCGCGGTGTCCGCCGGTGCGGTGATGAACGAGCCCTGGCCGTAGACGCAGGCAGGGACGGCCGTGTCGGTCACCTGGTAGTAGTATTTCGTGTCCGGCTGCAGCCCCGTGATGGTGTACGAGTGTTGCTTGTCGCCGAACTCGGGCGCGACCGCGCTCCCCATGCCGTAGCTCGTGTCGGTGCCCCAGCGAACGCTATTCGACTCGCCGGCGTTGTTGTCCTGCCAGAGCACCTCCATCGTCGAGTTCTGGCCGGGGTAGATGAGGTAGGGCCACTTCAATGCGGCCGCGCAAGCCGTAACCGCGAAGTCGAGTTGGACGCTCATGCCGAGGGCGTCCTTCGCCACGGCGGAGACCGTGGAGCTCGACGAGGCCCCGGCGGGGGCAGTCCAGGTGATCTGCGACGAATTGGCGCTGTCAGTCTGGCCCGAGACGGTGCCCGAGAGAGCAATCCAGGTGAAGGTGAGAGCGCTCGATTGCGGATCCGAGGCGGTGACCTGGAAGGTCACGCTCTTACCAGGAGTCACGAGGTTGGGCGACTGCGAGCTGCTCGTGATGACCGGAGAGCTCACCGCAGCAGGAGCGCCGACGGGCAGTGTGGCCTGACCGCTGGTCGAGCCACCACGGCCGTCGTTGACGGCGACGCTGAACGAGCAGCTGGTGTCGGTGTCGCCAGCGGGCAAGGTGAAGGTGGTGGCGGGGGCCGTGGCGGCGCTGAACGTGCCGGCGGCGCAGGTGCTGGCCCAGGCGTAGGTCAGCGGGTCGCCGTCCGCATCGCTGGAAACCGCGGTCAGCTTGGTCGGCTTGCCGAGGACGAGGTAGCTCGGGGCCGCGACCATGTTGGTCACCACCGGCCAGGTGTTGAGGCTGACGGTGAGGGAGGCTTGGCCCACACCGTTGCTGGTCGAGACGTTCACCACGACCGAGGCCGAGGCGGTCCCGCCGTGGGTATCGGTGACGGCGATGGTGAGGGTGTACGCGCCCGCCGTGGTGGGCGCGGTCCAGTTGGTGGTCGCGGCGGTCGGGGCCGAGAAGACACCACTCTTGCTGGGACTGACCGTCCAGGCGTAGGTGAGGGTGTCGCCAGCGTCCGGATCGTGGGCCGTGACCGTGGCGGTGATGGTGGCGCCCGGAACGACGCTGCTCGACGACAGGACGAATGCGTCGATCAGGGGGACCGAGTTCTGAAAGGGCGTCGGGGCCGTGGCCTGCTGGGCCGTGATGACAACGCTGGTCACCACATTCTGGACGATGGTGACGTTAGAGGCGACGCCGGTGTACTGCACGACACTATTCACGTCGGTGGCGCTGACGTTGAAGACGTAGCCGGTGGCGGCCGGGAGGGCGCCGATGAGAGCGCCCCAGGTCCCGGTGCTGCTCGAAGACAGCGCGACGGAACGGGGCGCGGAGAGAGCGGGACCGGAAATCGTGGCGGTTACGCCGGTGACGTTAGCGGCGCTCAGCAGCGTCTTGACGGTCAAGTTCGCGCCGCCGGAGCTGGCCGGGTCTTCGTGCTGGCCACAGGCAGCGAAGACGGCAAGGGTTGCGAGGGCTCCGAGCGGGAGCAATTGCGATAAAGAGAATCTGCGACGATCGAGCAACATGAGGACCTCCTTACTGGTCGGGCGTCACCATACGGAGGTTCCTGTGAGTGGATCGTCAACACTCGGCGACGGTTTCGCTACGGAGACACCAAGAAGAAGCAATGTGGTGCCGAAATTGCTTATCCACATTCCCCTGTCTCCCCAACGGTGATGCGCTGACCAGTGCGGCGCTCAGCATCGGCCCCGCGCCCGGCGTGGTGGCGCGACTGGAACGCGAATCCGTGGCACGCTTCTTAAAATGCGTGCTATGTACCTTGGTTCCCCCTTTCACTGGGGCTTGTTGAGGCATGCACATCCCTGACGGCTTCGTCGACGGAAAGACCGCGGTGACCGCGGCGGCGCTGTCCGGCGTCGGGTTGGCCGTGGCGCTGCGCAGGGTCCAGCGCGAGCTGCCGGCCCGCCGCATGCCCATGCTGGGCCTGGCATCCGCGTTCCTGTTCGCGGCGCAGATGGTGAACTTTCCCGTCGCTGGCGGCACGTCCGGGCACCTGATGGGAGGCGTGCTGGTGGCGGCGCTCTTGGGGCCAAGCGCGGCCATGGTGGTGATGGCGACGGTTCTTATCGTGCAGTGCCTGCTGTTCGCCGACGGAGGATTGTCGGCGCTGGGCTCGAACTTCTTCGACATGGGGTTGCTGGGCACCGCAGGCGGATATCTGGTTTACCGATCCCTGGCGAAGCGCTTGCGCGGGCTCCGAGGCCAGGTTGCGGCGGTGGCGTTTGCCGGCTGGTGCTCGGTGGTCTTGGCGTCGATCGGCTGCGCCGGGCAATTGGCGTGCTCGCACACGGTGGCATTCTCGACGGGATTTCCCGTGATGGCGACGGTGCACATGCTGATCGGGCTGGGCGAGGGCGTAATCAGCGCTGCGGTCTTCCTGGCGGTTCGCCGCGTGCGCCCCGATCTCGAGGGCGCGACCTCCGGCGAATTGGCAGGCCGTGACGGCGCCTGGGGCTATGGCCTCGTCGCATCGCTTGGCGTCGTGCTGTTCGTGGCGCCCTTTGCCAGCCCGTTGCCCAACGGGCTCGAACGAGTGGCGGCAAGGCTGGGATTTGCCGGAAAGGCCACTGGTCCGATTCTGCCAGCCGCCGCTCCCGACTACCATTTGCCCGGGGTTCACTCGGCGACCGTCGCGACAGCGCTCGGCGGGGCCGTGGGCACGATCGTGGTGTTTGCCTTCGCACTACTTCTTGGGCGAATCTTGGTGCGCGACAAGCACGCCGCGAAGAATTCCTCATGCTGAAGAACTGGGTCGGCCACCATCACGGCCATCACGCCGGAATCGTTCATCGCTTGCCCGCCGGGCTCAAGCTGGCCGTCGCCCTCGGCATCGTCGGGGTCACGGTGGCAGCGCCGGTGCACTGGCAGATTTGGTTCGTCGCGGTCGGCATTCTCCTGGCTTTGGTGGCGGTCGCCAGCCGAGTCCCTTTCGGCTTCCTGCTGCGACGCCTGCTTCTACTCTCGCCCTTCGTCGCGGGAGTGATTCTTGCCAACGCCTACCGGCCGGACTTCCAGGGTAGATGGCGCTTGCTGGCGGCGAGAAGCGCGATCTGCCTCTTCACGGTCATACTGCTCTCGAACACCACGCCCTTCAGCAGGATTCTGGCCGTCCTCAAACACCTCCGCGTTCCCGCATTGCTGATCACGACGCTGGCTCTGATGCACCGGTATCTGTTCGTGCTGGTCGAAGAATCCGAGCGCATGCGCCGCGCGCGCGCCAGCCGGACCCTTGGGCGAAGTCGGCGCCTGCGCTGGCAGATCTTGGGCAGCGTGGTCGGCCACCTTTTTCTGCGCGCCTCGGAAAGAGCCGAACGCATCTACGACGCCATGTGCGCGCGAGGATGGAAATGAAGCCGGCGATCGAAGTCGAGAATCTGCGCTACCGCTACCACGACGGCACCCTTGCCCTGCGCGGGGTGAGCTTTCAAATCTCCGACGGGGAGTGTGTGGGGCTGCTCGGCCCTAACGGCTCGGGCAAGTCCACGCTGCTCTTGCATCTGAACGGGCTTCTGCCCGAAAAGCCCGCAGGCGACGCCTGCGTACGCATCGCGGGCGAGGCCGTCGCCGCGCAGAATCTCGAAAGCGTGCGACGGCAGGTTGGTCTCGTGTTCCAAGATCCCGACGACCAGCTCTTCTGCGCGACCGTCGAGGAAGACATCGCGTTCGGTCCGCAGCAGATAGGCCTTGTGGGCGAAGACCTGGAAGCGCGCGTCGAGCGCTCGCTTTCGCTGGTCGGGTTGGCCGGCTACGGCCATCGCTCCACCCATCACCTAAGCCATGGCGAAAAGCGGCGCGCATGCCTGGCCGGCGTTCTGGCTTGCGATCCGTCGGTGCTGGTTCTCGACGAGCCCACCAGCGACCTCGATCCGCGCGGCCGGCGGGAGTTCAAGCATCTCTTGCAGGGAATTCCCGCGACCAAGCTGATTGCCACCCACGACCTCGAATGGATTGTGGGTCTGTGCTCGCGGGTCATCGTGCTCGATGGAGGCATGGTCGTGGCCGACGGACCGACGGCCGACATCCTCGACGACGAGCCGCTGATGCTCGCCCACGGCCTGGAACGACCGCACATCCTGCGCCACCATCACCCGCACTGAGCTACGGCTCTGCTTCCGGCCTTGTGACGCTTAGAAGCCTGGCGTGCGCGATGGTTTGGTAGCTCTTGGCGAACGGGTCGAAGACCTGCATCTCGATCTCCACCGGCCCCGTGCCGCGACAATAGGTGGTTCGGGTGACTCGGTCGGGAGCGCGACGGATTTCTTCCACAACGGCGCAGTCGCGGTAAGTGCCCGACGGGAGCGTAACGCTGGCTCCGGTTTCCACGACCTTGGCCTCGCCGCTTTGCACGGGCCAGGTGGCGCCCTTGCGAACCGGCACGCGCAAAAGGAAGTCCCCGAGCGCGGCACCTTCTTGGCGCGCGATTCCGTCGGGAAGGATGGCGTAGCTGATGCTGTCGTTGACGTTCTTGACCACGGCGAGATCGGCCGTGCGTCCCACCACCGCGTACGGCGCGAGAATCTTGTTTCCGTCGCGTTCGATTTCGAAGGCCCACCCCCACTTCAGAAGCAACGGGTAGTAGTCGAGCGCCTCGTTCCCGGTGGCGAACCGGGCAGCCGCAGGCGCGGTGGTCGCGCAGCCGGCAAGCCCGGCTGCTGCCAGCGTAAGTAGCGCGAAAAATGTGTGCAAGCTTAACCGACCCATGTCTCCAGTAGACACCATCGGCGGGTCCGTGTCCGGGCGTAACCAATTGTCAGGGCACAAGAATAACCGGCCCCTTGCCACCTCAGAAAACTGATGGACACCTCACGCAACCCCGCGGTATCAATCAGCAGAGCCCTTGGCGCGCGGCTTGCTACTATTGCTCCCGGATGCGATCTGCCCTGACACTGATAAGCGCGGCGGCTCTCTTGGAGCTGATTGTGCTAGCGCCGGGCCGGGCGGAGGCGCAGGCCGCGCCGACCGATCCGATCGCGGTCCGCAAGGCTCAAGACGAATTTGCCCGGCTGCAAGAGAATCTGGCGCGCGTGAACGCGGAGATCGCGGATCTCAAGCGTTCGGACCGATCCGTGCGCAACGACTATCGCTTGCGGGATCGCATGGCCGAAGCGGAGGCTCTGGCGCAGAAGCTGAATCGCGCCGAGGCTCGCCTTCGAGCGGTCAAACAAAGGAACCCGGCCCTTCCCGGCGAGGCGCCGATGGTCACCCCGCCGCCTGCGTCGCCGCAGGATGGAAGCCTAGAGCTGGAGGCAAAGGCCGACCTCTTTGCGGATCAGGCGAGAAAGCTGGAGGACCAGGCCGATGCCCTGGCGAAGGCGGCGGTCGAGCTAAGCGCACGCAAGGCTCTGCGCCGTCGCGCCGGCGCCTGGGATCGCGATCCCTTCGCCGGCCTCGAATCGTCGAAGCGCAGCCTGGCCGTGCAGGCGGCGAAGCCCACCGACCCGCGAGGCGATTTGCCGACCGGAACTAGCACCCCCACGGCGGGGGCCAGCGTCCCCGCCGCCTCCGGAGCGACCTACGACAGCGCCGGCAAATCTGCGACGACGGCTGGAACCCCCGAGAGCACCGCTTCCAAGTCTTCACCTCTGGCACTGGGTGGATCGCCTGACCACCAGCTAGAGCAGCGCCTGTACCTCGATCCGACCACGGCCGCCGGGCTCCGCCAGGCCTTGGGCGCTGCCGGAAGCGGCGACCCGGATGCCCTGACCCGGGCGGCGAACGCGCTACGCGCTCGTGCGCGCAGTCTGAGCGCGCAGGCCGAGACCCTCCGCCGCAAGAGCCGCACGCCGTAGTGGAACCGGCGCCCCGGAGCCGAATCCGAAACCGGGCCGGCGGCCGGTTCCGCCTCAAGTTCCCGCAGACGGCGTCTTCAGGCTAGTATCACGCGCGATGCGTGGGCGCATCACCACTTTGCTTCTTTGCCTCGCCGGACTTGGGCGACCCGCGATCGCGGACGACATTCGCTACGACTGGCGCATCGAGGATGGAGCCGAATACGACACCAACCCGGCGCGCGCGGAGCACATCGCCGGGGCCGCACCCGAACCGACGGCGCCCGCCTCACCGCTGGCGCGCGTGGTGGCATCCGGCAACCTGGCGGCGCAGCTAGGCCAACGGAGCTTCCTCGCCTTGCAAGGTGCGTTCGGTGGCAAGTGGTTCACTGCCGCCGAGGCGCGCGCCGAGAACGTCCTCGTGGCCCAGGCATCCGCCAGCGATACCGTGCAGCTCTGGCAGCGGACGCAGCTTGCTCTCGGCGCCGCCTACTACGACGTGTTTCAGCGCCGATCCATCGACCTACCTGACTTTCGCTCCACGGCGCCTTCGCTTCGTCTCGACCAAGGGTTTGGCCAGTCCATGTCGGCCTCGCTGGCGCTGGGCTATCGCTGGTTCACCTTCAAGCCCGACGACAACTTCAGCTTCAGCGCACCGACAGCGGTATTCCTGTTTCACCACGTCATCAGCGGCGATCTGCTAGACGGCGGTGCGGACTGGGAATGGAGCGGCGGCGCCAGCGTGGAGGCGCGCGGGTTTCACGGCCCGGCGTGCACGGCCACCGGATGCGCCGACGGAGCCTCGGTGCCGCGACACGCCGACCAATTCTGGATCGGTCATGCCGAATTCACGCGCACCGGAAGCTGGCTTTTCGGCTCAGGGGCGGCGTTGCACGTCAACCAGTCGAACAGCTATGGCGAATCGCTCGTGCGCGGCCTGTTCCACGTGCGCGCCGTCATCCCATTGCCGTGGCAGCTTTCGTTCTCGTTCCGTGGCGAGCTGGTCGCCACCCGTTACTCGGATCCGCTGACCTTTTCGCAGCCAGTCGCCGGCCTGCCGGGTGCCAGCATGGAAGATGAGAGTCGCAGCACAGTCCGAGTGGAGTTGGCGCGGCTTTTCGAAAACAACCTCGAGATCGGAGCACGGTACATCTACTACACCAGTGCGCCAACCTCGTCCGCGCTGGAATACCGACGGCAAACCCTGCTCGTATACCTCGCGATTCTGCAAGAAAACTAGCAGTCAAATCGCGAATTTCTCATCGCTCTAATTTCCATCTTCGTGGTTGACTTCCCGGGCTCAGAGGCAAAAAATGAGGGCCCGAGTTGAGGTACGAAAACAAGATCGCAACTCGGGTGCTTGAACAGGCTTGTCGCCTGTCCGCTAGGCCCGAAGGAGGGACACACTGATGGCCGGCGGGACTAGGGCTCTCCCCAAACGGACGAAGTTCATTTTTGTCTCGGGTGGTGTCGTTTCATCCCTGGGAAAGGGACTGGCATCGGCTTCGATTGGCTCGCTGCTCGAAGCGCGAGGTCTGAAAATCACGATCCAGAAACTGGATCCCTACCTAAACGTCGATCCGGGCACCATGAACCCGACCCAGCACGGGGAGGTGTTCGTGACCGACGACGGCGCCGAGACCGACTTGGATCTCGGCCACTACGAACGCTTCCTGTCGCAGCGGATGACCCGGCTCAACAACGCGACATCGGGGCAGATCTACCAAACCGTCATCCAGAAGGAACGGCGGGGCGAGTACCTGGGCGGAACCGTCCAGGTGATTCCTCACGTCACCGACGAGATCAAGTCGCGCATCCTGGAATGCGCAGGCGACGTCGACGTCCTCATCGTCGAGATCGGCGGCACGGTGGGCGACATCGAGTCGTTGCCGTTCCTCGAAGCCGTGCGCCAGTTGCGCTTCGAAATGGGGCACCAGAACGCGATTTCGGTTCACGTCACGCTGGTTCCCTACCTCGGCGCCGCGGGCGAGATGAAGACCAAACCGACCCAGCACTCGGTCATGAAGCTGCGTGAGATCGGCATCCAGCCCGACATCCTGCTGTGCCGGTCGAGCAAGCCCATCGGCGCGACCCTGAAGCAGAAGATCGCGCTCTTCACCAACGTCGCGCCCGATGCGGTGTTCTCGGCCGAGGACATCGACTGCATCTACGAGTTGCCCGCGAAGTTCCACAAGCAGGGCGTCGACGAGAAGATCGCGGAGCTGCTCAACATTTGGTCGCGAGCCCCCGAACTGACCGGTTGGGAGCAGGTGGTCGACCGGGTGCGCAGCCCGGAATACGAGGTCGAGATTGCCCTGGTCGGCAAGTACGTGGACCTGGTCGAATCGTACAAGAGCTTGAACGAAGCCATCGTCCACGGTGGCATCGCCAACGACTGCCGAATCCAGTTGCGCCACGTGGACTCGGAAGAGATTGAGCGCAAAGGCCCGTCATGCCTCGATACCGCCGACGGCATTTTGGTCGCGCCCGGCTTTGGCACCCGTGGCAGCGAGGGCAAGATCGAAGCGGCTCGCTATGCGCGCGAAAAGGGCGTGCCCTACTTCGGCATCTGCCTCGGCATGCAGATCGCCACCATCGAATTCGCCCGCAACGTCGCCGGGCTCAAGGGGGCGAACTCGACCGAGTTTGAGCCCAAGCCGGCACATCCGGTGATCGACTTCATGCCCGAGCAGCGGCAGATCGTCGACAAGGGCGCCACCATGCGCCTCGGGGCCTATCCATGCGTGCTCAGCCCGGGCACCCGGGCCGAAGCAGCCTACGGCACGCGCGAAATCTCCGAGCGGCATCGCCACCGCTACGAGGTGAACAACGACTACCGCGAACGTTTGGTCGCGGCTGGTCTCGTCATCTCGGGCCTTTCACCCGACAGCAAGCTGGTCGAAATGGTCGAGCTGCGCAATCACCCGTACTACGTCGGTTGCCAGTTCCATCCCGAGTTCAAGTCGCGACCGCAGAATCCGCATCCGCTCTTCCGATCGTTCGTCGGGGCCGCTCTCCGTGCCCGACTCGAGAAGCGGCGAAAATTTGCGGTGGCCGCCGAGGCCCAATCCCAGCCGCCCGTGTAGGGTGGCGGAGAGAGCGAGACCTGAGGGCGCGGAGAGGATCTTTCTTCCCTGCGCCCTTTATGTCCGTTCCCCTCTGCGCTCAGTCCTGTCCCCAAGATTTCTCTTGACCCTAGCAATCTGCGTACCATGGATGGCTTTTGCTTTTCCAAGCCGGCACACGGTGCTATCAAATAGTAAGAGATCTCCCATGATATGACCGAAGCCGAACAGTGACGCGATGTCCATGGAAATCAAGCAGCACCTGAAGCTCTCGCAGCAGCTCGTCATGACGCCGCAGCTGCAGCAGGCAATCAAGCTGCTGCAGCTTTCGCGTATCGAGCTCCTGGACATGGTGCGTGATGAGCTGTTGGAGAATCCGGTCCTCGAGGATTCGGTGGACGTCTCGCTGGAGCAGGCCAAGCCAGGCAGCGACGGCGAGGGTGCGGAGGCGATTCGCGAAGCGGAAACCCTGCGCATCGGCGAGACCGAGACCCCAGTAACGCAGGCTCCAAGCGACAAGGCCGAGAGCAGCTCCGAGGTGAAGCCCGACACCCAGCCGGGCGAAGCAGTGGCGGAATTCGATTGGGACACCTACCTGGAAAACCAGTCCAACGCAGCGCCGATGCCGAGCTTCCGCCCCAACTCGGACGAGATGCCGTCCATCGAGGCCACGCTCACGCGCGGGACGTCCCTGTTCGACCACCTGGAATGGCAGCTCAAGCTCACCCGTGGCTTCACGATGGACGAGGAGACGGTCGCGCTGCTCATCATCGGCAACTTGACCCCGGACGGCTACGTGGACGTGCCTCTGGAAGAGTTGGCCGACGAGGCGGGAACCACGTTGGAATTCGTGGAAAAGGTGCTGGCGCGCGTGCAACAGCTCGACCCGCCGGGGGTGGCCGCGCGCAACCTGCAAGAGTGCCTGCTCCTCCAGGCGCGCCACATTGGTGCCGATGACGATCTGGTGCTGGGGATTATCAACAAGCACCTGCACAACCTGGAAAAGCGCAACTACGCGGCCATCGCGAAGGATCTCAATCAGCCGCTCGAAGAGGTGTACGAGGCGACCAAGGTGGTGCTCGCCTTGGACCCCAAGCCCGGCCGCGCCTACACCGACGAGGAGCCCAACTACATCACGCCCGACGTCCACATCCAAAAGGTCGGCGACAAGTACTTCGTGGTGGCCAACGACGACGGCCTGCCCAAGCTGAAGATTTCCGATTTCTACCGGGTGGCGCTTTCCAAGGGTCCCAAGGCGCGCGAGTACATCCAGGAACGCCTGCGCAGCGCCCAGTGGCTGATCCGTTCCATTCAGCAGCGCCAGCGCACCATCGTGCGGGTGACAGAATCGATCCTGCGCTTCCAGCGCGAATTCTTCGAGAAGGGATCGGCGTATCTGAAGCCGCTCATCCTGCGCGACGTGGCCGACGACATCGGCATGCACGAATCCACGGTGTCGCGCGTGACCACCAACAAATACGTTCATACCCCGCAGGGCATTTTCGAGCTGAAGTACTTCTTCAATTCCGGGATTACCCGCAGCGACGGCGACGACTTGGCCTCGGAAGCGGTCAAGTTGAAGATCAAACAGATCGTCGCCAACGAAGACCCGAAACATCCGCACTCCGACCAGCGCATCGTCGAGTTGCTGCGCGAGCAGAACATCGAGATCGCCCGGCGCACCGTCGCCAAGTATCGCGAACAACTAAGGATCCAACCCAGCAGCAAGCGTAAACAAGTGTTCTAAGCCCAACCCGCAAGAGCCAATCGTCCCCCTGGAGGCCTATTCGATGCAGCTTTCGACGACGTTCCGCCACATGGAAGCTTCCCCCGCAGTCAAGGACTACGCTGAAGAGCGACTTGAAAAGATCAAGAAGTACTTCAGCCGCGATCCAATTTCCGCGCACGGGACTTTTTCCGTCGAGCGCAACCATAACCATACCGCGGAGTTCTCGCTCACCCTGCCGAACGGCATCGTGATTCAGGCGCGTGAGACCACCGAAGACATGTATTCCTCCGTCGATCTGGCGGTGGCCCGGATCGAGCGCCAGGTCCGCAAGTGGAAAGAGAAGATCCGCACCCACAAACCTCACGGTGGGCCGCGCCTGCAGGTCCGGCAGACCGTCATGGCCGCCGAGAACCTCGAGCCGCAACCGGGCACGCCGGCCAACGGCAAGTCAATTGACCTGGTGCCCGTCATTCGCGACGCCACCGAGGAGGTCCGCACCCTGCATCTGCGCGACGCCGCCATGCAACTCAACCTGGTCGAACGCGACGTTTTGGTCTTCGTCGATGGTGACAAGAACACCTTGTCGGTGATCTACCGTCGCAAGGACGGCAACTACGGCCTGATCGAAACCGGCGTGGCCGCTCCGTCAGCCTAGGCCGTCACCCGCGAGGCGAAAGTTGTTACCATGAAGGTCGTCGATTTTCTCGCTCCCGAGGCGATTGTTCCGTCGCTTTCGGGCAATACCAAAGGCGAGGTCCTGGCCGAGCTGTCGGCATTTCTTGCCGCGCGCGAGTCAGGCGTCGATGCAGAAATGCTGCTGCGTGTGCTGCAAGAGCGCGAGCAGCTTGCCTCCACCGCCATCGGCGATGGTATCGCCATCCCGCACGGCAAACTGGACACCATCGATCGCCTGGTGGGAACGCTCGGGCGGTCGGTGACTGGGCTCGACTGCGAGTCCATCGACGGCAAGCCCACGCATCTTTTGTTCATGCTGGTTGCCCCGACCAACTCGGCCGGGGTTCATCTGAAGGCGCTGGCGCGCCTGTCGCGGCTGTTCCGTGACGCCAGTTTCCGGCAAAAGCTGCTCAATGCGCCCGATCGGGCTAGCATGTACCAGATCATCGCCGAAGAGGACGCCAAGTATTGACTGAATCCGGCAGCCTGGGAGCACCCCTGACGGTCCGCTCGCTTCTGAGCGAAACCGCCGGGCTCAGGCTCGTCTTGTTGGCCGGTGAGTCGGGGCTGGGCCGGCGGGTGACCTTCCACCGGGTGCAGAAGCCCGGCCTCGCCCTGGCCGGTTTCGTCAGACAAGTCCAGCCGGAAAGGGTGCAGATCCTGGGCGCCACCGAGCTGGCCTACCTGGCGAGTCTTCCGGTGGAGGAAGCCAGGCACGGCATCGAGACCTTCATGGCCTTGGAGCCCGCGTGCATCGTGGTGACCAAGGGGCTCGATGTGCCGGTCGAGCTGTTCGAGGCCGCGGATCGCTTGGGGGTTCCACTCTTGCGAACGCCGCTGCGATCGTCGGTGGCCATCCAATCCATCCAGAACTACATCGAACGCGAGCTGTCCCCGACCGCGAGCATTCACGGCGTGCTGATGGACGTGCTCGGGGTCGGCATCCTGCTGCTCGGCAAGAGCGGCATCGGCAAGTCGGAAGCCGCGCTGGAATTGGTCATGCGTGGACACCGCATGGTCGCCGACGATTTGGTCGAGGTCCGGCGCAGCGCCCACGACCTCCTGGTGGGCTGGTCGGCCGAGCTCATCAAGCACCATATGGAGGTACGCGGCGTCGGCATCATCAACATCAAAGACATGTTCGGCGTCGCCTCGGTCCGCGACGAAAAGCGCATCGAGCTGGTGATGGAGCTGGTGCGCTGGGAGGAATCGGAGGCGGCGGATCGGGTCGGCCTCGACGACCAAACCTATTCCATCCTCGAGGTGCCCGTGCCGATGTTGCGCATCCCGGTCAGCCCCGGCCGGAATGTCAGCTCGCTGGTCGAAGTGGCTGCGCGTAACCGGTTGCTCCAGGTGCGCGGACACCATGCCGCACGCGAATTCCAAGAGCGCTTGGATCAGGCGCTGGCCGATGCGCGCCAGCGGCGTTTCCGAGGCGATGTGGAGTAACCGGTGAAGCTTGTAGTCATCACCGGGGTGTCCGGCGCCGGCAAAACGACGGTCAAGAGCGCGCTCGAAGACCTGGGCTTTTACTGCGTCGACAATCTGCCCATGGCCCTCTTGCCGAGCTTCATCGAGCTTCTGGCGGGCCGCGAGGAAGTCACCCGGGCGGGGCTGGTGGTGGACGCGCGCAGCGGCGATTTCCTCACCGATACGGCGCGCGTGCTCGCTGATCTGCGTGCAGCTGGCCACTCCATCGATGTTCTGTTCCTTGACGCTCCGGACGAGATCCTGCTGCGCCGCTTTTCCGAGACCCGCCGGCCGCATCCGTTGCACGGGAAAGACATTCGCTCCGACATCGAGGCGGAACGGAATCGGCTTGCCGCCCTTCGCGCAGAAGCGACCGCCGTCATCGACACGGCCGACCTCAACGTGCACGGTTTGCGCGCCATCGTGCTCGGTCGCTACGGCCGGGCGGAGGGCAACCTGGCAGTGACCATCATGTCCTTCGGTTTTAAGTACGGCCTTCCCACCGAGGCGGACATCGTGCTCGACGTCCGCTTTCTGCCCAATCCCTTCTTCGTAAGCTCGCTCTCTGCCCTCTCGGGTGAAGCCGAGGCCGTGCGAAACTACGTGATGGAGAGCCAAGAGACGCGGCTCTTCTTGGAAAAGGCCGAGGAGCTCCTGACCCTTTGCGTGGCCGCCTTCGAGCGCGAGGGCAAGACCTACGCCACTATCGCCGTGGGCTGTACCGGTGGCCGGCACAGGTCCGTGGTCATCGCCAACGATCTGGCGCAGAGGCTGGGTGCCTTCCAGGTGGAGGTTAAGCACCGTGACATCTTGCGCGGCCGGACCGCGCCCGGGCCTGACCCGACGAAATGACGATACTGCGGCAAGAAGCCTCGCGATCTCGGTTGAAAGTTGTAAGCTACGCGTAGGAACGCCAACCCGAACCGGCTGAAATAGGATGTCTTCGCCAGGGAACAGAACCATTGAACCGATGGTGGGCGTCGTCGTGGTGTCACATGAACAGGTGGCCTTTGCGCTGATCGAGGCTGCCAGGCGCGTCGTGGGCACCATTCCCAACATCGCTGCGGCATGCGTCTCTGCCGGCGAGGACAGCGTCTCCATCCTGCACAAGGTGGCGCAAGCCTGCGGCCAGGTCGACGACGGGGCTGGTGTCTTGCTACTGGTGGACGTGTACGGGTCGACGCCGTTCAACGTGTCAATGACGATGGCCGACGGCACCCGGGCGGCCGAGGTGGTCTGCGGCGTCAACCTGCCCATGCTGCTCAAGCTGGCGACCCTGGATCGGTGCAAGCTGCCGCCAGCCGTCCTGGCCAACGAAGTCCAGGAGTGCGGGCGTCGTTCGATCCGCATCGGCTCCGAGCTAACCGGCAAGGTCAGCGTGGGAGGGAAGAGCTGAGTGGGAGACCTCGCCGAGAGCGTTGCTCGCCAGGAAAGAAAGATACGCAATCGCGCCGGCATGCACGCGCGAGCGGCGGTGAAATTCGTGCAGCTCGCGGCGCATTTCAAGTCGGAGGTCAGGGTCAGCAAGGACGGCTCGTCGGTCAACGGCAAAAGCATCATGGGCCTTCTGACCTTGGTGGCCGCGTTGGGTTTTTCCATCGTCATCGAGGCAGAGGGGCCCGACGCAGAGGCGGCAGTTGCCGCCCTGGCAGAGCTGGTCGACCACGGATTCGGTGAGGGCGTGGTGGAATGATTCGATTGGCGGGCGTTGGCGCGTCCCCCGGCATCGCGATGGGGGTGGCGCACTTCCTGGGTGGGCGGATCGAAGTTCAAGAACGCCGGATCTTCACCGACGAGGTCGAGCAAGAGCTGCGCCGATTCGATGATGCCCTCGCTCGCAGCGACGCGCAGCTTCGCCGAATCCAGCAGCAGATCGCCGATCAGGTGGGTGACGGCCAGGAATACCGAATCCTGGAAGCGCACCGCATGATGCTGGCCGATGTCCACCTGGTCGAAGAGACCAGCAAGATCATCCGCAACGATCAGGTTTCCGCCGAATGGGCGTTGCGACGCGCGCTCGATCAGATCCAAGCCGTCTTCGCCAGCATCGAGGATCCCTACTTTCGGGAACGCCGCAGCGACATCGATATGATCGGCGAGCGCATCCTGCGCAACCTGCTCGGCATGACCCCGCCCGGGCACGAAGGCGTCCCCAAGGGCGCGGTCGTGTTTGCGCACGATCTGTCGCCCGCCGACATCACGCAGCTCGGGCGCGCCGGCGTGAGCGGATTTTTCACCGAGGGCGGCGGCAAGACCTCACACGCGGCCCTGGTCGCGCGCGCTCTCGGCCTGCCCCTGGTGGCGGGCGTGCAAGACTTCATCAAGCACATCCGTACCGGCATGACCGTCATCGTCGACGGCGGGCGCGGCGAGGTCATCCTGGAACCGGATTTCGGCGTGCAGGAGCGTTTCGCCGATCGCGCGGCACGGGACCTGGTGCAAGCCGAACGCCTGGCCAAAGCGCGCGAGGCACCCGCCACCACGCTCGACAACGTGCGCGTGCAACTGGCCGCCAACGTCGAGCTTCTGGAAGAAATCCGCGTGTCAGTGGACCTGGGCGCCGATACCGTCGGACTGTTCCGCACCGAGTTCCTGTACCTGGAGCGTTCGACCCTGCCTACCGAAGAGGAACAGTACCAGCACGCCGTGGCCGCCTTGCGCGCGATGGAGGGCCGCAACGTCATCTTCCGCACCCTCGACCTGGGCGGCGACAAGCTGCCCATGTCGGTGCGCATTCCCGCCGGCAACAACCCCGCTCTCGGGCTGCGCTCGATTCGCTATTCGCTGTGGCGGCGCGACCTTTTCCGCTCGCAGCTACGGGCCTTCTACCGAGCCGCCGCGGTGGGCCCTTTGCGCATCATGTTTCCGCTTATTTCCGGGGTCGGAGAAATGCGCCTGGTGCGCGAGATCTGCGCTGGCGTTTGCGACGAGCTGGCGAAGGAAGGTCTTGAGCACGACCCCAACGTGCCCCTGGGCGCGATGATCGAAACCCCCAGCGCCGCCGTGACGGCCGACCTGCTGGCCGCCGAGACCGAGTTCCTGTCCATCGGCACCAACGACCTCATCCAGTACGCGCTGGCGGCCGACCGCCAGGACGAGCACGTGGGCTACCTGTACCATCCCCTGCACCCCGCCATTCTGCGCTTGATCGCGATGGTGGTGAAGGGCGCCAACGCGTGCGGAAAGCCGGTCGCCATGTGCGGAGACATGGCGGGCGACCCGCGCTTTTGCTGGGTGTTGCTTGGGTTGGGTTTGCGTTCACTGTCCATGGCGCCAAGGCAGATTCCGATTGTCAAGTCGGTCATCCGGTCGAGCCGTCTCAGCGAGGCAGAGAAGCTGACCGCGGAGATCATGGAGTTGCGAACCGAGGACGAGATTGAAGAAGTGGTGAACCGAACCATGAAGAGTCGGTTTCCGATCGAGTTCAGCGAGGAAGTGTAGCTACTGGAAGTTCGATCCTGCTGCGATCCCCTGATTGGGGTCGAACGTTCCGATGCCGGGAATGGCGTCCTGGACGACTTGTCCATCGATGGCCGTCACCCGCAGCGAAAATCCCGCCGAGAAATCCTTGCTGTCCATCTCCCACGCGCCGTCGTCGTTCCAGCTCATCGCCGCCCACGACTTGCCCGCAAGCTGGTATTCGACCTTCGCCACCGGCACGCGCGCGTTGCGGACCCACACCCGGAAGTACCAGGTGTTCGTCCATTCTCGGTCGTCGAAGGTATAGTAGATTGGATTCGTGGTCGGGCAGGTAATGAAGCGCCAGGTAGCTTTGCTGCTCGTGTCTCCGCCGAGAGCGCTACGGACTTGAGGGCTGACATCAATGTCGTAGGTGCCCGTCTCGTCGCCGTAGGTGATCGCGTGGGCGATCAAGCTCTTGCCGTTGGCGTTGATCTCAGCGCACACGTCGCAGAGCTGTCCCTGGCCGGCCGAGAGATTGCCGAGCGTGAGCTGGTTCGACAGTCCCATGAGGTAGTTGCCGTAGAGCTGCTGAATCTGCGCCGGGTACAGGCCGTCCGAGGGACCGCATGCATTGTGAAATTGGCTCTCGCTGAAGTCCACCGGCCCGAGCCAGAAGTTGCCGCTGTGGCTGTCGCCGAAGTACACGGTGCCCGCGTCCGCGATAGACACCGGCGAAGCGACTCCCCCGGTGCCGCCGCCACCCGCCGGCGACCCGGGAATCCCGCCGCTGCCCACCGGCGACCCGGGAATCCCGCCGCTGCCCGCCGGTGGCGTGGGCAAGCCCCTGTCAGCACCCGACGAGCACGAGCCCAGAAACACCAAAGCGATGGCCAATCGACGCATGCAGACCTCCGACAAGAACCAGGACCTTGCGATTATCGCACGGATCCCACGGGCATCGGTACCACCTGTGCTAGCGTGTCCAGGCCATGCCCGAGCTGCCGGATCTGGTTCACGTCGCGGAGGTGCTTGAGCGAACCGTCTTGAACCAGCCTATCGCAAACGTCCAAGTCGGCGACCCGGTGGTGCTGAGACTGATGGCCAAGGTTCGCTTTCCGGATGTGCTCTGCGGAAACTGCATTCGCGCAATAGGGCGGTGCGGCCATTTCCTACGCTTTCAATTGGACGGTGAATTGCTGCTGGTCATCAACGCGATGTTAGCCGGACGCTTCCGGCTCAAGACCGGCCAATCGGGCCGCGTGTCAAGGGATGTGATTCTCGCCCTGTCTTTCGGAAACGGGCAGGAGCTGTGCTACGAGGACGAAATGCGGATGGGCAAGATCTACGTCGCCACCGCCGCGCAGGAGCAAGAAATCCCTAGCTACCGCGCGCTTGGCGTGGACCTGATGTCGGAATCCTTCACCCTGCCCTTGTTCCGCAAGCTCATTACTGGGCGAAGGGACCAGGTCCGACAATTCCTGCTCGACAAGACCGCGCTGGCGTCCATCGGCAACGCATACGCCGACGAGATTCTGTTTGCGGCGCGCATCCACCCCAAGACCTTCTGTCACCGACTCTCTCCCGAAACCGTGGGCACACTGTTTCAGTCCATCCGACACACGCTTGACCAGGCCATCGCCGAGATTCGCGAACGCGGCGAGCCCATCGAGATCAAGGTCCGCGACTTCCTTTCCGTGCGCGGCAAAGCACGCAAGCCCTGCCCTGTCTGTGGCACCGCCATCAGGATGGTACGCGTGGGTCGGGCAGACGCATGCTTCTGTCCGAGCTGTCAGCCCACTGACAGAAGCCTGTTGGTGGACTTCAGAAAGCTGCCCGCCGGGCGCAATCGAATCGGCTAGCGCGGTGTCTCAGGATCGACCGCTACACCCGCGGCCGGGATTTGTTTTGACCGCTGACGATTCGTTGAGCATCCATGCTCTTACACACAAGCATCAAACCCGCCATGTCAGTATCCACTCTGCCAGCACGCCGTCTTTGCCAGCAGCGCCCGAAACACCCCGACCACGCGACATCACCAACCAGGACAACCCAACCATGACGAGACCAAGAATTGCGTTCCTCAGCCTCTTCGCCCTCTCGATCGCCGCGTGCGGTGGTCGCAGCACCCTTCACGTCTCAGCTTTGGATGGCGGCAACGCCTACGACGGAGGCGCCGCCGACGGAAAGCGCGACAGCGGCGCGGATGCGGCACGCCCCTACGATGCCGTGGTGGCGGAAGTGGAAATCTCGGACGCGCCGACGGCCGACGTCGCCGCGCCTGATGCCGTCCCGGACGCCGGCGTCAGGTTTGACGCTGCCCGGTTCGATGTCGTCGTAACGCCTGACGGTCGCCCCGTCGACGGGCTTGCTTCTCCCGACGGTCGGCCAGGGGATGCTGCCAGTCCGAATGACGGAGCGCGACCCGATGGATCGATTGCCGACGGTGCCCGCCCGGCCGATGGCGCCATCGCAGATGCCCCCCTGGTCGATGGTCCACGCAGAGGTGATGCCAACGTCCCGCCCGGGCCGGATGCGGCTCCGGTAACTCTGACGGGTATTGAGATCTCGCCAGCCAGCCCTATAACCATCAACGTTGGAACCCCGCGTACGATCACCGTTACGGCGATCTATTCCGACAACACCACTGCGGATGTGTCCACCTCGGCCACCGTCACGTCTGCCAACACCTCGATCTTGACGGTGTCGGGAACAACGCTGACCGGGCTCGGTACCACGGTCGCGACCACGACCATCACGGCGACCTACCAGGGCCAGACGGCCACAGCGACGGTAACCGTGAACGGGCAGAATCCTTTGAAGTCGATCAGCATCGACCGTGTGCCAACCACCGCTCTGGCCATCGGCGCGACGGTAAATCTGGTGGCCACGGGGGTGTTCGCTGACGGAACCAGTCAGGACGTCACGGCGCAGGCGACCTGGGCCTCATCGGCGCCGTCGATCGCCACCGTAGGCGATACCGCCGCGACCAAGGGCATGGTCACTGGCGTGGCCGCGGGCACCTTCACGGTAACAGCCACGGTGGGTACGGTAGTCGGTACCTCCACCGCGATGACCGTGTCGTCCAAGAAATTGGTAAGCATCCAGATCACGCCCTCGAACCCGACCTTGCAACGCGGACTGACCAACCAGCCTTTCCTCGCCACGGGAACCTATGACGACAATTCCACGGGGGATGTAACCCAGCAGGCAACCTGGTCGTCGAGCAACACCGCGATTCTCACCGTGATCGCGACGGGAACCAACGCGGGCCGCGTCTCCACCGTGGCTGCTGGTACCGCGACGGTGACCGCAGCGGTAGGATCAGTCAGTGGCACGGATCTGGTGACCGTGACCCCCGCAGCTCTCCGCACGATCACGATAACCGGGCCAAGCGTGTTGATCGTCGGGAGCCCGCAATCGTACAAGGCGACTGGAACCTATGCCGACAACACGACGGCCGACCTGACCACCACCGTGACTTGGTCCTCGACCAACACCGCGATCCTGACGGTTTCCAATGCGGCCGCCAGCGTCGGTCTGGCCTCCGGTGTGACCGCGGGCTCCGCTTCCATCCGGGCCGCGCTCGGCAACGTCACAGGCACGCTCAACGTGACTGTATCGGCTGCACCACTGATCAGCGTCACGGTAACCCCCACGGCGATCAACGACCTGATTGTCGGGCTGACCGGCTCGCTCAAGGCAACTGGCCTTTATGGTGATTCCACGAACGTGAACAGTCAGTTCTCGCTCGATGTAACCACGTCAGCAACCTGGACGGTTGCGGACAGCTCGGTCGCCACCGTCGGCAACGCCGCGGGCACGACTGGTCAGGTTACCGGCGTGGCCACCGGCAGCACCACCGTCACGGCGACCTTGTCCGGAATGAGCGGCCATGCCACCGTGAACGTGGTCAGCGCCAGCCTGTTGTCCATCGCGATAAGCCCTGCCACCGCCAGCGTCCGGGTAGGCCAGAAGTATCCGTTCACGGCGACCGGCACCTTCGACAACCAGACCACTGCGGACATCACGAATGTCGTGACCTGGACGTCCAGCGATACTTCCATTGCCACGATTTCCAATGCGGCTGGATCGAACGGCGTCGCGACCGGCGTGGTGGCATCGACCACGGCAGTCACCATCACAGCGGCCATGAGCGGCAGGACGGCCACGGCCAGCCTAACCGTCACGGAGCCGCGTATCGTGTCCATCCAGATTGCTCCATCGGCGGCCCAGACCATCGCCCCGGGTGCCAGGCAGGCCTACACCATCACCGGTGTCTACGAAAATGGAACCACGGCTGGCGCCTTGACCGGCGTGACCTGGACCTCGTCGAACACAGCGGTCGCGACGATCGCGGCCAATGGCGGCGGGCGGGGTGGCGGCGGGGCTACCGCCACGGCCGTCGCAGCGGGAAGCACCACCATCACGGCCAATTACACCACCACCGACGGCACCGCGTTGTCCGATTCGGTCACGCTCAACGTGCAAGCCCCGGCGCAAATCATCGGGATCCGACTTAGCCCCGCCACGGCTTCGATCATGGTGGGTGCAACGCAGGCCTATACAGTCGATGCGGACTACGACAATGGGACCACTACCCCCGTCACCGGTGCGACCCTGACCACGTCCAACGGGACTGTGGCGTCGGTGGCAGGGGGCGGCCCGGGTCCGGGCGGAGGAGGAGGGCTCGCGGTCACAGGCCAGGCTGCCGGCTCGGCCACGATCACGGCCTCCTACACTGCGGGGGGGAAGACGTACACCGCTACGGCCACTCTGGCCGTCAGCGCAGCCCCCACGGTCACGGGGCTATACCTCGAACCGACCACCGCCTCGGTCGTGGTGGGTGGCACCCAGCAGTTCCGTGCCCTGACCCAGAACAGCGACGGGACGAGCACCGATGTGACCGCCAACGGCAGCACCGCGTGGACGACGTCCGACGGCACCATGGCCACGATTACGACTGCCGCGGCCGGTGGTGGCCCCGGCGCCATCTTTGCCGCGGGCGGTGGCGGTCTTGCCACCGGCGTTGCCGCCGGAAAGCCGACCATCACTGCGACCTACTCCCCGGCAGGCGGAGCCCCGGTCAGCGCGACGGCAACCCTAACCGTGACCAACCCTACGCCCAAGAGTCTCACCGTCAGCCCCGCATCCGCCGCAATGCTGATCAACGGGACGCAGGCCTTCGTGGCGACGTTGGCGTACGACGATGGCACCAGCGCAATCGTGACCGGCTCGGCAAGCTGGACCACGTCTGACGCTACCGTCGTCGTGATGACCAACCCGGCCACGGGTGGCCGCGGCGGCGGTCCGGGCGGCGCGGGCATCGTGGGCGGTGGCACCGCCACCGCGGTCGGCGTTGGCACCGCGACCATCACCGCGACGTTCACCCCTGCCAACAGCACCACAGCACTGACGGGAACGGCGACCGTGACGGTCACCGATCCGCCGGTTCTGTCGCTTGAAATATCGCCCACTCTGCCGACGGTGTACCTGTCGAACGGCCCGACCCAGCAGTTCACGGCGACGGTCATCTTCACGGACTTCTCCAGGCGAGACGTGACCGCATCGGCACAATGGACGTCGTCGGTTCCATCGGTGGCGGTGATTGCGAGCTCGGGCGCTAACATCGGCCGTGCCACCGGCTTGGCGGCGGGAACCACCACGATCCAGGCCAGCTACACCGGTACTGGCGGCACCGTCACGGCACCGACCACGCTGACTGTGGCAGATCGGAAGGTGACCGCGGTACAGGTCACCCCGACCAATCCAACCGCTCACCTTGGGATCAACCAAGGCTTCGTGGCCACGGCCGTGTATGACAACGGCACGACGGCGACGGTCACGGGCAGTGCCACCTGGACGTCTTCCGACAATACGGTTGCCACCGTGGGCACCAGCGGTGCCTCGGCCGGCGTCGCTACGCCCATCGCGGGGGGCAAGACGACCATCACAGCGACCTTCGGCGGGATGCCGGGTACGACGCTGCTCACGGTGTCCTCGGGGACGCTGCAATCGATTGCCATCACGCCGGCACCTCTTAGCATCGCCGTGGGCGGCCACCAGCAGCTCACTGCCACCGGTACCTACGACGACCAAACTACCCAGGATCTCACCAACAACGTGACCTGGCTGTCCACCGACGTCGTGGCCACTGTGTCGAACGCCACTGGCTCGCGCGGTCTCCTCACCGCGGTCAGCACCGGCACGGCCGCGGTCTCAGCCAGATTCCAGGCCGTGACCGGCAACCTGAGCGTCAGCGTCACCGCCGCCGGCACCACCACTGCCGACGCCGGAACAACGGACTGAGGTCGTCTCCTATCCTCCGAAGCCCGCGGTAGTTTGAGGCACTCTCCTCCGCAAATGGCGGCGGGCTTCGGAGATCTTTTCAAACCGGCTGTTCGCCGCAGAACTTGGTACGGAGTCGAGCCGAGCCGAGCGCAGTCTTCGCAAGAACGACCTTGGCCCAACCATGGCTGTGCTCGTCGCGTGCGGCCTATGGCTGCTAAGCCATGGCCTGTGAGAGCACCTTCGTTGGGCGCGCTCGGTCATCGATCTGCATTGTTGAGGCGGACAGGGTCCGCCTGTGCTAGGCAAGGCCGCCCATGCGACCCTGGCGAACCATCGACTCCACCGAGACAGCCGAAGGCCGGCTGGAGCTACGCCAGCGTGACGAGCGAGATTTTCTTATCACGATCGCGGGTCGGGTCCTGATGACCAGCAAGGCCCATCGCTCCGAGGATGAGCTGGCGCGGCGCTGCTGCGCGGCACTGGCGGGGCGCGCCCGGGCGCGGGTCCTGCTGGGCGGCTTGGGCATGGGTCACACACTGCGCGCCGCTCTGGACGGGCTCCCGAGCACGGGCCGGATCACCGTGGCTGAGATCAACCCGCGGGTGGTGGCTTGGTGCCGCGGACCACTGGCCATACTCACCCACGGTGCAACGGCCGACCACCGGGTGGACGTGGTTGTGGACGACGTGGCAGCCGTGATCGCGCGTGCGCCTGCCGGAGGCTACGACGCTATCATCCTCGATCTGTACGAGGGGCCGCACGAAGCGAACCGTCGCGCTGGGGATCCGCTGTACGGCGCTCAGGCCCTGGAACGGATGCAGGCTGCCGTCGCACCGGGCGGCGTGGTGGCGATCTGGTCCGAGGAGGCCGACCCGCCTTTTGAGGCTCGGCTCGCAGCGGGGGGATTCCACGTCGAGCGGACCCGGTCGGGCAGCGGCGGGCGCCGCCACGTCGTCTATCTAGGCACGCGCTTGTAGCGCGGCTAACTGGCCAACACCCGAATTTAATTTCGACGGCTTAATCGTCGGATTCCTTGCCGATCAGATCCGCACGACGAAGCCGACCATTTGTCCGGTAGCGCTCCCGGCCTTCCTGAACGAGAAGAAGCGGTTGCCGCCGTCGCAACAGGTACAGTCGCTGCTGGCGTCGATGTTTCCGGGCAATAGCCCCGCGGCTTCCAGATCGATTCGCTGCACCCTACGCAAATCGATGTGCTCTTTGCGCGGGCCGCGGATCACCCGGCCGTCGCCGCGCGCCGATGGATGGGCGGCGACGAACGCACTGGACACTTCGGAGCCGACCTCGAAACAACAGGCGCCGATGCACGGGCCAAGCGCGGCACGCAGCTCATCAGGCCGGCAGCCGAGCTCGGCGAGCGTCTTGACCGCGACGCGGGCGATGCCGGCGACGGTTCCCCGCCAGCCCGCGTGCACCGCCGCGCAGGCTCCCGTGCGCGGGCACGCGAGCAGGATGGGCGTGCAATCGGCCACGTGAACCGAAAGCCCCACGCCCAGCTCGTCGCTGCAAAGGCCGTCGGCTTGCTGGGCGGCGACGGCGGACGGATCGTCCCCCCGGCGCACGCGCACGATGCGCGTACCGTGCACCTGCGAGGCGCGAAACATTGTGGCCGCGCCAGCGGCCGCCAGCAGACGGCGATGGTTCTCGTCGACGTTGGCGGGTGTATCGCCCCACTTCCAGCCCAGGTTCAAAGTATCGAAGGGCGACGCGCTTACCCCGCCTGCGCGCGTGGTGAACCCGTGGCGAAAGGCCGCGGGAATCACCCCCGACACCAGCAAAGGTATCGCCGCGCCGTCCGAAATCGAGATGACCTTCGTCTCCATGATCACCGAAGCTGCCGCAGCGCCGCGAGGGCGGCCATGAAATCCTCGGGCGGCGTGGACTCGAATTCCAGCCACTTGTCCGTCTTCGGGTGGCGGAAGCCGAGCACGCGCGCGTGCAGCGCCTGCCGCCCGAGCTGCTTGCCGATGGCGCGCACCTCAGCGTCGCGCGGCGGGCGCCCGTAGGTAGCATCGCCGAGCAGCGGACAGCCCATGGCCGACAAGTGCACGCGCACCTGATGCGTGCGCCCGGTTTCCAGCTCCACTTGCATGCGGCAGGCCTTGCCGAAATCTTCCAGCAGTCGCCAGTTGGTGACCGCGCGCTTGCCGGCCCTGACCTTGATGCTGAACTTCTTGCGGTCGTGCGGGTCCCGCCCGATGAGGGTTTCGATGCGACCCGAGTCGCGCGCCGGCCGCCCGACCGCCAGCGCCTCGTAGATGCGTCGGATGCTGTGGACTTTGAAGTCGGCGCCGAGCGCGGTCATGGTCGGCTCGTCCTTCGCCACCACCAGCAGGCCCGACGTGTCCTTGTCGATGCGATGAACGATCCCGGGCCGTAGCTCGCCGCCGATACCGCGCAAATCTTGGCAGTGCGCGAGCAGGGCATTGACCAGGGTGCCGTCTTCGTGCCCGGCAGCGGGATGCACCACCAGGCCCGCTGGCTTGTCGATCACCACCAAGCACGCGTCCTCGTAGACCACCCGCAGCGGGATGTCCTCGGCCGCAATCTCGACCGGGCGTACCGCGGGCGCGGTCCACACCACGCGGTCGCCCGCGCGTAGCTTCTGCGACGGTGCCGCCGTCTTGCCGTTCACCGTGACCGCGGCTTCGCCGATGTGGCGCGCAAGCTGGGTTCGTGACACGCCGTCGATGCGCGCGGCCAGCACCACGTCAAGCCGCAGACCGACCTCGGCGGGCGCCACATTGAAAGCGAGCGACGGCTGGGTCGCACCAGAGGAAGGGTCGGTCGTCACCAGATCTTGGACTTGATACGCATCCGAAATCCTAGCTCTTTCCGCGGGAATTCCTCGATTCTGGGCCACCTGACCGAGCGATACTGTCACAAAACGTCACCGAGCGCCATGCTCGGTCAGGATACAAGGTCTCGTCTGGGACAGTCGCCAAGCACCGACCGCAGCACGGACCGCGCAACCGCAGTGTGCGCCCGGCGTTCCCCGAAGGACAAGTCCATCATGTTGATAGACCGAACCAATCATCCTGACTGATATAGATGCCAAGGCCTAGGAGGAGCACGCCGCAAAGATACAGAAGGCGGCAAAAGAGCCGGAAAGGGACCACCTGACACACTATCTCGCGCCTCGTACCTGTCGTTTCGCTGCGGCACGGTGATTGCGTACAGGCTGGCCATGCTTGACGGTCGTGGTTCCGCGGCGCGCGGACTCTCGTGCCTGCTGCTCGGCAACGAGCCGTTGGTGACGCGAGCCGCAACTCTGCTCCGGGAACGAGGACACTCGGTCGTCGCGGTGGTCACCGACTCGGCGGCTGTTCGGCGCTGGTGCGAGGAGGCCGGCGTTTCGAGCCTTTCGCGTCACGAATATCCGAAGCTCTTGGAAGAGCAACCGATCGATCTCCTCCTATCGATTACCTACCCCTGGCGCATCCCGATCGAGATGATCATAAAGGCACGCCGGGCGGCGGTGAATTATCACGATGGTCCGTTGCCGCGCTACGCGGGAATGAACGCCTCCGCCTGGTGCATCTATAATGGAGAGTCCCGACACGCCGTCGTCTGGCACCGGCTGATCGAAGGTCTGGACGCGGGAAACATTCTCGAAAGGCGGGATGTCGAACTCGATTCTCGCGAGACCAGCCTCTCGCTGAACATGAGGAATGCAGTGCTCGCGCTCGATAGCTTTCGACCGCTCGTCGAACGCCTCGAGCAAGGCGACCTTTCAGGTTCGCCGCAGGATCCACTCGTCGAGCGCACGGTCTTTTCAAAGCACGATCGGCCAGCTGCGCTTTGTACGTTCGATCTGAACCAGAGTGCGGAGGTCGGTGACCGAGTGATTCGTGCTTGCGAGTTCGGTCAATTCGACAATCGATTTGGTCTCGTCAAGCTGGTGAACGGGGATCGGGCGGTCATCGTCCACCAGGCGCGCCCCTCCCCGGGCAAGGCCAACGGAGACGCGACGGGGAACGGCAACTCTGCCACGGGAACGGTGCTGGCGATCGACGACGAGGCCCTGACCGTGGCGTGTGCGGAAGGCGCCATCCGATTCTTGCGTTGCTCGACGCTGCTTGGTGCGCGGCTTTCCCCGTTGGAGGCGGCTGCGGTGCTGGGCGTTTCGGTAGGCGTGAAGATCCGCGACAGCCTCCGCGAGGAGCGGCGCGGAATTTCGCGCGCCGTCGCCGAGTCGGAGCCGTATTTCGTATCCGCCCTGAACGGCAGTATCCCGGTCGCGATGCCGTTCGGGCTGTCGACCCCTTCGATGCCGCGGGAGGCTCCGGTCGAAGTCCCTCAGGCCTTCCGGGCGCGCTTCGGCGAAGCGGCGACCGACGCCTTCATCACAGCGTTCTCCTTGGTCTTGTCGGCGCTCGCTCGGCAAGATGCGTTCGACCTCGCACTCGTCGACGAGCGCAACCAAGCAGCGCTCGGCGCGTCGGGGTTCCTGTTCTTTCCCTCGCTTCCCCTACGCATCACCCTAGAGCAGCTCGGGTCGTTCTCGGCGGCGCTGGCGACGGTTCGTGCGGCACGCGCAGGCGTTCGTGGGCACGGCGCATTTCTGAATGATCTGATCGCCCGGCATCCTTCGCTCGCCTCACAGCCCGGGCTCGCTCGCGGCGAGCTTTCGCCCGTTGCGATCTTGTTGGGCAACGTCGACGCCCCCCGGGGAACGACGCTGGCGCTCAAGCTGGCTGGCGAAAGTGTCACTTTACTTACCGACGGTCGCGTCGGAGAGGCGCGTCTCCTCGCGATCGCGCACGAGCTCTATTGTGTCGCCAAGTCTGTTGGCGAAGATGCGGAGCGCAGGCTGCAGGAGATCGACCTGCTGGATTCGGAGACGTTCTCACGGCAGATTTTCGCCTGGAACGACACCGGCCGTGCCTTCCCCGATACCTTCCGAATCCACGACCTTTTCGAACAGAAGGTCGCGGAACGGCCGGACTCCATCGCGCTGCTGTTCGAGGGAGAGACGCGCACTTTTCGTGACGTCGAGGTGGCCGCGAATCGCCTCGCGAACGCACTCCTTTCGCGCGGGGTTAAGCCCGGCAGCATGGTGGGGATCTCTCTGGACCGCGGGTTCGATCTGGTGCTCGCGATGCTCGCGGTGGTGAAGGCCGGCGCGGCCTACGTGCCGCTCGACATCGCCTACCCGGCGGAGCGAGTGAGCTTCATGCTCAAGGATGCGGCGTGCGGGCTCTTGCTCACCAGCTCGAATCGCGCCTTCGGGTTGAATCCGGCGTTCGTGCTCGCGGTCGATACACCGGAGGTAATGGCGGCGTCCGGCGAACGACCACCGTGCCCATCGCTGGCCTCGGACGTCTGTTATGTCATCTACACATCGGGAAGCACGGGGCAGCCGAAGGGCGTCGTCCTCTCGCATCGCGCGGTCGTCAACACGCTCGACTGGGTGAACCGCACCTTCCACATGACGCCGGCCGATCGCCTGCTGTTCGTCACTTCGCCGAGCTTCGATCTCTCGGTGTACGATGTGTTCGGAGCACTCGGGGCTGGGGCGTCGGTCGAAATCGCGTCCTCGTCACTGCTCGCCGACCCAGTCAAGCTCGTGCGGAAGCTGTGCAACCCCGGCATCACGGTCTGGGATTCAGCGCCTGCAGCGTTGACCCGCCTCGTCCCGTTTCTACCGGAGCGAGCTCCGGCATCTTCCCTGCGCTTGGTGATGCTCTCCGGCGATTGGATTCCCATCACGCTGCCGCCACTCCTCCAGCGAACCTTTCCCGAGGTTTCGGTCGAGAGTCTGGGAGGCGCGACCGAAGCCGCCATCTGGTCGAATCATCAGGCCATCCGCGACCTCGAGCCGAGCTGGGTCTCCATACCCTACGGGCGTCCGATTCAGAATGCGCGCTACTACGTGCTCGATCGGCGCCTGCGTCCCGTCCCCGTCGGCATCGCGGGCGACCTCTACATCGCTGGAGCGTGCCTCGCAGAAGGATACCTGAATCGACCGGAGCTGAACGCGGACCGATTCCTCGCCGATCCCTTCTGGGCCGGCGAGCGCATGTACAAGACAGGGGACCTTGTGCGCTATTTTCCGGACGGCGTGATGGAGTTCCTCGGTCGCGCAGATTTTCAGGCAAAGATCCGGGGATTCCGCGTCGAGCTCGGCGAGGTCGAGCTCTCAATCATGAAGCTGCCCGGAATTCGTGAAGTCGTCTGCCACACATACATCGACGCCTCGGGCGCGAAGTCGCTGGCCGCGTACGTGGTCCTAAAGCTCGGGGCGAGACTCGAAGAGGCTGCGATCAAGGAGGCGCTTGGCCGCGCGCTCCCAGAGTTCATGGTCCCGTCCCAGGTGCTGATCTTGTCCGAGCTGCCGATGACTCCAAATGGCAAGATCGACCGCCAGGCGTTGCCGAACCCGACGGCACGCGCGGCGGTGAGCGACGTCGTCGCGGCCCGAACCGAGCTCGAAAAGCAGCTGGTCGCAATTTGGGAGGAGCTGCTCGAGCGAAAGCCGATCGGCGTGACCGACGACTTCTTCGCGCTCGGCGGACACTCGCTCCTGGCCGTGATGCTGGTGACAGCCCTCAAGAGCAGGCTCGGGATCAGCGTCCCGCTCTCACGCGTGCTCGAACAACCGAACATCGCTGCGTTTGCGTCGAACATTGCCAATCACAAACCACCCGGGCGTCGCTCGCGCCATCTTCTTGCGCTGCACTCGCGCGGTTCGAAGCCATCGCTGGTGCTCGTGGGGGGCGTTGGCGGTTACACCTTCACCTATCGGAATTTTCCGAAGCTTCTCGGCGACGATCAGCCGGTCTTCACGTTCATGTCGCTCGGCACGGAGGATGCGACCGAGCCAGTGGAGCACAGTGTCGAGCAAATCGCAGAGGTATATGAGGAAGAGTTGTCCGAGGTAGTTCCGACCGGCCCGCTCGTGATCGGCGGATTCAGCTTCGGTGCACTGCCGGCGTTCGAGCTTGCACGCCGCCTCATTGAGCACGGGCGCGAGGTGACGCTGCTGATGTCCTTCGACGGCTTCGCCCCGGGTTACCCGAGCATTCTGCCACTCTTCCAGCGAATCGCCGCGCACGTACGCGAGTTCATCGGTCGCGACGGGCCCGGCCGCTGGGCGTACCTTCGCGATCGCGCCCGGAGCGTGCGGCAGCGTGCCTACACGTTGCTTGGCCGCGAGGAGGACCTTGCGCCTGTGAACCCGTTCGCGGATCCCAACATGAGCACTCGCATGAAGAAGCTCTGGGTCCATCAAAACAGGGCGGGTCATCGCTACGCGACCGGCGCGCGCTTGCCGTGCGACCTGTTGCTCGTGCGCGCGGCGCAGCCGTACCAATGGCTAGCCACGAAGATGGACGACCCGAACTACGGCTGGAGCCGCTACGTCTCGGGGGAAATCTCGGCCGTCACCATTCCGGGGCAGCACACCGATCTCTTCGCACCCGCGAGCGAGCCCCTGATTGCGCAGGCGGTCTCAACGCATATCGCTCGCTACGCGCGTCCGAGCGCAGCCCGCCCCGAAGATCTTGGGCGGCCAGGCTCCTGCGTGCGGACTCCGGAGCTTTGACGACCAAGTAGTCTGCACCCTCGTGCCACGGAGACCACCTCACTCTTGGGGGCGGACCGATACCCGACCAGACCAGTTTCACCGAGAAGCTCATTCAGTTTGATTGAGCACGCTGATGCCTCGATCCTTCTCTCCGCACAAGTACTTGAATTCGTGCGTCTGTCTTTGCTGGCCCAATTACTGCTACGTCTCGCCACCATGTCGTTCTACCTGTCCGTGGCAAACCCTAGAAAGTCCCGACGCGTCATCGCCCTCACTCCGTGGACCTTGGGGGAGTCTCGCCAATGCCTGTCTTGAACAGCAAGCAAGCGGATGGCAGGCAATCGTCGCGAAGAATGGCTCTCCTGGCCCGTCTTTCGGAACCCGTCCTTCTCAAACGTGCGCGGAACAGGGATGTCGGCGCATTCGAGGAATTGGTTGGCCGTACCGAGCTCAAATTGTACCGACTGGCCATGCACATCGTTCACAACGAAAGCGATGCTCAGGAGATACTGCAGGACTCCTATCTATCCGCATGGCGGAGTCTGCCTACCTTCGAAGGAAGGGCGCAATTCGGATCTTGGATGCACAGAATCGTGGTCAATACGGCGCTCGGGCGCCTGCGCACACGCAGTCGCCACCCAGAGGTCGCAATCCATGATCTCGACCTCTCCGAGTTGAACGAGGCTATCGACTGGACTAGGCACGCGCCCCTTTGGCTCGACGGTCCGCCCGTCCGGCCAGACGAACAAATGCAGTCCGCCGAGCTGCTTCGACGGATAGAGACTGCCGTGAATCTACTCCCGCACAATCTCAGGGCGATATTCCTTCTCCGCGCCGTGGGCGAGGTATCAACCCAGGGCTCGGCCGCAACGCTGGGGGTCTCGATACCAACAGCAAAGACGCGACTTCAGCGCGCCCGCAGAGTGCTTCGCGCGTCGCTGGGTGACTACGTCGCTTGCTGACAGCCCGCTCCAGGTGACCAATCTGCAGCTTCTGACGGTTGGGCAGCCCAGCATCAGTACGCGTGCTGGGCCTTCTTGGTGCCAAAGACCGTCAGGAAGATGATCTTCAGGTCGAGCAGAAGATTCCAATTGCGGATGTACTCCATATCGTGCCGGACTCGCTCTTCCATCTTCACCAACTCCGCAGTCTCCCCGCGCCATCCGTTGACTTGCGCCCAGCCCGTGATTCCCGGTTTGACCATGTGGCGTAACATGTAGCCTTGGATGATCGCCCGGTACTTCTCGTTGTGTGCGACTGCGTGTGGCCGCGGGCCCACCAGAGAAAGCTCACCGGTCAGGACTTGCAAGAACTGTGGAAACTCGTCGAGCGAGGTTCGGCGCAGGAACTTGCCGAGCTTCGTCACGCGCACGTCGTCCTTCACTGCCTGAACCACGTCGGGACCGTCCTCGCAGACATTCATCGTCCGAAACTTGAGGATGCGGATCTTCTTCCCGGACAAACCATAGCGCCACTGCCGAAAGAATATTGGGCCCGGTGACTTCACCTTGATTGCCAGCGCGATACAGAGCATCGGGAACGATGTCAGCAGGACGATAAAGCTACCGAGTACCAGATCTTCAAGACGCTTGATCCAGCCGACAAGGCCCTGGAAGGGAGAATCGTGCAGGCTAACGACGGGAACCCCGCCGACCTGCCCCCACTGCGCCCGCAACAGGGAGCAGTAGAGGAGGTCCGCCACCAAGTACACGGTAGCGGTGGTGTCAGCCAATGCTGTCAAAATCTCCGCAGTGCGCGCCTCTGCCTGCAGGGGCAGAGCGACGTACACTGTGTCGACCTTGCCCTCGTGGCAAGCACGAACCAGGTCGCTCGACCGGCCAATGACGGACCAGCTTGGGTGATTGACGAGTCCTCGCCTATCCACAGCCCGGTCATCATAGACGCCGACCAGTTTGAGCCCGAGCCAGGGCATGGTCTCGAAAGCTTCGGTCAAGCGCTCGGCGTCCTTGGTGCACCCCAGGATCCCCACGCGCCGAAGGTCGCGGCCACGCATGCGAAGGACTCGCATGAACAAGCGAGCACCGATGCGCACCGTACAGAGGAGCAGTGGGGTCGAGGCGAACCATGCGAACGATGCAATCCGCGAGTAGTGCGAAGCCGTCTTGGTGAAGAACCAGAATGCAAGGAGGGCCGCCGGGACCGCCAGCCAAGCGATCGTGGCATCCCTGCTTTCTCTGAGAATGGTACCCGTGCGCCAGGGACGGTAGAGCCTCTCCACCTCTGCCGCAAGGCCAAACACGAGTAGCGCGATGACGGTGACCGTGGTCGTATGGTCGCTCCACGGTTCGGGGTAGACGACATGCGCCAAAGCCTGCGCCCCGACGATGATGAGCGCGTCGACAAGTCGCTGGAGCCCCCATACCCAGGAGTCGAGCCTACGCAGCGGGCCCTCGCTGCTGCCATGAGCGTTACCGCTAAGTCGATTGTCTTCCATACCGGAAGCTCAGAGCAGTTATCGAGCCACCGGCGTTGGGCGAGCAATTGCGAGGACTTGAGCATGGCAGCGCGACAAGCTTTCTGCGCCTTCGACCAATACGATGTACCCCCAACATCACTTTAGATACGCCACATTTCTAGGTCTGATTGAACGCTCGCCGGCTGACGTGGGCCCCGACGTGCTGCGGCCTGTAGGACGCCGGACTACGCGAATTCCTCTCTTCCACCGACAGCAGGATCAGCAACCGCCCCCTACGGACGGTGCGAGACCTGTTGTATATGAAATGGGCACGGCAAAGGTCCGACAGTCGGGAGTGCGCAAGACTCAGTGGCGGAACTAGACTAGCAAGCCCGGAGAGCCCGAAGCAATGACCTCTCCCGGTGGCGAAGCAGCAGCGGGTAGTTTGGTAGCACCAAGTCTCGACCAGACTGATTCGTGGGCTCAATCCAGTTCCAGTCTGTGACGGCCCCCACATTCAGCCATCTCGCATCTGAATACTGACTGAAGTGCTCCTGCATTGATCGGCTTGGAGCGCTGGATCCTAGCTCATGGAGAAGCTCGATTGCGGACCACTGCAATCGGTCGCTGACCCTACCCTACCATTCGAAGTGTCCCTTGTTGGGCTGCTTCGCGAAGAACCGCCGTTCATCTTCAAGGAGGCATCCATGTCGCGCAAGCGAGTTCATGCTATGGGATTGATCTGTGCCCTGACTCTCCTATCGTCGTGTGAAAGTGGCGTAGATTCCACCGAGAACTACACCTCGAGAGTTATGCTCAGCAACGCTGCCGTTTGCGGTACCGCCAACGAGGGCGGCACCATCACGCTGGCCTGTCCGTCCGGCCAGATCGTCTCGAACGTCGTGTTTGCCAGCTACGGCAGGCCGTCAGGTTCCTGCGGAGCGTTCACGGCGGGCGCCTGCAACGCTTCGAGATCGGTGTCGGTACTGGCGAGCGCCTGCATCGGCAAGTCCACCTGTAGGGTGAGCGCAAACAAGTCCACGTTTGGCGATCCGTGTGTCGGGACATCCAAGCGCCTCTATGCGCAAGTCACCTGCGCCGGCACGACCGGCACCGGCGGCACGACCGGCACCGGCGGCACGACCGGCACCGGCGGCACGACTGGCACCGGCGGCACGACTGGCACCGGCGGCACGACTGGCACCGGCGGCACGACCAGCACCGGCGGCACGACCAGCACCGGCGGCACGACCAGCACCGGCGGCACGACCAGCACCGGCGCGGGCCTGCTGGCAGCGTACTACAACGGTGTGAGCTTCGACACGCTGATGCTGACACGCACCGATCCAACGGTCAATTTCGACTGGGGCTCCGGGTCGCCCGCCA